>Ga0256845_1003139_pt1 | contig 11412 bp, 2 predicted proteins | sample RiftiametaG_FD_189101 | JGI IMG/M metagenome (GOLD analysis project Ga0256845, IMG submission 189101) | Tube worm associated microbial communities from hydrothermal vent at the East Pacific Rise, Pacific Ocean - Riftia | ecosystem: Host-associated > Annelida > Integument > Unclassified ... | reverse complement strand
TTGTACTTCAATTTTGCCCTTAATCTACTTATGAGTGCTCTTGTAGTGTTTACATTAAAATTTTTATCTGGCCATATTTCATTTTCTATGTCATATAGGCTAACAATATTATTGGCTGAGCTTACAAAAAGACTCAAAAGTTGTCGCTCTCTTTTTGTAAGTTTTATAAAAGCTCCATTATATATAAGTTCATTTGAAGAGCTATCGTAGCTAAACTCTTCATCTAAAACTATATCACCTTTCATACAATCTTCATCATCACAGCTCATGAGCGCTATCTGCATCGCTGCTTGAAGAGTCTGTATACTTACAGGCTTGATTATGTACGCAGAGGGGTTTGTTTTTACTGCTCTTTTTATATCTTCTTCCCCACTTAGTGCAGTTGAGTAAATAATTTGGATGTTTTTATCATATATTTTTATAGCTTTTGCAGTATCTATGCCATCAGTTTCACCTTTTATGCAGATATCCATCAAAACTAAATCAATTTTTTCTTTACATGTAAGCTCAATAGCATCTTTTGAGTTTGATACAATCCCTACAACTTTATATCCCAAAGACTCTACACTTTGAGACAAATCTAAAGCAACTAAACTTTCATCTTCTACTATCAAAATTTGTTTCATTCTCTACTCACTTTGAATTTTATTACATATCCAAATTTATCATCAGATTGTACTTTTATAGAACCATCGAGCTGATTTACGACTAGTGCTTCTACAAGTTTTAGACCAAGTGAACTGTCCTTTAAAGAACTAGTATCATACCCCTCGCCGTTGTCTGCTATTCTCAATATATACTCATCTTCAATACTAGCCAAAAACAGATAAATTTCACCTCCATCTTCTCCAAAAGCATGCTTTATTGAATTTGACATGATCTCATTTATAACAAGACCAACATATACAGCTTGCCTTAAAGGAAGTGTTGCAATTACATCTATATTGATTTCAATATTATTTTGCATAAAACCACTCTCCATCTCTTCACAAAGCTCACCTATGTACACATTCATATCTACATTAGAGATATCATCATTATCGCAAAGTATCTCATGTGTTTTTGCTATAGATTTTATACGATTTTGTAGTTTCTCAAACTCTTTATTTAAATTTTCATCTTTTAGTTCATATTGTTGCAGTCTACTTATAGAGAGTATAAGCTGAAGATTATTTTTAACTCTATGATGTAACTCTCGCAAAAGAACCGTCTTTTCTTCCACTACTTTTTGTAACTCTTGCGTTTTTTGAGTGACCTCTTTTTGGATAATATTTTGCCTGTTTTGCATCTCTAAAATTAGTTGATTGCTTATGTTCTCTTTTTGTTTTACCTCATTTATATAGTTTAAAGAGGTCAAGATAGAATATAAAACAAAACTAGACACTATGGGAAAAAGTATGTTGAGTATAAGCCCAAAATTTACAAATAACATAAATGAACAGATATAGAAACTACTTATCAATAAAATTGAGAATAGAGTATTTTTTATTGCCCCATACATAGAAAAGCTTACCAATAACATCAAAAGAGTAAAAAGTAGACCTATATCTACAAACTCTATCCAACTTGGCTTTGATAGAAAACTACTATTGATGATATTATCTATCGCATTAGCATGAATCTCAACTCCTGCAAAAGTGCTGTCAAAGGGTGTGGCACGCAAGTCATAAAAACGACTTGTACTAGCTCCTATAAGAACTATTTTGTTTTCAATATTCTTGATATTAAAATTGTTATTATAGATTGTATCTGCTGTTATATACTTATATGAGTTTGATGTACCTTTAAAGTCAATCATCATTCGTCCAAATCTGTCAGTAGGAATGGCATAGTTGCCTAATAAGATTGAACTTATACCTGCACTTGAATAATCTATAGTAATCGTTCTTTTTTTCCAAAGTGTACGTACGACTTCTAGTGACAACGATGGATATATAACATCTTTATACTTTATAAGTAATGGTACACTTCTAATCACTCCATCCTCATCTGAAATCATATTAAAAAAACCACTTGAAATCGCACTTTCTTGAAGTAAAGAAATATTTGATATCATACCTTTTGCCTTAGGAAGGTACTCTTGTTTTTTATATCCTTTCTGAATGATAACAGAAGATATATTTGGAACTTTTCCTTTTATATTGTTTGAGCTAAAATCAAAAATATATCCACTTATCAAATGGGACTTTTTAAATGACTTTGACAAAATTTCATCATAATCTTTTACATTTTGTGCATCTAATCCCAAAGTTTCCAAAACAACTTTAGGAGAGTTTCTATCTGGCTCGGGAAAAGTCATATCTAAACCAATAATAGATACTTTTGCTTTGGTCAAATTATCTATTATTTGTGCAAGTTTTTCTCTAGAAAAACCTTTCATTGAGCTCAAGCTTTTTTCATCTATATCTACAATCACTATCTTTGAACTGGGCTCTTGAATGCCTCTAAGTGAAAAGAAAATATCTGTAAATTTGTTATTAATATTTTCCAAAAATTGAAAGTTTTGGGTGTACATGCAAGAGGAAACCACCCATATTAACAAAGATATTATGACCTTTGTTTTTTTCATTATTTATGCTTTATACTTAAAACTTTACTCTCTTTTATATTTCCCGCTTTATCGTAAACTTTTAGCATGTAAAAATATTTTGTATTCTTTGAAATACTATTATCGGTATAGCTTTTTGATTTTACAAAATTTGATACGTTGAAGTACTCAACTATTTCACCACTACTCCTAAATAGTTTAAAACCTGCATAGTCTTTATCTCTACATGCAAAGCTTGCTTTTATGCCATCTTTGGTTTTAAAGAGTTTAAAGTTTTCTATCTTTACAGGAGTTATATCTTTCAAATGAACTGTCTTGCTTAGTGTTTTTACAGACTCGTTGCCACTTGTATCAACAGCAACTACAATATACTCATTTGCTCCTTTTAGAGGTTTAGCATCTATGAACATACTATTTTTTAAAAGTTTTTGATTTAATTTTGTTAGTTTTTTGCCTGTTTTTCTATAAATGTTATAACCATTTAAATCATAAACTACTATCTTATTCCACTCTAGGGTTATCTTAGTTGTATAAGCTTTAAACTTCTTTATAAAAGGCTGATCTGGAGCGGTAACATCTGGAAGTTTAGTTTTAACTATTTTTGATGGATAACTCTCATTGAAAGTCTCATCAACTGCACTTACACGATAATAGTATGGAAATCTACTCAAAGTTTTTGATTTGTTATGCTCATAAGAGTTTATTTTTAGTATATCTTTGTTTATCAAACTCCACTGAGAAGCATCTTCATCCATAGAGACATATACGCGGTAACCTACAAGGTTTTCATCTTTTACTTTTTCCCACTTTAGAGAAACTAAGCCTGCTTGAACTTTTGCAGTCAATTTTGTCGGCTTAAGTGGCTTTGTTGTATCTCTTGCATAGGCAAGCATAGTTACTGATGACTTTGATTCTCCATGCATATTTATAGCTGTTACATAGTAATAATAGTTTTTATCTACTTTAAAATTTTTATCAAAATATACCTCTTTTTTAATAGGTTTTTTATTGATTTTTACAAAATTTCCTTGGTAAATTGTACTTCTATATATGTTATACCCTAATACATTAGAACTTTTACTCCATCTTATCTTGATTTTACTATCTGTACTTGTAGTAAAAAGGTTTTTAACTACACTTGGCTTTATCTTTTTAACAACTTTTATCTCACCCTTAAAGTGACTTGAAGGCGTACCCTCTTTTGCAAACATATCGATTCTACGTACATAGTAAGTTGCTCTATCTCCTTCTTTCATATCTTTATCTACATAAAGAGTTCTTGTTTTTTGTGAGTAATCTTTACTTATAAACAGTAAATCTCTGTTTAATTTTTTAAATTTCTTTTCACCATCTTTTTTTCTATAGACATTGTAGTAATTAAACTCTTGACTAACATCCCAACTAAGCTCTAATCCATCACTTGACTGTTTTGCTCTTGTCCACATAAAATCGCGTTTTTTATCTCCTTTAAATGTATGTGCAAATATACTTCTTTGAAAAACCATCTTCTTGCCTTTATAGGCTTCTATGGTGTACATGTAAAGCTTCTCTTTTTTGACATTTAAATCAACAAAATACTGTCCAAGATTTTTTGCAAAAGCTCTATCTCTCATAAGCTTCAACATTCTAAAAGCTTGTACATTTTCCTCTATCTTTGCTACTTGAATGCGGTCATCAAAGCTCTTTACCTCTTTGTATGGATAAATCATAAAAATATAATCTTCATCATATCCACTAGCTTTTAAAACATCATATTTTTCTGACTTTAGAGTATGTAAAAACTTAGGCTTATCGCCTTTAGAATTTCTATATATCTTATAAGAATACTCGCTAGAATAATTTCTAGTAAACCATTTTAATTCTATCTGTTTCACACTAGAATTTGCAAAAAGAAACAATCTATCTTTTAATACCTCTGCTTGAAGTAAATTTGCTATTAAAAAAACTATTAGTACTATATGTTTCATATTATCTTCCCATCCTTGCTGTGTTTGCACCTACATTTTGTGCACCTCGCACTCCATTAAAGCCATTTGCCCCATGAATTCCACTTACACCCATCTTTCTCCCCATGACATCTAGCCCCATACTTTCAAAAGCTCCTGCCTCATCCATAGGGTTAAATCCTCCACCTTCATGAGAGAATCCACCATCCATTTCTCCTCTTCCTATGCCTTCTCGTGTACCTCTCACTCTGCCTTCACTAGCATCTCTTACTCTCTCAGATGCTACACTTACACGAGCTTGTCTCTCTCTTTCATTTTCCTCTTCACAAGTTCTACAAAATGTATTCCCTGTTATAAGATTCATTGATTTTTCTGCTAAAATAGAGTTGTCGATTTCAGAAATATATTGTATAGTTGCATCTTTATATCCTCTTACAATTCCTGGTAAAGTCCTTGAACCTTTATTCCAACTATAACTTAACTCCTGACGTAAATCATTTATTGAACCATCTGAATTTTGTAATTCCCATGTCACAAAAACCTTTGTTTTTATACCTGCATATACACCAATATCTCTTAAACTATCATTTACTTCGTATCTAACTTCATTGAAAAAACCACCATTATAATTTGATCCTATTCGATGACTGTTTCTTTGAGCTTGTAAATTTAATGATTCTACTGTATTAGCAGTATTGAATCCACCTCTATTCGTATTTTTAAATAGAGACTGTCCGCTAGCTCCTAGTCTAAACATATCTAAACTAACGCTTAAAGTAGGCTCTAAATTACTAGACATCTGCTCAACTTTTCTTTTAGATTCAGAAGGTATATTATTATAACGAATATTAAATATTGATTCATATGCTACACTATTTGTAGGTATATAAATTACTCGTATGTTATACTGACTAGCTCTATAATATGTATAACTTTTTCCTTTTGAAAATGTAGACATAACCTCTTCACCCAATGCTTCAGCTGGTTTTCTAAATGTAATATTTCCAATATGAAAATCATGTGGTATTACACTTCTTATTTCTATCTCTCTAGTTGTCAAATTTGTATTAACAGCAGTATTTGAGGCATTTTGTTGCACTGAAAGCAATATGTTTTCTATAGATACACCTTGATGTGTAGTAGCATTAAGTCTTGCTTGATTTACATTCATATCAATACCTCCTTGTACTACATTTCTAACATTTACTTCATTTACTACTGGTTCATTCTCATTTCCATCATCTTCAGTGAAATCATTAAAAGGATTTAAAAACACTCCATTTAAAATAAAAGTTTCTCTTACTTCACCTTCCTCATTTTTACAATAACGATAAATCCTTAAGTCTTTATTTGGTTTGAATTTAGAAATTAAATTTGTATTTGGTTCCGTAAATCTACCTGGTATATTATTGCCATCAGCATCGGAAAGTTCTATTCTATAGGCTTGAACCTCATCAGCACTAGACCCACCTAACATATGCAATGATTTTGAGTTGTATTTTACCACTACTCCTTTATCTTCATGTACATCTTTATCGCCATTGATTGGAGTTATACTTTTTACTATATCTGTAAAAGATATTCTATTTGAAGAAGTTGTTGTAAAGATTTCCAAGATTTCTTTATCTTTACTTTCAGTCTTACCATCAGCAGTATAACTTGCTCTCATAACACCTCTCACTACATAAACCGTATTTTTTTTCAAAATTGTTTTTGGCATTATTGATATACCTTTCCAATCTCCATCTAAAAAATATTTGTTTATAGGAATATTTACGTTACTTCTATTTTTTCTAAGAGTAATGTTTCTTACTCTTACCGATACTGCATCTTGAGATTTTTGTATTTTACTGTATATTTTTATTAACGGTATTCTACTTGAGTACGCTCCTACTTTTGGCACTTCTACTTTATCAAGTATCTCTATGTCTGGCGTATCACTTGCATCTTGAAGATCCCCTGAACCATGAATATATCCACTAAATGACATACTCTTACCAAATATACGAACACCAGCTCTTCCCCATACATACTCAGGGTTTGGAAATGCTACTTTTACTAAAACATCCGCACCAATGCTAACGCAACCACCATAACAACCTCTTAGTCCAACTTCTGCAAATATATCCATATTCATCTGAAATGGGTCATATATAATCAGAGCTTTTGCTCCAGCAGTAAGCTCAAATGTCAAAGATGGGTCTGGTCCCCACCAATCTTTGCTCCAGTGCTTGTATATATACAAACTCTGTCCAAAAGCAATGGCTCTAGTATCAACCATAAAGAAACCTCTACCCTCTATACCAAAAATACCAACTGAGACATGCCCTAAATCTTTATCTACATTAAACGCATAAGCATACTCATCATCAGTTCCAATAAATACATGTTTTTCAGCATTTGAAAAAATAGCATCCATAGAGCCTTTTACTGTTATGCCCATATACTCTACATTTGCATTTACCCATAAATGGAGCATTGCAGGAGATTTAGCATATGTCATATGTGCTGAAATCTGTCTATCAGAAGGTTTGCTTCCTATTGATGAAAGTAACCAACTATCTCCATTTAGATTTATCTGTCCAACTGTATTATCTGCAATAGCAGCTATAATTGTTATCTTCCCATTCCAAAGATAACCAGTATCCCCACTCGTTCCCATCAAAGTGCTTAACATCAAAGAAGTTGTACCACTTCTAGGGACAAAATCATTTCTATCATCTTCATAAATCATGTTATAAGCTATACCACCACCAATTTCATAAATGCTTAGTGGTCCAAAAGCTATACCACCTCCTATGCCACCATTGACATTTGCCATCCAGTAAAAAGTAGTATCTTTTTGTCCTATTCTAAAAAGTCCATCGGCTGTAAACATACCTGCAATACCAAGACCAAGCGTTGCTTTAAAACCATCACCATATATTTCATCCCCATCATACCAAGCTATACTTCCCTCTGCTACTAAACCACTCTGCTCGATTTTTATACTAATTTCATCAATTTTTGTTGATTTATCACTATATATTGTTATTCCCGCACCTGCTTTACCTATGATAGCGATAGAGAGTTCACCAGAAGCCTTAATGTAAAATAAGTTTTTATTTCCATCAAAACCAAGTCCAACACTTTTCATGCTTAAACCAAAACCACCAAGAGTTGCAGAAGCTCCTGATATATTTGCATTTGCTTCCATGCTACCTAAGCTTATACCACTAGACGATATTTTTAGTTCCTTAAACTCTAATCCAACTTCTGAACTAAATACTTTATGTTGAGGCTTAACTGTTCCATCTAAACTTACCCAAAAGTTTTCCAATGATGGAGATACCCCAACTTTAGTGAACTCAAAGACTGCAAAGTGAGGAATATCTACAGAAGCTAAATCACCATCTACTTCAAACTTATCGATTCCATTTCTATCTATCGTTGCACTTAATCCAAGATTTATAGGTGAACCTGTACTTAAGAATGAAGCATTTGTATATCTAAGTCCAAGACTACCAGATGTATCAGCACCTGCAAAAGTAACTCCTATGTTTTTTAAATCTAATTTATCAAATAAATTTACTGTACCATTCCAGTTAATAGTTCCAAATATTCCTGCACTTCCTATCGTAAATCTATTGAGTGTTATATCTTGATTTATACTTTTATATCCAAACTTACCATTTAATCCAACAGAAAGAGCATCTAAAGAACCCAGATTCAATGTTCCACTTAGATTTTTAAACTCAAAGTTTTGGTTTACATGTAGAGTGCGTGGAAAACTCCAAGTTATTGATGAAGTGTTGGCTACAAAGCTAAGTTCTGCTTTTGCAACATTTTCATCAAAGAAGTATTGTAAATCTAAATCTCCATCAAAACTACTTAACTTTATAGGCATATCCAATGAAGAGTCTATATGAAATCCTACCCCTCTTAGTGCAATAGATGCTTTGCCTTCCAATATAGATGTATTTATATTCTCAAAACTTGCAGCTATATCACCTTTAAATCCTCTACCACTTACTTCAAGATTTGAAGCTATTAGCTCTCCAATGCTTATAGCACTAAGAACTGAAGATCTTGCAACTGCTTGACCTGTAAATCTTACTTTATATCTTCCCTGCGCTACCTCTATAACTTGTCCACTAGGGCTTCTTAGTGTTACAAAGTTGTTATCATCTTTTCTATAAACAATATCTTCATTAAATGAAAAGCCATAAGTTTTTAGTCCTGAATCACCCGTTTGTAAACTTAAACCTATCTGTTTGTTGCCACTAAAGAGTCTACCTAAAAATAGTGTTCCATCAGCCCCATCTACGCTTCCACCATTGTTATTAGCACTTCCACTTACATTACGTAGTTCGATTCTAACATCATCATTTGCACCTTCTCCTAACTCTAGGATAGTGAAATTTGCTCTAGCATTGGCAACTGTTACGTTCCACTTTATGCTTGTCTTCTTTATCTCTGCTCTTGTAACATCTGCGATACCTATGTTTAAATTATCTGAAAAGTTATAGTTAGTAAAATCTGCAACTGTATGAAAAGTCACAACTGGATCACTCCAATCACAAAGACTGATTTGACCACCTACATCTGAAACCAAGATAACACCATTATCATCATTTACAAAATCATGAGAACCACTCAATCCCCAAGTATAATCACAAGTTCTACCAACTTGAGCTAACTTTAAAATCGAGTTATCTAAGATGTTTGTAAACACTATACTCGCGTCTAAACGAGAAAACCCTATACTAAAGTCTGAACGGGTCATCTTAAGATGAAGAGTTGGTGTTGTATCGTTTGCAAATTTTAAATCTGCTTTTTTATCATCTTCTGTATATAGATTTATCTTACTCATATGAGCATTAACATATCCATCAAAACCTCTTTTAGAGATAAGTGCTGATCTTAAAGATACTTGACCAAATTTTGCATTTAAACCAGTTACATCAGCTCTTGTAATACGTAATTTCATATCTTTTAAATTACTAAAATCTACAGCAGCCGCTAGATTTGAAAGATAAACATCTGTATTTCCTAGTCTATTTCTTCCATTAATTGATACTCCATATACATCATCACCAAGAGTTCTCAATATTCCTATACTATTGTTAAGTAGACTTCCAAAATGCACACTTGCATCTATGTTACTAGCACCCACTTTTAAGCCACTACTATTTGCTCTTATGTAAAACTCTGGAGATTCGTTAAATGCTATCTTTACGCCTTTTTCTCTCCAAATTGGAATCTCATTTAGTGTTGTTATAAGTTTTCCACTAAAACCATCTTTTGATATGGTTACTTTTTGAACTTCTGCTTCTCTAACATACTTAAATATTGTCCCATACTGTCTTAAATCTGCAACACCATTTAGAGTGATAGAAGGATTTGATAAATCACTCAAATCTATAGAACCACCAAGCTCACTTAGTAAAACCTTGCTTCCCAAAAGTGGAATGTTGTTTGTATTGATACTCCAACTATAGTCGTTAGATGTTATAATCTTTTCTGCTGCTTCTTTAGCACCCTTTTTTACTGCTGACTTTGAGTACTTTCCTAAACTTCCTAGTGATGTTCCTCCACTTGGTAAGACATTTCCTATACTCGCAGTTGCATTGTTTAATAAATCTCCAAAATACAGTTCAGCAGCTAAATCTGAAAATCCTAAACCAAAACCACTTTTATCGATAGATATGTTTATAGTTGGATCACTTGCAAAAGCTATTTTTACTTGCTTCTCTTTCCAAATATCAACTTCGCCAAGATGAGCACTCAAACTTGCTTTAAATCCGCTCTTAGAAATCTCAACATTTTTAAGATTAGCTCTTTCTACCGACTTTAAAACTCCACCATACTCACTCAAATCTATAGTTGCATCAAAAGAAACCTTAGGATTTGAAAAATCTTTAATATCAAGTTTTGCATTTTTTATATCTTCTATATAGGCATTTGCTTCAGTAAATAGTCTCTTTTTACCCTTTACTTCCCAATTATATACGCCATCTGAAAGACCTCTTAGAGTAGCTGTTGAACTATTTAACAAATCTCCAAATTTTATATCTGCACTACCTCCGGCAAAACCAAAGTCAATACCGCTATTTTTAATCTCAACACCTATAGTTGGAGATGATGTAAACTCAACTGAAACATCTTTACCCTCTCCACCACGATCAAGCACGACTATCGGTTCAAATCCACCATCTTTACTCAAACTTCCACTAAAACCAGAAGATGAAACTGTTGCACTAAACGCAGCTCCATCAAATGCTTTTATCATCGGTTCATTGTAGTTTGAAAGATCAACACTACTACCTAATGTTATACTCTTTATATTTGGATTAAAATCAATGTTTGGCTTATTTAGTTTAAATGTACTACCTAGAAGATAAACATCATTTTGTACCTGTACACTATAGCTACCTGCTTCATTTATGCTCTGTGCAAAAGTAGCTACTACCGAAGTTGCACCATTTTTAGCTGTTGTTAAAAGCTCACCAAAATCTATAGCAGCATTTAGTTTTCCAAAATCAAAACTAACACCTCCACTATCAACATTAACTCCAACGGTAGGCTCACCACTAATAGTCAACTTTACACGTTTTTGTGCCCAGATATCTATAGGGTCTAACTCATCTTCAACCTTTATAACTCCTGTAAATGCTGATGGAGTTATGCTCATATCAAATCTAGAACCATTTAGTGCTCCTAGGATTGGATTTTGTTCATATCCACTTAAATCTATTGAACTCGCTATAGTTATTTTTTTACTGTTTAAATTCAAACTTGCTACTATATCTTGGAACGCTAAGTTTGATTGTAGAAGCTTTACTCTTGAAGGAAGTGTAAGTCCTAGTGCATCTATGCCATTTCGTCTTATGACACCTAGTGATGCTATAACATTTTGTACTTCATTTTGAGTGCTTG
>Ga0256845_1003138_pt1 | contig 11414 bp, 6 predicted proteins | sample RiftiametaG_FD_189101 | JGI IMG/M metagenome (GOLD analysis project Ga0256845, IMG submission 189101) | Tube worm associated microbial communities from hydrothermal vent at the East Pacific Rise, Pacific Ocean - Riftia | ecosystem: Host-associated > Annelida > Integument > Unclassified ... | reverse complement strand
ATTATCGTGTGGAGGGGTAACTTGAGCGCCATCATCCCAATAAGCCTTATACCCATTATATTCTTTTGGGTTATGCGAAGCGGTTAATACAACGCCTGATTTACATCCTAAAGTACGAATAGCAAAAGAAAGCTCGGGAGTTGGTCTAAGCTCTTCGAATACATACACTTTAATGCCATTGGCAGAGAATACTGCAGAGGTGATTTCTGCAAAATAAGTGGAGTTGTTTCTGCAATCGTAGGCAATGGCTACCTTTATTTCTTCATTAGGGAATGCCTTGATTAAATAGTTAGATAAACCCTGGGTTGCCATTCCCAAAGTGTATTTATTCATACGGTTAGAGCCTACACCCATAATGCCGCGTAATCCACCTGTACCAAATTCAAGGTCCTTATAAAAGGCTTCTGTTAAATCTATTTCTGGCCCATCTAGTAAAACTTTGATGCCTTCTTTAATGTCTTGGTCTATATCCTGGCTTAACCAGTTTTGTGCTTTTTCTCTTGCGTTCATATTTGTAAAATTTGAAGTGCGGAGTTTGAAGTTCGGAGTTAAAACTCCCCACTTCAAATTTCGAACTTCGGACTAATTTTTAAGTGCTAATTCTATATGTGCCAAATGATGCCTGCAATGCCAGTCATATTGACAAAGAGCTTCGATTAAATCATATTCTTTATTAAATTCAGGGTGGATGTAGGTTCTCTTAAAATCGCTATCATTCATCCCTTTAAGTAGTTCAACCCATCTGATGTGCATTCCTTCTATAATTCGTAAAGACGAATCAATACTGCCTTGATAATCGGTAAGTTTTGACCATTCAGCTTCAAAATAAGGCTTTATAGTAGGCTTATCTTCCGTTAGAGCCAATTTAAAACGCATAAATGCATTCGTGTGGCTGTCTGCTATATGGTGCACTAGTTGCTTAATAGTCCAGCTGCCATCTCGGTAGGTTTTCTTTAAATCAGCTTCTTTCACGCCTTCTACCAATTTTTGAATATCATTATAAAAAGAGGCAATGGTGCGCACCCATTCATTAAAAACCTCATTACTTGGGTTTTTAATGCTTTTGTATTTTCCTATGGGGAACTGTAGATTTTTCATTTTATTATGAAGTGAATCCTACTACCTTTCTCACTCTATTTAATACCGAATGGCCAATTTCTCTTGCTTTGGCTTCTCCTTCTTGCAACCTAGATTCTAGAGCAGTTGGGTCATTCATAAAGCCATCGAAAAGGGCTCTTTCATTTTTGTATTGATCCATTATAAGCTCGAACAACGCTTGTTTTGCATGTCCATACCCATAATTTCCACCTTCGTAGTTTGCGCGCATTTCTGTAATTTGCGTAGTGCTACCAAGTAATTTGTATAATGAAAATACATTACAAGTATCAGGGTTTTTAGGCTCTTCTAAGGGAGTACTATTTGTTTTTATGCCTAGTACAACTTTTCGTAACTTCTTTTCGGGTAAAAATATGTCAATCGTATTGCCATAGCTTTTGCTCATCTTCTGCCCATCTGTGCCTGGCACAGTCATTACTGCTTCATCAATTTTAACCTCAGGAATTACAAATACCTCTTCGTTATAATGATGATTAAAGCTTCGAGCAATATCTCTTGTCATTTCTAAATGCTGCTGCTGGTCTTTGCCAACAGGTACAAAATTGGCATCGTACATAAGAATATCACTGGCCATTAATACAGGGTAGGTAAATAAGCCAGCGTTTACATCCGATAACTTATCAGCCTTATCCTTATAAGAATGTGCGTTTTGCAACATAGGAATAGGGGTAAAGCAGTTTAAGTACCAAGCTAATTCTGTTACTTCAGGTATGCGAGATTGGCGGTAGAATACGTTTTTATCGGTATCAAATCCAAAGGCTAGCCATGCTGCTGCTACTGCTTGTGTATGTGATTTTATGAGTTCTGCATCTTTTACTGTCGTTAACGCGTGTAAATCAGCAATAAAAAACAGTGATTCATTACTTTTATTTTCTGATAATTTAATGGCAGGCTTTATTGCGCCAAGTAAATTGCCTAAATGTGGCTTGCCTGATGCTTGAATACCTGTTAAAATTCTAGACATAATTGCTATTTATTCTAATTTCAATACCTATTGAAATAGCTTACAAATATGATAAATCTACAAGAGAACGGCTAGCAGAATATTCAGATAATGTATCTTTGAACAGTATTTTAAATTTAATAATGATGAAACCACTTTTTCTAATCCTACTTTTTTCAAGTTCTTCGATTTTTGCGCAAGAGTTAATAGATTTAACTTTTGAAGAGCCGGTTCACGATTTTGGAAATATTAAAGAAGTAGATGGGCCTGCTGAATTTGATTTTGTCTTTAAGAATACAAGCACGAGCCCAATTAAAATATTAAATGTAAAAGCATCGTGCGGCTGTACTACGCCCGATTGGACTAAAGAGGAAGTTGCACCCGGAGCAACAGGGTTTATTAAAGCGAGCTATAATCCTCAAAATCGCCCAGGACCATTTCATAAATCATTAACGGTATCTACCTCAGCAGAACAAAATAACACAATCATTTTACGGATTAACGGGCAAGTAGAGCCTAAGCCACGAACTGTGGAAGATGATTTGCCTACTTTACTTGGAGGTATGCGTGTAAAATATCGTGCGTTTAATATGGGCAAGGTGTTTAATAATGAAGTAATCACGAAAGAGTTTGATGTGTATAATGCATTAGATTCAACTCTCGTATTTACAAAAGAATTTGAAGGTCCAGATTATATAAAAATAAGTTTTGAGCCAGAAACATTAGCACCTAAAGCAAAAGGTAAAATCATTGTTTCCTACGATGGTAAGATGAAGGATGACTTAGGTTTTATGTCAGATAATGTTGTATTTAAGACTAATGAGGTTGGTGATGAAACCCAAAAGAGCTTATCTGTTTATGCCGATATACAAGAGTATTTTGCTCCAATGACGGAAGAAGAAAAACTAAATGCACCTAAGCTTAGTATTGAGAATGTAGTGCACAATTTTGGAAATATTACTTCTGGAGAGGTAGTATCAACCACATTTGTGCTAACTAACTCTGGTAAAACAAATTTAAATATCCGTAAAACTAAATCTAGTTGTGGGTGTACTGTGCCGGAGTTGGCCACTAACGATTTAAAACCTGGCGAATCAGTTGATTTGAAAGTCACATTTAACTCTTCAGGTAGAAAGGGTAATCAAATCAAATCGGTTACAATCTATAGCAATGATCCTGCAAAGCCTATTCAAAAAGTAACGATAAAGTCGAAGGTAGCTTTAAAAAGTAACTAATTGAATATTTAGTTGAGATTTTAACTTTATTATATAATAGCACTTAATTAAGATTATATTGAGTTATTATGAAGGTGTCGACAAGATCGGCATCTATTCTATTTTTAATAGCTCATAAATCGGTATATATTTTTTTTTAATCATTATTACTCAATACTTTTCCGAGGTAAAATAAAGTATAACAAAATATTATTACTATGAAAAAGATTTACTTGATTGCTTCAAGTATGCTTCTTCTGTTTTCTTTTTCTGGATTGGTCAAGATTTGAGTATTTCAGGAGCAGTTACAGAAGTGAGTTCTGGCCTACCAGTTGCTGGGGCCAATGTGATTGTTCAAGGCACTACTAATGGTACTATAACCGATATGGATGGGAACTATTCATTAAATGTTCCTTCAGGTGGAGCTAAATTGGTTGTTTCTTTTATTGGGTATATTATCCAAGAAATAAATGTTACTCCTAGTCAATCAGTTTACAATGTTCAGTTAGAAGATGATATTCAAAGTTTAAATGAAGTGGTTATTTCTGGTTTAGCATCTTCGGTAAAAAGATCGAATCTTGCAAACTCAGTTGAATCTGTAAAAGCGGATGAATTAACTGGAATAGTGGAGCAATCTACTATGGATGGGGCACTTTATGGTAAGCTCAAAGGGGCTAACATTACATCAAATTCAGGTGCTCCGGGTGGAGGGCTTTCGATTAAACTTAGAGGTGTTACGTCTATAAATGGAAGCAATGAACCTCTTTATATTGTAGATGGAGTTTATATTGATAACTCATCTATATCTGCTGGGTTGAACGTAGTTTCAGCTGCCTCGGGCGGTGGTAGTCAAAGCAATCAAGATAATCCTTCTAATAGAATTGCAGATATTGATCCTTTAGATATAGAATCAATTGAAGTGCTAAAAGGCGCATCAGGTGCTGCTATTTATGGTTCTAGAGCATCGGGTGGTGTTGTTATTATTACAACAAAAAAAGGAAAAACTGGAAAACCTGCAATTTCATTATCGCAATCAGTTGGGGTAACCACTCAATTAAGGAAATTGGGCATTAGAGAATGGGATGAAACAAAAGCTGAAACTCATTTTGGAGCAGCTGGAAGGTCCGCTTACATTGCTTCTAGAGATGCTGGAACATTACATAATTATGAAGATGAACTTTATGGGAATAAAGGATTATTAGCTACAACACGATTAACGATATCTGGAGGTAGTCCTAATACAAAGTATTTTATAGGTGCTACTCGTAAAGATGATGAAGGTATTGTTGAGAATACTGGGTATCAGAAATATTCATTTAGAGCAAACATTGATCAAAAATTAACCGACTGGCTAGATCTCTCTGTTAGTAATAATTTTATACATTCTTCAGCCGACAGGGCCTTCTTTAATAATGATAATTCAGGAACTACAATGGGGATATCATTTGTGGCTACACCAGCTTGGGCACAATTGCAGCCAGATTCCAATGGCGATTATCCGGACAATCCATATGCTGCTTCTAATTTTTTGGAAACTCGAGATAATGTTGTTAATAATGAAACTATAAATAGGTATATTGGAGGAGCTAATGTTAAAGCAACTCTTTTTCAAAAAGACAATCAATCATTAAAATTTGCAGGTAGAGCAGGTCTAGATTATTATTCGTTGGCTACTACAGCACTTTTTCCAAACACCTTGCAATTTATGGCAGACCCCAATAGTTTAAGGGGGGTATCTGTTCAAGGTACTACGATAAACAGAAACACGAATTTTGCTGCCTTTTTAATTCACGATATGTTTGTTGGTAATGGACTTTCTTTTAAAACCCAGTTTGGGGTAACCAATGAGAATTTTTACAGAAATACTATTTTGGGTACAGCTTCAGCTTTGATTGGAGACCAAACAAATTTAGATCAAGGAAGTTCTGTAGCAATTGATCAAATAAGGATCATTCAACATGATAAAGGATTTTTTGTGCAGGAGGAAGTTAATTTCAACGACAAAATAATTGGCACAATTGGGGTGAGGGGTGATAAATCTTCTAATAATGGAGAGGTGAACAAATTATATTATTACCCGAAAGCTTCTATTGCACTAAATTTGCATGAGTTTGGTCTAGCCAATGGTACTGCTATTAGCCAAATTAAAATTAGAGCCGCTTATGGAGAAGCTGGTAATTTTGCTGTATTTGGTGATAAATACACTTCTTTGGGAGCAATTGTAATTAATGGTAATTCTGGAATTACTCCCTTGAACAAACGAGGAAATCCAAATGTAGCTCCGGAAAGACAAAAAGAATTTGAGACTGGATTTGACCTGGGACTTTTTAATGGGAAACTGAATTTTGATTTTACCTATTATATAAAAGGCGTAAATGACTTGTTGTTGTCCGCTCAGGTGCCATCATCTTCTGGTTTTACAACTAAGGTAGTGAACGCAGCTGATATGACTAATAAAGGAATTGAAATGGGATTAAATTGGAATGTCATGTCAAGAACTAGTTTTAATTGGAATTTAGGCTTGAACTGGTGGAGAAACCGATCTGAAGTTACACGTCTTGATATTCCTGCTTATACAACTGGAGGTTTTGCAGATGTGTTAGGTATGTTTTTGATCAAAGAAGGGTTTAGCCCTACCGCTGTTGTTGGAGCAGGTCCAAATTTAGATGTTGATAAAAATGATGACGGAGCTAATGATTTGCAGCTTTTTGGAGATGCTCAAGCTGATTTTGATATGTCGATTATGAACAATTTATCATACAAGAATTTCGATTTGTCAGTCCTTTTTCATTGGAAAAATGGAGGCAAAAACATTAACTTAACTGCTCTATTAACGGATTTGAGTGGAACAAGTGCTGATTATGATAAGATTGATCTTGATCCTGAAGGACTTGCTGGAAACGGTGATTACCGTTTAGGTGAGCTTGGGTCAAATTCAGAACCTTATATAGAAGATGCAAGCTATTTAAGAATGCGTGAAATAGGTCTTTATTATAATATACCAAAATCGGTTTTTAATGATGCTATGAGCTTACGACTTGGAGTAAGTGGTAATAACTTAATAAATGTATTTGAATACAGAAGTTATGATCCTGAAGTGTCCAATTTTGGTGGTAAAGGACTTTCAACTGGTGTTGAAGTATTGCCTTTCCCTTCATCTAAAAGAGTTAATTTTCACGTAATTGTTAACTTTTAAAAAATATAATTATGAAAAAAATAGTTAATAAAATTATAGCAATAGCAATTTTAGGAGTGGCTATTACGGCTTGTAAAATAGAGCCTATTCCAGATCCTAATAATTTATCAGTTGCCGATGATCCATCGATGCAACAATTGGAACTTTATGCCGTGGGTATAGAAGATTTGATGCGAACAGAAATGGGGTTTTACTATGATGTCACCTCTATAATTGGAAGAGAACAGTACTTTTTTACTAATTCTGATCCTAGATATACAGGAGAATTATTAGGTAAAGGTGATGCTACTTTAGATCCAGCTGGGTTTTATGGTACAAGACCTTATGCTGCTCGTTATAAAGTGGTAAAAAATGCTAATCTTTTATTAGAAGGGGTCGAAAAAACTTCGGTTGCTTTAACCGATGCCGAAAGAAATGCCTTTAGTGGGTATGCTAAAACAGCAGAAGCTTATTCATTGCTATTAGCTCTGAACTTGCAGTATAAAAATGGTATTAGAGTTGATGTGTCAGATATTGCTAATTTAGGTGAATTCTTGGATTACAAACCTGCATTAGCTGCTATTTCTTCAATTTTAAACGAGGGATTTACTGAACTTGGTAATGGAGGGAGTGAGTTCCCATTTGCGCTATCCAGCTCGTTTGCAGGGTTTGATACTCCTAGCGAATTTGCCACCTTTAATCGAGCGATAGCTGCAAGAGTAGCACTTTATGATGAGAGGTATTCTGATATTCCATCATTATTAAATAGCTCATTTATGGATATGACTGGGGATCTTGATAATGGGCCAGCTCATTTTTACTCTACAGCTGGTACAGATAAACCAAACGCTGTATATAGGGTGCCTGATCAAAGTGAAGCTTTACTAGCGCATCCATCTTATACTGTAGACATTATGGCTGTAGATAACCGTATGAATAAAGTGGCATTACGAACAAATACCGCTGTATTGGATGGCCTGTCTAGTGATTATGATGTAGTTATATTATCATCGTTAGCTTCTTCAATGCCAATTATTAGAAATGAAGAGCTTATTTTAATGATGGCTGAAGCTAGATTAGAAGGAGGTGACTTGCCAGGTGCTATTTCAGCCTTAGATATAATAAGAACGGCTCATGGGCTTGCTGCTTATGGCGGAACGGTTGATGCGGCTTCAGTAAAAACTGAACTTATATACAACAGACGTTATTCGCTTTTTGGTGAAGGTCACCGTTGGGTTGATATGAGACGTTGGGGTTTAGAGCAAACATTACCTACAGATAGAGCTGGTGATGATGTTTGGGTTCAAATGCCTCGACCAGTTTCTGAAAACTAGAATGAATTGCATATAATAAAAAAGGGAGCCCAATGGCTCCCTTTTTTATTATATGTTAATGAGTTTTTTTACTCCCTCTTTTTGCATTTTATTTTCCAAGTCGGAAACACTACTGTTTCAGATTGATCAACCCATTCCCCAATCCAGTTAAAACCATCTGAGCTAATTTCCGAAAAAGTTAGCCGAAAGAAACCTTCAGTTCCGTTAGGAGCTGTGCTTGGTTTGTACAAAACGATATTGCCATTTTCTTGTGTGTTTCCTTCCCAAGTTGAAAGCTTGGCCGAAGGAACAGGAGCTGTAAAGTAATGTACATACCACCTTGCACTATCAACATTATATTGCCTAATACTGCCAGAATGCCTCCCATCCTCCTTGAGTGTTTTATCTTGAATGGCCATCCCATTTAGAATATACTCAAAACGCCAGGTCATAGATACTGGGTCGGCCCAAGTTTGATCTTTATTTAAGGATTGAGAAGTGCAATCACATAAACCAATTAGTTTTTCGTAATCCTTAATTTGCTTAGGAGCCTTAGGGTTTGGCAAGCCAAAAGGGTGAGCTTCTGATGCATCGTATTCAAATTGGGCTAATGCAATATTCGAAAGCAGTAAGATGATTACAGTAAATAACTTGGTCATAGAGTAATGGGTTTAATTATTAATTGGGAAATGAAACCATATTACTATACGTATTTTAAAGGGCTGTAGGTTACATATTCCTCCTGTACTGCCCACCAACTTCAAATAGTACATCTTTAATTTGTCCTAAAGAGCACACTTTAGTAGCTTCCATAAGCTCCTCGAAAATGTTATTATTGGCTAATGCTGTTTCTGTAATTTTTGTGAGTCGACTTTCCGTATCATTCTTATTGCCTTCAATTAAATTGTTTAGCATATCAATTTGATATTGCTTTTCTTCCTCTGTAGCTCTAATAACCTCACCTGGTAATACGGTAGGGGAGCCTTTGGAACTTAAGAAGGTGTTCACTCCAATAATTGGGAATTCACCTGTGTGTTTTAAGGTTTCGTAATAAAGACTTTCCTCCTGAATTTTACTACGCTGATACATGGTTTCCATCGCACCCAACACTCCACCACGCTCTGTAATACGGTCAAATTCTAGAAGAACCGCTTCCTCTACTAAGTCTGTCAACTCTTCAATAATAAAGGAACCTTGAATTGGATTTTCGTTTTTAGATAAGCCTAGTTCCTTGTTAATAATCAACTGAATGGCCATTGCTCTTCGCACCGATTCTTCTGTAGGAGTAGTGATTGCCTCATCATAGGCATTGGTGTGTAATGAATTGCAGTTATCGTTGATGGCGTATAATGCTTGGAGCGTAGTCCTTATATCATTAAAGTCAATTTCCTGCGCGTGCAAACTACGACCCGAAGTTTGAATATGGTATTTGAGCATTTGTGCCCTTTTATTAGCACCATATTTATGCTTCAAGGCTTTAGCCCAAATCCTACGAGCAACACGGCCAATAACAGAATACTCTGGATCAACACCATTGGAGAAGAAGAATGATAGATTAGGTCCAAACTCGTTGATATCCATTCCTCTACTTATGTAATACTCAACATAAGTAAATCCATTGGCAAGTGTAAAGGCTAATTGTGAAATGGGGTTGGCACCAGCTTCTGCAATATGATAGCCACTTATAGATACTGAATAGAAATTACGAATCCCGTTATTGATAAAATACTCTTGTACATCACCCATTAATTTAAGTGCAAATTCAGTGGAGAAAATACATGTGTTTTGCGCTTGGTCTTCTTTTAAAATATCGGCTTGAACGGTGCCTCTAACTTTAGTAAGTGTTTCTTTCTTTATTGTATTATAAACATCTTTAGGTAGTACTTGGTCACCTGTTGTGCCTAAAAGCATTAAACCCAATCTATTATTTCCTTCTGGTAAATCTCCTTGATAGCTGGGGCGAGTTACTCCTTTGGCTTTATAAATCGCTTCTATCTTTTTCGCAACCTCTTTTTCAAGTCCGTTTTCTTTAATGTAGAGTTCACATTGTTGGTCGATGGCAGCATTCATAAAAAACCCAAGCAACATAGGAGCAGGGCCATTTATCGTCATACTTACCGAAGTGAGTGGATTTGATAGGTCAAAACCAGAATAGAGCTTTTTAGCATCGTCTAAGCAGCAAATAGAAACTCCAGCATTACCTATTTTCCCATAAATATCAGGGCGTATATCAGGATCGTTGCCATAGAGCGTAACGGAGTCGAACGCTGTAGAAAGCCTTTTGGCTGGCATCGCCATACTTACATAATGAAAACGCCTATTGGTTCGTTCTGGTCCACCTTCACCCGCAAACATGCGGGTAGGGTCTTCGCCTTCTCTTTTAAATGGGAATAAGCCGGCAGTAAACGGAAATTCACCCGGTACATTTTCTTGCAAATTCCATTTTAGCAAATCGCCCCAGGCTTCGTATTTTGGTAAGGATATTTTCGGAATCTCGTTTTGAGAAAGAGAGGTTGTGTGCGTTTTAATCACCAATTCTTTATCTCTAACCTTAAATTTATACTCAGGGTCTTTATATTTCTTAACCTTGGCTGGCCAGGCCTCAATAATCTGCTTGTTTTTAGGATCTAAATCCAGCTCAATTTTTTGATACGTTTTAGCAAGAGCATCTAACGTAACTGAATCCTTTTCTCCTTTTACTATCTCTGATGTAGTATGAATGCTGTATAGTTTTTGAGCAACTTCTTTTTGAGTGTTTACCCATTTATCATAGCCTCTGTTATTCTCGGAAATTTCTGATAGGTATCGAGTTCTATTTGGAGGTATTACAAATTGTTTTTTCGAAACCGCCTTTTCGACTGGCATACCGGAATGTAAACTGCCTTCCATCTTCTCTTCTATCGTATCCATTATTTTACGATAAAGAGAATTCATGCCAGGGTCGTTAAATTGACTGGCAATGGTGCCATATACTGGCATTGTATCTGTGTCTTCTTCGAAGAGATTATGATTACGCTGGTATTGTTTCTTTACATCCCTAAGGGCATCTAAGGCACCTCGTTTATCAAATTTATTAAGGGCAATGATGTCGGCAAAATCGAGCATGTCGATTTTTTCGAGCTGAGTGGCTGCACCATATTCTGGTGTCATTACATAAAGGCTTACATCCGAGTGGTCGGTTATTTCGGTATCCGATTGGCCTATGCCAGAAGTTTCTAAAATGATAAGATCGTAATTAGCAGCTTTTAGTACTTGAATGGCTTCGTTTACGTGTTTTGAAAGAGCTAAATTTGATTGCCGAGTTGCCAAGGAACGCATATAAACACGCTCATTATTAATCGAATTCATCCTGATTCTATCACCTAGTAAAGCACCGCCTGTTTTTCGTTTGGATGGATCTACCGAAACAATCGCTATAGTTTTATCATCAAAATCAACAAGAAATCTTCGGACTAATTCATCTACTAAAGATGATTTTCCTGCTCCACCCGTACCGGTAATTCCTAGTACTGGGGTAGTTGCCTTATTGGCAAGTGTGTGCACTTCGTTAAATAACTTGCTAGACTCTTTTGGAAAGTTTTCTGCACCAGAAATTAATCTAGCAATAGATTTAGCATCCTTACTCTTTAGACCTTTAACCTCCCCATTTAGAT
>Ga0256845_1003137_pt1 | contig 11414 bp, 6 predicted proteins | sample RiftiametaG_FD_189101 | JGI IMG/M metagenome (GOLD analysis project Ga0256845, IMG submission 189101) | Tube worm associated microbial communities from hydrothermal vent at the East Pacific Rise, Pacific Ocean - Riftia | ecosystem: Host-associated > Annelida > Integument > Unclassified ... | reverse complement strand
AGTTATTGGTCGTGTTTCACGATTAATTTGGGCAAAAGCAATGAAATTAAAATACGGTGCAAACTCTCGTTCGCAAATGTTAAAATATCATATTCAAACATCAGGGCGTTCGCTACATGCACAAGAGATTGATTTTAATGATATCAGAACAACTTTGCAAGCACTTTATGCAATCTATGATAATTGTAACTCGCTGCATACAAATGCTTACGACGAGGCAATCACTACGCCAACCGAAGAAAGTGTACGTCGTGCAATGGCTATACAAATGATTATAAATCATGAGCTTGGTGAGGCGAAAAACCAAAATCCACTGCAAGGTGCATTTATTATAGAAGAATTAACAGACTTGGTAGAAGAAGCTATACTTGCCGAATTCGATAGAATTACAGAACGTGGCGGAGTGCTTGGTGCAATGGAAACAATGTATCAGCGTAGTAAGATACAAGAGGAGTCGCTGTATTACGAAACTCTTAAACATAGCGGAAAATTACCTATTATGGGTGTGAATACTTTCTTATCATCGCAAGGTTCTAAAACGGTTACACCGCAAGAGGTAATTCGTGCAACAAAAGACGAAAAGGCATATCAACTTGCAATGTTAGAGGAATTGCATAATACTTATTCTGAAAAAGCTAAGGAAGCTCTAATTGAACTTAAGCAATCGGCTAGAGATAATAAAAATGTATTTGAAGTATTAATGAATGCTACAAAATATTGCTCTATCGGACAGATTACTCAATCGCTCTTTAATGTGGGTGGGCAGTATCGTAGGAATATGTAAAAATAGTTTATAATTAATAGTGTATAATTAACAATACCTTCTTATATCTAAAATTAGCATAAAAAAAGCTTCTAACACTGGTTAGAAGCTTTTTAAGTTTGTTGTCCTACAAGGACTCGAACCTTGAATGCTTGTACCAAAAACAAGTGTGTTGCCAATTACACCATAGGACAAACTAACTTTGCTTTTAAAAGCACTGCAAAAGTATTATCTTTTTTAAAAACTCCAAAAAAAAAATAAAGTTTTTTTAATGTTTTTTTTATTTAGTAAAATAAAAATAGTTAGTATATTCGCCATATTAAAAAAATAGATGAAAATTTAATAGATTATGAATTACAAATTAGTGAATAACATTACCGCTTGGCTGGTATTTTTGGTTGCAAGTTTTGTTTATATTTCAACAATTGAACCAACCGCAAGTTTATGGGATTGTGGAGAATTTATTGCAACAGCATTTAAATTAGAAGTAGGTCACCCTCCTGGAGCACCATTATTTATGATTATGGCACGAGTTGCATCATTATTTGCAGGAAATGATGTTACACAGGTGGCAAAAATGGTTAATACAATGTCGGCATTATCAAGTTCGTTCACTATTTTATTCTTATTTTGGACAATAACTCACTTTGCAAAGAAATTTGTTGCTAAAGGCGAAGAAATGTCATTAGGTAATATTATTGCTATTATGGGTAGTGGGGTAGTAGGAGCTTTAGCTTATACATTTTCAGACTCGTTTTGGTTCTCCGCTGTCGAAGGCGAAGTATATGCAATGTCGTCATTATTTACAGCAATAGTTTTTTGGGCTATACTTAAATGGGAAGACGAAGCCGATCAAGAATTTTCTAATCGTTGGGTAATATTAATTGCTTATTTAATAGGATTATCTGTTGGTGTTCACTTGCTTAACTTACTTGCAATTCCGGCAATTGTATTTGTTTATTATTTTAGAAATTATAAACCAGAAACTAAAGGAATTATTGGAGCAAGCATAATATCTTTAATGTTATTAGTTGTAATAATGTATGGCATTATCCCCGGAGTTGTTACTATGGCTTCTAAATTTGAGCTAATGTTTGTTAATGGAATGGGCTTACCGTTTAATACAGGAATATTTATATTTGTTTTATTGATGTTAACATCAGTAATAGCTACACTATATTATACCTCAAGAGAAAACACTAATCACACATTAAAATCTATACTTTTTGCTGTCTCCACATTTCTTTTAGGAACAACAATGTTTTTGGGAAATGTTTTTATGGCAATTCTTTTATCATTAGGCGTATTTGCATTAGTATATATGAAAGGAAGAAATTATACCGTAGTTTTAAATAACATTGTTTTAGCTGCAACTGTTATAATGATTGGTTATTCTTCGTTTAGTATGATTGTTATTCGTTCTTTTGCAAACCCACCATTAGATGAAAATAATCCGGAAAATGTATTTGCTCTTTTATCATATCTAAATCGTGAACAATATGGCGATAGACCTCTATTCTACGGGCAATATTTTAATGCCCCATCAATAGATGTTGTTCAAACAAAACCCGTTTACATTGAATCTAAAACCAAAGATGGAAAAGACCAATATATAATTGCCGACCATAAACAAGAAGCAGTTTATGATTCTAGATACACAACAATTTTCCCGAGAATGTATGATAGTCAAGAACATCACATTAAAGGATATATGGGATATGTAGGAATGAAAGAAGGTGATTTGTATAATCCTCTTTTAGATAAAGATGGCGAAATCGTTAGAAATAAAAAAACAGGAAAAGTAAGATACAACAGAAGAAGTCCGAAAAATCCACCTAGTTTCGGACAAAACTTGAAATATTTCTTTAATTATCAAGTAGGATTTATGTATTTAAGATACTTTGCTTGGAACTTTATTGGAAGACAAAACGATATGCAAGGTCATGGCGAAATAAATAAAGGGAATTGGATTAGTGGAATTCCGGGTATGGGAATGGAAACTAATTATGATAAAATGCCTAAAAGTTTGCTTGATAACAAAGCAAGAAATATGTATTATTTTTTACCATTATTATTAGGTCTTGTAGGATTATATTTTCAATTTAAAAGAGGGAATAATGGATTTTGGATTGTAATGCTTCTGTTTATACTAACAGGATTAGCAATTGTGGTGTACCTAAATCAATATCCATATCAACCCAGAGAACGAGATTACGCTTATGTAGGCTCTTTTTATGCCTTTGCAATTTGGATTGGATTAGGAGTATTTGGATTATATGAATTAATATCTAAAAAAATACCTAAAAAAATAGGTAGTGTGATAGCCGTTGTTGCAACATTTTTACTAGTACCTTCTATTATGGCAAGTAATAACTGGGACGACCACGACAGATCTAACCGCTACACTGCTCGTGATATTGCTAAAAATTATTTAATGTCTTGTGAGCCAAATGCAATTCTTTTCACAAATGGCGATAATGACACTTTCCCCCTTTGGTATGTGCAAGAAGTAGAGGGTTTTAGAACAGATGTTCGTGTTGTAAACTTAAGCCTTTTAAATACAGATTGGTACATCGACCAAATGAAACGTAAAGCATACGATTCCGACCCCGTACCATTTTCATTAACACACGACCAATACGTAGAAACTAAACGAGCATATATGCCTGTAAACGTAGATAATGAAAATTATTATCCTATAAACCAGATTGTTTTTCATGTTAAAAGTGATGATATTTCTACAAAAACAGAATCTACAACTCACGAAATGATTGATTTTGTTTATTCAAATAAATTTACATTTGACGTACCTATAGATAAACTTATTAAAAATGGTACAATAAAAGCTGCCGACACAAATAAAGTTGTAAAAACTATGCATTGGAAATATCCAAAAAGAGGTATGCCAAAAGCAGATTTTATGATTTTAGACTTACTGGTAACAAATAATTGGGAACGACCAATATACTTTGCTATGACTGTAGGAAATGATGGTTATGCAGGTTTGCAAAAATATTTTCAATTAGACGGAATGGCATATCGATTAGTACCTATTGAGTCTGGTGGACAACGAGGCTCAGAAGGTAGAGTAGATACCGACATATTATATAATAAATTAATGAACGAATTTGTTTATGGTAATATTGGTGATGATAATGTATATCTTGACGAACAAAACATGAGAATGACAATGAACCTTAGAGGCGGTTTTACAAGAATAACCCAACAATTAATGATTGAAGGCGACACTGCTAGAGCCAAAAAAGCCTTAGATAAAAGTTTAGAAGTTATACCAAAAGAAAAAGTACCATTAGATTTTTATGGTTTAAGCATGTCGGAATCATACTATAGATTAAATGAACCCGAAAAAGCCAGAGATATTATTTTGAGTATCAATACAAATAAAATGGAAGAATTAAATTGGTATTCGAGTTTGCCAAGCGACGAAAGAAAAACAGTTAGTGATAAAATAGAAAGAGCTAAAGGTTTGATTGCTTATTTATATGGTATTGCAAGTTCTAACAAAGATGAAATTGCTATTAAACAACTAAAAGAAACTGGTGCCGAAGAAATTTATAATATGATGTACGGACCTAGAAGATAATTTATTAAGTGCTGTATTAATTTACTTTTAATACAGCATTTTTTTGTTTTGAAAGATATAAAAAAAGACATATCAGTTAAACTTTTTCCTGTAAAGCCACCTTTATATGCCGATAAGTATTTAAATAAATTTTTGTGGCGTATAGAAAACAGTAAAAAAATATATTTAACTTTTGATGATGGACCAACACCTGAAATTACAATGAAGGTATTATCTATCCTAGATAAATATAATATTAAATCAACATTTTTTTGTTTAGGCAGAAATGTAGATAAATATAAAAATATTTTTAATGAGATTATTAAAAGAGGACATAGCGTAGGAAATCATTCTTATAGCCATTTAAACGGGTGGAAAACAAAGCTAAAAGAATATATTGATGATGTAAATTTAGCAACCGAAAATATTAAAACAAACTTATTTCGCCCACCCTATGGTAAAATTAGACCAAAACAATTAAAAAAAATATCTGAAAACAATAAAATTATTATGTGGGACGTATTAAGTGGTGATTATAGTCATAGAATAAACAAAGAAACCTGTTATAATAATGTAATAAAAACAGCAAAAGAAGGCTCTATAATAGTGTTTCACGATTCTGTAAAGGCATCAGAAAATTTGTTTTATGCACTACCTAAGTCAATAGAATATTTTATACAAAAAGGCTTTAAATTTGATGTTTTGTAATTTATGATAGAATTTACCTGTAAATATTATTCGGCTTATGGTTTAAAAATTAAATCGGAGATTAACTTGCCCGAACTAAATGAAATTGACACCACAAATTTTGATGTAACAGTAAGTTATGGCAATGTTCCAAGCAAAATAGAAAACCCTGTTAAAATTGGTGTAGCATTTCAAGCAAAGCAAAACGAATTTTTATTAAACGTACCCGATATTGCCGATTATTTTGTTAAAAATGGAAACGAAATTATAGTATCTAAAAAAGAAAATGTTAGCAATAGCGAAATTAATTTATTCCTTCTTGGTTCAGCATTCGGAGCAGTTTTGTATCAACAAAAAAAAGTACCTTTTCATGGTAGTACTGTAATTATTAACAATAAAGCAATTATTATAAGTGGTGTATCTGGTGCAGGAAAATCTACAATTGTAGCAAGTTTAACAAATAAAAATTATCCTCTATTATCTGATGATGTAACAGTATTGAAAGAAAAAAATGGTAATATAATTGCCATCTCAGGCTTTCCGCAAGTTAAATTGTGGCAAGATAGTTTAGATATGATGAATATTTCTGCCAAAAACTTAATTAAAATAAGACCTCAGTTAGAAAAATATAAATTCCCTGTTAAGAATTTTGTAGAAGGACAAAAACAAGTAGATAGCATTTTTATTTTAACAAAAAAAAATACCAAAAATGTTGAAATTGAAGAAATAAAAGGAATTGAGAAATTTAAAATATTAGCAAATAATACTTATCGCAAACAGTTTGTTTCTGCTCTAAAATTAGAGAAAGAACAATTTAAAATTATTTCGCTTTTAGCTGCAAAAACTAAATTGTATTTTATTAAAAGACCTAACGGGATTAATACAATAGACGAAATATCTAATTTAATTATTGAAAAAACTCTAACGTGTTAAATGGTTCTAGTATTCTATTGTTCTATTGCTAAATGGTTCTATTGCTAATTATCAATTGTAATAAGATTGGCAGCAAGTAGCCGTGGTATTAAATTATAAACTCAATATATATTTTTTAGCTTCAACAAGTTGCTGTTTTGGGGTAGATGTTGCCCCGCTAATACCCACTGTATTTATATTTTTAAACCAATATTTTTTAATTTCTTTATAACTTGAAATAAAATATGATTTAGAGTTTATTTTCTTACAAGCCTCAAAAAGCATTTTTCCGTTAGAGCTTTTCTTACCGCTTACAAAAATTATTATCTCGTATGCTTTTGCAAATTCTTTTAAATCCTCATCTCTGTATGCTACTTGTTTGCATACAGTTTTATTAAAACGCAGCTTATGTTTTTTTTCTGTTTGTGCAATTTGTTTTTCAATTTTGTCAACAATTTGCATATAAGTTTTATTAGATTTTGTTGTTTGAGAAAATATTGTAATTGGTTTGTTAAAATCAATATTTTTTAAATCCTTAATATTTTCTATAATAATTGCTTTATTTTCTATTTGACCTGTTAAACCTATAGCTTCGGCATGTCCATGCTGACCATAAATTATAATTTGTTCTTCGGCTCTACTATTTTTATATGCTTTTTTTATACGTTCTTGTAATTTTTTAACAATAGGACAAGTAGCATCAATTAATTTTAGATTGTTTTTTTTTGCAAGTTCATAGGTTTTTGGTGGTTCGCCATGTGCACGAATTAATACAGTGTTATTTTTAATCTTTTTTAATTCTAGTTTGTCAATAATTTGTAACCCTTTTGTGTTTAGGCGTTCTACTTCAATATCATTATGCACAATATCGCCTAAACAAAAAAGCTGTTTGTTAGCAACAATCTCTTTTTCGGCAATATTTATTGCATCGGCAACACCAAAACAAAAACCTGCATTATTATCGATTTCTATTTGCATTAACTGTTAATTATTTTATTTGCCAAATCTAAAACTACCTGAAATTGTTCGTGTTGTGTAACATGTGTATTGTCTAAAACAACAGCGTCTTCGGCTTGTTTTAAAGGACTTTCTTTTCTGTTTTGGTCAAGATAATCTCTTTTGTTTATATTTTCTATTATATCGTTAAGCGAAACCTTGTCGCCTTTTGCTGTAAGTTCTTTATAACGACGTTCTGCTCTAATTTTTGCATCAGCAATCATAAATATTTTTAGTTCTGCATAGGGCAAAACAACGGTTCCAATATCTCTACCGTCCATAACAACGCCTTTGTCTTTAGCAATTTGTTGTTGTTGTTTTACCATTTTTTGTCTTACTTCTGGCAATTGACTTATTTCACTAACAAGATTTGATACTTCTAAACTTCTAATCTCATTTTCAATATTTTTGCCATTAAGATATACATCAGATTTTAATTCGTTATTGTTATATTCAAATGAAATGTTAATATTATTTAGTTCTTCTATTAATTTTTTTTTATTAAAATGTTTTGTTGAAATAATATTGTTTTTTATAGCATAAAGTGTTACAGTTCTATACATTGCACCTGTATCTAAATATAAATACTTTAATTTTTTGGCTATATCTTTTGCCATTGTGCTTTTTCCGCAAGACGAAAAACCATCAATCGCAATATTTATTTTTTTGTGCATAAACTTTATTTTTTACAAATTTAAAGTATTAAGCTGATTTTTAAAAATTAGTTTTACAAGATTATATTTATATTTATTTTAACTAAACACGTTTAAATTAAAATGGGTAATCGATAGCAAAATGTAAAATCATTGTTTGGCTAAATCTTTTCCAATCAATTAAATCAGTATCACCATAAACATCACCTCTTTTTTCTTTGTAAGGATATTTAATAGGGATACCCAAATCTAAACGAATTGCAATAACAGAAAAATCGTAACGCAAACCCGTTCCTATACTTACCGAACTTGTTTGCAATATTTTATCAAATTCTATTTTGCCACCAGGTCGTAATGTATCCTCTCTAACAAGCCAAACATTTCCTGCATCAATAAATAAAACGCTAAAAAAATTACCTGCAATTTTAAATCTATATTCTATATTTGCTTCTAATCTTATATCTCCATTATTTATACGAATATCAGGTTTCACATCTTTGTTATAAAAAACTCCCGGACCCACTCCTCCCGTCTGAAAACCTCGTAAGCTATTAGGTCCACCGGCAAAATATTTTCTAAAAAAAGGTAAGTCAATAGAGTTGCCATAAGGAATTGCAAAATAAGACAAAAATCTAGTAGCCAAGCTATTAGATTTTTTAAGTTTTCGATAATATCTAAAATCTATATCTATTCTACCAAACTGAGAGAAGGGTTGGTTAAATACAGTATATGGTTGTTCTTGCTTATCGCTAAAATTATTATAGATTGCATATATAACATTACCTGCTGTTTCAACAGTTGTTTTAAAAAAGAAGGCATTTCTTGTTTTTGATGTGTTTTTATTTGTAACAGTGTATGTTGCCATCAAACCTAACGAGAACTGATTTTCTAAGCCGAAAGGAACATAGGGTAAGTCTATTACATCATCAACATTAAGAACTTCATTTTCAAATATTTTTTGATATACAAATGTAACAGGGCGTACGTCCCAAGAATTATTTTTGTTAGGAAACCACTTATAGGCATAACTAGCACTTGTTTCCCATATTTCCATGGTTGGATGATATTTTAGATATGTTACTTTAGCATCTAAAAGTGAATAAGGCAAACGAATACTGTGTTTAGAGATGTTTTTAAATCCTGGTGTGAAATTTGGCAATTGCAATTCGCCTTTCAATGATGTTCTAAAAATATAATCTAAGCTTGTTTCTTCTCCTATTTGTTTTTCTATTCCTCCCTCAAAAGTAAAAGAAATTTTTTCGCCTCCTCTAAAAATATTTCTATTGGCAAATGTAATTTCCATTGATGGACCAGAAAAACCATTTGTTTTTGTTGCTCCTATTAGTTTTGTAACAATAGACATTTTTTTAGATTGTGTAAATAATATATCAGCATCAACTTTTCTGCTTAATGTATCTTTTAGTTTAAAATTAATATTTAACGAATTTAAAATATCATAACCATAAAAATAACTTAATGTTTTTCTATACAGGCTATCTGAATAAGTGTGATTTGGTTTAAAAAAAATATTTTGTGTCATTTTATGTGCTTTAAATATCTTGTAGTAATCTTTATAATTGATGCTATCTACAACTATTGCCTCACTGTTATTAAAACTTTTATCGTTAATGTTTTTATTAACTGATAAAGAAATATCTCCTACATTATATTTTTTGATTTGATAGGTTTTTAAATTAGATTTGTAGCGTACATAAAATTTAATTCTATTACCCAAGTTATTAGTGTCGGCATTATATACTAAAAAATCATTTCTAAAAAAATAATAACCCTCGTTTCTAAAGTCTTTAACAATTCTTTGCCTTTCGTTTTTTACTGTTTGTAATGAATAAATATCATCTTTTTTAATTAGTGTAGCACAAATATTATTTTTTATTATTTGGGTTAAAACACTATCTTTTATCTGAAAAATTACAGTATCAATCACAAATGGTTTATGCAATAAAACATTATAATATGTTATTGACCTTTGTTTATTTATTATTGTGTGTTGATTAATTTCAGATTGATAAAATCCATTATTTTGCAAACGATTTTCTAATAAAAGAACAACTTTGCTTGGCGTTTTCTCATTGTATATAACAGGTTTTTCGCCAAGTTTGTATTTAAAAAAATTACGTAACCCTTTGTTTTTTTCTTTTGGTTCTTTTGTGTGATTATATATCCACAACGACAAATTAAGCCCTAAAAACTTATTATTTGCTTCGGGGTATAAAACATCGTTTAATTCGTTTCGTAAATCTCTGGATAATTGTACATCTTTAGTTTTAGAAATTTTTAATTTATTATCTTTAAAAAGGGATTCATTCTTTTCAAGATATTTTGTGTTAGAGCAAGAAAAACTCAAAACAAAAAGTATTATTATAAGTGTTATTTTATATAAAAACTTGTGCAAAATTATTTAAATCTGTTTTCTACAAAACTAATAATAATTTACTAAAGTTTCTTACCTAATAAACATTAGGAAACTTATATTAATTATTTTCTTGCAATAAACAACCTAGCACCCCCAAACTAAACCACTATGGACTACTACAAGTCCATAGATTTGAACTACGAATAAAATTCGTTAGGCATAACAAGACCTTAGATGTAAGACTTTAGACCAAAAGAAAACCTTCTGGCTCATAATTGCCCGATGGTAATTAATATTATTATTTTTTCATTGTGCTAGGATTAACAATTGTTCCCATAAAAAGAATATTTCCGGTAGTTTTATCTTTAATAACAACAATAAATGGGCGATTAGCAAAAAACTGTGTTGATAAACTGGCAGAATTTCTCATTACAACTGCCGTAGCTGCAGCGGCTTTTGTTCCTTCTTCGCTAACTTCGAGCACAGCTTTATGTATAACTTCGTTAATGTACAATCCATCAGAAATACCCGAAAAATCAGCATCTTCACTAAAAGCTAAACTCATACCCATTTGCATTAAAATATCTTTAAGTTTGTAAGAAGTTTCAATTTTAAATTTAGGAATCTTTAATTTTAATTTTCTACCTTCTAAACTTGAGCATAAACTATTGAATGTACTTATTGAAAATTCGTTTAAACTCTTTTTAAAATCATAATCTTTTTTGTTTATAATAAGAAGCATTTCTGTTTTGTCTCCCTCGTATGGCAAACTAACCATTTTAAATTCTGCATATTCAGAATACAATATTTTTGTAGTTTGTTGCATCATTGGTGTTTGTACAACTTCGTTTTCACCTGTTGTAAAATCTTCGTTTTTTGTTTTTGAAGAATCAAATTTTTGCACCCATGTTCCATAAAAATATATAGCGTTAGTAAGTACTAGTCCTGCATTAGATACATCTTCTTTTTTTACCAACTCAGGTATCATATGATTTGTATTATTGTCAGCCCATGTGTTTATTTTGTCAGCATCAATACAATTGTGCAATGAAGCATCATAATATTTTTCTGTAATTTTTTTAAAACTACCTTTTATTTTAATTGTATTACTTATCCATAAAGCATTTGCTATATTTAATTTAAAATTATCTGTTTTTTCATATGAACTATAGATGTTGTTATTTTTATTATAATATGAATTAGTTATTTTAAAATCATTATTGAAATACATTATTTTCATAATTTGTTTTTTTGTTTTTTCTTTCGAACCATTATATGTCATAGCCATTGCACATGAAATACTATAAGGCGAAAAAAATGTATTACTGTCTAAACTTGTAGTCTTTTTAAGAAAATCAAAAGCAAAACTATTTTCTCTACCTGTTTTTACTTGTGCAAAAATTGAAACTGAAAATACTGCTAGTACTAAAAAAAAAGTGTTTCTCA
>Ga0256845_1003136_pt1 | contig 11416 bp, 8 predicted proteins | sample RiftiametaG_FD_189101 | JGI IMG/M metagenome (GOLD analysis project Ga0256845, IMG submission 189101) | Tube worm associated microbial communities from hydrothermal vent at the East Pacific Rise, Pacific Ocean - Riftia | ecosystem: Host-associated > Annelida > Integument > Unclassified ... | reverse complement strand
CACACGTACAAGTGAATGGTACAAGGCTTCTTGCTGTTCCACCATCCGGTGAATATCAAACTCTGCCACGCGCTGACGCCCCTGCCTGCCCATTTTGCGAGAAACGTCCGGGTGCTGCAACAAATACTCTAGTTTTCGAGCAAACCCCTGGATGTCCCCCGGGGTTTGCAGGTAGCCATTCACCCCATCCTGTACGGCTTCCGGAATGCCGTCGACCGCAGTCGCAACAATCGGCACCCCTGCGGCCATGGCTTGAGGACAGACCCGTGGAAGTCCTTCCCACCGCGATGTTAAGACCAGCACTTCAAAAAGGGGCAGGAGTTCAGGAATATCTTCCCGCCATCCTAAGAGCGATATATGCTCTTCCAGATCGTTTTCCATGATGAGTTGTTCAATCTGTGGCCGGAGTATCCCGTCACCAACCATGACAGCGTGGACATCAGGGATATTGGCTGTCAGTCGCTTAATAATTCTGACAAAATCTTCCGGAGCTTTCTGAGGTTTGAAGCACGCGATCATGCCTACAATGGGGACATGGGTCGGCAGCTGAAGGGCGCGCGCCTTGTTGACCCGCCATTGTTCAAAATTTGGCAAAGAATCTCGTGCATATTTCTGAAATTGTGACAGATCAATCCCACTTCTGATAAGACTGATCTGTGAGGACCGGAACAATTTAAACCGTATCCCTGTCGCAATGTTTGCAGACGACACGGCGATAAAATGGTTGGTGATTTTTGATGTCATTCGTTCGAGCAGGATGAATATCCAACGTTTCAAGAATGGTTGGTACTGATGGAAACCAAAACCATGAACAGAATGAACGATCTGAGAAACACCGGCCCATTTCGCAGCCCATCTGCCGATGATGCCGGCTTTTGAGCTGTGCGTATGCACAATCAGCGGCACACGCGCCTGTTGGGACTCTTCCGTGAGGATGCGCCGGATCTGATGCAACGCTTTCGCATCATGATAAGGGCTGATTTCCCGACGCAGCGAGGGAATATAATACTTCTTCACATCACGATAGCCCTCAGCTTCTGGAATAAGCATTCCTTCCGCAGCCGTGATCAACACCGGCGTAAACTCACTGCGATTGAGATGCTTCACGGTGTATAATGTGTTCTGTTGGGCGCCGCCGAGTTCGAGTTGTGTAATAATATGGCATACTGTTATCATGCCATTTCAGAGATTTCCCGCCGAACCGGCTGTTCATCACCGATCTTCAAAATCCTGTCAATATCCAGAAGCATGATAAGATGACTGTCAGGGTCACGTTTTGTGACGCCCCAGATGTATTCGGTGTCAATGCCCACGACTTTCCCTGGCGCGTCCTGGATATTATTCTGCGTGGTGCGGATGACTTCAGTGACCGAATCAACCAGAAAGCCAACAATAATATCCTCTTTTTTGACGACCAGAATTCGGGTTGGGCCGACACCGTCGGGATTTTCAACATCAAAACGTTTTTTGAGGTCAATAATCGGAATAATATCCCCCCGAAGATCGATGACACCTTCGACAAAATCCGGAGATTGCGGAACCGGTGTTGGCTCCATCGTCGGCCTGATAATTTCCTTCACAAGAGAAATATCAACCGCGTATTCTCCTCCCGCCAGCATGAAGCAGACTTGCTGGATTTCAGAGGTTCCTGCCTCATGTTGCCCCACTCCCAGCTCTTGGGGAGGGACAGTATTTTGAGTGTTTTTGTGTGCAACGGTCGCTTGTTCCATAGACTTTCCCCATCAGGTCTACAACATACGGATGAGTACGCGAGGTCATTCTTCCCGCTGCTCAAGAGTGTGCCGCACGCTTTATTGCCTGACGTCTCATGGCATTCTCTCGTGCCCCATATTCATGCAGAAACGATGGGTTTCTTCTGAGGAGTTTTGGGGCTTCTCCTATGCTTCTTATTTAAATTCTCAATTAATCCCACCACATCAAGGATAAGCACAACGCGTCCATCTCCCAACGTGGTGGCGCCGGCAAACCCAGGAATGTTTGCCAAATAGCGTCCTAATGGTTTTATCACAATTTCTTGCTGTTCAAGGAGTTCGTCAACAATCAAGCCAATTTTCTTCTCGACCAATCCGATCACCACTACAAATCCCGCTTTTTGAGCATCTCCCGTCCTTCTCTCATCAGCGATCCCCACCACCTGTTCATGCGGCTCTCTTTTGTCTCCAAGTGCATCTTTCAGGCGTAATAATGGGAGAACCAGGTTCCGAAGTTGTGTCACTTCCTGCCCATCAATCATTTCAACGCTCTCTGGATTAAATTTAAAACTTTCTGTCACTGTAGAGAGTGGAATAGCATAGGTTTCTGTCTCTATCTTAATCAGTAAGACCTGGATAATCGCAAGGGTAAGCGGCAATTTAACGATAAATTTTGTGCCGACGGTGAGTTCTGTCTGAATATCAATAATCCCTTTTAAGCGGGTGATCACAGCCTTGACAGAATCCATGCCCACCCCTCTTCCAGACGTATTCGTGACCGTTTTGGCGGTTGAAAATCCCGGATGAAAGATGAAATTCAACATTTCATTTGTCGAAAGTTTGCTCCCTTTTTCAATCAACCCAATTTCAATGGCCTTCTCCCGTATCCGGTTAATATCCATCCCCGCTCCGTCGTCCTGAATTTCGATCACAATGTAACTGCCTTCCTGATAGGCACGAAGTGTAATGGTTCCGGTCTCAGATTTTCCAAATTCCCGACGAGTTTCAGCATCCTCAATCCCATGATCGGCAGCATTACGGACTAAGTGGATGAGGGGCTCCCCCATTTCATCGACCACCGCTTTATCAACTTCAGTCTCTTCTCCCTCTCGAGTCAGTTCAATACGTTTCCCGTTATGTTTTGCCAAATCTCGAACGATACGAGGAAAACGATTAAATAAATTACCCACCTGAACCATGCGCACCTGAAGAATCGCTTCGCGAAGGTCTTCAAGTTTCTTGGAGGTTGACTTATTATTTTTCTTCAGGCCTTCTCGTAAGGTTTTATATTCAATCACCCCTTCAAGCTCCGATTCAAACTGGAGATACCGGGATTTCGCCAGGACGAGTTCTCCCACGATATTCATGAGATTGTCAAGTTTCTTAATATCAACGCGTACTGTATTACCAGACTGGTCAACGGTAAATTCTTTTACCGCCGTTGGTTTACGTGCTGCCTTCGATCTGTCCCGTTTCTGGGGTTTTGGGTGCGCCACTTTTTTGGGGGGAGCAGCTTCTTTGGCAGGAGATTTTGGGAGGGATGCATTCTTCTCGCGAGCCAGTTTCGGTTTGAGGGAAGAGGCTTTGGTCGGCTGCCGGCGTAACGGCTCCGAAGATACGGTACTCTTCTTGTCCTGGGCATTGATAAGGCGCTTCAGAGAAAAATTCTGTGCGCTTAGAATGGGCAGTGTCTCTAACGAGTCAGCGAGTTGTTGTTCAGACTCACGAGAAGCAAAGATAACCCGGACCTGAAGGTCATAACCGGAAATTGTCTTAGAGCTTGGGACTTTTGCAATAACTTCACTTGTGGTATTAATGTGTTTGATGACTGTGGCAACAACCTTTTCAAAGCCTTCCATCACAAGATTTAATACGACTTCATAAATGTCGACGTTTTTATGAATGTTCTCTGATAACCGACTTTCTTCATACTCTGTCAGGACGCGTTTGATGTCTCCAGGAATAGCAATATCATCGCCCCCCCCTGAGATGTCAGCAGACAGGTGAGCCTTCTGCTGCGATGTCATCTCGGCAGTTCCTGTTAATGAAGATAGGGCGGCGACTCCGGCGACATTGCCAGATAACACCACATCAAGTTGTTCGAGTAAGTCTTCGATGACAACCCCATGTTCGTTTCCACTGATGACTTCCTGCAGAATAGATTTAATCCGATCGATTCCCTCGAAAAAAATATCAACCATGACAGCCGTCAGAGTCATCTTCCCCTTCCTCAGCTTGTCAAGGAGGGATTCCATTTTGTGGGCTAAATCACGGAGTTTATCAGCTCCCGCCAATCCGGAATTCCCTTTAAGCGTGTGGACATAGCGAAAAATATTGTTGACGAGTTCCTGATCTGGCGCTGAATTCCCAATATACTTTTCGAGTTCCAGAACGTCTTTATCAAGATTTTCAACAATTTCCTGGGACTCTTCGACGAACACCTCTGTCAGTTCATCAATGTCTTGTTGATTCATCATGTGGATTTGTCTTCTGAGTTCCGGGTGACAATCAATGCACACGTCCCTCGTGATAGGCTGTCAGATAATATCAGAGACCGTATTTATATATAAGAGTGCATTATGGTGCATGGCGTTTAAACCGTCACCATAAATTTTACAAATTGGTTGCCGCCCCCTCCCATACAGCATCCTCTCATCAAGTTTTCTTGTCGCTGAATTGTCCGCCTCATATTCCAAGCGTTTTTTTGATGACATTGACTAATTGATCGAGTTGGATAGGCTTGAGCAAATAGTCAGATGCTCCGAGCGCAAGCCCTTTTTCCTGATCTTTATGGCTGTCTTCTGTAGAAATGATCACAATCGGGATTTCATGATACTGGTCGCTTTGCTTGCAGTAACCAATCAACTCCAGGCCATTGATATTTGGCATATTGATATCGACAACCAACAGATCAAAGAATTTGGCTGCAAGTTTTTGAATCGCTTCAAATCCATCGTTCGCCTCTTCATATTCAATATCTCCTAACCTCCGGATTGCGGTTGAGATAAGTCGACGCGTCATCTCAGAATCATCTACAATTAATATTCTCTTTGGCATTGTGTTCTGGTCACGAATGATGGAGCGCAGATAAGATTTATCACAACGTTTTCTCCTACCTGTTGCCCGCCGCGCAACGTCTGATGCTGTTATTGTGCCGTCTGTTTGGCTTGTTGGTGCATAATACGCCTGTTTCTCCGTTCGATGGCCGCTTTTCGGATCAGCGTCGCCGCGCGCGCTGCTGATAAACGGCCCTGTCTGACACTGTCTTGATCTTTCCCGATCAAAACAACATAATCGATACGGGTTCCTTTTCGGATGACGATATAGCCTTGTTCCAAAAAGAAGAAAATTTCTTTAAACTTCCCGCTATCGAGGTCCGGAGCTTTTTGTTTCACAAAAGAGACAAGCTCTCTCTTTCCTTTAAACACTTGTAATGGAGGAGATGCTGAGTTTGATGCGGTTCCGTTGAGCAGGATCGAGGCTTTCCCTTTATTGATTCTCACATAATGGATGCTTTCTACTCGATTTTCATTGACCAATGTCGTCATTTCTTTTTCTAAACGGACCTTAAAATCTGAATACGACTCAAATTCCAGGACTTTCGGTTGTGCAGGAGGCTCGGCTTCTCCTTTCACCCCTGCGATTTCTTTGTTATCCACCGCACACAGGAGCGTCACAAGATTCATGGGTTGGCCCTTTGGCATCCGCTCCGGATCGGCACGCCCAAACGAAAAGACACCTTCAGTCCATTTGACTAACATCCGGAACGCCTCTTCACCTTCGAGACGCGTTTTGACGCCTTTTGAGGTATCAACCAAGACTAAATGTTCAATATTTCCGTACCGAATATGCATGGATGCACTCTGTTTTTTCTTCGGATTTGTCAGCGTAGCATACCCAGAAGCATCTTCCAGATGAAGCATTTGAAGGAGCGATGGCAGGTATTCATTTGATAAATCTGCGATCAGTCCGGCCCCTCGTTTCAAACTCCTCGTACTCATCGTAAGGAGACGATCAAGCTTTTTCCGTAAATTACTGAGGAAAATAGGAAGTGATTCGGCACTGGAGGGTTTGACCATATAATCTATGGCCCCAGCATCAAGTGCTTTGCTCACGATATCCTGTTCACCAATCCCGGTCAGGAATACGACGGGTACTTCTGCAACAGCCGGAATAGGGCTCGCTTTAATCTTACTTGTCGTCTCAATTCCGCTCATGCCTGGTGACATCAGGACATCCATGAAAATAAGGTCCGGAAGCAAGGTCGGCTCGCTTTTCGCACGTGTTTCAAGAAGTTCCAGAGCTTTTTCTCCCGACTCCACTTGAATGGCAGTGTGATCTGCTAACTCAACCATTTGCGATAAATAGTGACGAACCACTTTACTGTCGTCTACTATCATAACTCTGGCCATCTGACGTACTCCCCTCCGTGAGGTTAATAAGATATGGCTTCTGTGGACATATCCGGTGCTCGGGACATCGAACACTCTTCATCATGAGTTGTATGATATTTTACACCATGAAATTCCATTCAGCATGTTTTTCGATTGACAATCTTACTATACATTTTTATTGTTGTGAATGGAATAAGAAATATACTGTTCTTCTTTAGGCTCTTTGTCAAATGATATTCTGCCGTAGAATCTGCTCTTATCTCCCTATTTGGTGAAAAATACACACGCAAATATTTATGAGGTGGTATATCATGACGCATGAGAATTAGTCAAGTCTTTTCATGGCGTGAATTTCACATTTACAGCGAATGACAGTGTAAAGTGGACGACAGTGCGCAGAAGTTGGGGGGATGGAACGTCACTTCAGGCACTGTGTGGCACTTTAGGCATGTTCAATACTTTTTACGTCCTATGCATCCAATACTCTTTGAACTCGGGCCATTACAAATTCGGTTCTATGGACTGATGTATGCTGTGGCCATTACGTGTGCGTTATATATTATTCGTCAGGAGGTTCGACGGAAAAATATCTCCCTTTCTGATGATGACGTGATGAATTTTGTAATTTTCCCGGTTATCGGAGGGATTATCGGGGCACGATGTTATTATGTCATCTTTCACTGGGACTACTATCATCATGATCTCTGGGAAATTGTGAAAGTGTGGCATGGTGGGCTTGCCATTCATGGTGGACTTCTGGGAGGAACCTTGATGGGGTGGTGGTTCGTCAGACGTCATCAGCTTGCCTTTTGGAAGATGGCAGATATTGTGGCGCCATGTGCGATTCTCGGACAAACCTTTGGCCGGTTTGGGAATTTTATGAATGGCGACGCCCATGGCGTGCCCACGACAATGCCCTGGGGGATCATATTCCCACCGACAAGCATTGCTGGGCGGGAATTTCCAGGCATTCCACTCCATCCTACCATGCTGTATGAAATGGCGATTAATCTCTCCATTTTTCTGTTACTGTGGAATATTCGAAAAATACCGTGGAAAGACGGATTTTTATCGTGCATCTATTTAGTCTCATATTCTATCGGGCGATTTATTGTCTCTTTTTTCCGGGCTGATAGTTTAATGCTTGGTCCGTTTCGAGCCGCACATGTCATGAGTATTCTCCTCATCGTTGTGGCAGGAGGATGGATTGTGGTCAGGAGACTTTGGGAAAAAGATGAGACGTTGTCAGCAGGCTCACAGACACCAGAAAAATCCTGATATTTCGTTCAGTACACTTTACTTTTTCAATGTTAACGGTGTCTGACACAAACGAAAACGTTGACATCTGTTTTATCCATAGCAGAGAGAGGAAACCTAGTATGAGTATATTAGCAAAATTAGAAGGCTATTTGAAAAGCGAGCAGGTTGACGTGCGCCGCAAGGCAGTCACGGCCTTAGGTGAAGTCAAATCGGAGAACGGGGTGACCTATTTACTGGCTGCCTTACATGATGAGGATAGTATCGTCCAGGCAACTGCTGTCTTCAGTCTCGGAGAAATTGGTTCAGAACGTGCGGTAGAACAATTGGTGCCATTTTTACAGGCGAAGGATATAAATCTTCGAAGTGGGACTGCTGTGGCATTAGGGAAAATCGGTTCAATTAAAGCGGAGGATGCCTTGATTTGGTCGCTCAATGATCCCGATGCTTATGTCAGGAGTTGTGCTGCCTCAGCCCTTGCCCGGATTGGTTCTGAGAAAGCTGAGAAATTGCTTGTCAAAATCCTCCGGGAGGCCGAAGACCCTGATTCCAGAAGAAAAGCGATTACGGCCTTAAAAGAGGTCCGAACTGACCGGGTGCGCCAGGCAGTGTTTGATGCGCTGGATGATTCTGATGAATCTGTCCGAAATTGCGCGGCGGCAGCCGTTGGCGAAATGGGAATTCAAGCGGCTGAGACAAAACTGTTGAACCTTCTTGAGAAAGAATCACCTGATACACAAATCAGCGTAATTTTTGCGCTGGGAGAAATACATTCACACAAAGCTGTCGATGTCATTATCCCCTTTTTACGGACCTCTCATCATGAATTAGCACAACAAACTGCGACAGCATTAGGAAAAATTGCGTCTGATAACGCGCTGAAAGAACTGATTAATATCCTGCAAAACGGAGTATCCTGGATAAAGTGGAGTGTGGTTGAAGCCCTTGGGGAGACGCGCCGGGAAGACGTTGTCGAGCATTTAACAGCGTTGGTCAATGATCCGGAACAAGAAGTGAGATGGTCTGTTGCCAGGTCCCTTGGACTTATTCGTTCCTCAAAATGCCTGGGTCCCTTAACCTCAATGCTACAGGATCGGAATGGAGAAGTTCGGAGTATGGCCGCAGTATCTCTCGGGAACCTCGGATTTCCTGAAGCAATAGAACCTCTGGTGAAACTGCTGACTGATCGAGATCGTAAAGTGGCTGACAGCGCCGCAGTCGCGTTGGCTGAGACGGGAACCGTCCAGACGGTGGAACGCTTACAGGCCCTGCTTCCAACACTTACTCCAGAAATTGCCGAGACAGTTCGGCGTACGATTGACGATATTCAGGCCAGGTTACACTCGCGCTAAGTCAAGGTGTAACCGACGGTTCTCCATTTCAGGAGTGCACATGTTCGTTTGCCCGGAAGCAAGCTGAAGCGTGTACTCCTCCCGTCAGTTACACCTTGGCAGAGTACTCGTAAACCAGGGTCTGTCCCCCTGGGCACTCTCCAGAGGAGATGTCTGATGAAGGGCACAAGCGGCCTTTTGACAGGGATCGCCTATTCCAGCATCATACAGTTGCGTTGAACCCGCATAAACCTTGTTCAAATTGGAGCAATCGTGGTGAATCATGCTGCAAATTTGAGGGATGAATCCCCAGGAAACGATTTTTTTATTGACAAAATCCTTGTGTCTTCACTCTCAATAATTTGGACGAGAAAAAAGAATACAAGAGGATGACAAAAGAAGGAGAGTGCTATTATGACAGGAAAATTTCAAATTCTTTCTGAGTTTTATGACTTTATGAAAGAGCGGAAAAAATGGTGGCTTGGTCCAATTGTCATCATGCTGCTCCTGTTGGGGTTGCTCATTGTCCTGACGCAAGGCTCAGCGGTTGCTCCCTTTGTGTACGCCTTGTTTTGAGAAGCACACCAACAAAACACACCGCGCTTATCATGCCAGCGTCTCTTGTGGGCCGAACGAGACGCTGGTTTTGTGTGTGGGAGAAGAGAATTTCCATGTAAAACTATCGAACGTTCCTCCGGAACAGAAGAAAGTCGGAACCCACGATATTTTTCATCTCAATTGGTAAACTCTTGCTTTGAGATGGTATACTTTTTCATAAGATCGTGCAGAGTCGGGCGGGTGACTCCCAGGTCTTTTGCTGTTTGCGTGATATGTCCTCGATTTCGCTCCAGGGCTTCATAAATAAGTTTCCGTTCCACTTGTTCTCGCGCCTCTTTTAATGTCGTCGGCTGCGTATCGACCGCCAAGTCCATATCTTCCGGCGTAATTGACGAATGATCGGTCATCACCACAGCCCGCTTTATGCGGCTGCGCAGTTCGCGCACATTCCCCGGCCAGGCATATTCTAAGATGAGTTTTTGAGCCGCTTGCGTAAAACCTTTAATCCCCCGATTGTTCTCTTGTGAAAACTTGTGGAGAAAAATGTTGGCTAAGAGGAGAGGATCGCTTTCCCGCTGGCGCAAAGGAGGAACGGCAATATGAATTTCATTGAGACGAAAAAAAAGATCCTCTCGGAAATGAGCCGTTGTAATGGCCTCTTGCAAATCGCGATTCGTGGCAGCAATGACTCGGACATCGAGTTGGATTTGCTCTTTTCCACCAATCCGCTCAATAATCTGATCCTGTAAGAAGCGAAGCAGTTTCACTTGTAACTGAAATCCCAACTCTCCCATTTCATCGAGAAACAGTGTGCCTTCATGGGCGAGTTCCAATTTTCCGATTTTTCTCGCGTGCGCCCCGGTAAACGCACCACGCTCATAGCCGAACAATTCACTTTCCAATAACGTTTCTGGGATAGCGGCGCAGTTGATCGGAATAAAAGGACGATTTTTGCGAAGGCTCCGGGCGTGGATCGCCTGAGCGATCAGGTCTTTGCCAACGCCGCTTTCACCAGTCACCAGGACACTTGTGTCTGTCGTAGCCACTTTTTCAATCATTCCAAAAATGTGCTGCATCGCCGCAGATTCCCCGATAATCCCCTCGAACGCCTGTTCGTGGTCTGGGGTTTGTTCCCGTAATGCCAGGAGCTCATTTTCCAGGGTGTACAGCCGATAAGCCCGGCGTAACACAATCTTCAAATCATCAAGATCAACAGGTTTGTTTTGAAAATCGTAGGCCCCAAGTTCAATAGCTTTTAACGCCGTATTTTTCTCCTGATTCCCGGTAATGACAATCACTTTGACCTGGGGGTGCAGTTGAAGCATCGTCTGCAACGTTCGTAACCCTTCTGCTGAACCGTCCGGGTCCGGAGGAAGTCCAAGGTCAAGCGTCATCACTCCTGGAGAATATTCCTGGTACATTTCAATGGCTGTTGCCCGATCTTGCGCGACAACGACTTCATACTCTTTGACAAGCGCCCATTTCATCTGTTTGCGAATATTCTCGTCATCATCAACAACAAGAATGATCTGTTTCCCGTCTTCTGCCATAGTGAATTTTCCTTATTATATTTGAGTATTTCAAGTTCTGAAATTATGCTATCGAACGTTTCTCTCAAAAATTTATGAGGGAACAGTGCCTGAGTGTCTGAGGGGCAGCTTCAGACGAAACACCGTGCCGTGGTCAGGACGACTTTCGACATGAATTTGCCCACCATGTGCCTCAACAATCGTTTTACATTGATACAACCCAATGCCTAACCCTTTTTTCTTTGTCGATTTGAACGGCGTAAATAATGAGGCCAGGTGTTCTTCTGAAATCCCGCTCCCGTTGTCTTCAATCGAAATCTCAGCGAAACGGTCATCAAGCTGTCGTGCATGAATGACGATCGTACCTTTTCCATGTTCGATCGATTCGGCAGCATTCGACAGAAGATTTATCAGAACACTTTGAAAATGATGATAATCTAATGGAAGCGATAGCTCTGGATCGACATCTTGAACCTGGATAGAGAGATGGTCGAGCTTTGTGACTTTTGATTGTTTGAGCGTCTCATGAATAAAATCAGCGACACGAACAGGAGTGGGAGACACCGTCAATTTTTCCGGAACAGACGACAGCTTTGTAATCATCGTATTCATGCGATTTGCCGTCTCTGAAATGG
>Ga0256845_1003135_pt1 | contig 11419 bp, 9 predicted proteins | sample RiftiametaG_FD_189101 | JGI IMG/M metagenome (GOLD analysis project Ga0256845, IMG submission 189101) | Tube worm associated microbial communities from hydrothermal vent at the East Pacific Rise, Pacific Ocean - Riftia | ecosystem: Host-associated > Annelida > Integument > Unclassified ... | reverse complement strand
GAAGTTACATCTACCGCTTCAATATCAGGTTTTCCCTTAGCCGTAGAGTCAGTAAGACTGCTCAACCACATGGCATCAAACTCTTTTTTTACACCGTTTTGTTCAACAAAAATATTTTCAACAATCAGTCCCGTAAGCCCATTGTGAGCCTCAATCACTCTAACAATGGGTTTTGAATCTATCAGGCGACGGAGTTTTTCCATACGTATTTCGGGAGTTGTGCCAATTTCTTTAACCGCTTTATTTAATTGTGTTGACGATATTCCTTTGGTATAAGGCACTTCATGTAGTTTTCCTCCCCATTCGGCAAGTGTATCAATTACCTTCTGACGTGTTTTGGTTTGTATTCCCTCTTTCCAATCATCACCGTGAACAACAAAATCTGGCTTATACTTACGTAAATTTACAGTATAATCAAGCTCATTTTGAGGAACAACATCGCTTACTCCTTTAATATTTTCAATAATTATTTTACGCTGTTCGTATTTAAGTGTAGGTAATCTTTTATAACCGGCTATGGCTTTATCTGTCAGTAATCCAACAATAACATCTCCCAATTTACTTGCTTCTTTAATAATATTTAAGTGCCCGGGGTGTATTAAATCGGCACTCATTCCTACATATACTTTTTTTGCCATGATTTTTAACTAAATTTATTACTTATCTTTGTTTAATATTGTCTTTTAGCAAACTTTATTTAATCTTCTACTTATTCCGACAGCTAATATTTTTGCTTACATATTATATTTTATTTATATTAAATTTCACCTACAAAAATAACTACATTATCTATCCTTATAATAGTTCGTGCAAATATAATATTAATTAAAACATTTTCTTCTACTTTTCTTTTTTTTCATACCACCACATTCTTACTATCATCAACCAAATACTCGGGTTGCAAGGTTACATGATTTACTCTGTATGTTTTTAAAACTATTTCGGCTTTCGCCAAAATATTTTCACTGTCGCATATTTATTATTAGTTTACAATAAATCATACCGACAATAACCATTTCCATACAGGATAAATTATTATCCGTTTATTACTAATCGTTAGTTCATCTTCATCATCTTCCGTTAATATATAACCTTGCGATAAATTATAAATATTCAAAGCCTCAATAAGTCCGTCTATCTCTCTATTTTTTACCGTTATATCTGAAATTGATGTTGTCTCCTGATATGCTTCCATTATCGTTAATTTTTCTTTTATAATAAAATCACACTCTTTTTTATTACTATGGTAAAAGATATTTTTACCTCTCCGCTTTAATTCTATAAAAACAATATTTTCTAACAATATGGCACTAATTTTTTAGCCTATTCCAATTCTTTAGAAGAATTTATTTCAGGGAATTATTTTGGAGATTACTTCGACAGGCTCTAAGAATATTTTTGAAATAAACGAAATAATAGATAATAAATTAATGGTGTAATACTGAATGATAGCACTTTTTTTGTTAATTTATAAATTCCATAACCTAACAATCATAGATTAACAAGTGGAAATTAAATTTTGTTTTCTATATATATTTTATAACTTTAAATGGTATGTTAATATAAAATTTGCTAAAAAAATATTAAAATATATGAAGTTTTCATTATCACTTATTCTTATTCTTTTAATAAAACTAACTATTGCAAATAGTAATATAAGATTTGAAAATGGAGTTTTAGATATAAGAGGTAAGAATATTAATGATATCGGAATAATTGATTTTACGGGAGAATGGGAATTTTATTGGAATCGGTTATTAACACCAAATGATTTTAATAATGTAAATCATGATTTTTTAATATATATTAAAGTGCCGGGCAATTGGTCGTCGGTAACAATAAATAATAAAAAATTACCACCTCACGGAGCTGCTACCTACAGAGCTATAATACTAAAAGATACAGGTTATATTGATTTTGGTATTAGAATAGGAGGAATCGGCACTGCTTATAAACTATTTATTGACGGAAAAGAAAAAATTAAAGCAGGCATTGTCAGCACCAACAAAACAAAAGCAATTTCAGGGTACAAAGCCGATGTTGTTAATTTTACTTCAACAAATGATACCATAGAATTGATAATTCAAGTATCGAATTATAATTATGCTAAAGCAGGAATATGGAATAATTTTAATAAAATTGGCTCACATGACAAAATAAATAAAGTATGGACTCGAAATATGCAAATTTCAATTCTTATTATTGGAATAATGCTAATAATATCATTTTATCATCTTAGTTTTTATTATTTAAATAAAAACTTTGTATTTGCACTTTTTTTCGGTCTGTTTTGTATTATCATTATTATTCGAACTCTCATTGTTGATGAAATATTATTACTTGATTTTTTTCCGTCGTTCAATTGGATAAATCTTATTAAGGTTGAATATTTAAATCTTTCGGTAGGCAGCTTACTGTTTATATTATTTATATATTATTATTTTAAAGATAATTATGCCAAATGGCTCTTTTATACCATTGTTATTTTTGATATTATTTTTTCTGTATTAATCTTAATAACACAACCTGATATTTTTACAAAATATCTTAAAATAAATCAATTACTAATAGTGCTTTCATTAATATATTCATCAATATTGGTAGTTAGAGCCTTAAAAAATGGAACAAAGTCAGCCGGTTTTATGGCTTTGGGATTTTTAATATTAATGACTACCGTTATTAATGATATATTATATGTAAACAAAGCTATTGATACTATATATTTATCATCTTTCGGATTTGTTATTTTTATAATTTCTCAATCTTTCATGATGTCAAAACATTCTTCAAATCTCTTTAAAGAAACACAAGATTTGGCATCGAAACTTAAACTCGCTAATATAAATTTGGAAAATATTGTTGAAGAAAGAACATCTAAAATAAAAGAACAACGCGATAAATTTTTTGAACAACACAGAATTGTTGAAGAACAAAAAAAACAGATAACAAGCAGTATTCAATATGCCGGTAGAATTCAAGATGCTGTATTAAACACAGCTAATGAAATTGACTCTATTGCACCCAAAAATTTTATTATTTATCATCCGAAAGATATTGTCAGCGGAGATTTTTATTGGTCAAAACAAGTTGTTGTGGGTGGAAAAACAATTAAGTTGGTTGCTGTTGTTGATTGCACGGGACATGGTGTACCCGGTGCTTTTATGAGTATATTGGGGTCTTTATTGTTAAATAATATTATAAATGATTTAAAACAAATTCCAAAAGCATCGGATATATTATTGTTATTGAAAGATGAAGTTGTAAAATTACTTTACAATACAAATAAAAATCATTTTGTTAACGATGGAATGGATATGAGCTTGATAATTATTGATTATGACAATATGAATATTCAATTTTCCGGAGCTCACAGTTCAATATTTATTGTTCCTATTGAACAATCCGACAACAAAAATATAATTGAATATAAAGGTGATAATATTTCAATAGGTTATAATTACAATAGTAAAAAAGTATTTACTAATCATACCATAAAAATAAATAAAGATGATATTATTTATATGTTTTCGGATGGTTATTATGACCAATTCGGAGGAGTAAACAACAAACGAATGCAAAAAAAAGAATTCAAGCGTATATTACTTTCAATATCAAATCATACACTTAAAGAACAAAGAATGATATTGGAACGAAAGCTCTTAGAGTGGAGAGGTAATACAGAGCAAATAGATGATATTACTGTTTTGGGATTTAGAATCTAAATTTAGGTATATAAAATAATGAATATAAAAATCAGCAATATACTTAAAGATAAGAACCCGCAAATGGCTTTGGGAACAATTATTTGTAATGTATCAAACTCAAAATACAATACCAATTTGTGGAAAGAGATAGAAAATATTTGTAACGAAATACGCAAGAAATATACTCTTGAAACTATAAAAATTAATAAACAAATTGAGGCTACACGAAAAATGTATTTGGCTTGCGGTAAAAAGCCCGGCAGGTATCGTCCGGCAGCCGAAGCATTAATGAGACGGATAGTTAAAGGTGACAGTTTATATCAAATAAATACACTGGTTGATTTGGTAAATTTGCTGTCGTTGAAAACAGGTTATTCAATAGGAGCTTTTGATGCCGACTTTATCGAAGGTGATGTTGAAGCCGGCATCGGTAAAGAAAACGAACCGTATAAAGGAATAGGCAGAGGACAAATAAATATTCATAACTTGCCTGTATTGCGAGACAATAAAGGAGCAATAGGCACTCCCACAAGCGATGAAGTGCGAACTGCCATCAGACTTGAAACAGCAACATTATTTGTTAATATTAACGGTTATACAGGAAAAGATGATTTACAGCCGGCTCTTAATTATGCCGAAAAATTGCTGATAAAATATGCCGATGCAAAAAATATTGTCAAACAAATAGTAGAGTAACTTCAATCAACAGTTTGTTATAACCCCATTTTTATTAAATACTATTATAAATAAATAGTCACTGAATTTGTATAAATGCCTTTTTAAAGTTGCTACTCTATTCTATTGTTAATCAGGCTTCAGTAAATTCAAATTCAATATAAACTTGCCAAAAACAGATTAACAACGGAGTTAATGATTATGTAAATAAATTAAAACTTAACCTGAACATTTATATAGATAGATTGAATATCATCAATAGTATTATCTTTTGGCATTGTGTAACGATAGTTTAAAGCAAGATTAACATTTTTTATGGGACAATACTCAACTCCACCGATAATAAAATCGCCGTCTTTGCTTAAATTCCACGGATTCGTGTCAACAGAACTATCAACAACATCGGATTGTAAATGGTCGAAACGGGCAAATACATTCATATTTTTAATTACATTATACTTGCCGTAAACAGAGTATCCGTAAAAATTTTGTTTATCAATAGATTTATGATTTTGCTGATAATTATACTCTGCTCCTATACTGAACTTGCTAAACTTAACTCCCGCAAAAGTTGCCAACGATATTTGGCTTGTGTCACTGTGTCCGTAAATATCGCCGTAAACTCGCAATGTTAAAAAATCAATAGGTTTAACCGTTACTCCCAAAGTATTTTTCAGTTGGTCGTCGTTTTGAATATATCCGTAACCTTCGCCATTGTTCAACGAATAATCGGCACTAACCCAATCGGCAAATTTATACGACATAAACATTCCTATATCAGCACTTGAACCAAATTTATACATGTCCTGATAACTGGGCAAAATATAGCGATACCCCCAAAATTTTTCTTGAACTTTAAATTGAAAGGCATCGGCAATACCGAATTTTACTTTAAAATTATTGTATTTATATTGTAAATAAGCATTTTTAAAGAAAGCAAACCTACGTCCCACAACCAAATCGCCTGTGCTCATTTTAAAATCGGTAGGGTTACCTATATCTAATTTAACGCCTGCTGCAAAATGTTGGTCGATATTTACTTTGTATCCGAAATATGCACGGCGAACTTCAAAAGCATTGTGAGTGCCTATATCGGAAGCCGAAGTGTGAAAATTTGCAAAAATTTTACCCGACAATTCACCTTTTGCGTACCAAGGTTTATTTTTTACTTGCGTAGAATCTTGTGCCGAAACACCGAAAAATGTTAATAACATAAACACTAAAAAGAGTAACTTAAAATTATTCATTATTCTCAGTTTTAATTAATAAAAATTTCACCGCAATAATATATTAATTTTTTGTTACTTAAATTAATTTATTGTTTTTTCAATGTTAAGTTTGTGTTAACACAATTTTTTCAAAACCTTATCATTTTGCTAATTATTCATACTTCCCTTTTTTTTGTAAAAAAAATTATGCTATCTAAAACTAATGTAATAAAAGCTATAACAAAGTTTCCTGATAACTTTTCTATTGATGATTTAGTAAATAAAATGATACTTCTTGATAAAATAGAAAAGGGGTTATAATCCTGAAATAAGTTTGCATTAAATAATTGTATCATTACATTATCAAATACTTTCACCGCTAAGACGCTAAGACGCAAAGGGTTTTTATCCACAAATTACACTAATTTAATTTTTTTCTTCGTTGCTAGCTCGCCTTCGATAAACTCAGCCTCCGGCGTTACTTTCAACTTTCAACTCAATCTTACCACAGAGAGCACAAAGTTTCACAAAGATTTTAAATGCTTTCACCGCTAAGTCACTAAGTCGCAAAGTTTTTTTAACTTTTAACTTTACAAACTTTAAGAACTTTCAACTTATTATCGCATTATTGCATTATCACATTAAACCATTACATCATTGAATCATTGAATCATTGTATCATTGTATCATTGTATCATTGAACCATTATATCATTAAATTCTCAACGCCTTCTTTTACTCTTTTTCTTAGCCGTTTGTCCAAATAATTTTTCAAGCAAATCGGGACGGTTTATTTGCAAAAGACGCTGTCTTATTTTTTTGCTCTCCTGCGGTTTATACCAAAAAAAGAACTGCTTTTGGTTTCGCTTTTCGGATTGGTTTTTTGCTGTAAACATTTTTTTACCCGAATAAGGGTCTATTTCGGTATAGTAAATTACAGTAGCCAAAGTCATAGGTGTAGGTGTAAGGTCTTGAACTTGTTCGAGTTTAAAATCAAGTTTTTTTGTTTTCACCGCCACATCAGCCATATCTTCTTCGTAACATTCGGGGTGGCTTGATATAAAATACGGTATTATTTGCTGATTCAGACCTTCGCTTCTGTTTACTTCGTCGAATACTGTTTTCAGTTGTTTAAAAAGCTCAAAACTTGGTTTTCGCATCAACTGCAAAACCCTGTCGGATGTATGTTCGGGTGCCACTTTCAACCTGCCCGACACGTGATATTTTATCAGCTCTTGCAGATACTCTTTAAAATGAGAGCGTTTCTCTTCGTTTTTTTCAATATAATCGTATCGAATGCCACTGCCTACAAATGCCTTTTTAATTTTCGGATGCCGGCGTATCTCTTTATACAGTTCGGTTAGTTGCGAATGGTCAATATCAAGATTGGGGCAAATTTTGGGAAACAGACACGACGGGCGTTTACACGATGCACAAATATCTTCGTTCATACCTTTCATCTTCCACATATTTGCCGATGGTCCTCCAACATCGGATATGTATCCTTTAAAATCGGGCATTCGGGTAACTTTATCAACTTCTTTTAAAATAGATTTTTTGCTACGACTCGATACAAATTTACCTTGATGAGCCGATATTGTGCAAAAACTACATCCGCCAAAGCATCCTCTGTGAATATTTACCGAATGGCGAATCATTTCATAAGCGGGAATAGGCGGTTTGTTGTGATATTTTGGATGCGGAAGCCGTGTGTAAGGTAAATCGTAAACAGCATCAATCTCTTTTTCGCTCAAAGGCGGAAGCGACGGATTCACAACAAGATATTTGTTATCGAACTGTTGTATCAACCTGTCAGATACATACTTATTCGATTCGGTTTCTATAATTTTAAAATTGTATGCGTGTTTAGTTTTATCGGCTAAGCACTCTTGATATGAAGATAATGTTTGTGTATTCCATTTTTTGCGTGAAGCAATATTTTCATCTTTATTAATAACAAATGCTGTTTGCGATACTGTTTGTATTTTGTCGATACTAATACCTCGTTGCATAAGTTCCACTATCTCTTTCATCGGTTTTTCGCCAAGTCCGTAAATCAACATATCGGCTTTTGATGTAAGCAAAACCGATTGCATAAGTTTATCGCTCCAATAGTCGTAGTGTGCAAACCGTCGCAGTGATGCTTCAATACCGCCTATTATAACGGGTGTATCGGGATACAATTTTTTAAGAATATTTGAATAAACAGTTACCGCATAATCGGGTCTGAACCCTGCTTTTCCGCCGGGAGTGTAGGCATCGTTTGAGCGTAACCGCTTATTTGCAGTATAATGATTTACCATACTGTCCATACTTCCTGCCGTTACACCGAAAAACAGTCGCGGTTTGCCAAGTTTTTTAAAATCACGTAAATCGTCACGCCAATTTGGTTGCGGAATAACAGCTACCCGAAGTCCCAAACTCTCTAATACACGGCTGATTACCGCCGGACCAAAAGCAGGATGATCGATATACGCATCGCCCGAAAAAAGAATTACATCCAACTCATCCCAACCCCGTGAGCGAACTTCTTTTATGGTTGTAGGTAACCAATCGGTAATGTTACAGCTACCGAATATATTGTTAGATTTTATCATCACTCAGAGGAAGTATAGGGAGGTTATAAGATTTAATTCTGTTGTATTCTATCATCTGAAAGTCAAGCAATTGTTGTAGTGTTGTTGTTTTTATTTTAATTCTTCAATCTCTTTTTTTGTTAATCCTGTTGATTTCATTATTATCTCAATATTAACTCTGTTTTTCAAAAGATTCTTAGCAACTTCAATTGCTTTCTTTTTTTCTCCTTCTTTAATTCCTTTTTTAATTCCTTTTTTAATTCCTTTTTCAAAAGCTGTATCAACAGAATTCTTAACATCTCTATAAGCATTCATACTAGCTTCGTATTGTTTGTATTCTTCTGGTTTTAATTTTGCTATTTCTGCTGTGTCAAAAAGTTTTAAAAAAATTTGTTCTTTTAATTCAACCGGTATTCTATCTAACTTTGGTAAGTTTTTCAGAACAAACATCCATTTTTCAAAACGAGTTTCTAATTCTTTTTCGCTTTTATTGAATTTTGGCATTTCAAGATAGATGTAAGTTAGTTTATCGTAAAAAACTTCCTTTGTTTCTTGTTCTGCAAGTTTCACATCGTGTCTATATTTGTTCGGGTCGCTTTCTTCAAAAACAAAATCTAAAATTCCGATTGTGTAAACTGATTTTAATTCAAAATTCCAAAATTTATCTTTATTTCTTGCTTGTTCTTGAATTGGAAATGTAGAGTAAAAAACAGTTCTGTCTTTAAAAAATTTTTGTTCGGCTTTTTGCATTTCAACAATAAATTGTTCTCCTTTTTCATTGGTGCAATAAATATCAAAAATTGCTTTTCTGTCACCAACTGAAATTGGTAATTTTTCATTTGGCAGGTATGAAATTTCAGTAATTTTCCCTTCTTGGTCTTTTAACAATTCATTTAAAAAATCAAGTAACAAGTCTTTATTCGGTTCTTCGCCAAACAGCCTTTTAAAACCATAGTCGGTAAAAGGATTTATATATTTTTCTCTAAATTCTATCATTATTATAAATCTTTTCCCAAAGATACGATTTTTTATGCTCTTTCAATTAGAGTTTTATTAAATTTTAATTCGTTTTTTTCTATCTTTTGATGTACCGCAATTGCATTTTATTATTTATAAAATAGCTGACTATCCTTTTTAAACCTTATTTAACTTTTTATTTGCCAACGTGAATTTTCAAAATACATTTTACAACAGTTAAAGTCAAAGTTTTTAATTACCATATCGGCTTTTTGCAGTTTATCGTTGTTTTTTACAATACTATTTGATTTTGTTAAAACAACAAATATTCCCGGATTTATATAATTGTGTGCTGCTCCCGACTCACATACAACTGCATTGTGCTTGGGTATCAGCGGTTTTATTATTTTAAAAACAGTCTTTATATCGGCATCAACACATTGAATATAAAATACCTTTTCAGCTCCTGCATTCAGCATTCTTGAACTATCTTTATGCATATTGGTAGTATTTTCAATACTTATTGTAATTTGTTCCGATTGATAAATAATTTGTTGATTATCTGTTAATTTATGAAAATGAGGTGTGATTTTTATGGCGGTAACAGGTGTATGCTGTGATATTTGTTCTATTATTTTGCAGGCAAAAGTTGTTTTGCCCACATTGCGGTCGGTTCCTGCTATCAATAGCATTTGCGGATAATTAATCATAATAAATCGGCGAGGGTATTAATGTTTTTAAATTGTTCTATATCAGTAATTTCAACATATTTAGTGTTGATTTTTGATAAAAGATTAACAAGTTTATAATCATCGGCAGCAATGGATTTTTCAATTTCAGATAAAATATTTTTAGAATAAACGGCAATAAGAGGCTCTACTTTACCGTCGGGCAGACGCGGCACAACGGCATCAAGGTTTTTATATTTTTGAAATTCCGACAGCAGTTGTTTATACAAGGCGGTTGTAAGCTTTGGTGTATCGCACGGAATAACAATATTTGCATCAGTTTGCGATGCTTTTAAGCAGGAGTAAAGTCCGGCAACAGGTCCTATGTTTTTATAAATATCTGTAATAACTTTGAATTTTTTTATTTTTTCGGGCGTATTACTGCTTATAATAATTGTATCTGCAATAGGTTTAATAACCGATACGGCATATTCAATCAGCATTTTATTGTTGTAGTTTACAAATGCTTTGTCAGTTCCTATTCGCGAACTTTTACCGCCGGCTATTATTATTCCTGTTGTTTTCATAGTGTAAAAAACAAAGATAGCATAAATTAAGAAAAGAGTTTTTTGAAACTTTAAGAGATCTTTTTAAAACGAGGCATTAAGAGATTAGATAATTAAGAATTACCATGCGAAATTGCAAAGAAGCTTAACCACAGATTTATAGGATTTAAGATATTAGACTGTTAGAAACTAGAAGTTAGACTATTAGATACTTACTTTTAATTTTCAACTCTTTTCTTTATCTCACGCAAAGACGCTAAGCCGCTAAGAGATTTTTCACTACTGTTCTAAATGACTACTTTTAACTTTTAACTTTATAAACTTTCAACTAAACATTTTATTCGCTACGCTCATTATTTTTTGAACCATTTAAGACATATAAGAACATATAAGTTTTGTTTCGCTTCGCTCAACTTTATTTGAAACATTAAGAAATTCAGAAAATTAAGATTTATCACGCAAAATTGCAAAGAAGCTTAACCACAGATTTATAGAATTTAAAATATTAGACTGTTAGAAACTAGAAGTTAGACTATTAGATACTTACTTTTAACTTTACAAACTTTTAACTTTATAAACTTTTCACTTTTCACTTTATAAACTTTTCACTCATTATTATATTAATAAAACACAAATATGATTTAACCCGATATTTTTCAAAGTGTTATTACTGTTTAACCCGATATTTTTCAAGGTTGTCTTGTTTTTTGTAAAAAAATGATTTATTTTTATAATAAAAACAGACAGAAATGATAAGGCGAGATAAAAAAGATGAGATTTTAGATGATTTTAAACGAAAACAAATAACTATTTTAATAGGAGCAAGACAAGTAGGCAAAACAACATTAATAAAAGAAATAATATCAGAACAAAAAAACTCTATATACTTTAACCTTGATATAGAGCAAGATTATATTTATTTCTCATCTCAGCAGAAGTTATTACAGAAAATACAATTAGAAGCAGGAACCAAAAAAACTTATGTTTTTATTGACGAAATACAACAAAAGCCTGATGCAGGACGATTTTTAAAAGGTCTTTTTGATATGAATTTACCTTATAAATT
>Ga0256845_1003134_pt1 | contig 11422 bp, 9 predicted proteins | sample RiftiametaG_FD_189101 | JGI IMG/M metagenome (GOLD analysis project Ga0256845, IMG submission 189101) | Tube worm associated microbial communities from hydrothermal vent at the East Pacific Rise, Pacific Ocean - Riftia | ecosystem: Host-associated > Annelida > Integument > Unclassified ... | reverse complement strand
GCTGGTGAGATCAGCCGAGCCGCCGATGGTGGTATCGGTGGCCCCGTTGATGACCTCAAGCGCCATTTGGCTGGCCTTGCGGGTGGCAACCTTGGGCGCATCGGCGCTTAAGGATTTGCGATACTCGGTCAGGGCTGTGTTGAGCGCGGCCAAGTCCGGCCCCGCTTGTGCAGCGCGGAAATCCTTGGCGTGGCTGGAGCCTTCTAAGCGGGTGGCCCATTCGGCTTGCGCTTTGTTGCCCTTAGTCGCGATGGCTTCCCAGTTGGCTTTCACATCCGCTGGGATGGTGAAAGGCGCGTGGGGCCAGTTTAGGAATTCGCGGGCGGCGGCGATTTCGTCGTCGCCTAATGCGGCCCCGTGAGTGGCTGCCGTTCCTTGCTTGTTGGGCGCGCCGTAACCGATGATGGTTTTGCAGGCGATGAAGCTTGGGCGTGGGTCGGCTTTGGCCGCCTCAATCGCCTTTGCAACGGCCTCTTTATCGTGGCCGTCTACTGCGATGGTGTGCCATTGGGCAGCATCAAAGCGCTTCATCTGGTCCGTGCCAGTGGAGAGCGAGGTGGCCCCGTCGATGCAGATCGAGTTGTCGTCCCACATCACGATCATCTTGCCGAGGCTCAAGTTGCCAGCGAAATCAATAGCTTCGTGGGAGATGCCTTCCATTAGGCAGCCGTCGCCGACAATCACATAGGTGTTGTGGTCTACCAGATCATCACCAAAACGGGCGTTTTTCATGCGCTCGGCGAGGGCCATGCCAACGGCGGTGGCGATGCCGGAGCCTAGCGGGCCGGTGGTGGTTTCGATGCCTTTGGCGTGGCCATATTCTGGGTGGCCAGCGGTGCGGGCGCCCATCTGGCGGAAGTTCTCGATTTCGGACATTGGCATGTCGTCATAGCCGAGCAGGTGGTGGATCGAGTAGAGCAGCATTGAGCCGTGGCCAGCGGAAAGCACGAAGCGGTCGCGGTTGGCCCAATCGGGGGTGGCGGGGTCGATATTGATGAAACGGTTGAAAAGCACCGTGGCGACATCGGCCATGCCCATCGGCATGCCAGGGTGGCCGGAATTTGCTTTTTGAATCGCATCCATGCTCAGCGCACGGATGGCATTTGCCATGTTATTTTCCATAATTAAGCCCTTTTCGCGTTATCGGCCAGCCGCAATATCAGCGGCGTCAGGATGAGTTGCATGGCAAGGTCCATCTTGCCACCGGGAACCACGATAGAGTTGGCGCGGCTCATCCAGCTACCCTCGATCATGTTGGTCAGATACGGGAAATCAATCCCCGCTGGGTTTTTGAAGCGGATGACCACAAGGCTCTCGTCTGGCGTAGGGATGCTGCGCGAGATGAACGGATTGGAGGTGTCTACCACTGGAACGCGTTGGAAGTTGATGTCAGTTTGGGAAAACTGCGGGGTGATGCATTTTACGTAGGCGTCCATCCGGCGCAGGATCACATCGGTGATGGCCTCGGTGGAATAGCCGCGCTGGTCGCGGTCGCGGTGCATTTTTTGAATCCACTCAAGGTTGATCACTGGCACTACACCGATTTTTAGGTCGGCATATTTGGGCAGGTTCACGGTGTCGTTTTTTACGGCGCCATGCAGGCCCTCGTAAAACAAAACATCGGTGCCTTCTTCAAAGCTGGCCCAATCGGTGAAGGTGCCCGAGGCCGCGCCAAAAAGCTTGCCCTCTTCGTCATTATGAATGTAGTGGCGGGTTTTGCCTGCGCCGGTTTCGCCATATTCGCGGAACACGCGCTCTAGCTCGGAAAGCTCGTTGGCCTCGTAGGAAAAGTGGCTGAAGGAGTGGTCGCCCGCAGCCACGCGCTTGTCTAGCTCGGCTTTCATGGCGGCGCGGTCAAAGGCGTGGAAGGCATCGCCCTCAATGCTCACGGCCTTTAGGCCCTCGCGGCGGAAAATTTGGTCAAAGGTGGCTTTAACCGTGGATGTGCCTGCGCCGGAAGAGCCAGTAACAGAGATGATCGGGTGCTTGGTGCTCATTTTCTTGATCCTTAAGCGTTAAACAGGCCGCGCTTGCTGAACAGCGGCGACATTTCGGTTTCTGGGAGGTCGTGGTATGCGGCCACGCGGGTAACTTTGTCTTTTGAGCCAAACACCAGCGGGGTGCGCCCGTGGAGCTCGGTCGGGGTTTGGTCGAGAATGCGGTCTTTGCCATCGGTGGCAATGCCGCCTGCCTGCTCGACTACAAAGGCAACGGGGGCGCCCTCATAAACCATGCGGAGACGGCCGCGCTTGTAGCCGTCACGATCATCGCCCGGGTAGAGGAAGATGCCGCCACGGGAGATGATCCGGTGGGTTTCGGCGATCAGGCTGGCAACCCAGCGCATGTTGAAGTTTTTGCCGTGCACGCCCTCGGCGCCCTCAATCATGTCGTCGACATAAGCGCGAATGGGCTTGGGCCAGTGGCGGTAGTTCGAGGCGTTAATGGCGTATTCAATCGCGTCTGGCTCAATACTTACGCGCGGGTTCACCAGCATGAACTCGCCATTTTTATGGTCAAGGATGAACATCGCGGTGCCATCGCCCAAGGTGAGCATAATGCCGGTTTGCGGGCCAAAGATGATATACCCGGCGGCGATCTGCTCTTTGCCAGCGCGCAAGAAGCTCTCTGTCGCGCCGTCTTTGGCTTCAAAGATTGAGAAGATCGTGCCGATGGAGACGTTGACGTCGATGTTGGAGGAGCCATCTAGCGGGTCTATCGCCAGCGCGAGGTGACCATCAGGGTTCAGGGTGATCACGTCATCCTGCTCCTCGGAGGCGTAATATTTGACCTGGGTTTTGGTGAGCTCGGCGGCGAAGACATCATCGGCCATAACATCCAGCGCCTTTTGCTGGTCGCCGCCTTTATTCTCGCCGACGGCCCCGCCGAGTTCGCCACCAAGGGCACCGCGTGAAATGAGGGCGGCAAGGTCTTTGCCGACTTTGGCCAAAGCGAGAATGGCCTCGCTAAGGTCTTTGGGCTTATCTGAAAGAAAGCCGCTCAGGTTGGTGTCTGAGGTCATCGACGCTGTTTCCCGTTGGTTGCGAAAAGGTGAATATGTGATGCATGACAGGTTGGGCGCAAAATAAAACTAAAAAAAATCTTTTCTGTGTTAAGAGAAACTATGATTCATGAAAATGCCATAACCCTGAAGCAATTGCGCGCGCTGGCCGCGATTGTGGAAGCCGGAAATTTAACAGCGGCAGCTGAGTTGCTGAATGTGACGGCGCCTGCGGTCTCGACACAGCTGAAATCGCTGGAGAGCAATTTTGGGGTGCAGATGGTGCACAGGGGGCCGGATGGCAAGACGGTGTTGACCCAAAGTGGGGTGGCGGTTTTGGCGACAACACGGCAGATTGAAAACTCGTTAAGTGCTTGTTATAACAATATTAATGCGTTGAAAACGGGGAAGGTAGGCCACTTGACTTTGGGCGTGGTGAGCACCGCGAAATACTTTGCGCCGCGTATTGTGGTGGCGGCGCAGACGGGGCTGCCGGATGTGGAAATTAGCCTGTTTGTGGGCAATCGGGCGGAGATTGTCGGGGCGTTGAACGACAAGAAAATTGACCTTGCGATTATGGGGAGGCCGCCGAGAAACCCGCCGGTGGAGGCCGAATTACTGGGGGATAACCCGCATATTCTGGTGGCTCCTAGGGGGCACCCGCTGGCGGGCAAGCGCGACATTTCGCCCGAGGAATTGCTGGCGGAGACCTTCCTTTCGCGTGAACGCGGCTCTGGGACGCGGATTTTGATGCAGCGATTCCTTGATAGAATCGGGGAAGGGCGGGAATATAAAACTATGGTGATCGAGAGTAATGAGACCATTAAACAGTCGGCGATTGCGGGGCTGGGGCTGGCGTTTATTTCTGCGCAGGCGGTAAGCGCGGAGCTGGAAAGCGGGCGTTTGGTGAAGCTGGAATTTGAGGGCTTGCCGATTGTGCGCCACTGGTTTTTAATCCGGCGGGCAGGGCGCGCGCTTCCTCCCGTGGAGAAGGCTTTTGCCGAATTTTTGATTGAGCTGGAGGGGCAATATTTGCCGGATGCACCATGAATACACCGCTGATTTTTGATGGCCATAATGATGTGCTGCTTAAGCAGTTTGAAGGCGGGCGGACGGCGCGCACGGCGTTTAGCACCGGAAATGAGCACCATATTGATGTGCCTAAGGCCAAGGCGGGCGGTTTTGGTGGCGGGTTTTTTGCCATCTGGGTGCCAAGCCCGATGGATGAGGACGGCATTTTTGACCAAATGATGCAGCCGGAATATGATATTCCGATGCCGCCTGCCATTGACCAAGGCTTTGCTTTGGGCGTGGCGCTGAAGCAAGCGCGGATGCTGGCGGCGCTGGAGGCGGACGGGGCTTTGAAGATTTGCACCAGCGTGGCGGACATCGCTAAAACCATGCAAAGCGGCACCATGGCGGCGATTATGCACATGGAAGGGGCCGAGGCGATTGACCGCGATTTGGATGCGCTGCACGTGCTTTATCGCGCGGGGCTGCGCTCGCTTGGCCCCGTTTGGTCGCGCCCGACAATCTTTGCCGAGGGGGTGCCGTTTCGCTACCCGTCTACCGGCGATACTGGCCCGGGCCTTAGCCCTGCGGGGTTTGACCTTGTGCGCGAATGCAATCGGCTTGGCATCATGCTTGATATGTCTCACCTTAACGAGCGGGGCTTCTGGGATGTGGTCGAGACCAGCGACGCGCCGATTGTGGCAACGCACTCCAACGCTTACGAGATTTGCCCTAATGCCCGCAACCTGGCCGATGATCAGCTCCGCACCATCGGCCAAAGCGGCGGCATGGTGGGGCTGAACTTTGCGACGGCCTTTTTAAGGCCTGACGGGCAGATGCTGGCCGATACGCCGCTGGAAAATATGCTCCGGCACCTTGACCACATGATCCGGCTGGCAGGGGAAAACCATGTCGGCCTCGGTTCTGATTTTGATGGTGCAATGGTGCCGGAAGCCATTGGTGACATTTCCGGCTTGCCTGCTTTGCGGGCCGCGATGCAAGCGCATGGCTATGATGAAGCGCTGATGGAAAAGCTGTGCTTTGGCAATTGGCTGGCAGTGTTGGGCCGCACGTGGAAGCCCTAACCCCGTAATATTACGGTATACTATCGTTCATCCATTGCTTGACTAAGCCGTGAAACCTTGGATTAATACCTACATTAAGGGATTCAGCAAGAATCCTAGAAAAAACCACCAGGAGGATACCATGAACGCACTTCGTTCAACTATTTTTAGCACGGCTGTTATTTTGGCTGCTGGCGTTAGCTTTGCGCCCGCCATTGCCGCCACGCCTGACAATATGCTGATCATCGCCAATCGCATTGATGACATCACCACGCTGGACCCCGCCCAGAGCTTCGAGTTTGCAGGCTCGGATGTAAACCGCAACCTTTACACCAAGCTCGTGGGCTTTGACCCTGCCAACCTAAGCGGCGGCTATATTCCGGCGCTGGCCGAAAGCTGGACCGTTTCCGAGGATGGCAAAACCATCACTTTTACCATGCGCGAAGGCGTGACCTTTGAATCCGGCAATGCGGTAACCGCGCAAGACGTGGAGTGGTCGCTCCGCCGCGTGATTACGCTGAATAAAACGCCATCGTTCATTCTGTCGCAATTCGGTTTTACCCCTGAAAACGTGGGTGAAACCATTGTCGCCGATGGCAACACCGTTTCCATTACCACCGACAAACGCTACGCGACATCCTTTGTGCTCAACTGCCTGACCGCCACCGTTGGCTCGATTGTGGATAGCCAAACCGCGATGGCGCATGAAGTTGATGGCGACTTGGCCAATGAATGGCTGCGGACAAATTCCGCTGGCTCGGGCGCTTATACGCTTGGTAGCTGGAAGCCAAACGAGAGCGTGACGCTGATCGCGAATAACGACTTTTTCCGTGGCGCGCCGGCTATGCAACGCGTGATTGTGCGCAACATCGCCGAGAGTGCCACACAGCGCTTGCTGCTTGAAAACGGCGACATTGACGTAGCGCGTAACCTGAACCCTGAAGACATAGCTGGCGTTGCTGCCGTAGACGGTATTGCGGTAGATAGCGAGCTTCGTGGCCGCTTGATGTATATCTCGATGAACCAGAAAAACGAGATTTTGAGTAACCCGAAAGTGGTAGAGGCGATCAAGTATCTGATCGACTATGAAGGCATGCAAAACAGCTTCCTGAATGGCCAATACACCATTCACCAAGCCTTCTTGCCGGCTACATATCTGGGTGCGATTGATGACGCGCCATTTAGCCTCGACATCGAAAAAGCCAAGGCGCTGTTGGCCGAAGCTGGCTACCCTGACGGGTTCGAGATCGGCATTGTTGTACGTGAGGCGCAAGAGCGCATCGAGATCGCGCAATCTATCCAGAACACCTTCGGGCTGGCTGGCATTACCGTGAACATTCAGGTGGGCACCGGCAAGCAGATCCTCGGCATTTATCGCGCCCGTGAGCACGATATTTATGTTGGCGCATGGGGCCCGGATTATCCTGACCCGAACACCAATGCCGGCACATTCGCCTTCAACCCCGAAAACTCGGATGAAGCTGGCGCAACCGGCCTGCTGGCATGGCGCAACGCATGGAGCATTCCTGAAATGTCTGACGCAACGCTGGCCGCTGTAGTTGAAAACGACCGCAACACCCGTGCAGCGATGTATGAGGCCATCCAGCGCGAGCATCAGCAAACCGCGCCTTTCGCGGTGATGTTCCAGAAGATCGAGCAAACTGGGCGCCAAGAGAACGTGCAGGGCCTTAGCCTTGGCGGCGCGATTACTGCCGTTTCTTATTGGAACGTGACTAAGTAAATGGCTATGACTGAAACAAGCAGAAAGGGGCGGCGCAGGTCGCCCCTTTTTGGCATCGCAAAAAAGACAGGCTCCACATTGTTGACGATCGCCGTCACCATGCTCGGCCTGCTTTTCGTTACGTTTTTCATCGGCCGCGTTATGCCGGTGGACCCTGTGCTCTCGATCGTGGGCGAGCGCGCCACGCAAGAGCAACATCACGCGGTGTTTCTGGAGCTAGGGCTCGATAAGCCGCTGATCACACAGTTTTTTATATACCTCGGCGATGTGGTGCAGGGGGATTTTGGCAAATCTCTGCGCACGGGGTTCCCCGTTTGGGATGACGTGACGCGGGTGTTCCCCGCCACGATGGAGCTAGCCACACTCGGCACGCTGATCGGCGTATTCCTCGGGGTGCCGCTCGGGGTTTTGGCGGCGGTCAAGCGCGGCACATGGATAGACCAGATCGCCCGCGTTGTGGCGCTGATCGGTTATTCTATGCCTGTTTTCTGGCTGGCCATTATGGGCCTGATGATTTTTTATGGCAAGCTTGGCTGGGTCTCTGGCCCGGGGCGGGTGGATATCTTCTTTGAGGATATTGTGCCGAATGTGACGGGGATGATATTGATCGACAGTATTATCGCCAAAGACTGGACCATTTTCTGGAATGCGGTCTCCCATATTATCCTGCCCGCCAGCTTGCTCGGCTACTATTCCTTGGCCTATATCAGCCGGATGACGCGCAGCTTTATGCTGGAGCAGCTGAGCGCGGAATACATCACCACGGCCCGCGTGAAGGGCATGTCTGAATGGGCGGTGGTGTGGAAGCACGCTTTTGGCAATATCAAGGTGCCGCTGATCACGGTGATTGCGCTTTCCTATGCGGGCCTGCTGGAAGGCTCGGTGCTGACGGAGATTATTTTCTCTTGGCCGGGCATTGGTAAGTATATCACCATCTCGCTGCTATCTGCGGATATGAATGCGGTTATGGGCGGCACGGTGGTTGTTGGCCTTGTGTTTGTGCTGCTGAATATTTTTGCCGAACTTCTCTATAAATTCTTTGATCCGAGGGCAAAATGAGCCTAAGCGCCCCCCCTAAAACCGGCCTCAGGGCTTGGTTGCTGACCGACACGCCTACCTCGCGCCGCCATGCCCGCGCGGCCTCGCTTTACCAAGCGTGGCTATCACTCAAGGGCAACCATATGGCCATGATAGGCTTGGGAATTTTGGTGCTCCTTGTGGTTGTTGCAGCCTTTGCTTCGGTGCTGGCCCCGGCGGACCCGTTCATTCAAGACCTCAGCTTGCGTCTAACCCCGCCGATCTGGCAGGCGGATCGAGACCCTGCGATTGAGGGCTATATTCTAGGGTCCGATGGTCTCGGGCGAGACATCCTCTCAAGGCTGCTCTATGGCTCCCGAATCACGCTTTATATCGTGACGCTGGTGGCCCTGATGGCCCCGATTGTGGGGCTGCTGGTGGGCACGATTGCGGGTTATGCAGGCGGTTGGCTCGACATCATCCTGATGCGGATTACCGATATTTTCTTGGCCTTCCCGCGCCTCATTTTGGCGCTGGCCTTTGTGGCTACGCTTGGCGCGGGTATCGAGAATGCGGTGCTGGCGATCTCGCTGACCGCATGGCCGCCCTATGCGCGGATCGCGCGGGCGGAGACGCTGACCATAAGGAACTCTGATTACATCCACGCCGTGCGCCTACAAGGGGCGGGGCCGATGCGGATTATCACCAAGCATATTTGGCCGCTGTGTATTTCCTCGCTCGTGGTGCGGGTGACACTTGATATGGCGGGCATTATTCTGGCCGCCGCTGGCCTTGGCTTCCTTGGCCTTGGGGCGCAACCGCCCAGCCCTGAATGGGGCGCGATGATCTCTGAGGGCCGCAAATTTATTCTTGATCACTGGTGGGTGGCCACCATGCCGGGGCTGGCGATTTTCACGGTTTCGCTGGCGTTTAACCTGCTGGGCGACGGGCTGCGCGATGTGCTGGACCCAAAGGATGGTGCGTCATGAGCAAGCTATTAGAAGTCGAAAACCTCTGGGTTAAATTCCCCACGCGCAACGGCGTGTTTGACGCCGTGCGCGGCGTGAGCTTTAGCCTCGGGCAAGAGCGGTTGGGGATTGTGGGCGAAAGTGGCTCGGGCAAATCAATGACCGGCCGTGCGATTTTGCGGCTGATCCGGCCACCGGGTATGGTGGAGGCCGACAAGATGGAACTGGAGGGGGGGGACCTGATCCACCGCTCCGAAAAGGAAATGCGCAAGGTGCGCGGGCAGCAGATCAGCATGATCATGCAAGACCCGAAGTTTTCGCTGAACCCCGTGATGCGGGTCGGCAAGCAGATTATGGAAGCCTACCGCCTGCACTATAAGGTCTCCAAGAAAGAGGCCAAGAAGAAGACACTGGAAATGCTGGAGGCGGTGGCCATTCGCGACCCTGAACGGGTGTACCGGATGTTCCCGCATGAGGTTTCAGGCGGCATGGGGCAGCGGATTATGATCGCGATGATGCTGATTCCCGACCCGAAAATTATGATCGCCGATGAGCCGACCTCGGCGCTGGATGTATCTGTGCAAATGCAGGTGCTGGAGATTATGGACAAGCTGGTGCGCGAGCGCGGCATGGGGCTGATTTTCATCAGCCACGACCTGAATTTGGTTTCGAGCTTTTGTGACCGCGTGCTGATTATGTATGCGGGGCGGGTGGTAGAAACCCTGCCGGCGGATAAGCTGCATGAAGCACAGCACCCCTATACGCGCGGCTTGCTGAACTCGCTGCCGCGCTTGGATGTGCCAAAGGAGCGGCTGGACGTGCTGAAGCGTGACCCTGCTTGGGCCAAAGAAGAAAGTGTAAGCGGATGAACGGCATAGAAATTGAGGGCCTGAACGTCTGGTTCGGGGAATATGAAGAGCGGGTGGATGCTGTGAAGAGCGCAAACTTGAGCGTGCCCAAGGGCGGCAGCTTTGGCCTTGTGGGCGAAAGCGGCTCGGGGAAATCCACGATTTTGCGCGCGATCATGGGGCTGGCGCCCACGTGGTCCGGCAAGATTGATATTCTGGGCAAGCCGGTAGAACAGCCGCGCTCGCGCGATTTTTATCGGGCGGTGCAGATGGTGTTTCAAGACCCTTATGCCAGCCTGCACCCACGCCACTCGGTGGATCAGGTTTTGAGCGAAACGCTTTCCTTGCATGGGTTTAGCGACATTGATAAGCGCATCTCGCAGCTGCTCAATGATGTGGGGCTGGGGCCGAGCTTCCGGTTCCGCTACCCGCACCAGCTTTCGGGCGGGCAAAGGCAACGGGTGGCGATTGCGCGGGCACTGGCCCCCAAGCCGCAAATCCTGCTGCTGGACGAGCCAACCTCGGCGCTTGATGTTTCAGTGCAAGCCGAGATTTTGAACCTGCTGACGGACTTGCGGGCCGAGCATAAGCTGACCTACCTGATGGTGAGCCACGACCTCGCGGTGGTTGGGCATATCTGCCAAGATATTGCCGTGATGCAATTGGGCGAAATCGTAGAAACATTGGGCGTAGAGGACATGAGGACGATGCGCACGACGCACCCTTATACCCAGCATTTGCTAGAAAGCAGCCTCGGGGCCACCAGCGGGTAATTTCCCGATTGCAACCCCGATTTCGGTAGACTATATACCGCCCCATGCACCCGTAGCTCAGCTGGATAGAGCGCTGCCCTCCGAAGGCAGAGGTCTCGCGTTCGAATCGCGACGGGTGCACCATTTCACATTTGCCATTTGACAACACCTCTAATGCCTTGAAAGGCATGGATATTTTTGGTGTTCGAAGTCCTTGCTTCCGGCAGTACGGTATTTGGTCGGAAAACGCTAGCCTCAGCACTACCTTCTTAAGGGTGAGTGCATTATTTTTCCATATTTCCCAAGGGCTTGATAGAAATGAAAGCGCGTGTTCGAACGAGTCCTGCAAGGTGTGCCTTGGATTGCCTGCTGAGGCAATGTTTTCTGCAAAGACAATTTTTTGCCGTTCAAGCTTTGTGATCCGCTTTTCAAAAGCCGTGATCACAGTCGCGTTTTCGGATTCGACAATGCGGTCAAGAAGCTGGTCAACCTGCTTGTCGATTTTCTTAATATCGGATTTCAGCAGCTTGGTAATATCGTTGGCTTGCGCCAACCGCATATCCCACGCATCACGGAACATAGCCTTGGACATCTCGTATAGCTCGTTGGACGGCTCTAAGCGTTGCAGGAGAGCTTCAAACTCACCTTCCAGCTTGGCACGAGGGATCGACTTACGATAGCTCTCACAGCCCTTTGTCGGGCAGAGATAATACGGGTATGTTTTGCGCGCACCCTTCGACCAGCAAGCCGTAAGGGGCTTCTGGCAGTCATTGCACAGGATAAACCCACGCAGCGGAAAGTCAGCGTTGATATCTTTGCGCGCCGGAGCATAGGCTGTGCTGGTTAGGCGTTTTTGTATTTTCTGGTGCGTTTCAAAACTGATTATACCCTCATGGTGGCCTTTGCGCAGCGAGATATCCCACTTTGGCACCTCGATATATCCGGCGTAGATCGCGCGTGTCAGGATATCGCTCACCCGCTGATTACGAATTTCTACACCTTTCAGGTCTTTGGGGAATTGAG
>Ga0256845_1003133_pt1 | contig 11423 bp, 8 predicted proteins | sample RiftiametaG_FD_189101 | JGI IMG/M metagenome (GOLD analysis project Ga0256845, IMG submission 189101) | Tube worm associated microbial communities from hydrothermal vent at the East Pacific Rise, Pacific Ocean - Riftia | ecosystem: Host-associated > Annelida > Integument > Unclassified ... | reverse complement strand
CGCTCGAGCGGCTGCGCTTGAGAGCGACGGTGGCCAAGTTGGAGGCCGGGGGACTGCAGCCAAGTTGGGGGGCTCTCGACTTGCGGGCGTATCTGCGAGGCGCAGTGCGTCGTGTGGGCTCCTACGGCAAGTTTGCGGCCGTCGTGGGCACGACGAAGAACGTAATCCGCGACATCTGCCGAGGGCGATACCTACCGGCGTTCGACCGCCTTCTGCAATGGGGCAGCCGACTTGCCGCGTACTCGGAGGAGCTTCGCGGGTTGCTGCTCACGATCAAATTGCCAGAGCAGCAGACCACCCCGCGTCAGCGAGTCCCCGCGGAGGCTGTTTCCGAGCAGCCGTGCGCGGAGGTCGACGCCCCTAACCGTGAGGAGGGGCGCTCCCCGCGAAAAGATATGGGATCCGGCGAGCCCTTGGAAGGCCCCGCCCACAGGCTGCGGCCCTCGATCCCGGTAGTGGCAAGGAGGTGGTCACGGCCCGGTACGACCTGCGAAAACGTGGGGCAACGCCTCATAAATGCCTCAATTAACGGCCCCGAACGCCCCGAAATGGGCTCTTGTCCCAAAAGAGAGCAGCCGAGAGCGGAGGATCTGGGCGATCATATGAAAACGGCTCCTTGCAAGGGGGGCTATTCTTCAACAGCCGCACATTTTGGTGTGGGTCAATCATCTATATATGCACATTCAGCGCAGGCCAGCGTGGGCTATTCGCCGCTTTGCGAGCACGTTAATATGGGCTATTGCAATATGGACATACGCGGCCTGCGAGCAGACGGGAAAGCGAAGAAAAACTCAAAAAAACGATTGCATGACCCCAAACCTGGGCTAGAACTCAATCCTGATATGGTCATCGTGGAGTTCAGAGCCGGCGAGCGAGTCACACGTGTGGGTAATTGCGACACCGAGGAGAATGCACGCAAAATGCTCGATGCCATCCTATCCGGCAAAGAAAGAGCATTCGAAGGCGAACCTTATATTGATGGGCGTCACTATGTTCCGGCCAAGTCGCAAGAACAGCTCATTGAAGAAGCGGTCGAGCGTAAACTACGCGAGCAGTATGATCGCCAGCTGCACGACCGATTCGGTCGCCACATAGAAGACAGAGTTCAGCACTACGGAGCCACAACGATGATGACTTTCATCTCGAAGCTCTTAGACGGTGTGGTGAAACAGGCCATTTCCAACGAGTAAGCACACTGCTTCCCAGGAACCAACAATGTCGTCTATCTTTCTCGAAGAGCCCGGTACCCTAAAATTCGGGGCCGCCCAAGAAATGCTCGGCCATGAGATTGCCACTCGAGTCGTGGATCAGCTGCCAGAGCAAGTTAATGCTGGGATCGATATCGCGAAGGTCGCAGCGGGGGCGACGAGTGCGATCGTCGCCTCGGTTGGAGGCGGTCCGCTCGCTGTTCTTGGGGCTGTGTATGCGGGCGCAGCGGCGATCAATGGAGCCCTCAATGGGTTCGCAGAAATGCTCCGCAAGGACATCGCAAAAGGTTGGACAAATGCCCTTGAAGACCTTTGTAGTGGGCTGATTCGTAATGCGGACGGGCGCATCCTAGCGGTCTATCAGCCGGCCGATATCATTACCCTCAAACGAGCGCAGGCCTACACCTCGAACAAACGGAAGGACGGCAAAATCCACAAATTGGAGACGCTTGTCGCACAGTTCAGAAAGGGTTACGTGCATGGGGTAAAGCGTACCGCACGTAGCGATTATATCGCGGCGACGGTGCCGGTGTTGGTCTACGGTGGAGGCGGTACGATTGGCTCGCGGGTACCGGAATCCTTCTACGCCGAAGATCCGTTTACGAGCATTGGGCCTGTCGGCGACGATTGGGGACCGTATAATACATGGCGACCGCTGGGGATCTCGAAGCATTGGAAGGGCTTGCCCTTACCCACATGGATTGCGGTTGCCGGCGAAATGAAGAACGCGAGAGGTTGTCCGCCGATCCGCTGGAAGACCTTGGTCGCGCCCGGACTCTGCCCGCATTGGGGGCCCCGGGGCGGTAGCCTGCCCTTCTCGGCAACGATGAGTGCCTATGCGGCAGCTCTCATGTCGCGGCCGCCCGCCGATCTCGATTTTGTCGCGGACAAAATTTCGACGTATAGCGCGAATCACACGATCTCTATCCGCAGCTTGGGAATCCTCGATCTCTTGTGGGCGCGGGAGGATCTGGCGCGACGTGGCAACCCCCACGGGGGCACACCTCGAGGCGATACATGGCCGGGCCCGTTTATGGAACTGGTGTACGGACCCCAAGACGATAAACCCCAAGACGATAGACCCCAAGACGATAAGCCAAATTCTGGGGGCATCCCGCATCGGGGAGGACGGCTTGCGCCAAAGGAGCGACCAGAAGGAACGGGCGAGCGTCCAAAACGCGTTGGCCGAAGGCCTCAACGCGTTGGCCGAGCGCCCGCGGTAGAGCCCACTTGGCACGGAGCGCTGAAAGTCGCAGGGGGGCTGCTGCTCGGAGGTGGTGCGAGCGTGCTGGCAGGAATCGCCGATGCCGAGAGACTTCGCGGCGACGAGTGACTACAGTATTCATGACGTTCTTGTCGAAGATTCTAGATGGAGTGATAGAGAGCATGCAACAGCCAACAAATAGCCCCGGAGTGGAACACACGACAAAGCACGAGGAAGAGGCATCCGCCAACTGGATGGCCTACCTCCGCGAAGCGGTCAGCGAGTACAATGATGCAGAGGAAAAGCGTGTCGCGGATTGGTTGCTGCGTTCCGCGAGCCCGCCGGATATGGTGCGGCGCGTTAGAGGGTTGATGTACGGGACTTGGAAAAGCGATCTGGCCCTCGCTGCAGCTACGCTCGCAGGGCTTGGTCTCGGTTTTTTGAGTGGATCGCGGGTTCCGGTAGGCGCACCGATCCCTATTATCGCACTAGTGGGTGTGGGCGGCCTGCTGCCGCGGTTGTTTTGGCGCCAGGGCATGCTCAAGCGAAGTGTCTCCACCCTGGGCGGGTTGATGTTTGTAGCCGGCGCATTCTTCGGAGCAAGAGACAAACGACAGGCCTTAGCGCACGCTCCATGAGTGTATTGGGAACGAGGTAAACAAGGTGACTGAGGTGAACATGAATAGCGATATCAACAATCCGAACGCGTCGCAGGGCGGAGAATCGGGCTCGATTTGGTGGACGATCATGGGCGTCGTCGCGACAGGCGCGGCTGCTTTTGGTATCGGCTTCAAGCTCGGAGGCCGTGACAAGCCCTGCGCTTGCAAGAAGCCCCAGTCAGATCAGGACGGCCCGAATGAGGCCGAAAAGGGCTAGACGCTCATGGACTTCGAGATATATCGGATCACAATCCAGGTGATGGACAAGTCGAGCGGGCGTGTGCTCGAGCGAGAGCTCAGCCCGGGCGCGCCATGGCCCTGCACTTCAGAGGATCTCGAGGTGATGATGGAGAGCCCTACTGAGGACAAGAAAAAGGCTTCGAAGACTGCGAAGGCAGTCGCCGCTGAGACCTCGGGCAAGGCCTCGGCCGCGACGAAAAAGGCCGCGACGAAAAGGGCCGCGAAGGCAGTCGCCGAGGAGACCTCGAGCAAGGCCTCGTCCGCGAAGAAAAAGGCCGCGACGAAAAAGGCCGCGAGGGCAGTCGCCGAGGAGACCTCGAGCAAGGCCTCTTCTGCGAAGAAAAAAGCCTCGAAGAAAAAGGCCTCGAAGAAAGCGACCGCAAGCAAGAAAAAGACCGCGAAGCCGCTGGACCTCTCCGAGCTCGGAGCGCGCGAGGCCTACGATGAGCGGGTCCTCGAGGTCGTGCGGGGGGCTCCGTCTTCGGCGCCAGTGATCAATGCTGTTGTCGGCGGTGACCGCATGCAGACGCTCGGCGCCCTTTCCCGGCTCATCGATAAGGAGATTCTCATCAAGAGCGGCCACGGACGGAGCACGCGCTACCAGCTGCACACTGAGGATACCGAGCCAGCCTCATCCAAGGCCTCTTCACCGGCACCAGCTCCTGAAGTTGTGCCACGATCGCGATCACGAGTGCGCCTGCGTTGGCATGATCAGGTGATCGACGGTCGTAAGACCGTATACTCTCGATTCGCCAATGGTGGGTTCAGAATCGTAGCCATGCGCTCGGGCTCCAACGGACTCTACTACGAAGGTGATGACGATAATCTGCTCGTCTACGGATGCGGCAGCAAGTTCGACGAACTCAAGTCGGTAGCGCGTAAGCTCGCGGTCGCAGGCCTACCTGATCCTGCGGTCTATTGGGCTAGCAATGGTGATATCGCGGCCTGCCCAGAGCCAAAGAAGATGCGCTTAGGAGACGTCGAATTGACCTGGCACGAGACGATCAAAGATGGGCAACAGCTCTGTGTAGCACCGACCGACGAGGGCGAGCTCCGCGTGGTGGAGAGCGACGGCGGTTCCTTTCTCCTCATCTTCGCGCGCAAGGGCGATGATGCGTTCGATACGTTGGGTTGTGGCTCGCGCGAAGAGCTCGAGATCCGAGCGCTCAACCTCCTCGCAGAGGTAACGGAGGGCGAGGCGAGCCTCGAAGAGCACCCCGCCGACGATGACGCTCGCGAGAGCACGACCGACACCGCCGAAGAACGCGCTAAAGCTCCCGCGAGCACAGGCGATGAAGCTCTGGAAAACCGCCTTGTCGACAGCTTCGTACGGGCTTCGGCTCAGCTGATAATGCAAATAGGAGAAGAGGCGTGAGCATGCAGGAACTGTTCAGGATCGAAGATGTATACGGAGACGGGTCAGTGGCGACCATCGAAGCCGTCGATACTGAGGGGCGGCAGGTGCAGCTCGAAGTGCCCAGTTCCGCGGCGGATGAGCTGCACCCCGGCATGGTGCTTGTCTTGCAATGGTGGGCTGCAAGCGTCCCTCGGGTAGCCCTTGACGAGAACTCGACGGGCGCGGAAAACACCGACGAGAACGTGGTTGTGGAGACCGTCGGACCCCCAAGCGGGTCAGCTATGCGCCCCGGGATCGACGAGACCGACGAGACCGGCAAAAAATCCATCGATCAAGATCGAGTCGACAAAGAATTCCGAGCGTTGATCGGGCTCGACTAGAGGGCGACAGAGCCGAACGATTATTCATAATTTGAGTTGAGCGAATGTGGGGATTTCCCCATGAGAAAATGAACAAATATCGAATCGCCCGCGGCTAGAGCGGGACAGGAGAATTGTGTGATGGGAAACAGCATCGTAAATATTCCAAACACTGATATGGATGAAGAGGTCCATCGGCGGCTCTGCCTGGGTCTCGGTATCACCCCGGAGGATCTGGCCCAGATGACTCATTGTGCGGGGCGGGTTCCCGGGCTTGAAAAACAGTGTGCTGACCTTCTCAAGACGTGCTCCGCGCTCGAGAAGCTGGTCAAGGCGAGTTTGTGTCCAGCAAACATACCCTACAGCCCGGTAACACTCGACAAGCTCTCGAAGGAGAACCAGGTGGAGATCACTGAGGTCGTAAAGGATGCTGGCATTGGCTACGTCGACCAGTATCCGGTACCACCAGGCAAGCGGATCCGGCTTATTCAATCGCAACGGCCGGGCTACTCCCCTGTCTCGCTCATGCTCGCGCTCAATCTCGCCAATGACGGGAAGAACCACCTCGATCTCGCTATCACCTACTATATCACGATCGATCCAAAGGAGCGCGGCGAGAACGTTGGTGAGTATCGGGGCTTCCAATTTTTCAATGACAAGGGAGCCCCTACATCGCAGCCATTTCCAACCTATCGAAATTTGCCGATGACGGTTGGCACAAGAGAGTATCTGGTGATTGAAATACACCACCAAGGAAAATCGAATAGCCTGGAGAGCGCCTGGGCGGCGGCCTCCATCAACGTTGTTGGTTGGTTCTTGGCCTGCGGCACTGACTGAGAAGAGTGAACGATGGCATCTGAAATCGCATTCAGGATCGACAGCACTGTCAACTGGGACGGTGTGACCCCCAGCGGCTTACAACGTAAGGATTTTACAATCCACGGTCAGCGCTACTATGTCAGCTCGATCGAGGCCCCGGCGGGCAGGATCGGCGCCGACTTTTTCGGTGTATTCAGTTCGTTGACGCCGAAGCTCGTCGGCATCGCGTCATCTAGCTCGAATCCGATGTCTGTGGCCCGAGTGGTTTCGACGGATGATCCTGATGTGTTCCGCGAACAGGTGAGCCTTAGCCCGCAGCTCTCGCATGTCTCGATGTTCCCGGGCGATCATCTCGCAATCGTTACGCACGAAGACGGGATCTGCAGTCTCGAATTTGTGGTCACCGAGTTCAGCGACCAAGAGCATATCGAGCTTGCACTCCGCTCAAAGCCGCCTGCCACCGGTCGGCGGATTCGGATCATCCGCACAGGCGGTACCGGCTTCAATCATCAACCGACCGCCAACACCTGGCAGCCCGCGCTCAAATGGGATACCTCGCGGCGCGTGTTGGCGGCGTACGAGGTCGTCAACGGGATCATACCAGCACGCGATCTCTGCATGTCCCCTGGGGCGGAGGGTTGCTACCTCAGCGTGCGCTACTCCGGGCTCGCCGGTGGCGAGGCGCAGCTCTTTGTGCTCGATGGACACCTGCGTGAGCCCTTCCAGGTCGAAGGCAAGCTCAAGAGCGGAGTCTGGTCAAAGGTCGCATTTGTCGGTCGCGATGACTTTGTTGGGCTCTCTTCTGCGGGGCCGGACGGCGACAGCAAGGCGGTCGTCTGCGATATCGAGCTAGTCCTGGTAGCCCCAGGTAAGCGGCTCATCGAGCGCTATGCGCGGGGGAGCTGAGGCGCGCACAATGGCTAACGACGTTATCGACATGAGGCTCAACCGCCGAGGCGTTTATGTGCATAGGCGCTCAAACACCGCGCTCTGGATTGCCGGCGGACTCGCGGCAACGGGAGCACTCGCGGCTGGGGCGTATATTCTTACGAAGAACGCACGCAGAGACAAGAAGCCGGCTGTCGAGGGCCCCAAAGGTGAGCTCCCTCTGGTTGAAGCCGGCGGCTTCACATGGGCGAACGTGCGGGCGCTACCGCGGCCCGAGGACGTCGAGGGGTTCGATCTTGTCCGTAATTGGGGAAAAACACCGAAGCGCCTTCGGCCGCTCTTCGCCTCCATGGAGCTGATCTCAGGGATCGAGGGTTCTGCGAGGATCTTCGCGTTGATCTCGAAGCGCGAGGCCGACTTTGTCGCGACCGCCCACAACTCCGATGCGAAGGAGGTTGCCGGCTCACAGCGCGCCTACAGCAACGCAAAGGGCCGCAATCGGCCGCTCAAGTACGGGCCCGAGTCCGCGGAATTCGGGAGCGGTGGACTCTTCGCCGCCTTGGCGCCCTATTTCCTGTGGACCAGCGTCCTCGAACTCAGGGGCGATGCCCCGCTGCTCAATTCTCGACCTGAGATCGTGTTCTTGCCGCGCGTCGCGGCCTTCGCCGCATGTGTGTATTTGAAGCGTCTCCTCAACAATCATCAAATCGATGATCACGCGGATATCAAAGTGGGTTGGGCGAACCCTTCGATCCTTCGGAGCGGTCGCGGCGGCAATACCTACAAGGCCAAACGAACCCGCTTTTTCAGCGATGCCGTCGCGCTCGGTCTCGACTTGGGGGACCTCGTGACAATTCCGCAACACCTATCCGCGGATCGGTGGCCGGGCGCACGCACGGTCATGAACAAGCTGGTCGGCACGTTGCCGATACCGGTCAAAGGCTGATGATGGACGGCGCGACCTTCTTTCAGCAGCTTCTACCGTTGTGGCGGCCGATCGCAGTCGCGGAGGTCGGCGCGGGCTTCTTCGATCGCTTCATCGAACGTCGAAAGGAGCAACTGATCTCGATCCTCGATCGGCAGCTCGCCGCCCGAGCAGAGGGCAAGGCCTCGATCGAAGCGCCGCCCGATGAGTGGACGCCAGCACGGCGCGCGAAGGCCAACCTCGCGGCGATGGAGTTGCTCGCTACCAAGGACGCCGACTCGATCACCAATACCGATCGTCGCGTGCTCCTCGGCTACTCGGGTTGGGGCGGCCTCTCGATCGAGAAGTACCAAGATCAATTTCCGAAGGGGTGGGATCCCGACAGCTTCGGCCTCGTGCACGAATTCTACACACCGACGGTACTGACCACTGCCGTCGCCGAAGCGCTTTGCGACTTCCTACCGGGCATTGCCGGCCGCGACGGCATCATTCGAGCCCTCGAACCAGCGGCTGGCATCGGTCGCTTCATGCTAGCGCTGAATCGCCTGTCATGCGGTGAAACAGAGCGGCCGCCGATCGTTTGGACGGCCGTCGAACTGTCTCCGATCGCGGCAAAAATGCTGCCGCTGCTCTTTCCGAATTCGGATGTCCTCGGGGGCAGCTTTGAGGAGTGGCTCTACCGGCAAACGAACCATCAAGATCGACGATCGACCCCGAAGGGCGTCGAGATCACAGCCCGCGATCAGGGCAAATTTCGCTTGCTCATCACAAACCCGCCCTACGGCCAACGGGGGATCACCGCGAAGTGGGATCAAGCGCCCGAGTACGCCGAGCGCGAGGCCTTCGTGTACTTCCTGCGCCGCGGCCTCGACCTACTCGCGCCCTACGGGATCGGTGTCTTTGTGGTGCCCGCTGGGTTTCTTACGGGTATGAGCGCCGCTCGGCGTGCGCTCCGCGAGCGAGTGCTCCGGCGCCATCATTTGATGGGCGCGTTTCGCCTGCCGAGCGCGACTTTTCCTGGTGCTCATCTGGTCACCGATCTGCTCTTTTTCCGGGCCCGCGGGGGCGAACTCGCGGAGGTCGACGAGGGTGATATCTTCATCGTCGACGGCCGCTACTTCGAGAAATTCTCCAGCCATGTTCTCGGCGAAGAGAAGGGGCACCCGCTTGATGAAAACGCAAGCGATTCTCGGCCGAGCCGCTTTTCACATCAGGTGATCGGTACCTTCGAAGGGCTTCCGCCGCTGGTCGAGCGTCCTCTGTGCTCAGCCTGCATCGTCCGACCGATCGCGTTCCCTGCCGCGACGGCGAGCCGCCTCATTCGCCGTGCGGCCTCTGGCGATGATCTGACTCCGTTGCTCGCCGCCGCGGTCACGCTTGGCAATCGTGTGACGGACTATCTCGCGGAGCGGGCCAAGGGCAACGCCCGAGCACTCGAACTCTGGCCTGAGTTGCTTCGTTCTCTCAGAGACTTTCAAAGTTCCTCAGAGGCCAAAAGTCATGGTGTAGACAACCCTTGGGCGTGGATGGAACTCCGCGGGCTCGCTGACTCAGATAATCTCGGCGCCCAACAATTCCTTAACGCCTTCACGAAAGCGGGTTCGATTATCGCCGCTCTCACGGCGAAGCCGGAGGTCGAAGAGCGCTACCGCGGCGAGTCCAGCGACTTGCTCGGTCAGGCCGAATTTCTCTACCGGAGTCGACGGCGGATCACGCTCCAGGAACTCCTGGCATTCCACCACGAGCTGGGGGGCAGCACATCGAACGGGGACGCGCTGGCGCGGCTCTTCGCGGCGGAATGGTGCCTCGACGGTGAGGCTCTCCGTGAGCTGGTTCCGCTGCGCGACTACGTCACCGGCGAGCTCTGGCGCAAGCTCGATCGAGTCGAGCTATTCTTGAAGGGCGCTCGCTCCTCGGGCGATTTTGACGATGTATTCGCGCTCGCAAAACTGTCGGATCCTGGGGAATCCCTTGAGCCGGCGCCGGTTGAGCAGCTGCAACTCCAGGTGCAGCGATTGCTCGCCGCACTTCGGCCTCTCGAGTTTGAGGATATCGGGGGGGTCTCACCGGGCGACGGTTTTATCCCGCTCAGGATGCTCTCGGAGTGGGCCTCTGAGGCGATTAATGGTGACCTTGGTGCCATTCGGCTCATTCGCCAGGATGGCCTACTCCAAATCGAGCATCGCGACGAGGCTGAGTCTAAGCCGAATCCGGTTCATCCCGAGTTGCTCTCGCTCATCGGCTGGATGAATCATGACAACAAGATTTTCCGCCCGAAAGACCTGCATACAGGCGACCCCGAAGCGGAGCAAGTACGGCTCAAAGCAGGCGTTGATAAGCCGTCGGTATGGGAGCGGCGTGCGAGCTATGAGCGAGCGTGGACGGAGAGCTTCGCCGCTTGGCTGCGTACAGATCCGGCTCGCGAAGAGGTTTTGCGCGATGCCTACAATCGCCATATGCGCAGTTACGTACGTCGAGAGTATTCGAGCGAGCCCATCGAGATCGGTCGTTGGGGCGGCGAGATTCGACTCGCACCGCATCAGAATGCTGCCGCACGACGCGTCATCGAGGCCCGCGGCGGGCTGCTGGCCTTCGATGTTGGTGTCGGAAAAACCTACACAGGTCTCGCGATTCTCGCACGCGCACGGCAAGAGGGCTGGGGGCAGCGACCCGTTGTACTTGTACCGCCGAGCCTCGTATGGAAGTGGAAACGTGACTTCACGCGCTGTTTGCCGGATTACAGGGTCGCGGTAATTGGTTCCACGCGCAGAGAGCTCTCGCGCGGCAAGAGGGTGGAAGCCGCTGCGGAACGCCTCGCCCGCGGTGAGATCAGCCAAGCCCAATACCAACAGTTGATCACCGTCGCAAAGGCCGACACTCCGCACGAGCGCGCAGCGAAGTGGTCAGCATTTCAGGCCGGTTTGTTTGATGCCGTGATCCTCAGCTACACGGCCCTCAACCTCACACAAGTCGATATCGACACCGCACTTGACTACGCCAAAGACACGCCCGCGATCAGTCGCATAACAAGCCTCCAGGGGCGTGACGGCAAGAAGAAGAGTGAGTACAAGCAAGCGAAGGAGAAAAATTCGGTGAAGGGCTTCGTCATGTCGAAGCTCGAGATCGACGAGCGTCGCGAACTTGACCCAGGGATCAACTGGGGCGACCTCGGGATCGATCTGCTGATTGTCGATGAAGCACAGAATTTCAAAAACTTGTACGCTCCAGAGCCACGCGAGGGCGGGATCCCGAAGTACATGGGGTTGCCCGCAGGAGGCTCTAAGCGTGCTTGGCAGCTTGATTTTCGCGCTAGCTTTGTACGCCAGAGGACCGGCGGCAGTGGGGTTGTGCTGCTCTCCGCGACGCCCGCGAAGAATAGCCCCCTCGAATTTTACAACGTCCTTCAATACATCGATCACGAGGCTTTCATGCGGGTTGGGATCTACGATCCCGAGGACTTCATCGATCGCTATCTCAAGATCGAGAGCCGGCTCGTCATCGATACGAACTTCGACATCGTTCGCAAGTCGGTGGTCGTTGGCTTTCACCACCTCGATGAGCTGCGCACGATCCTCGATCGGTACGCGGAGTTTCGTACGGCGGAGGAGGTCGGCATCAAGTTGCCAAAGCCACGGGTGCAACGGGTCGATGTCGTCATGGATGACGCGCAGGAAGAAAAATACGACGAGCTTGTCAGCGTGATGACAGAGCGCCTGGAGGCCATCGTGAAGGGCACAGGGGCCGGTGCTCAGAAAGCTGTTCTT
>Ga0256845_1003132_pt1 | contig 11426 bp, 8 predicted proteins | sample RiftiametaG_FD_189101 | JGI IMG/M metagenome (GOLD analysis project Ga0256845, IMG submission 189101) | Tube worm associated microbial communities from hydrothermal vent at the East Pacific Rise, Pacific Ocean - Riftia | ecosystem: Host-associated > Annelida > Integument > Unclassified ... | reverse complement strand
AGCAATGGAATTTTAAAACTAGCATTGCACTACTTATTGGTGCATTTGTAGCGTATTATATTACCACTCTCCCATCTTTAGCCAATAATGACAGTGATTTATTTTTATTCATTTCCGCTGCTATTGCCATTTGCGCTATGATTTTACCAGGTATTTCAGGCTCATTCATTTTAGTTCTATTAGGCGCATACCACACACTAAGTACTGCTTTTCATGATTTTGACTTAAAAAAAATAGCCATCTTTATAGCAGGTGCCGTAATTGGACTATTAAGTTTTAGTAAAGTTTTAAAATGGTTATTTACCAATTATAAAAACACTACTTTATCAGTATTAACAGGTTTTATCATAGGGTCATTAGGAGTTATATGGCCGTGGAAAGAAATAATAAGCACCCGTACCGATAGTAAAGGCGTTGTGATTCCGGTTTTACAAGAACCCATACTACCCAATACATTTGAAAACTTATACCAAACCAACCCACAAGTAATGTATGCGGTTGGCCTGATGATAATTGGGTTTTTAACCATCTTTATTTTAGAAAAAATAGGCAGCCAAAAAGCAAACTAATATGAAACCAACACGCACCAATTGGGATTACTTTTTGCTTACCTTAAAAGGGTTAGCAATGGGAGCAGCCAATAAAATACCGGGTGTTTCTGGAGGTGTTGTAGCTTTTGTTGGTGGTTTTTATGAAGAGTTTATTTACTCATTACAACGCGTAAATGGAAGGTCTTTAAAATTATTTTTTGGAGGAAGATGGAACTCTTTTTTTCAATACATTAATGGTAAATTTTTATTTGCTATTATTTTAGGGATGCTCATTAGTTTTTTTTCGGTTTCAAAATTATTAGACTATTTAATTGCACAATACCCTATTTATGTTTGGAGTGCTTTTTTCGGGATGATTATAGGTTCCATATATGCCATTAGCAAACATTTTAAAAATTGGAATATACAAGCAATCCTATTTTTAATAACAGGCGCCTTAATTGGTTTATACATTAGCTATATGAATCCAATTGCCGAAAATGACAATTTATTTTTTGTTTTTTTATGTGGTATCATAAGTGTTTCAGGTATGACATTACCCGGTTTATCAGGATCTTTTATTTTAATAATTTTAGGAAATTATGTCTTACTTTTAGTTGATTCTGTAAACGCCTTATATGATACTTTTAAAGATATTATTACGGGTGATTTCAGTTTCACCAACAACCCCCAACGCATGCGAATGCTTCAAGTATTAGCTGTATTTACAGCAGGTTCCGTTGTAGGAATGGTTAGCTTCTCTCATCTTATTAATTACTTATTAAAACATTACAAAGCTTCCGTAATTGGTATGATTACAGGTTTTATTATAGGATCCCTAGGGGTTATTTGGCCGTGGAAAGAAACGGTTTACAAAACCGCCGTAAATGGAAGTTTTATATTAGACGCCAATCAGCAAAAAATAATGCTAAATTACAAACATTACATTCCAGAATTTAATACACAAACTGCAATTGCTATAACCTATATTTTGTTAGGTATTTTAGTTATTGTAGCTTTGGAATGGTACGGCAATAAAAATAAAAGAAAATCTTTATAAAACAACAAATGCAAAAAACATACGGTTTATTAGGAAAAAACATTAGCTACTCCTTCTCAAAAAAATATTTTACTTCAAAATTTGCAAATGATAATATTACGGATGCTGTTTATCAAAATTTTGATATCAACTCTTTATCCGAATTTAAAAAAATTATAAAAGAAACTCCCAATTTAAAAGGACTTAACGTAACCATCCCTTACAAAGAAACCATTTTTCCTTATTTAGACAAAGTTAGTGGTAAAGCAGTACGTATTGGTGCTGTAAACACCATTCGTATTACTAAAAAAGGAAAACTAAAAGGATATAATACGGACGCCTATGGTTTTAAAAAATCCTTACAACCATTATTAAAAAAACACCATAAAAAAGCATTAATTTTAGGTACAGGAGGCGCATCAAAAGCAGTGGCCTATGCTTTAAAAAAAATGCATATTTCATATCAATTTGTATCCCGTACAAAAAGCAATAACTTTAGCTATCAATCCCTTACGTCTGCTGTGATTTCAGAGCATCAAATTATTATTAATTGCACCCCTTTAGGCACACACCCAAACATAAATGAGTACCCTAATATCCCCTACGAGTCCATCACAAACCAGCACCTTTTATATGATTTAGTATACAACCCTACGGAAACATTATTTTTAAAAAAAGGGAAGAAAAATGGAGCAACCACAACAAATGGCGAACAAATGCTAGTGCTTCAAGCAAAAAAATCTTGGGGAATTTGGAATAAATAAGCAATTTACGCGCGCAAATACACCTTGTTTTAGTATCTTTCACATCAAAATTATTTGATAACTCTAAACTTAGTTTACGATGTCTGAACAAGATAACCTGCCACAAGCAGAAGGAACAACCGAAAATACAACTGTTACACCAATAGAAACAGTTGTAAGTAATGAAGAAACAACAGCAACACAAGATGATGCTTTGCAAGAAATTGAACATGCCAATGCAGAAGATGCGGAGGACAATGAAAATGCAAAACGTCATGAAATTGAAGAAAAGGATTACCATGCCATGGATATGGATACTTTGGTTGTGGAATTAGAAAATTTGTTGCAAAATCATGCGGTTCAAACCATAAACAAACAAGTTAATTTAATTAAGGAAGAGTTTGACGGTAAATTTTCTGAGTTTTTAGACACTAAAAAAGAAGAATTTTTAGCTGAAGGTGGTAATATTATTGATTTTAGATATCACTCCACCACTCAAAATAACTTTAAAAATGCGTATGCAAATTTCCGATCAAAAAGAAACGCATATTATAAAGATTTAGAGCAAAACTTAAAAAATAATTTAAGTACCAGAAATACCATTATTGATAAAATAAAGGATTTAATTGCAAATTCCGAAAACATCAATGCTGCCTACAATGATTTTAAAGAATTACAAGCAGAGTGGCGTAATGCAGGTGCAATACCTCGTGATCGTTACAATACGGTTTGGAACACGTACCATCATCACGTAGAGCGTTTTTATGATTATCTACACTTAGATAGAGATTTTAGAAATTTAGATTTTAAACACAATTTAGAAGAAAAACAAAAAATTGTAGTAAAGGCAAATGAACTTGCTCAAGATAATAATATTAATAAAGCCTTTAGAGAACTACAAAACTTACATAAACTTTGGAAAGAAGAAATTGGACCTGTAGCTAAAGAATTTAGAGAAGAAATATGGGAACAGTTTAGTGAAGCCACAAAAATTATTCATAAAAAACGACAAGCCTTTTTTGCCGAAGCTGATAAAATTTATGAACAAAATTTAGAAAACAAAAATGCCATTATTGCAAAAATAGATGAAATTACAGCTAATATTGTAGAGTCTCATAAAGATTGGCAATCAAAAATAAAAGATATTGAAGCATTAAGGGAACTCTTTTTTAATGCAGGAAAAGTACCTTATAAACTAACTGAAAAAACATGGACAAGCTTTAAAATTTCCGTTAGAAACTTTAATAAAACTAAAAACACATATTATAAAGGACTTAAGAAGGAGCAATTAGATAACTTAAAGAAAAAACAAGCATTAATACAAATTGCGGAAGACAATAAGGATAATGATGATTTTTCAACTACCACTCCGCTAATGAAAAAAATTCAAGCAGATTGGCGTAAAGTGGGGCATGTACCACGTAAAGATAGTGATAAGCTTTGGAAAAAATTTAAAGGAGCTTGTAATCATTATTTTGATAAAATAAATGCAAAAAGAAACGAAGCCAATGCTACTGAAGTAGAAGCTTTAGCTAAAAAAGAAACCTACCTAGAAACCTTAAAAGATCTTACTTTAGAAGGTGACCATCTAGCAAAACTAACAACCATAAAAGAGCATATTGCTAACTGGAAAGCTATAGGGTATGTACCACGCAACAAACGTGAGGTAAATGATACGTTTAACCAAAAAATAGACGATTTATTTAACCAATTGGATATTGATAAAAGTGAAATTGAAGCCATTAAATACGCTAATAAATTAAATGTATTAGAAGGTGATCAACGTGCTATGGATAATGAAATGGTGTTTGTAAAACGTAAAATGGATGAAATAAAATCCGAAATTTTACAGTTTGAAAACAACTTAGCCTTTTTTGCGAATGCTAAAAAAGACAACCCGTTAGTAAAAGAGGTGTATAAAAAAATAGATACTAAAAAAGCCGACTTAGACACTTGGAAAAAGAAAGCACAGCAAATAAGAGCTATTTTAAAACAACAAAAAGCTGAAGCGGCCGCCGCTGCTGAAAGTAAAAAAGAAGCTGCTGAAGATAACGCTTCTGAAAATACAGAAGCATAATATTTAAATAGTATAACAAAAGGGTTTCATTTTTAATGAAACCCTTTTGTTATAATACTATAAAATTTATTTTGCACCTTCCTATTGGCTATCGTCCTACAATTTAATCGGTTATTTCTTCTATTAGATAAATACCGTCGTCTTTAATTTCAATTTTACGTGCTTTATACAACGTACCTATTGCACGTTTAAAACTCTTTTTACTCATTTGTAATACATGGCGTATAATTTCAGAATTGGATTTATCCGTCAAGCCTAAATAGCCATCATTATCACCTAACTCCACTAAAATACGCTGACCATCAGGCTCTATTGCTCGGTAACCTGTTTGACGTAAGGATACATCTATTTTATTATCATCTCGTATTTTTTTAATGATTCCTTTTACTTGATCGCCTACACGCAAATCCCTAAAAACTTCATTTTCATACGCTAAACCACGGTGTATTTGATTAATAATTACATTAATACCCATGTCCGTCATGTGAGAGATGATAATATCCACCTCTTCATACAGCTCTACAGTAAGCTCATCATTTGATAAAAACTTATTAATTTTACTACTCCCTACTAACCTATCCGTCTTATCATCTAAATACATAAACACTAAATAGTGTTTTCCTTTTTGCATTGGGCGTGCTTGCTCATTAAAGGGTACAAATAAATCTTTTTCAATACCTAAATCTAAAAAAGCACCATATTTAGTTACTTGATTTACTTGCAACCAACCAAAATCATGTAATTCTATTTTTGGTTTTAAAGTAGTGGCAATTAAGCGTTCGTTATTATCTAAATAAATAAAAACATCTATTTCATCTCCTATTTCAAAGTTATTGGGGATGTATTTACCGGGTAATAATACATCGTTTTCTTCTTCATCTAATAAAAATAACCCTGGTTCGGTATCTCTATCTATTATTAATTTATTTATTCTTCCTAATTTCATGGTAATCTTAATTTGATTGCAAAAATAGTCTTTTTTTGCGTTAATAGTAGCTATGGAGCATCGAGAATATCCTTTTTTAGCTATTATACCAATTTAACATTTTAATGTCGCAATGAAATCGTTTAACTTTCATCATATTTTCGTTAAAATATTGACCCATAGCAAAGGCTATGTTTAAATATTTTGCCTTAATCTGATAAAAATTATTTCAATTCATTTATACGACATCAAAAAATTAAATTGGTATTACCCCAAAATTAAAAACCAGAACATTACTGTTCTGGTTTTTAATTTAAAATAATAATAAGATTACTTAGCTATGTTTACTGCTCTAGTTTCTCTAATTACGGTTATTTTTACTTGCCCTGGGTAGGTCATATCCGTTTGTATTTTTTGTGAAATTTCAAAAGATAAGTTTGCTGCTTTTTCATCACTAACTTTTTCACTTTCTACAATTACACGTAATTCTCTACCTGCTTGTATTGCGTATGCTTTTTTAACACCGGTAAAGGCAAAAGCAATTTCTTCTAAATCTTTTAAACGTTGTATATATGAATCTAATACTTGACGTCTTGCTCCTGGTCTTGCTCCTGAAATAGCATCACAAACCTGTACAATTGGCGCTAATAATGATTTCATTTCTACTTCATCATGATGTGCTCCAATGGCGTTACAAACATCTGGTTTTTCACCGTGTTTTTCTGCCCATTGCATTCCTAATAATGCATGCGGAATTTCTACATCATCTTCAGGTACTTTACCAATATCATGTAACAGTCCTGCACGTTTTGCTAACTTAGGGTTTAAGCCTAATTCGGCTGCCATTAAACCACATAGTTTGGCAACTTCACGGGAGTGTTGTAATAAGTTTTGACCGTAAGATGAACGGTATTTCATACGTCCTACCATTTTTATCAACTCTGGGTGTAAGCCATGAATTCCTAAATCTATTACAGTACGTTTACCTACCTCAGCAATCTCAGTATCTATTTGTTTACGTGTTTTACGTACTACTTCTTCAATACGTGCCGGATGTATACGTCCGTCCGTTACTAATTTGTGTAAGGATAAACGAGCAACCTCTCTACGTACGGAATCAAAACAAGAAAGGATAATAGCATCTGGTGTATCATCAACAATAATTTCTACTCCTGTTGCAGCTTCAATAGCTCTAATATTACGACCTTCTCTACCAATAATTCGCCCTTTTACGTCATCAGATTCTAAGTTAAATACTGACACACAGTTTTCTACTGCTTCCTCCGTACCTATACGTTGTATGGTATTGATAATGATTTTACGAGCGTCTTGCTGTGCGGTTAACTTTGCCTCTTCCATACTAGTTTGTATGAATGACATGGCATCGCTTTTGGCTTCGTCTTTTAAGGAACGTACCAACTCATCTTTTGCTTCATCTGCCGATATCCCTGAAAGCACTTCCAACTGATCTACTTGCTTTTTATGCAGTTGTGCAACTTCATCTTTCTTTTTGTCTAAAAAGTCCAAACGATAATCAAAATCCTTTTGTTTTTCGTCTATTTCTTTATTTCCTTTTGCAGCTTTTGACAACTCATTTGACAATTGAGATTCTTTATCACGAGCTCTTTTAAGTGCATCATTTGCTTTTTTATCTTTTGATAAAATTACTTTTTCATGCTCTGATTTTAGCTCAATAAATTTTTCTTTAGCTTGAAGAATTTTATCTTTTTTTAAGTTTTCCCCCTCTTTTTTAGCTTCTCTAAGCAATGATTTTGCTTCTTTTTCTGCGGTTTTAATTGCACTTGTTGCACTTCCTTTTGCTAATATTTTTGCAATTATAAAACCAGCTATTATCCCCAAAACGCCAACTATAATTGGCAGTATTAATCCTTCCATCTTTCTTGATTTATTTATATAAAAAAACCTACATTAATTGTGTTTTGTATAAACCCCTAAAAACAGGATTAAAGCTAACTTGCTGATCAAGGATCTGCTCAAAGGCAGCTTGCTTTAACAACAACGACTCACTTTTTTTAATAAAAACGTGTTGAGTTTATCAAAAATAATAATTAATGTAGGTAGTAAAATTTACTTATTTTAAAGAACATTATATAAAATTATCCAAAAATTGATGCATTGCTTTTAATTTTTCATGCACTGTTACATCTTCATTTTGAACATCTAAACCTTTTTGTTCTGCCTTTGTTGCAAATTGTAAAGCACACATGGCCAATACATCTTGTTTATCCCTAACGGCATAACTTTTTTCAAATTGCTTTATTAAATTTTCTATGCTTTTAGCTGCTTTACGCAAACCTTCTTCTTGGTCTGGGTTTATTGTTAAAGGGTAAACTCTATCTGCTATAGATATTTTAACCTTTAATTGCTCTGCCATTACATATTTATTTAGAAAGCTGTGTAATACAGTAATCGATTTCTCTAATTAAAGTATTTATTTTTAGCTTAGTTTCTCTTTTATATTCGTCACTACCTAACATTGAACTTGTCAATTTTAAAGTATTGAATTTTTCTTCCCAATTTTCTAATAGTTGGGCTTGTTGCTTAATTTTATCGTCTTTTAAAGCTATGTTTGATGCTAACTGTTTGTTTATTTGCTCTTTTTCTTCAAGCTTTTTAACGGTTTTATGCACCTTAACTTCTAAAGTATCAACAAGTTTTAATAATTCACTCACTTCTATAACCTTTTCAAATGTACGTGTTACAAAGTTAACATTTATATTTTCGTTTGCAATTACTTTTATACATTTTTTTAACATTTTTATATTTGGCTTAAAAATTGCCTTATATAATTTACTTTTTACTACTGTTTATTAAAATGTAAATTGTAATTTTATTCAATATAACTATATACTATATGAAACTCAAACCATTTCTATTTTTTATTTTTTACTGTTTTACCAGCCTATTTTATGCTCAAGAAAACTTACCACAAAACTATTTTGGCAATCCGTTAGAAATTGAAACCATATTAGCAGGTACTTTTGCTGAATTACGTAGCAATCACTTTCATTCAGGGGTAGATATCAAAACTCAACAAAAGGAAGGTTTAAAAGTATTAGCTACCGCTAACGGTTATGTAAGCCGTATTAAAATTGCACATTACGGCTATGGTAAAGCATTATACATTACACACCCAAACGGATATACCACAGTTTATGGGCATTTACAAAAATTTGCTCCTGAAATTGAAGCGTACATCAAAGAAAATCAATACGCTAAAGAAAGTTTTGAAATAGAACTTTTCCCAACCGCAACACAACTACAAGTTACCAAAGGGCAACAAGTTGCTGTTTCAGGAAATACTGGTGGTTCTGGCGGGCCACATTTACACTATGAAATTAGAGATGCACAAGAACGCCCAATGAATCCTATGCTTTTTGGTCTTGAAGTAAAAGATACTCGAAAACCAACTGTAAAAGGCGTATTTGCTTATGCTTTAAATGATACTTCTCAGGTGAGCGGACATAACAATAGATTAAAAATTAAATTAACACCTACCAAAAGCGGTAATTACGTTTCACAAACTATTTACACTTTAGGTAACATTGGTTTTGGCGTAAACACTTCCGATTTGCAAGACTTAGCCTACAATAAAAATGGGGTTTTTAATATTCAAACTACTATAAACGGAATTATAAATTATGAATTAGATTTTAAAAAATTTGCTTTTAGTGAATCCCGTCATTTGAATCATTTAATAGATTATAGTTATTTTAAAGAGTATAAAGCACGTATTCAAAAATTATTTAACAATACCAATAACCCATTAAGTATTATTAAAAATGTAGAAAACAATGGTGAAATTTATGTGCTTGAAGGTGAAAAGGTAAATTATAAAATAATAATAACCGATTTTAAAAATAACTCACGCACCATAACCATTCCTATTATTGGTAAAAAACAAAAAATTACTCATTTTAAGGATATTGAAAAAACACCCTATTATGTGCAAGCAAAAAAAGGATTTAATTTTGATGATGAAGATAAATCGGTTTACATACCTAAAAACGCATTATACCAAGATGCTTATATTAAATATGAAACACATGGTGACACCATAACTATTGGTAACAAGCAAATTCCGTTACATAAAAGCATGTACATTCATTTTAAAACTGATAAATATAAAAATCAAGATGTAAGTAAATTATTTGTAGCCAGCTTAGGCTATAACAACAAACCTTATTACACGTATTGTTATAAAAAAGATGGAAAACTTACTGCTAAAACCAGAAGTTTTGGACGCTATACCGTAGCTACGGATAATACTGCACCTAAAATTAAACCTATAAATGTTTTTAATGGCAAATGGTTTTCTAAAAATAAAACCTTACAAATGAAAGTTTCAGATGATTTATCTGGAGTTAAAAAATACCGCGCCACCATTAATGGTAAATGGATTTTAATGGAGTATGATTATAAAAAAGGAAAACTAACCTATAACTTTAGTGATAACATTATTAAAACCTCCGAAAATAAATTTAAACTAATTGTAATTGATAATGTTGGAAATAATAGTATTTTTGAAATGACTTTTTTCAGAAAAATATAATATGACTGCATTGATAACTCGTTTTCACTTTCTTTATCTATTACTCTTTACAACTGCTTTTTCTTTTGCACAAAATGCTAAAGTTACAGGTGTTATTTTAGATGAAAATAACCTCCCCATAGAAAACGTAAATATTAGTTATGGAAAAATAGGAACAAAAACCTCTCAAGTGGGTGATTATGTAATTAGCATTCCTGAAAACACAAATACAATACTAACCTTTTCTCATATTGGGTTTAAAAAAATACAACAAACCTTTAATTTACAAAAAGGGCAAATTTTTGAATTTAACCCTGTACTAAAATACAACCAAGAACAATTAGGTACTGTAATTATTACAGGTGACAAGCGAAAACGAATTGAAGGAATCACCACTATTGCTCCTAAAATGCTTCGTAAAATACCTGGTGGTAATGCAGGGGTAGAAAATATTTTAAAAACTTTAGCAGGGGTAAGTGGTAATAATGAATTGAGCTCACAATACAATGTACGTGGTGGTAATTTTGATGAAAACCTCGTATACGTAAATGGCATTGAAGTATATAGACCGTTTTTAGTACGCTCCGGGCAGCAAGAAGGATTGAGTTTTATTAACAGTAGTTTGGTTCATAATGTCGATTTTTCGGCTGGAGGATTTCAAGCTAAATATGGCGATAAATTATCTTCTGTTTTAGACATTACGTATCGCACTCCTAAAAAATTTGCAGCCAGTTTAGACGCTAGTTTATTAGGTGGCGGAATGAGTGTTGAAGGTACATCAAAAAATAAAAAACTATCAGGAATCATTGGTATTCGTTATCGTGATAATAGTTTATTTGTAAAAGCTAAAGAAACCGAAACCAATTACGACCCAAAATTTGCTGATGTGCAAACCTTTTTATCATATAAAATAAATGATAAATTAAGTTTTAATTTTTTAGGAAATATTGCCATTAACAAATACAATTATCAACCCGAAACTAGACAAACTAATTTTGGTTCATTAGGAGATGCTAAAGCCTTATTGGTATTTTATGAAGGTCAAGAAAAAGATCAATACAACTCCTATTTTGGAGCCATAAAAGCAAATTACAATCTAAATGAGAACACCAAACTAAGCTTCACCACATCTGCTTATCATACTATTGAAGAAGAATATTATGATATTTTTGCGGAGTATCGTTTGGGAGAAGTAAATAGCAATATAGGTGATGATGATTTTGGAGAAGTAGAATTTTCAGAGGGTATCGGCTCACAACTTAATCATGCTCGTAATGATTTAGATGCCTTAATTTTCAATTTTCAACACGGTGGAAATTATAAAAAAGACGACCATAAAATAAGTTGGGGGGCAAAATATACGCATGAAAACATACGAGATAAAGTAATTGAATGGGAAGTAATTGATTCGGCAGGGTTTAGTGTTCGCCCTCCAGGTTTAGGTACAAATGAGCAACCTTACGCTCCGTTTACTGCTCCATTAGAACCTTTTCAAAATGTGAGAGCCAAAAATGATGTTACTATTGGGCGAGTTTCTGGGTTTGTACAATACAACGGAGA
>Ga0256845_1003131_pt1 | contig 11426 bp, 9 predicted proteins | sample RiftiametaG_FD_189101 | JGI IMG/M metagenome (GOLD analysis project Ga0256845, IMG submission 189101) | Tube worm associated microbial communities from hydrothermal vent at the East Pacific Rise, Pacific Ocean - Riftia | ecosystem: Host-associated > Annelida > Integument > Unclassified ... | reverse complement strand
CGGATTGCTGCGGGCTCGGTTTGCCGATCGACGATGCTGACCAGTAGAGAGAGTTGTGCTCCGCCAGAGCGAAAGAGCGAGTGCTATCCTCCGCGTCCCGTAGAGCGGCACCGGCCTCCCCCATGCGTATTCTTCACATCTCAGACCTCCACCGCGGTGGTTCCGAGACCCTCAAGTCGATCTGGGGCGGCCCGCAGAGCGCGCTTCGTAAGCTCCCTGAGGCGGAACAGCGCTTTGATTTTATCGTCGTCAGCGGCGATCTCTCAGAGGCTGCCGCTCCCGCGGAGTACGACGAGCTTCTGAGCTTCAGCCTGAAGACGCTCTGTTCCTACTTGCACGAGCCCGAAGATCGCCGCCGCTTGATCTTTGTGCCTGGTAATCATGACGTCAATTGGAGCGCCGACCTGGGTGCTCCGCTGCAGATCTCGGCGCTTCTCGAGTCCTTTGGCGGTGCTGATCTCCTCGAGAGGCATCTCCGTCGCTACCGCGAAGATCCGGCGCGTTCGGGGATCCGCCAGCTCATCTCGAAGTACGGCCATGTCGAGTGGTTGTTGCTCGATGAGGCCAAACAGGCCAATCGTTTTAACCACGTGCAGCGCTTCTTCGCGGAGCTCTACGGCGACGCTTTGGTCGACCCTTGCCGGGGTTTTGATCTGCTCGATCCCCACGAGGGGCAGGATTGGTCGGCACATATCTTCCCAAAGGAGCAGGTCGCTTTCATCGGCTTTAACTCCTGTTTTATGAACGACCGCTACTGGACGGGCGCGGCGATCTCTCGCGAGTCGATCGCCCAGGCTACCAACTATCTGCACGAGCACGCTGAGGGCTACCTGCGGATCGCGGTCTGGCATCACGGGGTGCACACCGACTCCTACCGCCCGGATTATCTCAACCAGGCGGATATCGGCGAGCTGATCGTCTCGGGCTTTCAGGTCGGCTTTCACGGCCATACCCACCAGGCTTCGTCAGAGCAGCTCGATTGGCTCACCGATCGTTTTGTGATCGTCTCGACCGGCTCGCTCGGCGCGAATCAGCATCATCGACCGGACGCGGTCGGTCGTCAGTTCTCGATCGCCCGCCTCTACCCCCACCAGGCCTACGTCCAGGTCTACGAGCGGGGCGGCGACATCTCGGCCTACGTCTGTAAGCGCAGCCGCACCTTCTCGCTGCTCTCTCCTGTCGAGAAGGACCATCGCGAGGTCACGGCCGATCTTCACCGCCGCAGCTACGAGATCAAGGCCAACGGAACGGTCACTGTGGACATCAAGCTCACCGAGTTTCAGAGCCCGCGGCCGGTCATCCTCGCCGAGGTTGCGCCTCCGGTGCTGACCGACGCTGACGCGCTCTCAAACTCGCCGGGTTTTGAGATTCGGCGGACGCATCTGCCGAGCGAAGGCACGATCCGCTTCACGCTCTACCCCCTCGAGTACCGGGCGAACGAGCTGACCTGGAGCTACGGGGCTGCGAATGCCCTGCCCCTCGATCGCGCCGAGGTCCCGCTCTACGAGGCAAACCTCAACCATCGCCGCAGCCCCGACCTCTCGCGCAGCGGCTCGATCATTCAGACCCACCCGGTGGCCTTTCCCTGCAAGCGCTTGGAGCTCGACTTCCTCTTTGAGAGCGACGAGCTAACCCCGACCAATGCCAAGGCTCAGGTCGAGAGACTGACCCAAGGGCCAGGAGAGATCTTCTGGGAGCGAGTGCTTGGCGAAGAAGATCGCTGCCAGTTGAGCGTTGAGGATCGCCGCTACTCGTTGACGATCGAGGCGCCGATCGTCGGTTATCGTTACGGTCTCGCCTTTGAGCCGAAGAGCGCAGGGGCCAGCCTCGACTACATGCCCGCGAGGATCGCGACCAAGCTGATCGAGCGCTGCCTCGACGACAAAGAGAACCCACATTTTCTCGCGCTGCTTTTTCAACAGGCGATCGCGGGGGCGCTTGCCGCTGTCTTTGATGTGCCCTCGTTGCACGGGTTGACCTGGCGCGGGCTCATCTGGGACAAGGGCAAGCAGCGGTTGCGCGCTGCGTTTGGTTCCTTTCCAAATCGGCAGTGGGCGGTCTCTTTTGCTTACGGTGCTGGTGTCGGCGGTCAGGCCTTCCGCTTTAATAGGGTTTGTGCCTCGTGCCAGCCGGAGCCCGGCCAGCACGAAAATCCGACCCTGATCAGGCAGTCGTGGAACCCCGAGTGGGGAGAACTCGAAGAGGACGACTGGGCTGTCGGTGTGCCGATCATCGGCGACTCGAGCACGCACAACGCGATCGGCGTGGTCTGCTTCGAGGGCACCAACAAGTCTGAGGGCTTTGGCAGTCGCTTGCGCGAGTTTGCCAACGCTGCCTTGGCGCGACGGGTTTCTGGGTCCTTTTGGGAGGATTTTCTTCAACAGCTGAGCACGGCCGTCAACACCGGTTTTTGGCAGGCCTGCGCGCTCTCGCAGTGCCTCGGTGATTATCAGCGTTACGCCGACGAGCTGATCCGCGAGCTTGGTCTCGGCGGTGTTGCGACTCCTCCGCCCGGTTCGCCGAGCGCGTCTTCGACGACGTTGTCGAGGCCTTAGACAGCCTCCATGGTGGGAGGTGGTGTGGGCCATGTCGAAGGCGCTTGCACTGCGCAGTTGAGCTGGGTGTCGTCTCCGCGTCAGCGATGATGACCTCGGCGAGAGATCTCTTTGTGCTCGGGTGTCCCGGGGGATGCACTCGGCTACTCTGCCGCGGTGCCCTCTGCACTCGCCTTGGCTGTCGCGCTGGTTCTCGCAGGTGTGCCGGTCGAACCCGCCGAGCGAGCCGCTCAGGTGCCACTCGAGGTCCCGCCGCAGGGCGCGTTGCTCGGGCGAAGCCCTGCGACCGCAGAGCGTGTGAGTGCTGCGGGCAACGGAGCCAGGGGTTTTTACGATCCTGATGTGTCGAGGTCGAGCCGCGCCCGCCTTCGCGGCAAGGTCTACGCGCTCGGCAGTCGGGACGTGCTCGCCGGTGCCCGGGTGGTCGCCGTTGACGGCCCTCAAGCGACCACCGACGGGGATGGTGGCTTCGAACTTTGGCTCGACCCGGGCGACCACGTTGTTGTGCTCCGCGCCGACGGCTACAGGGATCTTCAGGTCAAGGTGTCCCTAAGGTCAGGAGACGATTACGAGTACGAATATCGCTTGGATACCGATGTCGACGGCAATCGCTACCGGACAGTCGTACATCAGCAGCGCGAGGTTGCGATCTCCAAGACGACGCTCAGCGGCGATGAAATCCACGCTCTTCCGGGTGCCCGTGGCGATCCTTTTCGTGTGATCCAGAGCTTGCCGGGGGCCTCGCAGGTCGCGGGCTTCCTGCCATACGTCGTCGTTCGCGGGGCTGCACCGGGCAATACTGGCTACTACCTCGATGGCGTTCGCGTGCCGATCATCTTCCATGTCGCGATCGGTCCCTCGGTCATCCATCCCTACTTCATCGACTCGGTCGACTTTTACCCGAGCGGTGCGCCGGTTCGTCTGGGTCGCTACACCAGTGGCATGATCGAGGGCCGTACCAAGGCGGCCCAGCGAGATCGGCTCCGCGGTGACTTTGATGTGCGCATCACCGATGCGGGCGGCATTGTCGAGGTCCCCTTTGATCGCCGGGTAAAGCCCGGCTGTGCTCACTCCAAGAACAGGCGTAGCAAGTGCGAGCTAGGCAAGGCTCGGGGCTCGCTGACCATCGCGGGTCGCTATAGCTACACCGCAGGAGTGCTCAGCCTCGTGCAGTCGGCGGCGAAGATCGCATTTTGGGACTACCAGGCTCGCCTCGATCATCGCCTGGGATCCCGCGCGAACTACACGGCCTTTGTCTTCGGCTCCTACGATGAGATCGGCGAAAAGGCTGCCCCAGATCCCTTTCTGCGCTTCGAATTTCATCGCGTTTCGCAGAAGATCCGGCAACGCCTGCGCGAAGGTGGATTTGCGGACTACAGCCTCGCGTTTGGTCTCGATCGTTCGGGCTTTGGTGCTACCCGGACCAACGAGTGGATCGTCGCGCCCCGTGTGGACATCCGCCTGCCGCTACGACGCTCTAAGAACGCGGTCGTCGGTTTTGGTCTCGATCAGGAGTTCCAGATCTTTCGCGGCAGCCCTGATATCAACTCCTCGACTAACGCAAGCGACCTGACCGCACAGCTCTTCAACGATCGCAGCGTCTCGGCGACTGGATTCTATGCCGAGGTGCTCTGGAAGAAGGGCAAGCTCGAGGTGCGTCCGGGCGTGCGCGCTGACGTCTACATTCAGCAAGGAGCCTCGCCGGTTCTCCCAGAGGCTACGAGCGTGACCCACGCATGGGGCATTGATCCGCGGATGTTGATCCGTGAGCGACTGAACGAGCACTGGACCTTGCGGCAGAACATCGGCGTCTATCACCAGCCGCCGAGCGCACCCTTTCCGATTCCGGGATTTGAGAGCTTCGGCTTTGAGCGGGGGCTTCAGCGCAATATTCAGGGTTCTGCGGGCTACGAATGGACCCTCGGTGAGCAGGTCGTCCTCACTCAAGATCTCTATCTCGGCCGCCTGTCGAATCTTCAAGACTACGATCTCGCGGCAGCTCTCACTGGCGAAGTTCTTGAGGTTGAGGACCTCGTAACCCAGGTCAACGGTTGGTCTTATGGTCTTGAGACCATGCTGAGATTAACCCCAAAGAAGAGACTCTTTGGTTGGGCTGCTTACACTCTTTCCCGTTCGACTAGAGACTTCCGCATTGGTGGTAGTGCTCCTTCGAATTGGGATCAACGCCACATCCTCAACGTCGTGCTGGGCTATCGACTCGGTCGCAAGTGGAGCTTTGGAGGTCGCGTGCACGCCAACTCAGGACGTCCCTTTACGGCGGCGAACGAAGGTCAAAGCTTCGCCGATGCACTCTCCGAAAACCGCAACAACAACCGTCTAGCGCCCTTTTTCCAGCTAGATCTGAGGATCGAACGTCGCTGGAAGTTTCGGACATGGACGCTGCAAGTGATGCTCGACGTGATCAACAGCACGTATGCATCTGAGGTGCTCGCCTGTCTCCCACCCGAGGATAGCGGCGCCAGCATCATGGTTCTCGGGGTCGCCGGATGTAATGCTCAGGCGCTGCGTTACATCTTGCCTTCGATCGGTCTTCGTGGTGTATTCTGAGCGTCGCTTAAGCAGTCAAAAAATCCGCAGATGGAGACTGTTCTAAGCGCCATGAACTTCGTGCCATGACGGTACGGTCATCTTGAGGAGACCGCTCGAATGAATGAAGTATCGCAGGAGATTGGGAAGCGCATCCGAAAGTGGCGCCTCGCGACCCCGCCGCCAAAGACCCGCCGCAAGCGTCGCGGAGAGACCGGTTGGCGAGAGCACATGACGATCGAAGAGTTGGCGAACGCCACCGGTCTTACGGTGACAACGGTCAACAAGCTCGAGCTCGCCTACAAGTCCCCCAGGATCGAGTCGCTCCTCCTTCTTTGCAGCGCGTTTGGGTGTGAGCCCAATGACCTCCTTCCTAAGGTCCGCGGTCGCTCGTCGACGAAGAACGAGCTGCTCGAAGACTTGCACGCTGTCGCGAGTCAGATGACGCCAAAAAGAATTCGGGACGTACTCGCGTTCGCTCGCGGCGAACTTTAGTTCGAGAGCCTCGGACGTCCATTACCGGCCGGACATCGCCAAGCCCGATGTCCGGTTCGCCATTTAACCGGTCTAAAAAGGTTAATCGGTTAGTCGGCGAGTCATGCGGTGGGCAGTCTCTTGTGCGGTGACGAAACCTGTCTTTGGGCTCAGGTTTTAGAGCATCGATTCGGAGGCCTGTGCGATTGGCTCGCGGGCGGTCCGGTCGGCTTGCAGGTGGCCCAGGTCGAGATGGGCAGATTGGGCTGACGCCGTTGTCATCGCGGTCGGCACAGCTGTGACAAATCGCCAACACTGGCCCAAAGGGCCGGTGTTTAGTTCCTTGCGGGGGAGCGAGTGAAGGCCTGGCACGCTACGTGCAGGAGTTGGTACTGCCATGCAGACCACGCACACCTCCAGCTTCATCCGCGCCCTTGTCGACGACGCCTCCACCAAGCCCTTTTTCTCCTCGCTGCTCGCTCTGAAGCGTCGACGAGTGGCGGCAGAGCGCGCTGCGCGAGTTCCGTTCGTTGTCGAGCCGCAGATCATGAGCGAGCGAACCGAGCGAACCGAGCGAGTTCACGAGCAGGCCGCGTAGTCGCCGATCCTGCGCAGGCTCATCGCGCTGGCGTTGCCAGCAAAGCGCTTCGACTCCGCGTTCAAGGTGAATCTGCGCCCGTCGGGAACCTTCTTGGGTCGTTGCTGTCTCGTCTGGGACCGCTGGGGTTCCGGTCTTGGCCGCGCGACCTGGATCCTCGCTTGCCTATCCGTCACTCTTTTAACAACCGTCGTGCGTCGCTTGTCCCCATTGCTCGGCCTGCTTGCAGGCGTTGGTCTCACGCTGGCCGTGCAGTCTCTTGGTTCGGTGCCCGAAGCTGCGGCCGGTCGAACCGAGCTCACGCGGAGCCAGTTCGACGGCGCGTTAGACACGGTGTTGGAGCGTTACGTGGATCCTGTGGATGGCGGTAGGGTCCTGGCGACCGCGCTCAAGCACGCCGTCAGCGATCTCGACGAGCACAGCCATTTTCTCACTGCAGCGGAGCGTCGAGTTCTTAAGAGCCGCGCCCATGGTGGGTTTGCGGGCATCACAGTGCATCTGCACCGCAGTCACTCCGACCAGCGCAAGCCGGCGTGGCTCGAGGTGACCGCGGTCTTTCCTGGTTCGCCGGCGGCCGAGGTCGGTCTTTCGGTAGGCGATCAAATCCTCGAGATCGACGGTCATGGGATCGCCTTCATGCTCTCGCAGGTCGAGGTTTTGGGTCTGCTCGCAGGCTCGCCCGGGCAAAGTGTGTCGCTTGTCGTCCAGCGGCGCGCCGACCCTTCGCCGCAGGCGCTCTCGCTGACGCTCTCGACCCGCGATGCCAAGTACCTCGTCGAATCTGCACTGATCGAACGCGGCGGTCTCAAGCACGCTCACATCATCATCCGCAGTTTTCGTCCCGGCGTCGGCGAGCAGGTCAAGCGCGCTCTGGCGGAGCTTCGTCGCGCTGCGGGGTCGGCGGGGCTTGCGGGCATCATCCTCGATCTTCGGGGCAATCCAGGCGGTGAAGTTCGAGAGGCCGTGGCGATCGCCGATCTCTTTGTCGCCTCCGGTGTGCTCGTGCGGACTCGGGGACGCGGCGGTCAGATCCTCCGCGAAGAGACCGCCCACAAAGCTGGCACCGATACGAGCACAGCGCTTGTCGTGATCCAAGATAGGCTCTCGGCTTCCGCCTCCGAGTTACTCGCCTCCGCTCTTCAGGACCACGGGAGGGCGGTGATCATCGGCGAACTCAGCTACGGCAAGGGCACAGTGCAGGACGTTATCGGCATGCCGGATGGTTCGCTGCTGACGCTGACCATCGCTCGCTACTTCTCTCCGAATGACCGGGTGATCGACGGTAAGGGTGTCGAGCCAGACGTGCACGTGGCATTGCCGGCGCTCTCGGCCGGTCTGCCCGAGATCGCTGTCAAGGCGGCTCTACGGGGCCTTACGAGCGCCAATAGGGATCGTGAAAGCAGGTAGGACCTGTCGGTTGTGGTCGCGGCGAAGACTTAGCTGCTGAGGATTCGATCGGCGGCGGCTGCGATCGTCGAGGTCTCGCGTTCGCGCGGATTTTGAGCTCCGCCAAGGGCTCCGACGTAGAGCGTTTCGCCGAGAATCTCGACCTCGCGCACAGTGAAGCCGCACACCTTTCCACGTCGACGGATCGCCGCGCCGGCGAGGCCTCGGGCGACGATCGGTGTGACCGCTGCGAGTTGATGGAGATCGAGACCTGTCGTGCTTTTCGACACCAGCATTCCGAACTCATCGACGAGCAGCGCAGCGTCGAGGTTGGCGCGACGAACGGCGTGGTCAAACGCCGAGATCAGCGCACCCACGGAGTCGGTCGGACGCATTCGTCGACGCTCAACGCGACGTGAAGGGTGTGGCAGCGGCGAGAGGTGGCGGCGCTCTGTCGTGGTCGGGGTCAGCATGGGCAGATTGCAGATCCTTAATTCAATCCGTAGGACTATTACCTACAGGTAGGCCCATCGCCAGGAAGACACAATTTTTCATCGGCGAGAGCGGTTGCGGGCGCGAGCTAGAGCCTAAAGACACGTTTTGTAACGAGTTTGCGACAATATCAGTTTGCGCTAGGCGCGTCACAGGAGCGCGCGGTTGAGCGAAAAGCCAGCTACACTTGCGCCATGTCACTAGAGCCTGCGGAGACCGAGCAAATCCGCCAGTCGCTCCTGCGCTTTGCGGGTTGGGATCAGGTCCCTGAGGAAATCATGGCCGAGCTGTGCAGCTTCGGCGAGATCATCGAGGTCAAGCGTAAGCGCTCGGTGTTTCGTCGCGGTGAGCCAGGGCCTGGCCTCTTCATCGTCAAAACCGGCGAATTCAAGCTGAGCCTGATCTCATCCGAAGGCCGCGAGCAGATCCTTTATTTAGCCGAACCCGGCAAGCTGATAGGTGAGGGCTTCCTCCCACCAGATGTGCAGTGCGCCGCTTCAGCGTTTGCGATGGTCGACTCTGAGGCCTGGCGTTTTGATACCACCCACGTCATCAGCCTGACCGGGCGCTCGCAGCCCTTAGCGATGGCGTTGATGCGGCACATGGCGTTTCGCGCCAATCGTTTGATCGATCTTGTGCTCGACCTTTCGCTTCGCTCCGTCGAGCGTCGCCTAGCTTCATTCTTGCTGACGCTCGCGACCCGAGCGAATGCGGAGCAGGGCAAGCCCTGTGTGATCCCGCGACAGCTCGACATGAACACGGTCGCCGCTCGTCTCGGTACGGTGCGCGAGGAGATTTCGCGGGCGCTCAATCGCATGCAGCGAGAGGGCATCCTTCGGCTCTCTCGCCAAGAGATCGTCGTTCTCGATCTCAACGCCCTTGAGTGCATCACCTACGAGTAGGACCGAGTTGGCCAACACGCACGACGGGGGGTCCGGGGCTCCCCGCAGGCCACAGCTATGTGCTCGCTCTGCCCTAGGGCGAGTTGTCGTGGGTCGGCTGTGGGCTCGGTCGTGGGTCTTTGTTTGGCTCGGTTGGCTTGGTCTTGTCATCGCCTGCGAGGCGCAAAGTCCTGTGCCTGGGCGACGCGAGACAGCTGCAGTCGTCGCTGTCCCCAAGGTCACGACACCGAGCTGTCAGGACTACAGCAAACTCGATCTCGAGGCCCTACCACCGCTCCCAAAGACGCCCTACACGGCGACCTTTGAGGCGGTCTGGCGGATCGTTCTCGAGAAGCATTTTGACCCGACGCTCGCCTGCCAAGACTGGCCGAAGCTCCGTCTGGAGTACGGCACAAAGCTGGCGGATGTGGACGATGCGAGCGCGGCGTACGAGTTGATGAATGAGCTTTTGGGTCGGCTTGGGCAGAGTCATTTTCGGGTAATTCCGCAGTCGTCGGGAGTCGACGCGGATGCGCCTCGGGGCAGCGCGCGTGTGCCGATTGCGGCGCGTTTGATCGATGATCAAATCGTCGTTGTCGACGCCGCTGTCGGCGGTATCGACAGCACGATCGCTTCGGGCTCGGTGCTCGTTCGGGTCGGTGAACGGGAGCTGGCCGAGGTTGTCGAACGGGCGAGAGAGAAAGCGGAGCGGCCGAGCGAGCTCGCCTTCGAGATCTCTCGAGCGGTCGAAAATCTGCTCTCTGGCAGCGAGGGCGACCGCATTCCGTTGGTCTATAAAGATCCGACGAAAGACGATGCAGAGACCCGTCGCGAGGTTACCTGCGTCACTCCTGCCGGCGAGCTGGTTTCACTCGGCAACCTTCGTGACCTGCCGACGACCGTCGAAGGTCGCATGATCGACGGAACGAAGATCGGCTATCTCGCGTTCAACTACTGGATGCTGCCGTTGGTAAAGGAGGTCGAGGCGCTCTTGACCGGGCTGCGTGCCGACGGCATGGAGTCGTTGATCATCGATCTTCGCGGCAACCCAGGGGGGGTAGGGGCGATGTCGGTGCCGCTCGCTCGCATGCTCCTGACCCAGGGCGGGTCGCTCGGCACTCTTCAGTTTCGCGATTTTAAGCAAGAATTTCAGGTGGCGGCAAACCCCGCGGCCTTCGGAGGTGCGTTGGTCCTGCTGGTCGACGAGGGCACCGCATCGACCTCTGAGATCTTCGCTTTGGGCATGCGGGACCTCGGTCGACTGCGGGCGATCGTCGGCGGTCGTGCCTCTGCCGGGGCCGCCTTACCTTCGCTGATCGAGCGCTTAGATGGCGGTGCCATGCTGCAGTACGTCGTCGGCGATTATCACAGCTCCAAGGGCAGCGCCGCCGAGGGCGATGGTGTGGTGCCCGATGTGCTCGTCGACGAGAAGCGAACTCATTTTATCGCCGGTGAGGACCCTGTGCTCGACGCAGCGCTCGCGCTCCTCGCCTCCTCTCCCTGATCTGCAGAGAAACCGTGTCCGTCATGTCTATCAGCCTCCGACCTTCGCTCCTCATTAGAGCCTTCGCCTGTGTGCTTCTGGTCGCTTGTACCGAGCCCGTGGGCGCACGCGACTCGGGCGACGCAGATGCCGGTGATGCGCCGAATTCTGCAGAGGAGAAGGCAAAGGAGAAGGCAAAGGAGAAGGAAAATGCTCTTCCCGATGCAAAGGAGCTGCTCGCACAATCTGTCGAGGCTCTGGGCGGAGCTGCGAAGATCGAGGCGATCCGCTCCTACTACATCGTCTCGACGATGACCGTCGACGGGCTCGGCATTCACGGAACCGCGAATACCTGGTGGCGCGACGGCGACTTTTACGTCGAGACCGACATGCCCGGTGTTGGTCGCATGCGTCTCGGCAGCAAGGGCGGCTCGGTGTGGAGCGACGATCCGATCAACGGCTTGCGGACGATCACCGGCGTTGAAGCGGAGCAGGCGGCCTGGAGCACCAGTCGGAGCTTGCCGCTCGATTGGCAGCGCTATTTTAAGAGCGCCGAGACGACGGAGATCACCGAGGACGGAGGAGAGCGCCTTGCTGTGATCACCTTCCTCTCAGAGACCGGTGATGAGGTACTGCTCCGGCTCGATATGGGGACCAAGATGCCGGTCTCGCAGAGCTTTAAGCAGGCGAATCCGCTGGGCGCGATGCCGGTGACGGTGACCTTCTCGGACTATCGAGAGGTGCAGGGCACTCAGGTTGCCTACAAACAGCTCGTCGATGCGTCACTGACCAAGATGTCATCGGTGATCGAGACCTTTGACATCAACGTTGAGGTGCCCGAAGAGAAGTTTGAGCCGCCGGGGCCAAAGGCGATTCTCCTGCCGGACGAGGCCGCAGAAAAACCCCCGGAGGAGCCCGCAAAGCCGACGACAGATAAGCCCAAGGACAAGCCGGCGAAGGCTGGTTAGCCTGCGGATTGCCAGAATCAGGGCTCGTCGCGCGGCGGCTTT
>Ga0256845_1003130_pt1 | contig 11427 bp, 8 predicted proteins | sample RiftiametaG_FD_189101 | JGI IMG/M metagenome (GOLD analysis project Ga0256845, IMG submission 189101) | Tube worm associated microbial communities from hydrothermal vent at the East Pacific Rise, Pacific Ocean - Riftia | ecosystem: Host-associated > Annelida > Integument > Unclassified ... | reverse complement strand
ATTACCCTGCGCATTGCCGGAACCGATTACGACCTGCTGGCGTAGGATTCAGAACCTACTGGGCAAAATCCTGTGTAATATAATAGGTGCCGCAATAACGCGCCTTGCGGTCCAGCGCGATGGCGGTGCCCACCTTGGTCATACGCCGATCCATGATGTTGTGCCGGTGCCCCGGTGATTTCATCCACAAAGTCACAATATAGCGGGCAAGCGATTTATAGCTGTGCGGCGGAATTTTCTGCCCCGCTGCATTGGTAAACTGGCACGTTCCCGGATCACCAAAGAACCGCTGCTTTTCCAGCCGGAACCGGTACACCATTCCGATGTTTTCCGCTGCGGCCTTCCATCGCAGACCGGACCGTTTCATCCGGTCCCCAAACGTCCGGCGACCGGAAACTGTGGAACGGTGTGTCATGTTACTGGCGCGTGCCATCCATTTGCTGTGCCCTTTGGCAATTTTGCGCAGGCGCGAATTGCCACGAACCGGATGAAGCCCCGCACTACACCGGTGAAAATTCACTTCGGCGCGAACGGCTGCATCCAAAAGGGATTCGTTGATGCGTTGTTCAGGCATGATCAACCGGTTTGCACCGGATACCGTGGCACGCGAACAAGCATCCGCCCCGACCGAAAAGGCCAAAAGGCTTGTAAGAACAGCAAAAGCAGAGAACCGTTTGTTCACCTGTACCAACCTCATATCTTTATTCGAGACAACTCAATAACAAGATCATGGCGGCTTGGTGGCACAATTCCAAATAAATTGGTGCATTCTTTTGTGAACAACCCCGATAGTCGCCATTTACCGCCGATGCCCCGGTGATTAACCCGCCAGCAGCACACCCAAAAGCCACATTTGCACCCGTCAGCAGCAAAAACACCCTAATCATCCGAATTGAATCAACTTTTTTCCACGCAAACGCACTTAATACCCCTCTCTGCGTCTTGCAGGGGTCTGGCGCCCTCCTTATATACCCCCTGAAGCGCATCGGGGTACGCCCCCGATGTAAATTTGGGATCGGCGCGCTGATGCCTATTTCTAGGGTCGCGAGCCACAACATCGCCTAAGAGAAGGAACTGAAAACATGGCTAAAGTCATTGGGATTGATCTGGGGACAACAAACTCTTGTGTCGCCATTATGGACGGCTCGCAGCCGCGGGTCATTGAAAACGCCGAAGGCGCGCGCACCACGCCGTCTATTGTTGCGTTCACAGATAACGAACGTCTGGTTGGCCAGCCCGCCAAACGTCAGGCTGTCACCAACCCCGAAAACACAGTTTTCGCAGTCAAGCGGCTGATCGGCCGCCGGGTTACCGACGCCGAAGTAACCAAAGATAAAAAACACGTGCCCTACAAAATTGTCGATGGCGGCAATGGCGACGCATGGATCGAGGCGAACGGCGAAAAATACAGCCCCAGCCAGATCTCCGCGTTCATTCTGGGCAAGATGAAAGAAACCGCCGAAAGCTATTTGGGCGAAGACGTGACACAGGCCGTTATCACAGTGCCTGCGTATTTCAACGACGCCCAGCGTCAGGCCACCAAAGACGCCGGTAAAATTGCCGGTCTGGAAGTGCTGCGCATCATCAACGAACCAACAGCTGCGGCGCTGGCCTATGGTCTGGACAAGAAAGAAACCCAGACAATTGCGGTTTATGACCTTGGCGGCGGTACTTTCGACGTAACCATTCTGGAAATCGACGACGGGTTGTTCGAGGTTAAATCGACCAACGGCGATACCTTCCTTGGTGGTGAAGACTTTGACATGCGTATTGTGAAATACCTGGCGGACGAATTCAAAAAGGAAACAGGTGTTGATCTGTCCAAGGACAAGATGGCCCTGCAACGGCTGAAAGAAGCCGCTGAAAAAGCCAAGATCGAACTGTCCTCGGCCACACAGACCGAAATCAACCAACCGTTCATCAGTATGGACCCGAACGGCGGTCAGCCGCTGCACATGGTGATGAAGCTGACCCGCGCCAAACTGGAAAGTCTGGTTGGCGATCTGATCAAGGCGTCGTTGAAGCCTTGTAAGGAAGCGCTGAAAGATGCGGGCCTGTCCACCGGCGATATTGATGAAATCGTTCTGGTTGGTGGTATGACACGGATGCCCAAAGTGGTTGAAGAAGTCAGCAAATTCTTTGGCAAAGAGCCGCACAAGGGTGTGAACCCGGACGAAGTGGTTGCCATGGGCGCTGCCATTCAGGCCGGCGTGCTGCAAGGCGACGTCAAAGACGTTGTTCTGCTGGACGTGACCCCGCTGTCACTGGGCATCGAAACGCTGGGTGGCGTGTTCACCCGTCTGATCGACCGCAACACCACGATCCCGACCAAAAAGTCGCAAGTGTTCTCGACCGCCGAGGATAACCAGAACGCCGTAACCCTGCGTGTATTCCAGGGCGAACGCGAAATGGCAGCCGACAATAAACTTCTGGGCCAGTTCAATCTGGAAAGCATCCCGCCCGCCCCGCGTGGCCTGCCGCAGATCGAAGTCACCTTTGACATCGACGCAAACGGTATTGTCGAAGTTGGCGCCAAAGACAAAGGCACCGGCAAAGAGCAAAAGATCACCATTCAGGCATCTGGCGGTCTGTCGGATGACGAAGTCGAGGCAATGGTCAAAGAGGCCGAAGAAAACGCCGATGCCGATAAAGAGCGCAAAGAACTGATCGAGGCAAAAAATCAGGCCGAAAGCCTGATCCACTCGACCGAAAAAGCGATGGAAGAGCACGCCGACAAGGTGGATCCGACCACTATCGAAGCGATTGAACTTGCTATCGTTGCGCTGAAAGATCAGCTGGAAACCGAAGACGCCGGCAAGATCAAGTCGGGCATCCAGAACGTAACCGAAGCGGCGATGAAACTGGGCGAGGCGATCTATAAATCCTCGCAAGAAGAAGCCGGTCAGGAAACCGAAGCCAACCCTGAAGACGATGTCGCAGGGGTTGACGATGATATCGTCGACGCGGACTTCGAAGATCTGGACAACGACAAGCGCGCGTAAGGCGAAAACCACGCTATTGGGCCGACCTGATATATGTCGGGTCGGCCTTGGCGTTCCTAAGGGAAAACATAAATGTCAAAGCGCGATTACTATGTTTTGTTAGGCATCCAAAAGGGTGCTTCGGCGGATGAAATTAAAAAGGCCTACCGCAAAAAGGCCAAAGAACTTCACCCTGATCGCAATTCCGACAACCCGAATGCCGAGGCCCAGTTCAAAGAAGTGAACGAGGCCCACGAAGTGCTGAAAGACCCCGAAAAACGCGCAGCCTACGACCGCTATGGTCACGCCGCATTCGAGGGCGGCATGGGTGGCGGCCGCGGTGGCCATCCCGGCCAGGGCGATTTTGCTTCGGCGTTTTCCGATGTGTTTGACGACCTGTTCGGTGATTTCATGGGCGGCGGACGCGGTGGAAGTGGGCGCCCGCGTGCCACGCGTGGCTCTGATCTGCGTTATAACCTGCGCGTCACACTGGAAGAGGCCTTCGCAGGCCTGCAAAAAACCATCAACGTGCCAACCTCGGTTGCCTGTTCGGAATGTTCCGGCACCGGGGCCGAAAGCGGTGCCGAACCCGTTACCTGCCCCACCTGTTCGGGCATGGGCAAGGTGCGCGCGCAGCAGGGTTTCTTTACTGTTGAACGCAGCTGCCCCACCTGTCAGGGCGCGGGGCAGATGATCAACAACCCCTGTAAATCCTGCGGTGGTGCGGGCCGTATCGAAAAGGAGCGTTCGCTTTCGGTCAATATTCCGGCGGGCGTTGAAACCGGTACCCGTATCCGTCTGGCCGGCGAAGGCGAAGCAGGCCTGCGCGGCGGGCCGTCCGGTGATCTCTATATCTTTATCGACGTCAAGGAACACAGCCTGTTCCAGCGCGACGGCGTAAACCTGTTCTGCCGCGTGCCTGTCAGCATCGGCACCGCTGCCCTTGGCGGCGATATCGAGGTTCCGACGATCGACGGCGGCCGCAGCCGCGTCAAGGTGCCGTCTGGTTCGCAATCGGGTCGCCAGATGCGCCTTCGCTCCAAAGGTATGCCCGCCCTGCGTGGCAGCGCCATTGGTGATATGTATATCGAACTGGCCGTCGAAACACCGGTTAACCTGACTTCGCGGCAAAAAGAAATCATGCGCGAATTTGAAGATACCGTTGCTGACAATAACCCCGAAGGCTCCAGTTTCTTCTCCAAGGTCAAAACCTTTTGGGACAGCATGAAAAGCTAGGGCAGGTGCGGTTCATCCGCCCCTGTTAACCAAATTTTCACCATATCGGTCCAGCGTGGCCGCATGGCACAGCAAACCCATTTTTCCGAAATGCCCCTGCCCCTGTTTGACGGGGCGGACGAGGTATGCGTTCCCAAATCCGGCTCGCAACCATCCTATATCCGTGACCACCGCAAACGCCTGCGCGAACGCTTCTTGACCGGCGGGGCGTCTGCAATGCCCGATTACGAACTGCTGGAATTGGTGCTGTTTCGCGCCATCCCGCGACAGGACGTCAAACCGCTGGCATGGCGACTACTGGACAAATTCGGCGATTTCAACCGCGTGATTTCCGCCCCTAGCGAACGCCTATGCGAGATCAAAGGTGTGGGTGACGCCGTTGTGCAAGAACTAAAGATTGTCGAAGCCGCCGCCCACCGCCTTGCCCGCGCCCGCGTGATGCAACGGCATGTGTTGTCCGGCTGGGATGCCCTGCTGGACTACTGCCGCACCACAATGGCCCACCGCGAGACCGAGCAATTCCGCGTGCTGTATCTGGACCGCAAAAACGTGCTGATCGCGGATGAAGAACAGGCCAAGGGCACAATCGACCACGTGCCGGTTTACCCGCGCGAGGTGGTGAAACGGGCGCTGGAGCTGAATGCCTCGGCGCTGATACTGGTGCATAACCACCCATCGGGTGACCCCACCCCGTCGGAATCCGACATCCTGATGACCAACCAGATACAGGATGCCGCTCTTGCGCTAAATCTGACGCTGCATGATCATCTGATCATCGGCAAATCTCGCGAATTGTCGTTTCGGTCCAAAGGGTATTTGTAACCTACTTTACCCAGACCTCGACCCGCCGGTTGATGCCACGGCCCCAGTCGCTGTCGTCACAGGCCATCGGCAGGGCCTCGCCAAATCCTTCAATGCTTAGCAACAACTCCGACATTTTCATTGTGGTCGCCACGTTGGTCACTGCCGTGCGCACCGTCGCCGCGCGGCGTTTGGCGATTTTGCGGTTCACCGCCGCATCGCCTTCGCCATCGCTGAACCCGACAAACATCAATTCGCGCCCGCCGAAATACCCCGCCTCAAGCAGCCGCGCCAGCAACACCACATTGCCCCGCGATTGCGCGTCCAGCTTGGTCGATCCGGTTTCAAACCTAAATGTCACCGTCAACCGTTTTGCGGGTCGCAGCACATTCACCATCCGCTGCAATTCATCCAGTGGCGTTTCTTCGCCAGCCAAGGCAATCGCATTGGCCAACCGCTGCCCCTGTCGTTCTATCCCCACTTCGCCAACCTGCTGATCAACAAACCCGACACGCCGCACCACCCGCTGCGCAGCAGGCGAACGTAAAAACGCCAGAAATTCGCGGGCGGTTTTGGGCAGGCGACGGGCTGGGGTATACAGGAACAAGGGCATCGCCAGCGGATAATCCTCGGTTTTCAGGGATTGCCGCGTTGCAGCAAAATCCATCCCGCAGGCCCCGTGCAAGGCCATCTTGCGGGCATTGCCCAGCTCGGAAAATCGTGAAATGCCAACAGCAAATGGGTCCTTGGCAACAGCATCAACCAGTTCGGCCGCCATGCTGTGGCGCACAATGTTTTCAGACAATTGCAAATCGCTGCGCCCCATCACCTTTTGCATGAACTGTTGCGCCAGCCCCGAATCTGCGGCCATCATATGCAGATAGACCGGCGCATCAGGCCCGCCGATTTCCTGCCAGTTGGAAATCTGCCCCGCAAACAGGCGCGCCAGATCGTCCAGCGAAATTGCTCTGACCGGATTGTCCGGTGCCACCACCGGAACCAGTCCGTCCAGCCCAACAATCCGGCTGCGGGCCGGTTGGGTCATGTTGCCCAGTTCTGCCACTTTCGCAGCCTTTGCCTCGGCTTTCGTTACCTCGCGCGTGGCCAGCACCATATCCGCCTGACCCGCCAGCATATCTGCAAAACCACCGTCCGTATTTGTCAGGCGGAACCCAATCCGCGCCACCGCTTGGTCCGTATCAGGCAGGGATAAAACATAAGTAAAATGTGCGTCATCCTGCACAACGCGCCGCATTTTCATACTGCTTTGCGCTGCAAAGCTTTCGACCAGTGCGGGCAGCAGAACCGCACCCATCGCCTGCGCACCGGCAATGGTAAATTCGGCGACATAGGCCTGCAAATCGGGGCACCCCGTACCTGCGCAGGTCACGCCGGTGCCATCCAGCGTTAGCGCGCCAAATTCGGAATCAATACGGAAAAATTCGCCGTCATAGGTCAGCAACCTGCCGCTGACCGAGACCTTGCCATCCCGAGATGTCAGCGTCACATCCTGCGCCAGTGCGGGCAAACCCAACCCGATTGCAATTAGTGCAACGATAATCGCCACACGAAGGCGTTCCATCAACCATCCCCAGTGTTTAGTTTTGCGCAATCTTTAAGTCTCTTAGAAGATTATTCAACACCAGATCACTGCCGATAGCGTCGCAGGCTGGTATGTTTAGCGTCAGATCAACCGGCGACACGCCGCCATTCACCCCGCTTTGCAAAATACGCGCCTGAATATCCTGCCCGCAATTTTGCGCCGTAACTTTGGCCACAAGGCGTAGCCGGACAACGCCGGAATCTTGCATCCGGCGGCCGGGATAACTGTAAACCTCGATGTGTTTTGCCTCGGGTAGATTTGCGTCGCCCAAAGTGGTGATAAACCCCCCGCGTGACTGCACCGCCACCAAGGCATTTTGCGATGAACCGGCCCGCACATGCGCGCCACCCGGCTCGATTGCATGAATACCCAGCCCGCTGTCACCGACCCATTGCACAGCAACGCGGTCAAAATCATCCGCTTCGGGAACCAATGCCGTGGCCGTAACGACATCGCCACCCGATATTTCGACATTGAATTCAGCCCGTTTAACCATCGCCGGAATGGCCACCCTGAACCGTCCCAAGCCCGAGGTCACAGCCGTGAATATCAGGCCGTCATGGCGCACAGTGACTGCTTCGCCCATGTGGCAAGGGGCGTTAAAGTCAAGCAGCACCATCGCGCCCGCCACTTTGTTTGCCTGTAGCGTCACGTCACATGCAAAGCCAAGGGGGCTGTACAGTTGGTCGTTGCCGGGTTTCGGAGTGGCGTAGTTTTGCTCGGTCGCCCCGACATGCACGGCCATTTCCCGCCCAAATTTCGGTAGGGAAACCGGTTGCAACGGGTGCGCCAGAACCTTTGGCGGATGGGTTGGCGCCTCCACTTTTTGCAGAGAAACAGGCGGCGTTCCCAATGTCGTGTTTAATGGAGTCGAGGCGCGTTCAACCCGTTGGTCGGGGTCGGGTCCATTCGTTATAACATATCCGGCTATGGTCGCTGCAATGACTGCAACGCCCAACGCCAGATAGGTTACTTTGCGCGACAACGGGGTTTAAACCAGTCGTCCGTGGCAATGCTTGAACTTTTTACCCGAACCACAAGGGCATTTGTCGTTGCGCCCCGGGTTGCCCCATGTTGACTCGTCGTTTTCGTCAAACCCTTCGGCTGCAACCACAGCAGGCGCTGCCTCTTGCGGTGCCTGAATGCCGCCCTGCTGTTCTGCCTGCATCTGCTGCATCATCGCTTCCTGTTCTTCATCAGACAGGGGGCGGATTTGCGCCAGTTGTTCGGTGACTTCTTCACGCAGGGAATCCAGCAGGTTTTCAAACAGCTGGAAGGATTCGGTTTTATATTCATTCAGCGGATCGCGTTGCGCATACCCGCGAAAACCCACAACCGAACGCAAGTGTTCCAGCGTTAGCAAATGTTCACGCCATTTCTTGTCGATGGTTTGCAGCAACACCTGCTTTTCAATCGAACGCATGGTGTCTGGCCCAAATTGTACCGCCTTTTGCGCCATCATTTCATCCGATGCATCGCACAGGCGTTCAATCAGTGCTTCGTCATCAACACCTTCTTCCTTGGCCCATGCCATCACCGGTACATCCATGCCCAGCCGTTGAATTACAGCGGCATATAGGCCTTCTGTATCCCATTGATCTGCATAACTTTTCGCCGGAACATAGGTATCAACCAAATCTTCGGCAACCTGATGACGCATGTCTTGCACGATCTCGTTCAGGTTCTCTGCTTCCATGATCTCGCGACGCTGGGCAAAGATCACTTTGCGCTGGTCGTTCATCACATCATCAAATTTAAGCAGTTGTTTGCGGATATCAAAGTTACGGCCCTCGACCTTGGCCTGCGCCTTTTCCAGCGATTTATTAACCCAGGGGTGAACAATCGCTTCGCCTTCTTTCATCCCCAGCTTGGACAGAACTGAATCCAGACGCTCGGACCCGAAAATGCGCATCAAATCGTCTTCCAGTGACAAGAAGAAACTGGAGCGCCCCGGATCACCCTGACGGCCGGAACGGCCACGCAGCTGGTTATCAATCCGGCGACTTTCGTGGCGTTCGGTGGCCAGCACAAACAAACCGCCAGCCGCAATCACCTTGGCTTTTTCCTCGGCGTGTTCTGCCTCGACTCTGGTACGCAATTCATCGGGGTTTGCCTCTGGATCGGCCTCGAGGGCCTCCATCACCACCATGTCGACGTTCCCGCCCAACTGGATATCTGTCCCGCGACCGGCCATGTTGGTGGCGATTGTCACCGCGCCGTATTTACCGGCATCGGCAACGATTTTCGCCTCTTGTTCGTGGTGGCGTGCGTTCAATACGTTGTGCTTTACACCTGCCTCGGTCAGCAGTGACGACAGTTCCTCGGATTTTTCAATCGAGGTTGTGCCAACCAGCAATGGTTGCCCCTTTTCATGCGCCTCTTGAATGGTCTTGACCACGCCTGCGTATTTTTCACGGGTGGTACGGTAAACCTGATCATGATCATCCACCCGCGCAATCGGGCGGTTTGTCGGTACTTCAACCACACCCAAACCGTAAATTTCCGCAAATTCCTCGGCCTCGGTGGCAGCAGTACCGGTCATGCCTGACAACCTGTTATAAAGGCGGAAATAGTTCTGGAATGTCACCGACGCCAACGTCACGTTCTCGGGCTGGATGTTTACACCTTCTTTGGCCTCGATTGCCTGATGCAAACCATCCGACAAACGGCGCCCTTGCATCATCCGGCCGGTAAATTCGTCAATCAGCATAACTTCGCCGTCGCGAACGATGTAATCCTTGTCTTTCTGGAACAGTTTATGCGCCTTCAAACCCTGATTGACGTGATGCACAAACGTAGTGCTTTCGGGGTCATACAATGACTGATCTTCGGGCAGGATACCGGCAGAACGCAGGGTTTGCTCGATGAACTCGTTCCCCTCTTCGGTATAGGTCACGTTGCGGGTTTTTTCGTCCAGCTCGAAATGCTCTTCGGTCAGATTGGGGATCAGCTTGTCGATGGTGACATACAGCTCTGAACGATCCTCGGCTGGCCCTGAAATAATCAGCGGTGTACGGGCCTCGTCAATCAGGATCGAATCCACTTCGTCGACGATGGCAAAGTTATGCCCGCGCTGCATCATCTCGGACAGGTCCATGCGCATGTTGTCGCGCAGGTAATCAAAACCCAACTCGTTGTTGGTGGCATAGGTCACATCGGCCAGATAGGCGGATTTCTTCTCGCCGTCGGGCATATTGGGGTAAACCACACCGGTGGTCATGCCCAATGCGCCGTAAACTTTGCTCATCCACTCGGCATCGCGTTTGGCCAGATAGTCGTTCACGGTAACGATATGCACACCCTTGCCGGTCAGCGCGTTCAGATAGGCCGGGAATGTCGCCACAAGGGTTTTACCCTCGCCGGTTTTCATTTCGGAAATATTACCCTCATGCAGGAAAATCCCGCCCATCAACTGTGTATCAAACGCCCGCAGGCCCAGCGCCCGATGCGCGGCCTCGCGGCAGTTGGCGAATGCTTCGGGCAGCAGATCATCCAGACTCTCGCCCTTCATCGCACGACTGGCCAGTTCTTCGGTCTTTTGCTTGATCTCGTCATCCGAGAGTTTCACGAACTCGGGTTCCAGCGCATTGATCTTTTCGACCAGCGGTAGCGTCGCCTTGATTTTCCGGTCATTCGGGGTGCCAAAGATTTTTTTGGCGATGGTTCCGATACCTAGCATTTTGTCTCTGCCTTTTGGTCTGTTTTAAAAAGATCGTGGGCGACTGTCCCTTGCTCCTGCCTGCTGTGCGTCCTACATACGAACAGGAAGTTAAGCGCAGCCATCACCAAAGACCCTTTGGCGATGTAAGCAGCTGTTAAGGTAGTGTCAATGTTACGCGCCCGCGTAACCCGATCTGAGGACAAATAGATGTTAAAACGCAATAAAATCTGGCTTTCTGCGGTACTGGTTGCAGGTCTGGCCCTACCCGCCCTTGCAGATGAACCCACAGCCGACACTGTTGTCGCCACTGTGAACGGCGAAAAGATTACCGTTGGCCATGTAATTGCTGTCAAAAGCAGCCTGCCTGAACAGTATCAGGCCCTGCCCGACGAAGTTCTATTCCCCGGTCTGGTCGAACAGCTGATCCAGCAGGTCGCCCTAAGCCAGGCCCTGGAAGGCGATCAACCGCTGAGGATCACCCTGACAGCAGAAAACGAACTGCGTGCCCAGCGCGCCGGTCTTGTTCTGGATCAAAAACTGAGTGACGCCATGACCGACGAAGTCGTTCAGGCCGCCTATGACGAACGCTATGCCAATATGGAACAGGAAACCGAATACAACGCCTCGCATATTCTGGTCGAGACCGAAGACGAAGCCAAAGAGATCAAGAAAATGCTGGATGATGGCAGCGATTTCGCCGAGCTGGCCAAAGAAAAATCCACCGGTCCATCCGGCCCCAATGGCGGCAGTCTGGGCTGGTTTGGCAAGGGTATGATGGTCAAGCCATTTGAAGATGCCGTTGTCACAATGAAGGCTGGAGAAATCTCGGACCCTGTTAAAACACAGTTTGGCTGGCACGTTCTGATCCTGAACGAAACCCGCGTAAAAGATGCCCCCGCGCTGGATGATGTCCGCGCCGAACTGGAGACCGAAATTCAGCAAAATCTGGTTGAAGAGATCATGGCCAAAGCCACAGAAGGGGCCGAGATTGTGCGCGCGGATGAAGAAACCATTCCTGCGTCTGTCCTTGGCCATCCTGAATTGATCGACAACTAAGGGCCGGTCCAGATGGGCAAAGTCAAAAAGCTGAAAAAGAAGATCAAGAAGCTGAAAAAGCAGTTGAAAAAGCAGTTGAAACAGGGGCA
>Ga0256845_1003129_pt1 | contig 11428 bp, 11 predicted proteins | sample RiftiametaG_FD_189101 | JGI IMG/M metagenome (GOLD analysis project Ga0256845, IMG submission 189101) | Tube worm associated microbial communities from hydrothermal vent at the East Pacific Rise, Pacific Ocean - Riftia | ecosystem: Host-associated > Annelida > Integument > Unclassified ... | reverse complement strand
TATTTTGGACAATAACCAAAATGGTGTATTTCTAAATCGGGGTTAACCCTTACTAAATGCCGTAAGTTCACTATTTCACAACTCCTACTGCATAAGTCGGGTTAAACTATAGGTCTATATTTTTATTATTTTATAGATTATTTATTTTTTTTATCTAAAACAGATAACCGACAGATACGCTTATTATTTTAATTTTTTGATCACCAATTACTCCACCATCATCTATTTCAATGTGAAAATCTCCTAATCCCATATAATTTGCAGATATCATATATTTATTATTGTAAATAAATCCAAAACCACCTATTCCTCCAACCTTATTAGTAATATCAAATTTTGTAGAGTATTTATCACCATCATATTTTACTTTAGATTTAGTAACCTTTAAAAATGTAGCTGTCAATCCTATATTTAAGAAAAAATCAACATTATCATTTATAAAGTATGTATAATTAAAGCCTGCAGATACGGGTAAAATTAAATATTCTGGATATGTAATACTATAATTTGTTATTCCTTTTTGTTTAAGTTCTGTTTCTAATGCATTTTTTACACTCTTTTGTAACTTATTATAATTAAAATCTATTCCCCAAAAGAATCCTACTCCGTTATTTGAAACAGGATATACCCATTTTATTCCGGCATTTATACCTATAGCAGCACCACCGGCTTCAGTATCTTTTATATTGTCAGATGCAAATTCATATACAGGTATAGCAGTTCCGGCATGAATTGAAATTTTTCCAGTATTTTGAGAATAAGAATTTATGATAGATAAAAAAGTTATTACAATAAAAACAAAAAATATATTTTTTTTCATGATTTAAATAATTTAAAATTTATATTAAAAAAACACCTTAAGCACTGCATATATCATAGTTGAGTTAAATTGTTCACTTTATATAAATAATCTAATAATTTAATCTTTAACACAGCGAACATTGAAACCATTTGATTTATTATTATTATCGCGGTATATTTCCAAGCTAATGGAACTTAAATAGCGAGTATAAGCAGTTTTGTTATTAGATTCGGTTATACTCCACCATGTACCGGAATAATCTAAATTGTTAAAATAACCTTCACAATTGAGAATACCACCCGGAAGAGCAGAAAAACCATAAATATCTGTTCCATTACCATCAAACATCCAACCTATTAAACATTTAAGAGATTTGCCTTCTAATCCGCTATATCCATCATTGGTAATATAATCTTCTAATTCTGTCCACTCTTCATCAGAAGGCAAATGCCAACCTGTGGGACAAGCATTTTTAGCTGCTGCATAGGTATATAAAGCTCCATATTTATAAAAATTCTCTTTATAATATGCATCATCGGTATTATTATCTTCTAAATTTCCCCATTCATAACGTGCAATATGAGGTATTGCTGTTCCATCAGGATAATGAGAAACTTCTAAATTCTCTGCCATCCATTCTTGATTTCCTATTGTTACAGTTTTATATATATTGCCATCATAATCAGTTACACTTCCGTATTCCATTTTTCTAAATACAACTATAACTTCATCTGAACTTGAATAATATTTATTGAAAATTGTCCATTTTAATAAATATATAGAATCTAATTTTCCTGTGAAAACAGTATGTGCTCTTGTTGAATCGGCAAAGACTCCTCCCTCTCCTCTTAATATGGTCCATACTCCTTGTTCATAATCAAATTCAGGTTCATTAGCTTTTAACGTAATTGTTGTTGAACCATCTTCTATTATAGTATCACTACCTGCTTTTGCTGTTGTTACATTTCCTACAATAAATATTTTTTTTTCATCTATTCCACTTGCACCATTATTAGCTTTTGCTTCTGCTTTTATAGTATGCCAACCACTTTTCATGTTATTAGTTTTCCAATCGTAGCTGTAAGGAATTTTTGTAGAAGAGCTTATTTCTATTTCATCTACAAAAAAGTATATCTCTGCTATTGTTCCGTTTACATAACTTGCATCAGCAACTATTGATATTGTTTCTCCTAACTTTATAGTATCGTTTTCTTGTGGTTTGTGATAGTACATTTAACACTTTCACTTACATGCTCCGGTTCATCTTTGTCACAGCTTTCTAATATTACTATTGTTACTATACTTCCCAACAATAATAATCTTATTAAGTTTTTTGTTATCATTTTTACCTTTTCTTTGTTTATTCTAAAATTATTCAAATCAATTATCAATTTTTACACCATATCCTCTATGGGACCAACTAATTTATATATTTAATGTTTGTTCGTTTCGCTAATACAATAATAATAAAGTATTTTCTAAATAACATGATATAAATCATATTTTTTTAAACATAAAATCAACTTAAACATTTAGATAAAATTAATTTTTAAATTAAACCTTTGCCGGCAGTATGTTATAAAAATTAAAAATACAATAGAATTGAAAAGTTGGTTTTTACTATTTTAGCAAATATTATTATATTATTATTAACAGTTTAAAGATTTAATTATGAGATATTTATTAACTGGTGCAATCGGATTGTTTTTATTTTCGGCTTGCTCAAAAAATGATACTTTTGTTTCAAACCTTACAAAAGAGTTAAAAAAACATAACTCAATAACTTACAAGGTTAACGAAAAATATTACTATTCCGATGGCGTTGATACCACCTACACTCCTTATGAATTATGGATTGTTCGCGATAATACCGATAGCTTGAAAAACGGTTATATCATTGCAAACAATAATTATCGTCCGTATAATATGATTTACGATAAAGGTGATTTTTATCTTGCCATTCCGCCTAAGCACACAACTATTTTATATAAAAATTTCAATGAAGATATTATTTCACCTATTGATTGGGTTGATATATTTTTAAATACCAACTATTTTAATAATCTAAAAAATAACACGGATGTAAATATTTCGGAAAATGACACAGTTTATAACAATATAAACTGTAAAAAAATTGAAATTAAATTTGCAAAAGATACCAAAACACAAAAGACAAACACTTATGTTTTTGTGGTTAATGCTTTGTCATATGTTCCTGAATGGGCAATGCTTATCTCAGAATCTCCTGATAATATTTATTATCAAGAATTATCTTTCAGTAATGTAAAGTTTGATACCGAAAATATTGATAATTTAAAAACAAGACAACAAAAAATTATTGCCGAAAACCCTGTTGAACGTAACGGAGATAACTCTGAAACCGCTCGCCTTGAAAAAATGTTGCACATTGGAACTAAAGCACCCTTGTTTAAAGGTAAATTTTATTCATCAGAAGACATTTTTAATATTGAAGATTATATAGGTAAAAAAATTATTGTTGTTGATTTTTGGTACACACACTGTCCACCGTGTGTAAAAGCTATTCCCGCTCTTTCCGATTTATATAAAAAGTATAAAGATAAAGATTTGATTGTTTTCGGGTTAAATTCTGTTGATAATCAACCTCTCAGCATGAAAAACTTAAATAAATTTCTTAAAAACAGAGATATAAGTTACGATATTATTCTTACACAACCCGAAGTTGATATGATGTATAAAATAAACGGATATCCTACAATGTATGTGGTTGATAAAGAAGGGAAAATAGCTTATGTAGAAATAGGTTTTGATAAAGAAAAACTTGCAAAACTTACTGAAGTTGTTGATAAATTAACTAATAAATAGATATAAGAAGCCGTCTAAAAGACGGCTGAGAGTTAAATATCGGATACTACAAACCCCCAAATAAATTTGGGGGTTAATTTTTATGAAGTTAGCATCACATTTTAAAGTAGTGACATAAAGCTCAGCTATATTATAAGACTAACACCACGTTTTAAAGTAGTGATATAAAGCATAGCTTATAAGGTTAACACCACATTTTAAATAATGACATAAAGCTCAGCTATATTATAAGACTAACACCACATTTTAAATAATGACATAAAGCATAGCTTATAAGGTTAACACCACGTTTTAACGTGGTGGCATTAAAACATTCCTCTCTCTATCCAGCCCGTTTTTAACGGGCTTTTGTTTTTGAATTTTACATAAAACATATTATTTTTATGTAAAATTAAGAACCATGAAGCATACACATTCCCGAATATGGATACATCTTATTTGGACAACAAAATACAGAGAAAGAATATTTTTTAAAGAAACAGGAAAAATATTATTCGATTTTTTGATAAAAAAAGCCAAAGAGATAAATGTACCTTTTAAATCGTTAAATATTCAACCTGAACATATTCACGGATTAATAGATTTACCAACGGATGTTACCATTGCCGATTTTATGAAAACTATAAAAGGAAGTTCTTCTCATTTGCTGAATAACAAAGTGTTTAAAACAAAATTTTCGTGGCAACGAGGTTATGGTGCATATTCTGTAAGTGCATCGCAATTTGATGTTGTAAAAAACTATATAGCCAATCAATCAAGACATCATAAAACATCGTTGTTTAACGAAGAATATGAGAAATGGAAAAATGAATATGGATTATTTAATGATTAGGGCTTATATCTCCCAAATAAATTTGGGGGTTAATTTTTATGAAGTTAGCATCACATTTTAAAGTAGTGATATAAAGCATAGCGGTTGGCATATGAAACGTGTGGGTTTTATAGCTTTTCGTTGTCTATTTACTATAATGTTATGTAAATGTGACAACCTTGCAAGTTACAGTTCTGCCCACATGGTTTATATGCGTTGTTATAGGGTGTTTATAAATCTATCCCTGTTTACTTATTTATAAATCTTTATTGCTACACGTCTATTTTTTGCTCTTCCTATTATTTGACTATTATTTGAAATTGGATTTAAATCCCCCAAACCAAAAGTCTTAATTCTATCTTCTTCTATATTATTATTTTTTAGAAAATTAGAAATCGATTCGGCTCTTTTTAGTGATAAATCTACATTATAATTGTCATTACCAATGCTATCAGAATAACCCAAAATATCAATTTTAAAATCATAAAAGCACTTCAAAACTCTAGTTATATTGCTCAATATCGAAGATGATGAGTCCGGAATTATGTAAGAATCAAAATCAAACGTAATCTTTGGTATAAAAATAATATTTGCAGAATCGGAATTAAAATATAGATATTCTTTATCAAGTATTGAATTTATTCTTTCTCCAATCTGGGGTATATTAATCGTTCCTGAGGAAACAAAAGAATTGGCTCGTAGAAATATAGCTGAATCAAAATAACCATCTCCAACATCTGATATGCAAATTTTAAAATGATATTTCTGATAAGGTACTATTCTCAATCCTGTTGACAATTTCACCGAAAGCCCATCAAATTGTATTGAATATGACAAACAATTACTTTTACCCAAAACAAATTCTTCATTTGAAATGAAAAAATTGTTATTAACTGAAGAATTTAAATTATTTACAGTAATTGGACTGTTATTACATTGTGCTATATTATACTTGTTCTGATGTGCTGAATCACTAATAAAAAATGCAAAAACATCATTCAGTCCCTTATTAACATATTCTGGATATTCTTCCGATGCAAAGATGTAATCAAACGAGACACTATCCGTATTTGCTGTAAAATCAAACTCTATTATAGTTGCATCAAATGTTTTTCCATTAGCCAATTTTTCCAGTTCTAAATCACCATCAAAATAGTGATAATTCCCACTATTACTTTGATTGTTTGGCCCAACTACATCCCAAACATCTCCTGTTGAAATTATAATACCTTTATTTAACGGGAAGTAGGGACATCGGTTTTTGAAAAGACCCAATGAGTTTTTATTTCCTATAAATTCAATGTTATCAATATTAACATCTTCATTATTGGATAAAAATGAATTAAGTATATAATTAACGTTTCTACTTGTATCAACGGAGAATTGAGCATACGAAAATGTATGAAAAAGAAAGACTAATATTATTGTTGAAACTCTTTTTAAAATGAACATATTAACTCAGTTTAATACCCTATAACTATATTATAAGACTAACACCACATTTTAAAGTAGTGATATAAAGCATAGTGTCTCGTGTATGAGCAGTGGCGGAGATTTTGCAAGTAATTTGATTTGAAAAACTAATTTCCAAATACAAACTCATTTCATTTATTGCTCTTATTACGCCATTGCTTATACACATTGTCAGGCTACATTTATTATTTCTCCATATTTCTTTATTTCATTTACTAATGGATTACTTTCATTAAAATCACTTTCTTTTATTGGGTGAGGTTCAATTCTACTATCAATTTCTCTTCGTAATCTCATTAATTCAAGTTGTATATTCATTAAATTATCATAGTCTTTTAGGATAACCGCAATATCAATATCGCTATCAATATGACTTGAACCTTTTGCATAAGAACCGAATAAAATAATTTCTACACAGTCATATTTTTCAGTAACTTTTACAGCAAATCTTTTAACTATGTCTATAATTTCTCTTTTATCCATTTTCTTATTTCTTTAATTCGTTCAATCCATAATTCTACAAAATCTTTCGTGCATTGATTATAGAACTCTCGTTTATAATCATCGTATCTTGCATTAATGTTGAAAAGTGAAATAGCATCTAACCAATCTGCATATTCTTCATTTAATTCAATTCCACTTTTTTTCTGCAATTCGTAGTAAGTTATGAATTGGTGGCGAATGTTTCTTTTTTGTTTTTACAAAATATGCTTTTAATAATTTTTCAGTCGAAATATGACCTAAAAATAAAGTCCAATTGTATTTCTTTGATTGAAACAAGAAATTCATAGTATCAAAATCTTCATCAGATGTTTTTATCCAATGTTTAACAATTTTTTCAACATTTATTTCTTTTTCTTCATTCATATTTTATCCTTTTTCACAAAGATACGAAAATTTCCATTATTGACTAAATTCAAAGTTTATAGGTAAGATGTATTCTGTTTTGTTATGTAGCCTCACTATCGTATAAGACTAACACCACATTTTAAAGTAGTGATATAAAGCATAGCTATATTATAAGACTAACACCACGTTTTAACGTGGTGGCATTAAAACACTCCTCTTTCTATTGTAGCCCGTTTTTAACGGGCTTGTTATACCGCAATAATAAAATAAAAAAACTGATAAAAGTTAGAGTTAGATACTATACAAAGGAGATATCTAAGAAGTAATAAGATTAGACTTAACAGTTTTTTTTACTTAATTCAAACAATACAGATATTTGAAAATCAAAATTATATAAAATAAACCTGTTAGGTCTTTTTATTTAAAATATCTTTTTAGACAGCCTCCTAAGTTTATAGAATCAAATTATAAATTTAACACATCATTAAAACATGGTGATTTAGCAATAAAATATATATTTTTACTACGTGAAAATTAAAAATAATTCTGGTGAAGATAATAAAACTGTTTTTTAAGCTGATTGTTATTGTTATTCTGTTTTTTACATTACTGATAATTGTTGCAAAAGTATATGAAAAACAGATAATAAGTAAAGCTGTATCTGTGTTAAACAAAAAAATAGATTTCCCTGTTTTTGTAAGTGACATTTCGTTTTCGATTATTAAAAAATTTCCCGATGCAACTTTAGAATTGTCGGATGTTACCATACTTTCGTCCGAAAAGTTAAATAAAAACGATTTTACCGAAAATGCCGATACTCTTTTATATGTAAAAAAACTGTTTTTGTCGGTTAATATTTTATCGCTGCGTAACAATAAATTGGAAATAATAAAAGCCTATGCCGACAATGCACGTATAAACATTTTTGTTGACAAACAAGGACATGAAAACTATAATATTTTTCCTGCCAAAGAACAAATAAAACAGCAAAATTCTGATACTTTAAGTGATAATACATTAAAATTTATGCTTAATAGGATACAGTTTAAGCGGTTGAATTTAAAATTTATAAATAGATACAAAAATATATCGGGTAACTTATATGCTCCGCTTTATACCATAAAAGGTGAGTTTTACAAAAACGAATACAGTGCCGTTACTTCGGGCAAGTTAAGACTGACATCATTTAAACAAGGTAAAATTGTAATTAAACCCGATGATTTTGCAAAAATTAATTTGAATGTAAATGTTTCAAATAATAAAATTGAATTTGTAAACAGTAAAATATACACTAAGAATATTACTCTGCTTGTAAATGGCAATATATCAACAAATAAGGTGACTTTTATTGATGTAAATATAACGGGAAACAGCAATAATATTAATGATATTGCAAGTTTTATACTTACCGACAACTCCTTTATCACATCGGGGGAATTAGGTATTTCAGCAATTATTAAAGGTAAAATAAGCAGTAAAATCTCTCCCTATTTTACTGTAAATTACCGACTTATTGACGGAAGTATAAAATACACCAAACAAAATATTTCTATTTCCAATATTGAACTTAACGGTAATTATACCAATGGTAAAAGCAGAAATTTATCAACATCGAAACTTACTGTTTCTGAAGTTAAAGCTCAAACAGACAAAAGCAATATTTCAAACGGAAAGTTCAGCATTATAAATTTTAATAATCCTTATATAAAACTGTCAGCTGATGCAAATATTGATATATCAAATATTACAGCTTTATTTTCAATAAAATCAGATTATCAAATTAGTGGTAATATTACAGGTAATATTGCTTTTTCGGGAAAATATTCGGCTGAAAAGAAATTTATGCATCAGCTGAAAATATGGAACAAAAACATTGATGCTCAATGCGATATCAACATAAAAACAAAAAATATTACACTATTGAAAGCTGACTTAAAAAGTGATATTAAATTGATAGATAACTCTATTTATTTTTCAGATATTTCGGGAAATATTAATAAAACAGATTTGACAACATCATCTATTGTAATAAACGATTATTTCACACCAATAGTTGATTCTACAGCATATTTTAATATTAATACTGATATTAAAGCAGATAATTTTTATTACAAGAATTTCAAAAATCTTTTTAACAAAAAAACCGGTACCAACTCTAAACCTTTAAATATCAATTTAAAAAGTAAGATTAAGTTAAATTATGCCGAATATGAAAAAATAAAAGCAAAAAATATATCAACACTCCTCTTATATAGAAGCAATAACCTTACAATTAGCAACTTAAAGGCAGATATATTTAATGGAAGTATAACAAGCGATATAAAATATTTTAAAAATTATGATAACAGATATATACTGCAAACCCATACCAAAACTTCTAAAGTTAATGTTAAATCGTTATTCACATCTTTCGATGATTTTAAACAAAAAATGCTTAAAGCTGAAAATATCAGCGGAAACGTAACTTCGGATTTTGATTTTGAAGCGTATTTTAAAAACAATAAAATTGAAACCGCCACTATTGAAATGCTGGGTCATATTAAAATAGAAAACGGCAAGTTGACAAATTACAAACCTATTCAGGAAGTTGCCAAATATTCAGAAATATCCGATTTAAAAAATATTGAATTTTCAATCATTGAAAATAATATAATGATAAGCGAGCAAACCGTGCATATTCCGCAAATGAATATTAACAGCAATGCTTTTGATATTTCGTTGTATGGTTGGCAAAAGTTTAACTCCGATTTTGAATATCATTTGCATATTTATCTCTCTGATTTTATCGGCGGTAAATCAAAACGTTTGGCTAAGCAACAATCGGAATTCGGATATATTGAAGATGACAATTACGGTAAAAAATCGTTGTTTATAAAAGTTTCAAGTGAAAACGGTAATATTAAAACAGGTCTTGATAAAGAAGTAATAAAACAAAATTTAAAAAAGAATATTCAGCAAGAGAAATTTGAATTTAAAAAAGCCTTGCACGATGAATTCGGCTGGTTTAAAAAAGACAGCACTTTAAATAAACCAAAACCCAAGCAAAAAAAGAAAGAGTTTATTATTGAATGGGATGATGATTAAAAATAAAAAAGTAGTCTGAAAAGGTGTAATTTCAAATGATAGTGAGAAATCCCTTAGTAAACAACAACGTGTTTTAGATGGATTATTAAAGATTTAACCTCAATGACTGTTTTTTTTAATATTTTTAGACAATCTCTTTATTACTAAATTCAAAATAATATTTCTTTAACTTTTTTTACTATCATTTCTGTAATTTTGCTCCCATCTCCAAGCCGAAAGTGTCATTTCGTCAATAGTTTTTTCGGCTTTCCAACCGAGTTCGTTGTTACCTATTGTAGTATCTGCCCAAATTTGCTCAATATCTCCTGCTCTTCTACCGACAATTTTATAATTTAACTTTTCACCCGTTGAGCGTTCAAATGCTTTAATAACTTCAAGAACCGAAAAGCCGTTTCCCGTACCTACATTAAACATCTCATATTTGGTTTTATTCTTTTTATTTATTAATCGTTCTATTGCTACAATGTGAGCTTTTGCCAAATCAACCACATGAATATAATCTCTTATACAACTGCCATCGGGAGTATTATAATCGTCGCCGAAAACTTTTAACTCTTCGCGTATTCCATAAGCAGTTTGCGTAATAAAAGGTAAAAGATTATTTGGCACTCCGCGAGGCAATTCCCCTATTAATCCTGAATGGTGAGCACCAATAGGATTAAAATATCGCAAAGCAATACCTTTTATGTTTGCTCCCGAAGCAATAGTATCTTTCAATATATTTTCGTTAACCTGTTTTGTATATCCGTAAGGCGATTCTGCAGGTTTTACGGGAGCTTCTTCAGTAACAGGCAATTTATCGGGCTGTCCGTAAACAGTGCACGACGATGAAAAAACAAAATTCTCAATATTATATTTAATCATTCCCTCAAGAAGATTAATCATTGTTACAATATTGTTTCGGTAATAGTGCAAAGGTTTTTCAACCGATTCGCCAACTGCTTTTGCTGCCGCAAAATGAATAACACCTATTAAATCGGTATGCTCTTTAAAAAAAATATCTAACTTATTGTTATCCAATAAATCAAATTCATAAAATTCGGGTCTTACTCCCGTAATTTGCTCTATTCTGTCAACAATAAATGCTTCGGAATTCGATAAATTATCTATAATTAAAACTTCGTATCCTTGCTCAATTAATTCAACTGTGGTATGCGAACCTATATATCCGGTGCCTCCGGTAACTAATATTTTCCCTTTTTTATTCATAAAATATTTTAATAACTTTTATTTTTACAACATTTTTTATTTTAGACAAACAAAAATATCATTTTTTTACAACATCTTTAGAATGTTTTAAAACTTCAACAATAAAATAATATTTTTAAATACATATATAATCTCTATATGCGACGAACTTAATTAGCTGTTTTTTTAGTTGTTTACAAATAACAGGTAGATTAATAGAAGTTTTGGTTCTACCACTAATTTAGTGGATAATTAAAAGCTAAATATCCAAACCTTCCAGGTTTTAAAAACCTGGAAGGTTTAATAATTATCTTTGTTATAGTATTTTAATATTTTTATTCATTTAAAGAATAAATCCTAAGTATTTTAAGTTATCC
>Ga0256845_1003128_pt1 | contig 11436 bp, 8 predicted proteins | sample RiftiametaG_FD_189101 | JGI IMG/M metagenome (GOLD analysis project Ga0256845, IMG submission 189101) | Tube worm associated microbial communities from hydrothermal vent at the East Pacific Rise, Pacific Ocean - Riftia | ecosystem: Host-associated > Annelida > Integument > Unclassified ... | reverse complement strand
CTTACGCAGGGCACACGTCCTCTCCTATGATCACCGATGCTCTGCCCACATCTGTTCCACCACGGGTTGAAACACGTGGCTCTTGTAACCAAGCCTGATCAATCGGGCTGGCTGGAGGAGCCTGTGTGAACAGGCTCGATCAAACTCGCTACGTCATTCATGGCGTGGCGGGAATTGCACCAGCCCGATATGTGTGGGCAGAGCGGGCTGGTGTATGAAAGGGGAGAGTTTTCATCCTGCGTAAGGTGAGTCTAAAAATGCCTATAACACGATAATGAGGGGCTTTGGGAGTGAATCCCCGGGCGAGGGGAAACCTCGGCCCTGCGTCCCATCAACGGATTTATCACACAACCGAGAAAAAAGGGGGAAAACAGATGTTCCATCACGAGGAAATTCACGAAAAGAAACGTCGAGTGCGCGAACTTATGGCCCAACGTGGATTGGACGGCATTCTGCTGCGAAAACAGTGTAATTTTTCCTGGTTCACTGGTGGAGGATTAAATCTTGTCGGAATCGCCACCGAAATGGGAGTTGCTTCCCTCTTGATTACCCCGGAAGCAGAATATGCCCTGTGCAATAACATCGAGGCTCCCCGCATGGACCAGGAAGAACAACTCACCGGGCAAGGATACGAAATCCGGTCTTTTCCGTGGTACGAGGACAAAGAACAACAGCTTGTCAAAGAACTGACGAATAACGGAACAGTGGGCTGCGATTCTGTCTTTCCTGGAACCGAGGAGATTTCGGAGTCCCTGAACCCTCTTCGTTATTCATTGACCTCATGGGAAGTTGAACGTTATAAAGAGCTTGGCCTTCTGGCATCCCAGGCGATTGAAGAGACGATGCTCACAATCCAACCGGGAGACAAGGAATGTGAAATTATCGGGCGTCTGGCGGAGCGATTATGGGCCAATCGTGTGGACTATATCACTACTTTTTGCGCAGCCGATGAAAGAATTTCCCTTTTCAGACATCCGATTGCCACAGAAAAGAAGATCAATACACGGGCTATGTTGTGTGTGAACGCCAGAAAACGGGGCCTCATTATTTCCCTGACCCGATTCGTACAGTTTGGAAAGGTCCCCGATGATCTCCAGAGAAAATATGAAGCCAATGTGTACATTGATTGCGTGCTGATGGCGAATACCATCCCTGGACACCCCGCGGTCGAGGCATTTAAGAAAGGTCTGGCCGCTTACAACACAACCGGATACGCCGACGAATACCAACTGCATCATCAGGGCGGGTCGATTGGCTATGCTGGCCGGGATTATAAAGTGAACTTTACAACAACGGAAGTCGTGCGGGAAAATCAGGGATTTGCCTGGAATCCCTCCATCACGGGCAGCAAAAGTGAAGATACCATGTTGGCGACATCCGGAGGCCCGCTCCTTCTTTCAGAACCCGTAACTTTCCCAACGATGACGGTGCAGACCGAGGGATACACCTTTGTCAGGCCGGCGATCCTTGAACGATAGAGGAAGGTTGTTATGAAATTCGCAACTCAGCGCCTTACGACAAATTATGTGTCTTGAAAGAAAAATCTCTTGACTAAATAAACGCAATAATTAGGCTATCGTCTCGTTGTGTTACGTATGTCGTAGATCGTTAATATTCACATCCCAATTACCACCCAGTTAAGGAGAAGAGTTTATGAAAAGATTCAGATGGAGCAGGATAGTTGTTATTGGCCTGGTATTGTCAGTTGGTGTAGGAATCGGAACGGTCGAAGTGCGGGCAAAAGATTATCCCTCCCGTGAGGTTGAGGTGATGGTTCCCTGGAGTGTTGGGGGGTCAACAGATACGGTATTTCGGACCTTTCTGACAGTACTTCCTAAATATCTCAAAGCTCCGGTGATTATCGTGAATCGTCCTGGCGGAGGAGCTGTTCCGGGCTATGCAGAGGCGCTGAAAAAGAAACCGGATGGATATTACTTCGTTGCCTGGGCGACTCCCTCTATTACGAAAACCCACATGAGCGTAACGCCCTATAATTACAAAAGCTTTGATCCGGTGATTAACCTGGTCAGCGCCCCCTGTTGGCTGTTGGTTCCTAAAGATTCTCCCTATCAGACATTAACCGAGTTGGTTGAAGATGCCAAAAAGAACCCTGGCAAAATTAATTTGGGAAATGCCGGGGCAGGCGGAGGAACCCACATGATCGCGCTGGCATTTGAAAAGGCGGCTGGCGTCAAATTTAATCACATCCCGCATAAAGGCGGCGGCCCCACAGTTGTCGCAGCAGTCGGGGGCCATGTTGACGCCATTAACGTGTCTCCTCCAGAAGGGATCCCTCAGTTAGATGCCGGAGAACTGCGGTGTCTGGCGATTTTTTCGAAGGAACGGCTCGAGACATTTCCGGATTATCCGACAGCCATCGAGCAAGGAGTTGATTTTGCGTTAAGCCAATGGCGAGGGTTGGCCACTGTTAAAGGCACTGATCCGGCCCAAATAAAGGTGATACACGACGCCTGGAAAGCCACAATGGATGATCCGGATTTACAAAAGCTTGCGAAAAAAGCCGGCATCCTGCTCGACTATAAAGGCACAGAGGAATTTATCACATGGGTTGACGAACAAAATGCATTTTATGAAAAATTGATTAAAAGCAATAAAATGGGTGACAGATACAAATACTAATCTATGAACCACAGAGAGGTGACAGGTGCTTGTGCCATTTGTCACCTTTTTTTGTGGGAAATGCCGAGGTGACTGTGGGTAACAAGGAGATATTCCTGGGTGGTTTTTTTATGGTCTTATCTGTGGTCGTGTTTGCGCTGACCTTTCAGTTTCCACAACAGACGATTGCGCTTCCGCCAACCATATTCCCGCGGTTTGTAAGCATCTGTCTGTTTCTCCTGGCCCTGTTGCTTCTTATGCAAGGCATCTTGGGCGTCAGAGCATATTCAGCCTCTGACAATCCGGCGTCAACGTTCGATAAAAGGGGGCTGGCGCGGTTGTTTTCTCTGTTCATGGTGGCATTTGTTTATACACAAATTCTTCCACACACAGGCTATGTGATCGCGACTCCTCCTTTTGTGGCCGGCACAATGCTGCTTTTTCACGAAAAGCGTTGGGGATGGATTGTCGCCATATCATTGGGTACATCAGCGATATTGTATCTGGTATTTCGGATGGTCTTTAAAATTCCTTTACCCCGATTTAATCTGTGGTAATGAAGAATGATCCGTCTCATCCCTGAGGAACTTCGACAAGCCCTCGTCCAGGGACGTTCGAGACGTTACATGGCCTGAACAGTCGAACTGGAACGTTCGACCTGCATTTACACGTTACATAAGAGGAAACTGAAGAGAAGGAGTTTTCTATGGCATCGATTTTTCAAGGATTTTTATATGTGCTGCACCCTTTCCATTTTCCATTCTTGTTCCTGGGGGTGATCGGGGGAATTATTGTCGGAGCTCTTCCGGGCCTGACCGGTTCTGTTGGAATCATTCTCCTTCTCCCTTTCATATTCCATCTCGATGCCAGTACAGCAATGGTGATGTTATGCGGCATGTTTTGCGGGGCAATTTACGGAGGTTCTATTTCAGCCATTCTCATCAGTACTCCAGGAACTCCTTCAGCCGCCGCGACTGTCCTTGATGGTTATCCTCTTACGCAAAAAGGGGAGGCCGGGAAGGCGATTGGGGTCGCCACCATTGCTTCGACAACGGGTGGAATTATTTCAACGTTCTGCTTAATGTTCATCGCTCCCCAGCTAGCGCGAATTGCCCTGAAATTCGGGCCTGAAGAATATTTTGCCTTAACCGTGTTCGGCCTGACTGTCATTGCCAGCGTTGCCGGAGAATCGCTGATTAAAGGCCTAATTTCCGGTTTTTTTGGGCTTTTAATTGCGACGGTCGGGCTTGATCCGATTATCGGGTATGCCAGGTTTTCTTTTAATATCCCGAATTTAATGACCGGTTTTCCTTTACTCCCTGTCTTGATCGGCTTATTCGCAATCTCGCAGATTTTTATCCAACTCGAATCCGCCGGAAAAGATGTGTTCTGCTATAATCAAAACATCAAAGCTGTCTTACCGACGTTTAAGGAACTGAAACGATTAGCCCTGGTGATTATTCCATCATCCTTTTTGGGAACGTTTATCGGAGTCATTCCCGGCACTGGGGGAGCCATTGCTTCTTTTCTGGCGTATAATGAAGCAAAGCGCTGGTCGAAGGAACCTGAAACATTTGGCAAAGGGAACCTGGCGGGCATTGCTGCCCCGGAAGCAGCCAACAATGGGACCACCGGGGGAGCAATGGTTCCGTTGTTAACACTCGGGATCCCCGGCGATGTAGTAACGGCCGTGATGTTAGGCGCGCTCATGCTCATCGGGTTGCGTCCTGGCCCATTATTATTCAAAGAGCATCCTGACGTGGTGAATGCTATTTTTGCAGGACTCCTCCTGGCCAACGTGTTAATCCTGCTGCTGGGGATTTTGAGTGTCCGGGTCTTCCCTAAAGTGTTGCAGGTTCCTCCTACGATTCTGTTCCCGGTGATTTTCACGCTCTGTTTTCTGGGAGCATTTTCGTTAAATAATAGTCTTTACGATATGCTGATCGCCCTGATTTTCGGAGTGATCGGTTATGTGATGCGGAAGAATGGTTTTCCCACAGCCCCGGTCGTATTGGGCGTGATCCTGGGGCCAATTGCAGAAGATGTGCTGGCGCGGGCATTGCTCATTTCACATGGTGACTGGACAGTATTGTTTCGCGCGCCAATCGCCTTATTTTTTTACGGGATTTCCATGCTGTCCCTGATTTATTCCCTGAGACGGCGTTTGTCGTCGATAGTACAGCCCGTGCAACAATAACAACGCAGATAAACGCTCATACATGAACGAGGTGAGAACCATGACATTACAGAAAAAACTTATCTGGGCAGGACTACTGATCGTCTTACTCCCCATGCTCCTTTCTACCGGCGTGATGTGGGTCCTCATCCAACGCCAGAATAACCACGATGCGGTCGAACGATCTGAGCAACTCTTAGAGATCGTCCGCCGCGAACTCGATTATCAAACAGCAGAGTTGTTGGCAGAGATGGTGCAATTTTCGCAGGATACCACGTTGGTGAATAATATTACCTTTCTCATTCAAGGGGGAAATATCGCCAAAGATATTGCGGAATTTTATAAAATTGAAATCGGAGGGGCATTGGCGAAATTTGCGAGCATGAATACCTATGATGTGGCGATGCTCTTTGATAAGGATCATGCTCTGGTGTCGTATGTCCAAATCGAAGACGGCGAACATGTGCTGGGGCTGGTGTCTCAGGCTGATGATGGCTCCGTTGTTCTCAAAACGATTACCAACGAGAGAGTGATAATGGGAAAAGAAGATGCGACTCCTGCCGATTGGGTGGTGTCCCCCATTCCAGAGGACATTTCTTTACGCTGTGCGGGGTCGATGCCGGAATCGCTCAGTACGATAACGGTGTTTCAGGGGCGTCTTGCCATAAAAACAGAGGTGTCTCTCCGAAGCATTCCTGACGATCCATCCTCGCTGTTCCTGGGGTGCCTTGTGGGGTATTGCCGTTTGGACCAGGACTTAATTGCCAGATTGTCAGAACTGATTTGCGCTCACGTCAATTTTTTTCTGGGCTCGCAACTGACCCTTGGAACTCTCGCGGAGTTTTCGACTATCCCGGAATCCCATTTTAACGCATTACAGCAACTGTCTGCAACTGCTGATAAGCCATATTGGCATACAGAACTCACCATCGACGATCATCCCTATTATCAACTCTATTATCCTTTTATACGACGGGAAGATGGAACCATCGAAGGAACGCTTGCCCTGAGTTCCTCGAAAGAGCCTACGTACAGAAAAACCCGTGAAGTCGTACTCCTCCTCAGCGGAGTGTCGTTAGTGTGTGTGATCATTATTATCCCGATTACCTTGCTCTTGTCAGGGAAAATTGCCCGGCCTATTCGAAAAATGGCCGCTATTTCCGAGGCGATTGCCGAGGGACATATTGAACAGGATATTGAACTGGTGACTTCACGCGATGAGATCGGCAGCTTGTCCCGTTCGTTTCATGCCATGGTGCTCTATTTACGGAACATGGCGGCGATGGCAACAAGCATCTCCTATGGGGAAATTGCCCAGGAGGTGACTCCCAGGTCAGAACAAGATACCCTTGGGAAAGCGTTTCAACGCATGACGCTCTATATGAAAGAAATTGCATCGATCGCAACGAGTATTGCTGATGGAGACCTGCGTCAGGAGTTTCAGCCGCAATCCGAACAGGACATCCTGGGAGCGGCATTTCAAAAAATGACGGCGCTGCGGTATATGATCAGTCAGATTATCGGGAGTTCGGAGCACATTCGCGCTGCGTCCAGTCAGTTGCAAAAGATTAGTGAACTGCTGTCAACTGATGTGGAAGAGGCTTCCCGGAAAGTCGAACTGGTGTCAGGAACAAGCCAGCAAATCAATCAGATTATTCGCCATGTCGCAACCGCAATTGAAGAATTCTCGGCGAGTATCCGCGAAATTTCGCGGAATACGTTTGAAGTGGCAGATGTCGCGAATAAATCAGTGAGCCTTACAGAATCTGCAAGCGTTGCGATCACCGATTTAGAAGGGCAATCACAGGAAATAGATGAAATTACGAAGGTGATTACGTCCATTACCAGTCAGACGCACCTTCTGGCGTTGAACGCCACCATCGAAGCGGCGCGAGCCGGAGAATCCGGTAAAGGATTCGCTGTGGTGGCGGGTGAAGTGAAAACCCTGGCCCGAGAAATTGCCAGCTCTGCTGACGATATAACTCAGCGGATTGAGACGATTCAACTCAGCAGTCAAAAAGCTGTCACCGCAATCCGGGAGGTCTCGAAGATGATTACGCAAACCGACGAGATCGCCCACGCCATTGCAACCTCTCTTGAGGAGCAAACCGCAACCTCTAATGAAATTGTCCACAACGTCGCCGAAGTGTCTGACGGGAGTGATGAAACAGCAACCTCAATCGCAGATGTCTCGACAGTTACCCAGCATATCTCGGACCAGGCCGAGACGGTAGAAAAATCTGCCATGGAGTTAGCCAGCCTGGCAGATCAGTTACACCAGCTCGTTGACAAGTTTAAAATCTGAAAAGGGAATGAGTTTTGTGAAAACGCCTTCCCTCTCTATGAAAAATATTGCACATTGAACCTCTCCCCCGGCCCCTCTCCTGCCAGGCGAGGGGAGACAAGCTCTCCCCAATACTGTTGACGGAAGAATACTGTGGGGCAAACGAAAGTTTGCACTCCTGAGTGAGTGGATAACCCCAGGCTGGAGTGCAAACGTTAGTTTGCAAAAATTTCTTCAATCAACTTGTATTGACCTCTCTCCCGGCCCCTCTCCTGCCAGGCGGGGGGAAGCTATCTTTCCCTTCCCTTGCAGGGAGGTGGCCAGGGGGTAGGGCATTCTTCCCTTGCAGGGAGGGGAAAAAAGTTGGCATAAATCATGAATCACTAATAGGGAGCAGACAGGGCACACGGCGTGCATTTTATTCCCTTTTCAGCAAGGCAGGTTTATGCGCATTCTGATCATTAACTATGAGTTTCCCCCGATTGGCGGCGGTGGAGGCATTGCGACCTATTATATTGCCAGGGAACTCTGTCGTAAAGGCCATGCTGTCAGCGTGTTAACGTCCCACTTCCGGGAACTGCGCTGGCATGAGGAACTTGAGGATATTCAGGTCTATCGCGTGCCCGTGTTGCGGAAACGCCGGGATTATTGCAGTGTGCTGGAGATGGCGACCTTTATCCTTTCCTCACTTCCGATGTTATTATATCTTTTATTGAGTCGGAAGTTCGACCTGCTTCACATTTTTTTTGGGGTTCCAAGCGGGCCGTTAGGGTACATTGCTAAAAAAATCTTTCATATCCCATATATTATCCGCATGGGAGGCGGCGATGTCCCTGGGTTTCGACCCTTTCAGTATAAACGAATGTATACAATGCTGACTCCGTTTTTAAACGTCCTCTGGCGCAATGCAGAGTTTTTGGTGGCAAACAGTGCAGGACTGCGTAATATGGCGCACCGAGTGTTCCCGACTCTCCCGATTGATGTCATTCCGAATGGCGTGGATTTGAATCGTTTTACCAGTGGGTCGCAGCGTTGTCCGGCTCCTGAAATTCGAATTCTTTTTGTTTCCCGTTTAATCCGCAGAAAAGGGTTACAATTTTTGATTGAAGCGGTGTCGGACATACGAAAGCACACCCACGAGCCATTTATAATTAAGGTGGTCGGCGATGGGCCGGATAAGGAGTTTTTTATCCGGCAGATTGAGGAATATGGGGTAAGCGAGTATTTCCGTTTCTACGGTTATGTTGATCATGGCAAACTTCCGGAATATTATCTTGATGCGGATATATTTGTGCTCCCGTCTCTTGCAGAAGGAATGCCTAACGTGGTGCTGGAAGCAATGGGCAGCGGTTTGCCGATTGTGGCAACCAGCGTTCCCGGGAGCGAAGAATTGGTGCATGATGGTGACAATGGATTTCTGCTGGAGAGCGGAAACACCGAAGAATTAGTCCGAGCGCTGGCAGCCCTTATTCATGATCGTCCTCTCCGCGAAAAGATGGGCAGGCAGAGCCAGACCATTGCCAGAGAATATGCCTGGGACCTTGTGGCCGACCGATATATGGAGTTATATCAACATACTGTCCATCACGAAAAGCTGCATACAGCCGGAGAGTTTTGGCAGAATGTTTGAAAAATTCCAGAGGGCAGTCGAACGCACGTTACAGCGTTTCACAATCAAAGACACCACCCAATTCACGCAATTGGTCAGAGATGAGCTTTCTGATATTTCTCCTGATATTCATCAGTCCTCTCCAAACGCCCGGCAATTACACACGCTCTATGAGTTGCGTGCTCGTTTCCTCGACTGGGAACTCGGCACTGGCTATTTAGGATTTTTCTCACGCAACCCCGGGACACGATACACCTTCACTCGCCGTCTGGAAGTTGTCTTTCAGATGCTCCCATCTCTCGAACGTGTAAAAATTTTAGAAATTGGCTGTGGGGCCGGGTTGTTCTGTCTGGAATCAGCCCGGCAGGCAACAACCGTAATCGGCATCGATATTTCGTTGTTTGTTCTGGACTTTGCCCGTCAGGTAAAAGATGAGGTCCACTCTCAGAACGTCTCCTTTCAGCAAGGCGATGCTGAACAGTTGGCGTTTCGGGATGAGACCTTTGATTTGGTGATTTGCAGCGAAGTGCTGGAGCACGTGCCTGACCCTCAACGCGCCTTAGCCGAAATTCGACGAGTGACAAAACCTGGCGGGACGGTTATTCTGACCACGCCGTCCGCCGTCTCGTTATCCGATCTGTTTATGGGGCTGTTTCGGGTATTCAATAAGCATATTGAGTCGGAAAAAGACGTCCACTTTGATAAAAAAACCTATCTTGCCATGCAGCGGATAAATCGGGAGCAATCTGAAAATATTGACAATACGATTTTTGTCCGCATCCACGAACGGTTTTCTTTTCCGGCGTTGCTCACCATGTTCCACCAGGCAGGTTTGAATGTGGAGCAAGCGCATGGAACGGTTTTTGCATTTCCACCTCATTACCAGATTTTCTATCGCTACTGCCCCGGCTGGGCGCTTCCTGCAATCCGGTTGTTGGAACAGGTCTTAAATCGGGTTCACATTTTTCAGCGATGGGGCTCAGTGACCACGTGCTTTACTTTAAAAGCGGGGCCAACGGAATAACATAACATACATGCAAGAAAACAGCGAACAATTTTCTGTCAAACAGTTGTTGGGCAATGCCATTCCAACAAAAAACATTCCACGACTCCTGTCGCTGGGGTTTGGGATTATTCTGCTCAGTTGGCTGGTGGCGCAGCTTGAGTGGTCAACAACTGTTGACATTATTCGGAATGTTCCGCCTTCCTACTTGTTGTTAGGTGGTTTGTGCTACATCACCAGTTTTTATCTGAGGGCGTTGCGGTTCCGGCTGTTACTCCCTTTAGAGAGAAACGTCGGGCATCTTTTTCCGATTGTGCTCGTCCATTATACGGCGTTGAATATTATTCCAGCGCGCCTAGGGGAATTGTCGTATGTTTATCTTCTCAAAAAATTCAATCACATCTCGACCGGGTACAGCGTCTCCAGCCTTATTATTGCCAGAGTATTCGATCTGATTGCGATTTCCCTTTTATTCCTCTTGTCTTCTCTCTTTGTCGATCTGCCTTCTCCCTGGTTACAAACCGTCAATCTTTCAGTGGGAGGATTTTTACTCGGTGTGATTGTGATCCTCATGCTGATTCTGGCCTATAAGGAACGGTGTGTCGAGTGGTTGAAGGTTCGGATGAGCGCAAAGGGTTGGAACCGGTACACGCTTGTCCAACGTGTCTTAAATGGCCTGGACGAGATTGTGAGTGCGTTACAAAGTCTCCGAATGAGACGAAGGCATCCAGGGAAAGTATTTGGTTTATCGCTTCTGATCTGGCTCAGTATTTTCTCCGTGAATTACCTTTTATTGAGGGCCTTTGAAGTGAATCTTTCGTTTATAGAAATAGCGTTGGTCTCAACGTTTATTATTCTTCTGACCGTGCTTCCCTTCCAAATGATGAATGGTCTGGGCATCCATGAAACCACCTGGACGTTCATTGCCTTGTCACTGGGGGTTCCGAAACATATCGCCATTGTGTCGGCCTTCGGGACGCATATTTTATCAACCCTCTTTCTCTTGATTTTTGCGGCGTATGGCTTCTGGAAAATATCGCATATTCCTCAAGAGCCGTCACGCGGATAGTCATGATGAAAAAATATGTGAACGCCTTGTTCAATGTGGTTTTGAAACCGCAGACCATGCGGCAGATGCCGATTCATATCCAGGTCGAGCATACGACGTATTGTAATTTAGATTGCAAAAGCTGCGAACGGTCGAAATTCATCACCCATCCGCAGCATCTCAGTCTTGAAACATTTACCCGGATTGTAGACCAGGTGCAGCCTGAAAAGATCACCCTGGGCGGTCTTGGAGAACCGTTCATGCACCCCGGAATTTTTGACATAATCCGCCTTGCCAAACGTCGTCATTGTTCCATTAACACGACCACCAACGGAACATTACTCACTCAGGAACGCTGTGATGAGATCGTCAGGAGTGGTTTAGACCTGATTAAAATTTCAATTGATGGTGCAACCCGCGAGACCTATCTGACCGTGAGAGGGCAGGACAAATTTCTCCAGGTCCTTGACGGCGTCCGAGGGCTTATTGACGCCAAAAAACGCCTGAATGCTCCCAAACCGTATATTCGCTTCAATTATGTGATGTTCAAGGATAATTATCACGATGTGGCTCAGATCGTGGAACTCGCAGATCGGCTGGGAATCAATGCTATCTATTTTCAGCCCCTGGAGCTTGTGAATATTGAAGAGCGGTATGACCTCCTGGTTGGGGATTTACGCTATGAGGATTTTTCCCG
>Ga0256845_1003127_pt1 | contig 11436 bp, 13 predicted proteins | sample RiftiametaG_FD_189101 | JGI IMG/M metagenome (GOLD analysis project Ga0256845, IMG submission 189101) | Tube worm associated microbial communities from hydrothermal vent at the East Pacific Rise, Pacific Ocean - Riftia | ecosystem: Host-associated > Annelida > Integument > Unclassified ... | reverse complement strand
ATATACAAAATAGTATTGACAACACCAAGAAAAATAACGCTAAATAATTGATTATTAATCGGTTAATTTAGGTAGTGAAATCTTGGATTCCCGAAAACCTAAATGGAGTGAGTATAACCTCTCGACTGGACTCGAGGATACAAACCAACTACCATGAAAAAACTACTTTTGCTTTTCTGCTTAATTACTACGATAAACTCCGTTTCCCAAACCGAAGCTGCTGATAAAAAAGCGATTATTTCTGTTTTGAAAACACAAGAAAACGCATGGAACCAAAACGATCTTGAAGGTTTTATGCAAGGGTATTGGAAAAGCGATTCTTTAAAATTTTACGGAAGTAAGGGAGTTACTAGCGGTTGGCAAAAGACGCTGGATAATTATAAAAAAGGATATCCTTCAAAAGAATACACAGGAACCTTAAAATTCACGATTGATGCAATTACTAAAATTGAAGAAAATTCATATTACATAATGGGTCAATTCCATTTGGTTCGGGATGTGGGAAATGCAAACGGTGTTTTCTTGATTATCTTCCGAAAAACTGAAGGTGAATGGAAAATTATCGCAGATTTGAGTTGCTAGTTACCTTTAATTCGTTTCCACAGATCGGAAAGTAAATTTTTGGCGTCTCCTGTGTTTTTGGGCTCTTCAGTAATCGTCACTTCATTATTTTCTTTTTCAATAAGAAAACTGAATGCGTATTTATCTACGCTTTGGTCAACACTCATCTTTCCAAAACGAAGATCGTTTAAGTAAATTCCATTTTCTTTTTCAGAAATAGTGTACCAACCTTGTGTAATGTTGATAAGCCGTTTTACTTTTTCATCCTCTTTTAAACCTCCCAATGCTTCATGGTTTTTCGGATTTGCAAAAAACTTAATTGGTTGCGAATCAAAAAAAGAATAATCACCAATTAAAAAGGCGTCTTCTGTTTCCACATTTGCTGTCCAAAGAATTGTATTAAATGGACTTGGTTTTGTTTGTATTTCAGAATATGCAATATTTTGATTATTCAACGTGTTTTCAAACTTAAAAAATGTAATTCCTTTTAAAATTAATGTTAGCACCATATAAGAACTACTCACAATCAAACCTAGATTATTGAATTTTCGTCTTTTAATACTTCCTCTTTTCTGAAGCATCGCCAAAATCAAAAACACTAGAAATGGCAGGGTGTAAAGTGGATCGATGACGAAAATATTCTTATACGCCAACCGAAGATCCAGTGGCCAAAAAAGCTGCGTGCCCCAAGTGGTGTGGGCGTCCAACAAAGGATGTGTTACAAAACACAGAAACCAAAACCAAAACCAATCTTTTAGTCCTGCCCGCTTATCCCAAAGCGAGAGTAGCAATCCAAAAAGCAACCCAAAAACCATTGCGAATACAATGGAATGTGTAAAGCCACGATGAATTTCTAATGCCGAAACTGTATCGGTAAAATAATTTGCAATCACGTCCAAATCTGGAATCGTTCCTGCAATGGCACCCAAAACCATTGCTTTGTTGCCTATTTTTTTACCTAAAACCGCTTCACCAACCGCAGCGCCTAAAACTATTTGTGTAACTGAATCCATTTTGAAAAATTAGTCTACAATCTGCATTTTTTTAAGCAAAAAAGAAGCGTTCATGTTTTGGCAAATTCCAGGTTTGAAGGTGTAATCGAAAAAAAGTTCGTCGTTTTCAATTACTGCATCGAAATAGAAGTTTTTTACTTCTTCCATTTCTTCAGCGGCAACGCATAAACTTAAATCGTGGGTTGCAATAATTCCTGTGGAATTACTCGCTACAAGTTTTTCAACAAATTTTCGGGAGCCGATGGCTTTGTCTGTGCTGTTTGTTCCTTTTAAAATTTCATCTAAAATTATAAAATAACGATCGGTTTTTATTTCGTCAACAATAAATTTAAGGCGTTTTAATTCACTAAAAAAGTACGACTCATCATCCGTTAAACTATCGGTAGTTCGCATACTCGTGATTAGTTTTATAGGGTTGTATTCGGCTTTTTCAGCAGAAACTGGCAGACCGATATTCCCCATTACAATTTGAAGGGAAACGGTTCTTAAAAATGTACTTTTCCCTGCCATATTTGCACCTGTAACAATGAAAAATTCTTCTGAATTAATTTGAAAATCATTGCGAACCATTGTCGATTCATTCAATAAAGGGTGTCCAGCTCCTTTCACTTTTAATACTGGTACTTTATCATTTATTTCAGGAAAAATATAGTTTGGATGATTGAATTTGAAATTACCCAAACTACTGTATGCATCGAAAAACGTAATTACGTCAAACCACAAAGGCACTCTTTCTTTGTGTGCCTCAATCCATAATTCAATATTGTAACTCTGTCGCAAATCGCGAAGCATAAACCCGTTTGCAATAAACCCGATGAGCATATTGCTGCGTTGGTCTAAAGCGTCTAAATGTTTAGCAAATTTCTTTAAAATGGCAGAGGCATTCGTTGAAGAAATTACAATTAGATTTTTTTTCTGTGAAAGTAAATCTGAGGAAAAATCTTGTGTTTCAATTTCTAAAATAAGCTTATGAAACTGCTCAAAAGTACTTTGTATTTTTGATGTGTGCGAAGAAAGATCGTTTACTTTTTTTAGATATCTTCCTGAAATTGCAATCCCTAAAAAGAACCATCCGGCAACGGCATATCCTGAAATCATATCTAAATAATTCAACACAATCAATCCCACGGAAATTGCTGAAAAAATTAATGCAACGGGTTTTATCCATTTTGGAACAAAGGTTTTATAGTCTTTTAGCCAATTTGTAACTTCGGTTGCAGAAACTTCAGTTTTTACTAAGGAAGCAATCGCTGAAAACTGCTGGCGCCATTCAGGTTTTTCTGAAATTTCTTCGACGGCTTTTTGCTTTCCTGGAATATTAGTAATTTCATTTTCAGTGAACAATTTCGCCAAAAAATCGGAGCCACTTTCTAAAGCAGTTCTATTCAAATATTGAAATATGGAACCACGACCAAAAAGATCAATATCTTGACTGTAAAAATGAAGTGGATCTTTATATTTTTCGCCAGAAGGCAAATGATGAAATGCTCGCTCTAAAACTTGTAATTCAGTTTCATTTTGAGTGATCAACGCTTTTTTAAGATCGCGCTGGTATTGTAATGCACTATGTTTTGTAACTAAATAGATAAAAACAGTAATGCCCAAAACAATAATTGGAATCACAATTTTCGCATTTCCAAAGAAAAAATACACGCCAAAACAAGCAAGCAAAAATACAATAAGCCGAATGGTACTGAAAACGGCGAGTTTACGCTTTAAAATTTGTAAGGCTTCTGAATGAATTTTAATCTGTTGTTTATAAAAATCTGAAGGTTTGTACATTGGCTTTTTTTATTACTAACAGGTTTCGAAAACTTGTTCGTTTTAATTTGTAGTTGTCGTGAACTTAGAGGTTGGCAAGTTCTGCCTGAAGTTTTTTAGTTAGTCCTTTTACAACCAAATTGTAGGAATGATCTATCAATTCTATAATTAAATTGTGAAGTATGTTTTTTTCAATTTCTACAGTGTTCCAGTGAACTTTGCTCATATGATATCCTGGAAATATTAATCCGTCGTATTCTTCGCGCAGTTCGATAGCACGTTCGGGATTGCATTTTAAATTGGCAGTTGCTGGATGAACGGCTACACTTGTTAAAGCAAACATTTTACCCATCACTTTAAAAACAAGGGTTTTATCATCAAACGGAAAAGATTCGGTTACTGCTTTTTTGGCGATGCAATATTCTCTAAATTCTTCTATGTTCATTTTTTTAACTTTGGTCTTTCCTGCTTGCCAGCAAGTAGGGAATCTGAAGTGTAAAGTGCCGAATAATCTAACTTCCAATTAATCGTTTCCACAAGTGTTTCCATAAGTTGAATAGTTTCCAAAGCCTGTTTTGAGGCTTCATTAAACAAATCTGTTTCAGGAATTTTATCTATTATGTGCTTTTTGGCTTCTTGATTTATTTCGGTTAAATCTGTCGCTGTAAAAGGATTTGCCCAGCCTTCGCGCTTGTCATAATATTTAAAATCGGTTTCAATAGTTAGCAATTCGGGCTGTGGAAAATTGGTTAAGATTATAGTTCTGTTTTTAGTATCAGCATTCATTTTTACTTTGGTAAGATCGAAACCAATATGCGCTTTTGCTTCAATAAGAATCAAAGCCTTCTTTTTTCCTAATAAGAGGTTAAGCCATTTATCTTTTACATTTTCGTAATGGAAAATTTCAGAAAAATCGCCTTCCACAGTGATAAATTTACAAACGCTACGAATTTTTTCCATCAAAATAACAGATTGGGTATTCACCTTTTCTCGCTTACGAACACCGCTAAAGCGTGCAAAAAGAAAGTAAGCCAAAATGGCGCCAACCGCCAAACCTATAAAAAGATATTCCATACCGTTATTTCCCAATTTTACCTAAATGCGTGTTCTTAAAACTATCCGGATATTTTAGACCATACCCTAAAATTCTATCGAACGCAGCGTAAGAAAACAAAATTACACCTATTAAAATTAATACCGAATTATCGAAGTAAAAACCCCACAATCCAATAGCAATTGCAATGGTTTTATTGTGAAATAAATTATAAATAATTGCACCAACTTTTGTGTTAATTAAATATCCGATTGCGCCAATATCTGGTGTAAGTAATAAAGCAGGAAACCACCACCAAGTATAATTGAGTTGGCTGAATAGTACGATTCCTAAAATGAATTGTGCTAATTCTTCAATTTTTAAAGTTGTTTCCATTATTAAATAATTTTATAGAGTACCGGTTTACTTGGCGAAGCGTCGTTATGAAAGGACGCCATCTGTAAATTAAGCAAATAGGCGCCGTCTATGATTGAATCCAGAACGTATATTAGTTCTGTAATTGTACAATCTTCTCGGGGTTTTTCGGGATAATTCCAAAATGCTTTGTGCGCTAAAAGCTTGCCTTCGTCTCTTTCTTGGTCAACCGAAGGAAGATCTATTAACAAATGCTTTACACCTATTTCTCTCAAAAACAAAGCTGCTTTTTCATGAAGAAACGGCCAATTAGTATCTGACCAATGCTTTGATTTTTTTTCTAAAGTGTTGGGGAGTGTCCTAATAATAACCGCTTCAGGTGTTTTTTCATGTAAGGCTTTTGTAATACTTTCTTCGGAAATAATTGAGTCGCCACCAATTTTTATGGGTTTTACTGAAATTACTTCAACTAAAAAAAAGAAAGTTTTTAAGGCGTCGTTTACGGAATGAAATTTTTCTGAAATATGCCCGAAACACTCGGTATGTGTACCGTGAGCGTGCGGATTGAAAAACACATTATTAAAATTGACTGAACCACCTTCCGAAACTTTCCCCGTCCAATCTCCCATTGTTACAGGTTCAATTGTAGGTTTTGATTGATACCAAGCCAGCGGATTTTCTTCCGAAGCCTGCAAAGGGATTGAGATATCTAAGGGTTTGGAAAGATCAACTTTTATAGTTTGGTTGTTTATTTCAATAGTTGTTTTCATTTGTAAATTTTGAAGAAATAAAGATACAATAATAACAGACCTAACAGGTCTTTGAGACCTGTTAGGTCTCAACGTAAAACAAATCGCTCGCAATGCCATCACTCAAAAATTTTCCTTTTTTTAAAACTTTTAAAGTCTGATTTTCGAGAGTTAACAATTCATTTTTTAAATGAATCGAAGCCTGTTCCAAAAGATATTCTAAAAAATCCTTCCCAAATTCATTTTCTATTTTTTCTAGCGAAACACCTTTTTTGGTTCGCAGACCAGTCATAATATATTCGTTATATCGGTCTTCTTTTGAAAGGTTTTCCATTTCTGAAGACAACTCACCTACTTCAATACTTTTTATATATTTCGTATTGTTTGCAACATTCCAACTTCGTGATTTGCCATTGTAACTATGCGCTGATGGGCCTATACCAATATAAGGTTTGCCTTCCCAATATGCTGTATTATTTCTAGAATGAAAACCCGTTTTTCCAAAATTTGAAAATTCGTAATTATCGAAATCTGCTTTTTCTGTTTCTTCAACTAAGATTTCATAATGCTCTTTTGCAGCTTCCTCATCAACTGCTGGTATAATTCCTTTATCAATGAATTTTTTTAACGCTGTTTTCGGTTCTACCGTTAAAGCATAACACGAAAGATGCGGCACATCTAAATTTAATGCAATTTCAAGATTTTTATTCCAGCGTTCATTGCTCATTCCTGGAATTCCGTAGATTAAATCGATACTTATATTTTCAAAATATTGCTTCGCTTGTTTTATACAATCCAATGCTTCGGTTGCGTTGTGAGCACGGTTCATTAGCTTTAAATCTTCTTCAAAAAAGGATTGTATGCCTATGCTTAAACGGTTAATCTTTGAATTTCTGAATTTCTGAATTTCTGAATGTGAAAGGTCGTCAGGGTTAGCTTCAAGTGTTATTTCTGGGTTTTCGGCTATTTTATAATTTTTATATACAGTCTCAAAAATCTGTTGTAATTCTTCCGAAGTAAGTAAGCTTGGAGTTCCACCGCCAAAATATATGGTTTCAATTTCGCCGTCTATTTCATCTTTTCGAAGTATTAATTCTTTGCAAAGTGCATTGACTAATTCATCTTTTTTCTTCAAAGAAGTGGAGAAGTGAAAATCGCAATAATGGCAGGCTTGTTTACAAAACGGAATGTGAATGTATATTCCTCCTCCGCTTATACTATGTTCTGAATGTTTCTTCATAATTAAAGAAATGAATCGTTTTCAAAAGTGGGTGTCTTCGGCAAAAAAGTCATAAATTTAGTAAGTCATCAAAATTAGTTATTATTTTTACCGAAATCGGGCTACTTCAATTAAAAAGAAAACCTGAATTAATTCAAACAAATAATGCGACATTTTTTATTATTCAGTTTTCTTTTATGTTCTATGATTTTTTATGGTCAAAAAGATGCGCAAAACATACGAGTTGGCTATGCTGGTTCAGCACCTTTTGTAATGCACAATGATAAAGAAGATGGAATTGTTTTTGATATTTGGAAAGAAATTGCATTCAACCTCGATCTACAGTATGCTTACCACGAATTCTCTTCGGTGGAAGAAGGTATAATTGCCGCCAAAAACCACGAAATAGATATTTTGATTGGTCCAACAACAATAAATATGGAACGTGCTGAAGAAATTGCTTTTTCGCAACCTTACTACGATACCGAAATGGCGATTTTGGCGCCTATTCAGGAATTGACATTTTGGGATAAAGTGAGTCCGATCTTCTCAAAAACGTTTCTTTATGGAGTGCTCGGTCTTCTGTTAGTACTTACCATTGTTGGTTTTTTGTTTTGGGCGGTAGAAGGGCGAAAATATAAAGACGATTACGGCAAAAATATGCACCAGGGCGTTGGTTCGGGCATATGGTTGGCAATTGTAACAATGACAACCGTTGGTTATGGAGATTATGCACCACGAACTCCTGCTGGAAGAGTGGTAATGGGCTCGTGGATGATTATCTCTTTAATCTTAGCAACCTCCTTCGTAGCAGGAATAGCTACCACACTATCTATGACCTTGCGTGAAGACATTACGATTACAAGCATGCAACAATTGGAAGGCAAAAAAGTTGCCGTGCCCGACTATAAAAAAATTATGGATCGTGTACATAATGTAGATGGTACGCCAATAGCAGTCCATACTGTTTCTGAAGGCTATAAAATGCTTTTGGACAAAAAAGTAGATGCTTTAATTTATGATCAAATTCCGTTAGAATATGTTTTCGGAGCCGATAAAAAAGACGAATACGTATTGAGTAAGAAAAAAATTGAACCCCAATATTATGGTTTTGTTTTTCCTATTGGAAGTGAATTAAAACGAAAAATTGATTTGCAGATTATCCATTTACAAGAAAACAAAGAAATTGTTCATATTGTGGAAGACTGGATTTCTCGAAATTAATGCCTCGACTCCGCTCGGTGACCAAGAAAAAGCATCAATGTTCTCATCGGTTGCAGAGCGGAAGCACCAACTGCAACTGAGCACTACTATTTCACTCGATCTTCATTCTGTTTTACAAAAGCTGCCCAACCGGTGTAGCTTTTACCAACCTCAATTTTACCCATATTGTAAAAATGGCAAACGGCCGCAGCCAGACCGTCGGTGCTATCTAAATTTTTTGGGAGTTCTTTTAAACCTAAAAGGCTTTGCAATATTTTAGCTACTTGCTCTTTGCTTGCATTTCCACTACCAGTAATAGCCATTTTTATTTTTTTTGGTGAATATTCGGTAATTGGTATTTCTCTAGAAAGTCCGGCTGCCATTGCAACTCCTTGTGCTCTGCCTAACTTTAGCATAGATTGTACGTTTTTTCCGAAGAAAGGTGCTTCAATGGCAATTTCGTCTGGATTGTGGGTATCAATCAATTCTATAGTGCGTTCAAAAATTAGCTTTAGTTTTAGGTAATGATCGTCGTATTTTTTTAGTTGCAATTCGTTTAGTTGCAAAAATTGCATTTGTTTACCAACCACTTTTATGAGCCCGAAACCCATAATTGTAGTTCCAGGATCTATACCTAAGATTATTTTTTCTGTTTTGGTTTGCATTACAAAGAGATTCCTGCTTTCGTAGGAATTAGTATTTTAGCACAATGATTGCCCTACCGCACAAAACTAAACAATATCTACTTGTAACAGTCAAAGTTTTGGTGCTTGCCGTAACTTTTGGGTATATTTTTTATAAACTGAAAAATAATGATGCATTATATTTCAGTGAGTTTATGACTATTATTTTATCTAAAGGAATTATTTCAGGATATTATTTACTGCTTTTTCTAATTTTAGCTTCTGCCAATTGGTTTTTTGAAATTTTGAAATGGCAAACCTTGGTTTCTTCTACTGAAAAAATTGACTTTAAAACTGCTTTAAAACAAAGCTTGGCTTCATTAACAGTTTCCTTAGCAACGCCAAATAGAATTGGTGAATATGGTGCAAAAGCACTTTTCTTTGAAAGCCGAAAACGAAAAAAAATACTTTTGCTCAATTTCATTTCTGGTGCGGCACAAATGCTGGTTACGATCTTTTTTGGAGTTTTTGGATTGCTTTATTTATTAAAGAATTTCAATATTAATTTTTCAATCACAACACTTTGCTACTTTGGAATTGGACTAATCTTACTTTTCGCAATTGCTTTTTATTTTAAAGAAAAGGAACTAATATTAAAGGGCTTTTCGATTTCAAAAACAATGGATTTTTTGAGAAATATTCCGTTTAAAATAAAAGGTAAAACGATACTTTTTTCAACAGTTCGATATATACTTTTTAGCGGCATGTTTTACGGCTTGTTTCTTTTTTTTGGCGCAAACATTGCTTTTTTTGAAGCTATGCCATTAATTTTCGCAATGTATTTACTGGTTTCAATACTGCCAACACTTTTTATTTTTGATGTTGTAATTCGTGGTGGCGTTGCGGTTTGGCTATTTTCTTTTGCCGGAGTTCCAGAGTTAATTGTTTTATCGACCGTGCTTGCTATGTGGCTTTTCAACTTTGTAATTCCTTCACTTATGGGAAGTTATTTTGTACTCACTTACCAACCCGCAACCCGATGATTTGGGTTTTAATAATTCTTTTTGCCAGCTACTTTGTTTGTATGATGGGGTTGGTTTATGGATTTAAAAAAGTGCCGGTTTTTTCTTCAAAGGAAGTAAAACCCAAAACACGTTTCAGCGTTATAATTCCTTTTAGAAACGAAGCTGAAAATCTTCCCAATCTTCTAAAAACTATTGAACAACTAAATTATTCTCCACACCTTTTTGAGGTTATTTTTATAAACGATGCTTCCGAAGATATTTCAGAAAAAATAATTCTTACTGCAATTGAAAACAGTAGGTTTTCAATGAAACTATTTCAAAATAATCGTGTTTCCGCTTCGCCTAAAAAAGACGCCATTTCCGAAGCTATAAAAAATTCAAACTTCGAATGGATTGTCACGACCGATGCTGATTGCGAATTGAAAAAAAAATGGTTGAAAACATTGGATGCTTTTATTCAGCGAAACAATCTAGTAATGATTTGCGGTCCTGTTATTTATGAAAACAACGGAAGTTTTATTGAAAATTTTCAGCAATTGGATGGCTTAAGTTTGCAGGTAGTTACTATTGGTAGTTTTTGTTTCAATAATCCATTGTTGAGTAACGGTGCAAACTTAGCATATTCCAAAAATGCTTTTTTGAAAGTGAATGGTTTTGAAGGCAACAATCACATTGCTAGCGGCGACGATATTTTTCTTTTAGAAAAGATGAAAAAAGCATTTTCTGATCAAGTTCAGTTTTTAAAATCTGAAGAAGCAATTGTTTCAACCAAACCACAAAAATCTTGGAAAAACGCTATAAACCAAAGAATTCGTTGGGCTTCAAAAACTTCTAAACAGAAAAACAATGCTTCACTTTTATTGGGAATGCTTGTGTTTTTTGTGAACATTTCAGTTTTGGCAATTCCCTTTTTAATGATTTATAATTCTGAAAATTTTATCTTTTACACAACCTTTTTTTGCTTCAAAATAATTACTGATTATTTGGTTATACAACAAACTGGAGCATTTTTTAAAGTAAAATTTTCACTTTACAATTTTATCTTGCAAACCATTGTTTATGCGATAATAACACTTTTAGTAGTAATGGGAAGCTTGCGCGGAAATTATTCTTGGAAAGGACGCCGTTTTAATTAAATCAATAACAGTGTGAAACAATATTAATTTGTTCGAATTATAACAGGCAATGTAAATTGGGTTTTAATAGGAATGCCACGTTTATAGGCTGGCGCAACGGGTTTTAAAGAGTCTATACTTTGCAATAACCATGCTTCAAGAATAGGGAATTCCTTTTGTAGTAACGTGTCCATTTTTATTTCAATAATGGATAATTTACCATCCTTACTAACTTCAAAATTCACACTAACTGTATCATAAATATCACGTGTAGCAACGATACCTTCGTCGTTGATAGATTTATAAACTTGGGTGCTTATGGTGCTGATAAAACAATCTTTTTGCTCGGGTTTTTCAAGGGTTTTATCGCAGTTTGTAAAGGATGGATAGCTGTCAACATCTTTCCAATTTATTGTTTGCATTTCCTCGCTATATATTTTTTCTGAAGAAACTTTTTCGGTCTCAAAAAACTGGCAGGAGGTTGCCAATATAAGAAAGAGAATAAATAGGAAACTGTATTTCATTTCAGATAAAATATTACTAGAAAAGTACAAATTTACTGAAACATAAAGGATTAATTTTTAAACTTAAGATCTAACTCTATTAGAGATGTTCAATCTGTCCATTAAAATGCAAATATACTCACTACACATAGGAACCCGAAAAATCGGGTTTAATAATTTGAAAATTATCTAAGAGTATTTTCTCAAATTCTTTTTCTTTCCAGATTTGATTATCTAAAAAAAGAATTACTTGATT
>Ga0256845_1003126_pt1 | contig 11437 bp, 9 predicted proteins | sample RiftiametaG_FD_189101 | JGI IMG/M metagenome (GOLD analysis project Ga0256845, IMG submission 189101) | Tube worm associated microbial communities from hydrothermal vent at the East Pacific Rise, Pacific Ocean - Riftia | ecosystem: Host-associated > Annelida > Integument > Unclassified ... | reverse complement strand
TTCACGCACGAGTCCTTCCGTATCGCGATAACAATACGTTTTTTTTAAACCCCGGCAAACGGGGCTACTATGGAGATCGGAAATTCGGCGAGGAGATATTGAAACGTTGTAAAAAAAATGCAGTTGTGTTTGCGGACTTCACCCCGTTCACGATTTTACGCTATCTCACTGTGATTGAAAATAAACGTCCCGACATAAAACTCGTCCTCTGCGATGAACGGATGAACATTGCGGAGCAGATTCACGCCATACAGCAAGAAACGTCGAGGATTCATTTTTACCTTGCCGATAATAACTCGTATTACAATTTACAGGGCCTCGAAGAACAGTATCATATCCAACGCGATGGTTCATTCTTTGAAATGATACCACGAAAATAGGACATTCTCAGGATGAGCGGCCAGCCACACCGAACTGGCGGGCTGATTTTGAGAAAATCATGTGATCCCATGCACATCCATTCTGCCTGGAGACAATATTTTACGCATCGCCACGAAGGGCTCGGTACGACCTATGAACGATTTCTTTTACATCGAATTTTCGGACACATTGTCGTCCAACATGCTGTTAAGAGCGTCCTGGAAGTCCCTTCGTTCGGCATGACAGGAGTGTCAGGCATTAACAGTCTGTGGTGGGCTGAGCAGAACATCCCCGTGACCCTTCTTGACAATGACAGAGAGCGAGTAGAGTATATTCGAAAAGTCTGGCAAGAATTATCATTTGAGGCAGATATACGGTATCACCCCATCGAAACACCAACCGCTCTACCGTTTGACGATCAGTCCTTTGACATGACCTGGAATTTTGCAGCGTTGTGGTTTGTTCCTGTTTTGGAACAATTCCTGGCGGAATTGACTCGAATGAGTAGGAGAGTCATCTTGCTCTGCATCCCAAATCGGCTCAATATTTTCCATCTGATACGTATGCGCTCCCCCGAAATGGTTAACAGTGTGTATGTCGACAATATTCATGCCGGAAAAATTTCGGACATCATGAACAAACTGCACTGGAAGCTTGAAAAACAGGACTACTTCGATATTCCACCCTGGCCCGACATTGCGATGAACAAAGAAAAAATACTGCAAAAAATCGGATTCAAACGTTTAGGCCAGAGCTTAGAACAAGGAAAAGATCGGGAACCGCTCTGTATTCTTGACTATTTTAATGGAAAAAATACGAGAATGGAACAAGCCGCGTTAAAATATGCCTTTCTGGAAAATTCGCCGCGTCTGTTCGCAAAATTCTGGGCACATCATCAGTATCTCATATTTGTCCCAGCTCTTCCACGGCAACAACGCCTATGACGTGTTATCCGCAGGATACCTGCGCTAAACACAACAGGTTTGCTGCCAGGTGATGATGTCTGCCCGCAACGTATCCCGAACTTCACTCCATTGTTCATCTTCAACAAGATTGTGAAGTTCATAGGGGTCTGTGCTCAGGTTGAAAAGATGAGTCGGTGTATAGGTTTCGCTGTCTGTCACCAGTTTGTAAGGGCCTTTCCGCACCATCTTCCACTCCGGTCTTTCTGAGAACACCGGACGATCCAGGTGTTGGGGCTGTCCGAACGTGAAAGGGGCAATACTGATGCCTGGTAACGGAGGTTGGGGCAATACACCCGCATACTCCAGGCAGGTGGGATAAAAATCAATACCCGATACCAGGGCGTCAGAAATGAGTCCGCTGGCTCCATCCGGCGCGGAAACGATCAGCGGGATGCCGCTGGATTCTTCATAAGGTAAACACTTATTCTTCAGGCCCTGGCTGCCCTGCATATCCCCATGATCTGAGGTGAAAATGACCACAGTGTTTTCCCGAAGACCGAGACGTTCCACAGTTTCCAGCAGCCGTCCGACCCCGGCGTCAACCTGACTGACCATCGCATAATACAGGCGGATATATTCATCAAGATCATGACCGTATCGTTGATAATCCGAATCATGGCCCGGGGGCTGCGGACTTGGAGGGTCGTGCGTAGGAGTGTACGGATTGATGTCCCGGATATTGGGACGTCTGGTAATCGGTTTCTCCCGGTACATTGCCTCATACGCCGGTCCGGGCTGAACCGGATAGTGCGGCGCCTGGTAGGAAACAAACATGGCAAAAGGCCGGTCGGCAATCTGCTCCAGCCGCTCAATTGCAATGTCCGTCGTGACATCTGTCCGATGCTTTTTAAATGTATGGGGAGTGTTCGTTTCATCAAAAAATGTCACGTTCTCCCGGAAGCCGTTATAGCACTGATAACCGATAAAATCGGTAAACCCGCCCCGCAGTTCTTCCGGCACAGCTTTGTTGCCGCTGTTGCCGATATGCCATTTCCCCACGTAACTGGTGTGGTAGCCGCCCGCATTGAGCGTATCGGCCAGAGTGGGGATTCCGGGCGGAATGGGCGCGTTATTGTTGAACGTTTTCGTCTGACAGGTGTACAGACCGGTCATCAAATTAATGCGAAAAGGCGTACAAACCGGACAGTTGGAATAGGCCTGCCGGAACAGCACGCCTTGTTGCGCCAGGCGGTCCAGATTGGGAGTGTTCACATCGGGATTGCCCATGCAGCCCATTGCATAACGGTGCATTTGGTCCGTAAACAGAAAGAGAATATTCATAAGACGCCTCCTTTTCCAGATTGATCCTCTTCTTCATAATTGTATTCACTGACAGACACTCCACTTTTCACATCAACTTTGGTTGTTCTGGGTTTCTGAACATTCCCGGTTAGTAGCGGATCAGCAGTTTTCTGCATCCATTGGCGCAGTCGGGAAGACAATTCTGTGCGTATCGCCGCGTATTCTGGGTCGTGTATAAGATTGCGCTTTTCACAGGGATCAAAATACAGATCAAACAACATTTCAGCGTCGTCATGTTTTCTCGCGTGTAACCCATGTTCCAACAAAAATTGTTTACTCGCCCCATCATCAATATTGGGTTTGACGACCAGCTCAAAGTCGTCGTCGTATCTGATATATTTATAACGGGTGGTGCGGATACACCGCATCGGCTCGTAAGCCGCATGATAAGTAACTTCGGCGAAAATTTCGTCGCGGATATTGGCCTGTTCCCCTGTGAGCAACGGCATGATTGAGGAACCTTCGAGCCATTCCGGGCGTTCTATCCCGGCCAAATCGCACAACGTGGGATATATATCAAGATGGGAAACCAACGCATCAACGGTTCTGCCTCGATAGGAGGTTCCCGGTATCTTCATCAGCAGAGCAACACCAATGCCGGCGTCATACAGATGACATTTCATGCCGGGGAAGCTTATGCTATGATCCGTGGTAAACAGCACAAGGGTTTTATCTGCCAGGCCGCTCTCCTCCAAGCCGTTCAGCACGATCCCCACACAGTCATCAACACAGCGGACAGAGGTAAGGAAACCGGCCATATCTTCGCGGGTTGCGGCGTTGTCAGGAAGAGTCGGAGCAGGCTGGACATAATCGGGATCACTGTCAGGACGGGGAAAAGGACGATGGGTGGAGAACATCCCAAACGAGAGGAAAAAGGGAGTGTTTTTGTGAACGTGTTGTAAATATTCGCCCACAGCTTTGGCATTTGCGCGATCCCAGGTCATGTTCCGGTCAGGGTCTGTGTTTCCATGCGCCCTTCCTGAAACATCGCCTTGTAACACGCGATCATAGCCAAGTTCGGAAACCCGATTGCCGGCGATGACATGCTGAATGCCGCACAACACCGTTTCATAACCATGCTGTTTCAGGTGGTTTGCAAGGTGTTTTGCCGGATCGCGCAGCGTAAATCCCCGGTGAACCAGCCCCAGCATTCCGCTGGAGTGCGGATTCATTCCGGTCAGCAGGGCCGCACGGCTGGGGGAACAGGTTGGGGCCGCGCAAAAACAGTTCCGGAACAATACCCCCTCTTTCGCCAGCGACAGCAGGTGGGGCGTGGGGGCATTGTACCCGTAAGGCTGAAGATAGCGGCCCGTGTCGTGAGTGTGGATGTACAAAATATTCATCATCGGCTCCGTTTATTGATATTTCTTCCCGTGATATTCTAAATACCCATTTTCATGCTCACGATCCGGATCGTGATGGGTCCAATGGATAACGCCTCCCTTATCGTTCCATTCATATTCTCCGTGAAAAATACCGGCACTCTTGGAGCCAGATCAATATTGTGCGCCATGAGTAAGGTCTGGCCTGACGATAATTTGACAAGAAACCGTTGATGGCGGGTTCCCCGCGTGTCGTCAGGAAGGACTTTCACAATGTGACCCTGCTGAGTCACCTGAAGATTACTCTGATGGTGCTGAAAAGCGTTTTCGAGAACACTGACGTCAGTGAATTTCCGACCGCCAGCCTCGTTTTGTTGGTCGTTACAACCTGCGAAAATTCCCCAGCCCCCCACAATAAGCAAGAGGACAATGGCCCCAAATGCCTTTCTTCGGAGTGTCGTATAACGGATAAATTTCATACTTTCCTTTTTTCGACAGGATAAACAGGATTGACAGGATACAGAGAAATTGTATAACCGTCTTGGCTATCCGGCCTCTTCTGTCAAAAAAATATTAGAGTAATTACATAATAATTCTCAATGTAAGGTGTAAATGTAGGTCGAACTTTCCAGTCCGACTGGTCGAAGCAGAAGCTTCGACCTACAAGCGTGGTCCCAGCGTATGTCCATTCATGGCCACGGCTAACTCCTTCCTCATAATTTCCGTCTCCTGACGAAGAAGGAGCTTCCGTCACGAGACGAAACTTCGCAATAATCCTGTCAATCCTGTTCATCCGGTCGAAAAAAATTACGGTTTGCGATACCGGCTGATTGTTTCGCCGATCCCCGGAGCCGCAATCATCCCTTTGTCGGGGATATACTGACAGTAGTGAGCATGATACAGGGTGGCGCACAGGGGATGTTGGGCTGCCAGTTCCTGCCATTCCTGCCACAACTGATCGTACTCTGCGATGAGGGGTTGCAATTTTTCAGATGGCATTGAACCGGACTGCTCGCCCGTCTTTGCCAGCAGCATGATTTTCCAGCTTTTTTCAAAAATCTGGTATTTAATCCGTCCGTAAGTTGCGGAGACCACGATATATTCCCGGATGTCCGGGTCAGTACATAGGATCGTCGTGGAGAGACGCTCAATTTCCTGCCAAATCTGAGCAGCGGTTTCGCGGTCGGCCAGAACTTTTGCCATACGCCCTTCCTGTAAAATTGTCGCAAGGGTGCGTTGGAGTTGATCAACGCCTCCAATATAGTGATCCCGGGTCCAGAGAATTTCGATGCCGGTTTCAATGCTGTAGTAACTCGCAGCTTGTGAATTTTTTACCTGATCAGAAAACAGGTCTACACCACCCTCATAACTGACTTGTCCTCGCAAAACCCCGTCTGCCGACAGCAGGCAAAGCCGTCTGAACGCCGCCTGCGATTCGTGCTGAATACCAATTCGCTCGCAGACCTCATCAAAGACCTCCGCTTCCGAACGCTCCGGCTGCTGCGCCCACTGCACCAACACATAGGCGTTCAATTCACACCAGAGTTCATGCTGAATATACGGCCCCTCCCAGCCTCCGCCCCGGGACCAGGTCCAGATTCCCGCAAAATTCGGGTGATCAACTACATCACGGAGACATTGATTGGTGGCAGGCGGCATCAGTTGTTCGTATTCTTCCCACCCCTCGATGACGCCTTTTGCAATGTAATTCGGATGCGCCCCTTTGCCTTCATATTCCCGCTGGCACTGAACTTCAATCAGTTGGCGATGTTTTCCCTGACCGATACACGGGTTAAAGGGAATCGTGCGCCAGAAATCCCCGGCAACGTGTTTCATGGAGAAGAGCAAATTCCGGTGTGGTTCAATCGCATCAGAGATCTCAAGGTATTTGTCAAGATTTTCGTGGAGACCATTGAAATCCCAGGTGCGATAAATAAGAAACTTCTCATGAGCGACGCAGATCATATCGCGTAAGACAGTGAGTAACTCAATATGACTGGCAGCCCCGTTGAGAATCGGATTGTTCCCGGTATGGTGCGGGAGATCGTGCAAATAGGTTTCCCCATAGCGCACAACCAGTCCGTCAAGCTCAGGAAATCTGCGAAAAATCCCGTCAATTAATACCCTCAGCATGTATTGGGTAAACGGACGGTGAATATCAATTTTCCCCTCGTGATTACAGAGTTCATGCTGGTATTTTTCCACCAACGATTTGGGGAACACAAGCAGATCGGCATGACAAAACGCACTGATTCCCGCCTGTTTGGCCGTTTGAATGCGTTGTTCCATCTCACCAGCCCGTTCTTCGACCCATTGACGTTCCTGTGAACCAATGGGGAAAATGTCGGCATCAAACGTGTCAAACGTAGTCACCGCCTGAACATAGCCTGTCAGTATCTGTCCATTATAGCCCCAATCTGCCAGATGCCTGGGGTTGGTAAACACTGATTGCGTTCGACCTTCGCCCGGGTTATCGTGCCCCATATCGAGAATTAATCGTGATGTGTGTTTGTGCATAATTTGCTCCTATCCTTTCACCGACCCGGCTAACGCGCCGCCCGTCACAAATCGTTGGAAGAAGAGAAAAACCGCCAGGGGGACTAAACATCCGATCACCACTGAGGCCGAGAGGATCGGATCTGTGGTGCCATACTCACCCTTTAGCATAGCGATCCCCAAAACAAAGGTTCGGACACTGTTTTTCTGGAGAAGGAGCATGGAAAAGGGCAGTTCGTTCCACATCGACAGAAACGCAATAATTGATACCGTTGCGACCATGGGTTTGGCAATCGGCATCATGACCCACAGCAGCATTTGGAAGACATTGGCCCCGTCGATACGCGCGGATTCTATGAGTTCACGGGGAACGCTGGAGAAAAAGGTACTCATAATATACGTCCCGTAGGGGGTAAAATACGCGACCCACACTAAGATGATTCCGATCCGGGTGCTGATAAGGTGCAATTTCCCACAGATCAGGTAAATCGGGACGGCCAGCAGCATCGGAGGAAAAATCATGAGAAACAGCACAAGCCCGAACACCAGATGTTTCCACCGGTAGCGCAGCAGGCCGAACGCAAACCCGGCGCTGGAACAGATGGATAGATACAGCAGGAGTGCCAGGGGAATCACAAAAATGTTGTTGAGCAAGTAGCGCGATAAATTCGCAATCGAATAGACGTGATGAAAGTTTTCAGTGGTCCAGTGTTGGGGCCAGCCAAAACGATTCTCAACATACTCTTCATTCGTTTTGAACGCATTAATGCCCGCGTAATACAGGGGGGACAGGGAAATCAGGGACAGGAGTGTTAACAGAATATACATCATGCCTTTCACAGCGTATATTTTAAGACGATACTGGAAAGTATTCACTCGGATCATGACTGTTTCCTCCGAATTAGTTGAATTTGAACGAGAGCGATAATCGCGCAAAACCCGAACAGAACGACGGCCCAACTACTGGCATAGCCCATCCGGTAGTCGCCAAACCCTTTGACATAAATTCCGTATTCCAGCGTTGTTGTCGAATAGCCCGGTCCTCCTTTGGTTAAAAGAAAAATCCCGCCCCACATTCTGGCGAACACCGTGATGAAGGATTTAACCAACCAGAACTGAACGGCAAACATAATGGAAGGGATCGTCACGGAAATCAACGTCCGCCACCAACCGGCCCCGTCAATTCTGGCAGCATCATATAAATCCGGATCGATGGTAGACATCGCCGCCAGGAAGTAAATGCACCCAAACCCAATTTCCCCCCAGACTCCAAGCAGTCCGCCGAGCGTATGGATGGCGACTTTTGAATGGGAGAGCCAAGGCACAGGACTAAACCCGAGCCAGACCAGGAAGGCATTCAAAGGGCCGGTATCTGCCAGAAAAATCGAAAACATCAAACTGATCAGCACAGCCCCAATCACATTGGGCAAATAGAGAATAGAACGGAAAATCTGCCAGCCCCGCAAGCCTTCCCGCAATACCGCCGCGATCAACAAGGGGGCTAACGTTCTCAAAGGAATGTATAATGACAAAATGAACAGATTTTTCAGAGATGTCCAGAACATCTCATCATGAAGCATGCGCCGGAAATTCCGCAATCCGACCCAGGTCGGTTCACCAAACCCTTTCCATTTCGTAAACGCGTAATAAAAATTCATACAGACCGGCCCAATAATGAATATTGTCAGCAGGATCAGCAGCGGAGCCGTTAAGAGCCAGAACTCTTTGGTCTCACTATAAGAATATGCGGCGGTGTCACGCTGTTTTCCCATAATGTTCTCCCATGTAAAATATATTCATTAGCCATGACGACCATATAAGGATATGACCTTGTTATGCGTCATGGCCCTTGCTGATGAAAACAATCCGACCTGGCCCTGACAGGATTTGGAATCCTGTCAGGGTGATGTTCCCCATTTTTATTCTGTACGCAGATCGAACTCTCCAGTTTGACCGGCATGGGGAACCAACGGCTTATTGGTCTTCCCGGGCATATTCCAGCTCTTTTTGAAGTTTCTGAATGTATTCGTCAAACGTAATTTCTCCATTCATCCAGAGGGCTGACTGGTTCTGTTCAACCGTCTTTGCCAACGAGCCGGGAATAAAACGATCGTAAGTCGCGGTTGGCGTTGTCTTAACATACTCCAGAATATCATGAAGTACCGGATAATCGAGCGAGGACAGTTCTAATTTTGTATTCGGCACCAACGCGCCTAAGTCCTGCATTAAGACAACCGCTCCTTCCCTGGCGTAAAATTCTGCATACTCGACTGCCGCGTCCTGATGTTTCGACCAGGTGAACACGCCATAGCCGATGCCGGCGCCTTGAAAAGCGAGGCGATCTTTAACTGATTGACCGGGCATATTCACGTTTGGAAAGAAGCCGACGTTGTCTTTGCCCAACGCATCGCTGAATTCTTTCCAATGGGCAATATCGGAAAGGAGTCCATAAATCATCGCTCCTTTTCCAGCGCGAAATTTAGGGCGCACGTCCCCCCAATAGCTCAGCCCGGAGGCTTCCGGATCAAAATATCCTTTGGCCCGCATCTCTTCCAGCAGTTTCAACGCTCCCACAAATTCCGGATCCGTAAAATTCGTACTGCCCTCCATCAAACCCCGCAAACGGTCTTCCGTCGGGTACGCATTGGCGACCAGCATTCTGCCCAGATACTGCACAGACTTCGGATACCCTTTACGTTGTTCCAACATCGGCACAATCCCGGCCGATTTTAAGGCTTCGCAGGCTTTTATGAAGGATTCATAATCTTTGGGCGGCGTATCCGGATCAAGCCCGGCTTGCGTAAACAAGGATTTATTGTAATAGATGCCAAAGCCCTGGACTGTAATCGGCATCAGAATAATGCCCTCTTCCAGATTTTGGTTGACGGCACACGCTTTCCAGGAAAACTCAGTAATTTCATCTCGCCACGGCGCAATATAGTCGTCTAACCTGACCAACACCTCTGCCAAGACTGTCGCACTCCGTCCAGAATGGAAAAGCGCAATGTCCGGCCCTTCATTGGCGGCAGCCGCAGCCCGCAATAATTCATAATACTGCCCATCGTTAAAGGGTTGCGCCTGATGATCGATCTTAATATCAGGATATGCTTTCATAAACATCTCATCAATTTTTTTCATCACCGGCTGCGCACCTTCAACTTCGCCGTACTTAAAATCCCAAATCGTCAATGTCACCTCTTCGGCATAGACGAGACTGCCGAGCGTCAACACAGCCAAACCTACGAACAAGCCTAACGATATAGTTTTTTGGAAAAGAGACATAATTGGAAACCTCCGATCCTTTGCTGTTGGCTGAATACATTTCCCAGCCATTGCAAAAGAGGCATATTGTGTGAATGATGATACTCGATGAATTGCAACAAAACACACAATATAAATTTCTGATTATTTCGTCAAGTCATTTCATGAAAAAATATATTTTTTAACAGAAAATAAATAATTACTTTTCATAAAATATATTTTCATGGCTTTTTTTCTTGCCTAAATACGGGGGCAATAATATTAGAATGAGTAAGTATAAGGAAAATTCATTTAGGCAGGAGATGCTCGTTATTACCAACTCGAGTCCTTTTATGCCTTCATGGTGAATAATACGTTAGAGAGGAGACAGACATGCCCAGAAAGAAAGCGACCCAGCCGACATTAGGAGATATTGCCATCCATGCCGGGGTGTCGCTGACGACTGTTTCACGGGTGCTCAACCAGTCGCACTTAGTGAGCGAAAAAGTGATCACGAAAGTCAAACAGGCGATGGAGGAATTGGGGGTCGAACCGAAACAGAACAAAACCCGGACCGGGGTGATTCTTTTCATCGTCCCGGAATTTACCAACCCATCAACCGATATTGTTCTGTCCGGGGCGCAGGAAGAGGCAGAGCGGCTGGGGTTAGGGTTGCTGGTGATGACAGTCGCCCAGTATCCGGAACGGAATAAACCGAATCTACACATCCTGAAACAGTTTGCCTTTGATGGGGTGATTGTGACGCACGCCGAATTGACTCCGGAACGGATTTTTGAACTGAGCAACCGTCCTGACCTGCCGATTGTGGTGTACGGTCGATCATTTGACGCGCCTCATATTCACTGCATTGATATAGACCGTGAAAATGCTGTGTATCAGGCGGCTAAATATCTTATCAGCCTTGGGCATCAACGGATTGCTTATCTTTCCGGCCCTCTGGAATGGGAAATATCCAAAGTCAGATTACGCGCTCTCAAACGCGCTCTGGCTGAGGCAGGACTTTCTTTTGATCCCGACCTACACCGGGGCTGTGCTCCTGTGAATATTGATGAAGGGTTCCGTACCGCAAGCAACGTCCTGAGTTTACCGCCCGACAAACGTCCCACCGCGATTATCGGCTTGAATGATCCGGTCGCCATTGGCGCGATCTCGGCTGCGAAAGCACTTGGTGTCAAAATTCCAGACGAGCTGTCGGTAATCGGCTTTGATGATATTTATTTCGCCGCCCATACCAATCCACCGTTAACCACCAGCGTACCGCCGCATTATCGGATCGGACAATTGACCATCCAGAAAATATATAACAGCTTGAATAATCCTCAGCACGACACCGAAGGGATCACTCTGCTGCCGTGTCCGCTGGCAGTACGGGAATCAACAGGCCCCTGCCCAACTCATTGAACTTCTCCCTGGCTTTCTCCTGCCAGGCGAGGGAAAAACATTTTATTCTTTCGACAACACTCCCACAAGCTTCGTCACACGACCTGACCGCACACACGCTGAAGCTTGCACTTCTCTCCCTCACTGATAACCTGAAAGAACACTAGAACAGTTTTTTGATAGCCTCGAGCGGCAGGTCTGCTCCCAGGGCAACCATCAGTTGAATCCGCGCTTTTGCCCCTGAAAGCCTCCCGCCCAGGATGACTCCTTTCTTTTGCAAATCTGCTGCGCCGCCGGGATACGCATAGATCGGCCAGACGCCCCCCTGGGGGCATTGAGTGGTGAGCACGA
>Ga0256845_1003125_pt1 | contig 11440 bp, 8 predicted proteins | sample RiftiametaG_FD_189101 | JGI IMG/M metagenome (GOLD analysis project Ga0256845, IMG submission 189101) | Tube worm associated microbial communities from hydrothermal vent at the East Pacific Rise, Pacific Ocean - Riftia | ecosystem: Host-associated > Annelida > Integument > Unclassified ... | reverse complement strand
CCAGGGTATCTGGAAAGCACACTGTGGCGGAGCCTGCGGTCGCCTCCTTGTTTGTACTGTTATGTTTAACCCTGGCGGGGTTCTCTGTCAGCACAGATGCTATCTGGGTCGGAGCACTGTTTGCCCTGCCGTGTGCTTTGATGGGCGCTATTGGAGGCGGGCTCGGCGGACTGGGGAAGAAAAAAAACAGATGAAAATTAAAGTTCATATTCCCTTCTTTTTTTTGAGCGCGTTGATTGTCGTCGCCAGCGTGTTTACAAAACCGTTACACGCCATAGGCGATGAGACCCAAAATTCGACCGAAGAAATAATTATTTCTGAACCTACAGAAACCATTCAGGCTCCAACCATTCAATGGATGCAGGAGCCTGCCGATCCGGTGTTAAACGGAAATGCCATCAATATTACCAACGATACAAGTCAGCCATCACCACGCTACGCGCTGCAAAAAATAATTATCAAGGGTAACCGCAAAACACTGAGACAAGTAATACTTCGCTATGTGGAAATGCGCCCAGGAGAGGTATTTTGTGCAAATGACCCGATGTTGGAAATGGCCAGCTACAGGCTTCTGTCCACTGGCCTCTTCAGCGACGTTGACATCTCGCTCAAGCGGGGTGATCGCAGAGGTTGGGCCATTCTTATAATTGAAGTAAAAGAGCGCAACACCATTGTTGTAAAAGATTTCATGCTGGGTTTCTCAGAGATAACCCCATACGGTAGCCTCGGCGTCAAAGATCGCTCTTTGCTTGGCACCGGCATCGAGTTGGGAATCTCTGGGGCCATTTCCAAAAAGCAGTTCGCGTATAAAATTTTCATGGCTGACAATCATTTTCTCAACACGGACGTGGGATTGCATATGGAAGGTCTGTATGCCCACGCCAGAGATTTTTTTGGACACGAATCAATCTATGTAGGTTCATCAAAAGACACCAACTCCTACGCGCAAATGTACTATGATCGTGCCAGCCTCCGTGTGGGCACGGGTTACACTATTCTCATGGATTATTTTTTCTGGCTGGATTTGCGGGGCGAATATATCCGCGCAGATGTGCCGGTTGCAGGTTCGCATTACTCCTTTGGTGAACGTCGTCCCATTGAGTACGGCCACCTTCTGCCTGGCTCCTCGGAACTTTCCAGTATTCTTTTTGGGGTTACCAGAGACACGCGAGATTACCCAATACTTCCATCCAAAGGTGCGATTACCAATTTATCAATAGAGCTCTCCACTGAAATTTTTGGATCAGATTATGAGTTTTCAAAGTTTACCATCAGCCATGATATTTACTTTTCAATGGGTAAAGGACATTCCTTGCGAGTTGGCTTGTTTGCTGGCTTTATCAAGGGTGCAGCGCCGTTTTTTGATCAGTTCTTTGTGGGTGACTACTCCTCGTTTATGCCGTCAAGGCTTTTAGGTCTCAACTTTTCGCACCTGAACTCCTCGGTTCTTAACACTACCATTCAGGAAATGCGTTACGAGGATATGGCAGAGAGTATTAACCTTGAGTATTCCATTCCATTTTACAGAGGCAGCGATCTGGTGCTCGGCGTGAACGGATTCGTCGGTCTGGGTTTCTTTGCCCTCGCATCAAGTGAGGATCTGCGCACCGATCCGCATGGCTATCGGGGATATCAGGTAATCCCCATGGATCTGACCGCTGATCTGGGTATTAAGATCGATACTCAAATTGGTACGCTCATATTCTCCATGGTCAATGTCCTGCGAATAATTCCGCGAGTAAAGGAGGGCACCGCTGAATGATGATCTTTTGGATCCGGCGCACTCACTTTCTGGCGTTGTTGATAGCATCTGCGGTGCTGTTTTCGCCCGTGTTCGCTTTAGCAAGCAGAGACACTCGTACTGTTGGCATCGGCCATGACAACGTTTTTTTGCACACAACCTTCAGCTTCAGAGATATTTTTTCAAATAAGGTGCGCAAGAATCTCAAATCTGGGTTGACGACTAGAGTCTTCATTCAAATTGCTCTCAAAAAAAAGGGCGGGAAAACAATCGCATATTGGGCTCGAACCATAGATATTGTCTACGATCTCTGGGAGGAACACTTCTCGATCATCGTTACAGATCCAAAGGGCAAACGGAGGGCACGTGTAAAAACTGTTAAAGAGGTTGTCAATCTGTCCGGTGTGCTGTGGAAAATAGCAGTAGCCGAGATCAAAGGGCTAAAAACCGGCAAGTATCGCCTGGAAGTGCTAGCCGAAGTAAATCCAGTGTCCGACGAAATGGTTAGAAATATTCAACGGTGGATAACAAGGCCTGCTTCTGGACACAGTGACGACCAGGCTAAAACCAACTTCTTCGGTGCGTTTGTCGGACATTTTATTGATCGAAAGATCGGCAAAGCCGACAAGACTGTGACCTTTACATCCCAGTGGTTCAAGTTGAAATAGAGAGGCAAAATGCTGCGAAGACTGGACGTGAAGATTGTCTTGACCTTGCTCTTTACAGCGATGGTTCCGTTGGGCATTTCTATCTATCTTGTTTCTAAGGCGGTGGATATCTCGCTCGGAGTGGGGCTCAACGATGAGATTGCCGAGCACATAAAAAAACGTCTGGAAATTCACCGCCGCTACATTGAGGAGATAAAAGAAGGACACCGCAAGCTGATGGATCACCTTGCAGATTCATTTGTCCTCAAAGAAGCCACCTTATCCAATGATAAGGCAGCTGTTGAAAAGATCCTTCTGGAATATCTTCAGGCTAACAACGCTATTTTGAGCATTAAAATCACAGGTTCAGATACTGAGACAGTAAAAGTAGCAGCAACTGCTAAACCCAAGATCCACTCGATTCGCAAACTTGTAAAAACAAAAAAAATCTCCATGGATCCTTACGGCATGCTGGAGGTAATCTTTTGCGTGGATCAGGCTATTTCCGAAAACTATGCGCGGGCAGGTCGCGACATGAACACTTATATGGCTTTGGTGAGTGCACCTCCGTATTATCTGAGTCGTCGCGTAATTCTGGTTTATCTGGCACTTTTGGGAGGAGTCTTTTTTATAAGCATAACTTTTGGGATGTTCTGGGCCAAGCGTCTTGCACGCAGAATACACGCGCTTTCCGAAGCGACTGCGGCCGTTACGTCCGGCGATTTGAGCGTGCGTGTAGATCCTGGTTCACAAGACGAAGTGGGCATCTTAGTAGACTCGTTTAACAAGATGGTTACAGAACTTTCTGACAGTCGCGCACGCATTGAGTACCTTCAAAAAATCTCCGCTTGGCAGGAGATAGCACGGCGTCTGGCCCACGAAATCAAAAACCCTTTGACGCCTATCCATCTGGCTGCGCAACAACTGCGCGAAAAATGGGATGGTGACGATCCAGTATTTGGTCGCCTGCTTGAACAATCCACCGAAATAATAGAGGAGGAGGTTGCCACCCTGCGTCGTCTAACCGCCGATTTCTCCTCTTTTGCCAGGCTCCCTCAAATAAAACCAAAATCTATCAGCCTGCACGATTTTATACGAGAGTGTGAGGCCTCTCTTAGTTATTTGGAGTTGACCGAAGGTCTAAGCCTGTATTGGGAACTGCCTGATGAACAGATCACAGTGATGCTCGACAGAACTATGATGAAGCGCGTCATTGACAATTTGGTCCGAAATGCGGCCGAAGCGCTGCAAAATACCGACACTGAAAAACCCGAGATTAAAATTTCGGTGACAACCGGAGGAGGAGAGAAGTCAATGGTGGAAATTCAGATAGAAGACAACGGACCTGGTATTATGCCGGATCATCACCCGTCTATCTTTGAGCCTTACTTTACTACCAAATCCGAAGGAACCGGACTAGGTTTAGCTATTTCCAAAAAAATTGTTCTCGAACACGGTGGCCGAATATGGATGAATGAGAGCTCTTTGGGTGGTGCTGTGTTTACAATAGCTATTCCTGGTTGATACGGTAGTTTACACTGGAAGTGAGACAATAAATCTTGCGCCGCCGTTTTTTGGGGTTTCCATGTGTATTTTTCCGCCAATTCTTCGTACCATATCTGCGGCCATGGTGAGTCCGAGACCAATATTATTATCCAGGGACTTGGTTGTAAAAAAGGGCATGAAGATTTGTTCACAGTGGGCCGGATGTACTCCTTCACCATTATCTTCTACAGTGATTTTAACGTCGGTTTTTGACGCACGAGTGCTTACCCAAATCTTTCCGTCGTCAATTGCCGAAATCGCTTCAGCAGAATTTTTAAGTAACGCGCCAAAAACTTCGGCCAGATGAAGCGGCGGCGCTTTTAACATTGGCAGCGATTCTATGTCGCTCTCAATCTCGACATCTTTAAAATCCTGTTTGAGCCCGCTGGTGGCTAACTCAAGTTCAAACAGGGCCTCTACTTTTGTGACATTTGCCTTGCTTCTTTGCTGGTTGGCTGTTCGAAGCATCTCCATTGCAGAGGTTATTCGATCCCCGGCTCGCTCGGCACCTTCAAGTGATTCGTTCATGTCTTTGATGGTTGCGTTTATCTGTTTTGTAGTTTCTTTTGAATAATCATTATTGTTAAGCAAAGTGATTGTCTGAGTTAATTTTTTGTTTCGTCTAGCCGCGAATGAAATATTAGACATTAAAGCAGCCAGGGGGTTGTTCACTTCGTGTAAAAGGTAATTCACAGTTTGCGCCATAAGAGATGAACGATCATTTTTTCGCAGTGCTAACTCGGCTTGACGTTCTGCTGTAATATCACGGCCGACACAAAGCATCTTGCCTGTATCGCCACCTTCCACTTCGGAGACGGTAAAAGAAACAAGTCGTCTGCCGTGGTCGCCGAGCACTTCAATTTCAAACTTAAGATTATTACTAGCCAACCTGCCAAGTTCTTTTACAGGCGGTGTTTTGGGGCCAAACACTGATTTTAGAGTATGACCTTCTACCTGTTTTTCAGTTTTTTCAACCAGTTCAAGGGCACGCCAGTTGGCCATGTTTATGATGCCGTGTTGATCAACGACAAAAATAGCATCAGGCGCGTGAAAGAGCATAGCCTCCGAGTCGTCTTGGAGTTCCGTCATCTCTTTAGCTTGTATCGATTGCATTGCACACAGGCCTACCAACTCTGCGAGTTCCTGAACATTGCTCATGTCAAGCCCAACTTTGGGGTTTAAAACAATATCTTCAATTACAAAAGTGCCCGTGAACATTTTGTACGAGTTTACACAAATCGAGATAAAACCTGGTAACTCAGAGGGAGTTACAGACTGTTCGGTGAATGAACAACTACAGCCAAGACTCACCGAAATGGTACGACAAGCTCGGTGGACTATATTCTGTGGGTCTTCTTCGTTAAGCATCGTGTGAACAATTGTTCTTCTGATGTAGGAGAGTGGTCCGTTGGCGTTTGTGGGTGGAAAGTCGATGTCGACCATTGCCTTTTGTTTGATTTTAAAAGTATTGTTCAACAATTATCATGCCATACAAAGTTTGAAAGTAAACGCGCACGCAGCAGATTAAAAACTATTTTTTACAAACAGTTTACTTAAGCCTCTTTTGTCGAAGCTTCTGTTTCCTGCGCTGACGCTGCGAGTTGCCGGGCTTCCTCGGACAACTCTACCTGCTCGAATCCTTTTCTACGCATTATGGATTCGGTCCCTCCCTTACCTTCCTTGGCGGGTGCTTGACGAAGCTGCTTGGTGTAGGCTCTAAAAACCTGCCTGAGCTCTGTAGAAACAACGCCCAAAATTACACCATATACCTTTCCTTTTGCTGAACCCGTAGTTGGGTTTCCCTGTTCAAATATTTAATCGGCAGAATTTGATGAAACTTTAGAAAAAAATAAAAAATAAAAAATTAATTTAAAAGAATCATCCGAACCGGCGGCTCAATTTGAGCATAAAGATCTGTTCGTGTTCATTATTGAGAGATTTAGCAGATCTGCGCAAAGATCTAGGTCCAGTATCTGTGTTGCCCTGCCCGTAACGAGTGTAGACGAGATACAGATTTGAGCCTGGCAGATATTCCCACATGAGTAATGCCTGCGTTCTAAAATCGGCGGCGGCGAAGTTAGGGTTTGAAGCGGTGTAATTTACAGGTCTGGTGGTTTTATCAAAAGCTAGGCTGCTAAAATTATAATAATTTGTTCGGGTCAATAAAAGTTGGCTGTAAAGCTGTAAGGAAAGATTTCGAAGAATGATTACCGTTCCTTTTAATGAAAAGTTCATCTCATTCACATCTCGTTTTCCTATTACGTACTGTTCATTTGGTCCGTCTTCGTCGAGCAGATCAACATAGGCCATGCGACCTTCTGTATATTTGTATTTCCAGGCCAGCTCCAGCTCCAATTGACCGAGGCGAACAAGAAAGGCTGGCCTTATCTCCCAGAGATATCCATAGGCTTCAGAGCCTGCGGATAATTTCAAGCGTGCCCCCAGAGGTTTTCTCCCGGCAGTGTTGATTTCGGCCCAACCTCCGCCTGTGGAAGCTCTACGCAATGCGGGACCCTCTGTTCCCATCTCCAGATCATCAAAGTGGGCCAGGCTTCCCCACAGACCAATCTCTGTCCACCAGCTGTTGGACCACTTTGCTTTAAAGTATGTTTCTCCCCATTTGTTTATACTCAAACCATCGACATTCCACTCGGTTCTGAGATAAATTCCAGCAAAGAAAGCCAAAAACGGTCCAGATTTTTCAATCTCTCTGTATTGGAGATGACTGCATACATGGTGAAGATTTGCTCTGCCTAGATAGCCTAAATCGTTAAGATCGAAATCTTTACTGCGCAGCTGGTAATCGATATGTCCACGAATATGTCCGCCCCCCTGTTTTTGAATCTTTGTAACCAGTGCTAAGCCGCGACCTTTTTCTCGTCCGTTGAGATCCTCAAGTCGATAGGAACCTGCAACTTGTCCTGTAAATACATAATCTTTGTTGTTTGTATTCACATTCCAATCCACTCCGCCGGTGTAGGAACCACGGTGTTTTCCAGAGGGATTAAGGGCAGTGCCCATTACACCGAACGTGGATCCCTGAGACAGTTCGCCTGCAAGTCTAAGCACCCCGGCATTGGTCCACGGCGTAGACTCGCGTCTTGTCGTCTCGCCGGTATCGGTGTTGTGAACCTTGAACACCGACGGCATCATAAAGGTTTCGATGATACCCGCCGATATACCGTTTGCAGTTCTCCCTGTAAGTTTGGCTGCGGTGAGTATTTGGGTGGTTCTTGGCCCCCAAGAAATTTCTTCGTTGTCGGCGAGATCTGGATCTGGAGCTCCTTTTCCCAATCGTCTGGAGTAAAAAAGCTGAAGAGGCGTTTTAAAGAGCCCCACGCCCTCCAAAAAGAAAGGCCTTTTTTCTTCGAAACGTGTTTCGATAGCTGTCAGGTTCAGCAATGCCTGATCCACCTCGACCTCGCCAAAATCAGGGTTCACCGCAAGATCCAATGTCCAGTCCGGTGCAAGCCCAACTTTGGCGTAACCGCCCATTCCCCAGTTAAAACCGTTTTGCGGTCGCCCATCGAAGTCACCCGATGAATTCTGATATGCCGCGAAGGCTTCCGGCATAATGGAGAGAGGCATTCGAGGCGCAATGTCACCTGTTCCTTCGAGCACACCAGCCTGAGAAATTTGCCCGTTTTTATTTGGGCTAATAGGTGAAAAAGAAACGTTCTCTTGTCTTGATGATATCCAGCGAACAACTTGCAACCCCCAGTGCTTTATGCCCAACGGAAAGCGAATTTGATCGAGTGGTATCGCCACTTCGAGCGACCAGTGATCATCTTCGATACGAGTCTCGGTCTGCCAGACAGCGTCCCAGTTGTCATCATAAGCAGTGTCCGAAGTCCACACCATATCCCTTTGAACACCGTTGGGGTTTACCTTAAAGGTATAGCCTGTCTGATTGTTACCTCTAGGAGATAGCGTAATTGCGACGGCATCAAAATCTCCATCGCGATCACGTCTGGTGAGTCTCGTTATCAAATTTTTGGGGTTATCTATCTCGCAACGCACTGCAAAGTAGATCTTTTCGCTGTCGTAAAGCGCAGCAAATGAAGTTTTCATGCTGGGCTTTGAACCAAAAGTCGGTTGGTTTTGAACAAAATTGTCAAACCATGTTGCTAATTTCCAGGCTGGATCACTGAGATCCCCGTCAACATCAATCTTTGCAGAAGCGCGTGAAATTGCAGTTCTGCTTTTGCCTTTGGGCAAATTATGTCTTTCAATAGTTGCAGATCGTGCATAACGTACCGATCCAAAACAAATACCTAGAAAAATAGCTGTAATTAGTAAAATGTGATGACAAGCACGCATGACCCATTTTTTGGGCACACTACTTGGCATTAGTCAAGCATCCTTGCGGATTCAGCAGATCACTGCAAAGGTTTAATGATTTTTGTCTAAATCGCTTTTTATCTGCAAAATTTGATCAAGCGACAACTGTGCAAACCTGACCACATCTTCAACTGCAAGGCCGCCTCTTAACATATGAAATTAAAATCCAGTTCCCTTTGGGAGAAGATTTAACGTTCCCATGATTAAATGTACCGAGCCTTGAAAAGGGGAGAAACGCGCATTATCCAGATTATATAGGGGAAAGATATAAATCGGCGAATATTCAATCTTGACAAAACAGTCAATTAGCACAGAAAATGCCGCCATGGAAAATGTTGCACTTTGCACCCCTCCCCGAATTATTCGGCCAGTGTTTTGGTTTTGGACGATGATCCGCAAATTTGCAACCTCATTACCCGGTACCTCAAATCTTATTACAACGTAGCTTGCTTCACAGATACCGCCGCCGCGCTTAAATCTGTTATCGACAATCCCCCAGATCTTGTTTTTGTTGATATCCATCTGGGTTACCAGGATCTTAACGGAATCTCTTTCGCATGGCGTCTGCGGGAGAAAAAATACGACGGCATAATATGCATGCTCTCGGGAGACAGGACCCAAGAGACCGCCCTCTCCGCCTTGATAGCTGGCGCAGACGAGTACCTGGTAAAATCAGAAATAGCCGGAACCATCCGCACCGAAGTCGAACTCCTGCTGGCCCCAAAGCGATCAAACAATGACATAAAAGAGCACATCCGCACGAGCGGACGTCTGAGATCAGAGGGCCTATCAAGCAACCAACGCGCCCTCCTGGCCGACTGGGCGACCGCCGGAATGCCGGACTTGCCCGACCTCTCTGAGAAGTACGAGATCAGCATTCAAGCCTTGAGCAAACGCTTCGCACGAATTCAAGAAAAACTAGGCCTCGAAAATCGCTCCCAGCTTTCAAGCCTCATAACAACAGTAATGGGCTTCGGCGCCCGCGAAAACCTGGGGGCAAAACGACAAAACAAACCCGCCGGAGTTTCCCGGCCATAAACCGCCGCAGCCACGCCTGCGGCATTGTCGAAGGAGTTGAATCATGAAAAAACTTATTATCTGCACAGCCATGGCGGTGGCGTTCCTGTCAACGTCAGCGGCCTTTGCTTCGGGGTTTGACCCGTTGTATGTCAAGGTGGAAATAGTCCCCGGATGTGGTGCTACTACGGGTACGCCAAACTGGGGAAACCCAATGTTTCAGACGGAAAACTTCAACGTAAGTCCTTATTACGGCAATGGGTCTCACTATCTTTCTTATAATTTTCCTCGCACAGGTATCGACGCTGTCCGTGTCAAGGTAAAGTGTGCTCATTGTCAATTTTACAATCACGACGGCTGGAACTGGCGGTGGTTCGATCAGGCGCAAGGTTATTGGAGACAGTCTTGTGATCTGGAGGGATATTACAGTCACGACAACGATACCTATTACTATAGGGCAGAGGAAAAATACTCGATCTGTAACGATAATTATTGGGATACCGCAGCCTACATAATGAAGGTGTACTGGAACGACGGCTACCCGAGAGATAAATATCTAACCTATTTTCAGTACGCATGCCTTGTAGAGTAGCGCGATATGAATAAAAGAATTCTTGCTATTTTAGTTGTCGCCTGCGCGATCATCGGGGCAGCGTTGATATTCTACTCGGGCCTCGACGAAGCGCAGGGGGCGACTGTGCGCAGCCCAAAGTTGAACAAACCGACAGCGACCGTGGTCAGCAAAGCTGTCAATGACGTCGATGATCGCAAACACCAAAGCGCTAAGCGTTTTGCAACCGCGCTGTCCAACGTGATGTCCCGGCCCGAACCGGTTAAGACAGATGCGGGGGAGTTGAGCATCAAAGAGTTGCATCAAAAAACGGGCCCCTATTATGCTGACATGGCCCCCGAGGTGCTGGAGAAGATGCTTCAACGGGAGAAGCCGGACGTCGAGTGGACCTCATCGGTGACCAAAGAAGCACAGAAGGTTCTCGAGTACGAGGAATCCCAGGGGACGACCCTTTACAAGACAGATTGCCGGGAGACCCTCTGCAAGATTCAGTTCGATCACGAGAATCTCGACCGCCACAAGAGCTTCATGGACGGGCGAATGGATCTAGGCCCTTGGATGGCTGGCGCAGGCAACGCGCTTGGCAGCTACAAAAAACAAGATGGTGATAAGCTGCGTTCTTTTATTTACTTCACCAAACCCGACGACAAAGAAACTTTTTTAGATATGCGTCGGGAGATGGCCGCTATTCTTGACTCCGAGTAAAAACAATCCCACTTTTCATCCCGTGAAACGCCTGTTCTCCTTGATCGCTTTATTAAATTATATTAAATTAATATGCAAAGACGAAACAAGGGCGGTATAATTTTGAGAAAGGTCAAATTATGCTACCGCAATTAAGGTTTGAGCAAAAACGTGAGTCTCCGAACGTGTTAATACGACCTGTGTTGTATTTGGGCGTCGCGGTGTTTTTTGTTTTGGTTGGGTGCAGCCCTCCCTATGACGGGGGACGTTCGGTCGGGGAGGTTGTGCCTGAGGGGGGCGTGAAAGTGTGTGAGGAGGGGGAGGCTACGTGTCAGGGTAATGACATTGTCGTTTGCAAGGACAACAAATGGGTCGTTAGCGAGGTTGCTTGTCTGGATAATAATGTTGTCGTTTGCAAGGACGACAAGTTGCTTGTTACCAGCGAATGCGACGAGGCGAGCGGCCAGGTCTGCTCAGATGGCGCGTGCTACTACCCCTGCGAGAAAGCAAAGGAGGAGGGCACCTCTGTAGGCTGTGAATATTACGCCGCCGTGCTGCCTAATCCCAAAGAAGCAGATGTCCCTAATCCGTTTGGCCTTATCATCTCAAATACCAGCAATATAAACGCAATAGTAACTATCGAGGGAAACGACGCACAGTACGCAGAGGCGGCGATCACCACCGTAATTGAAACCATAACTGTGCCGCCCAACAGCGTAAAACTTGTGCCGCTCAAATGCAGATTTCCAATACAAAAAGATTATACTCTGAATGTTGGAAGCTATCTGGCCACGACCCCATATCACATCGTGTCAAACGTGCCGGTTGTTGTTCATCAGCTTTGTCCGACCAATTATATGCTGGGCGTGTCCTATTATGATGGCTCGCTTCTGC
>Ga0256845_1003124_pt1 | contig 11442 bp, 8 predicted proteins | sample RiftiametaG_FD_189101 | JGI IMG/M metagenome (GOLD analysis project Ga0256845, IMG submission 189101) | Tube worm associated microbial communities from hydrothermal vent at the East Pacific Rise, Pacific Ocean - Riftia | ecosystem: Host-associated > Annelida > Integument > Unclassified ... | reverse complement strand
TTGCGCACCGCTCTGCGACCCTCTTGATTCCTATAGTGGGTGTAGTGGTGCATGTAAGGTGCTCGATCAGTCCTGCGGCGACTGTTACCCCACCACCTCCAAGGGCACGATCACATGTGGACTAGAGTCGGATTCGAAGGCCGGCGAACTCTGCTATTTCCACTCGCATTGTCAAGGCGGGCTCTTCTGTGGTCCTGGCGATCGGGTCCCGGATTGTAGCGATGAGAAGTGCTGTACGCCCTTCTGCGATATTAATGACCCGACCTGCGAGCAAGGTCTTCAGTGTGCGCCGGCTTTCGAGCCAGGAGGCGCGCCCGCAGGTATGGAGTACGTTGGCGTATGCTTGTTGCCATGAAACAAACCAGCGCGTTTCGCGGGGCGCAGGTACCCCGCGGATTTAGAAAAAATCTGCCAAATCAGACAGATTCGCCTGCGCGCAGGAGGATGACGATCTTGACGAGTATCCCGATCAGCACAAAACCCATGCCGACCGCAGCGGCGATTTTTGGATTCTCCCGCATGTCCTCGATGATCAGGTAGAGCGCTGGGATCAGCAGAAGGATCACGAAGGTCGCGAAGATCACCCCGAAGCCCAGTGAGATCGCCATCGGCACCAGGAAGCGTGCTTGTACTGAGGTCTCGAGGATCATCGGCATCAGACCGAAAAAGGTCGTTACCGAGGTCAACATGATCGGTCGAAAGCGGCGGCAGGCAGCGCTGTGGATCGCCTCGTAGGGTGATTTGCCGGCGTCACGGAAGCGGTTGCAGGCGTCGAGCAAAACTAGCGAGTCATTGACCACCACCCCGGAGAGGGCGACTAGGCCCATGATCGAGATGACACTGAGGTCGTAGCCCATCAGCAGGTGGCCGCCCATTGCCCCGACGATGCCAAAGGGGATCGCGAGCATGACGATCGCCGGCTGCACATAGGAGCGGAAGGGGATTGCGAGCAGCATGTAGATCGCGATTGCAGCGATCTTGGCGCCCGCGGCGAGGGAGCCGAGGGAGTCCTGTTGCTCGCGATTTTCGCCACCGTAACCCCATTGAAGCCCGGGGTAGCGCTCGGGCAGATCGTCGAGCACCTCTTTGGTGAGCTTGTCGCGGACGACGCCCGGAGTGATCGCCGAGCCCTCGCGCACATCGGCGGTGACGTGGATAATGCGGCGGCCATCAGCGCGTTCGATCACCGGCCATGAGCGGCCGCGGGTGACGTCGGCGACCTCGGCGAGCGGCACTTCGCCGCCCTGTGGCGTGCGCAGCAGCAGCTCTTCGATGGTGTACTCGGTACGCCGCTCGGCCTCGGGGAGACGGGCGATCACCTTGACCTCGTTGCGCCCCTCCTGTTGCCGCAACGCCTCGGCGCCGTAGAACGATGAGCGGACCTGGCGGGCGATGTCGGTGGCGGTCAGGCCCAGCTGACTGGCCTGCGAGGTGAGGGTGAGGTCGAGCTGGGGCTTGCCGGTATCGATGCCGTTTTCGACATCGAAGACCCCGGCAATGCCCTCCAGGGAGGCGACGACATCGGCTGCGGCCTGGTCGAGTATCGCGGTATCGGCGTGGCTGATCTCGATGTCGATCGCAGCGCCAGCGCTCGGCCCCATGTTCGCGGAGTAGGTGAGGCTCTTGGTTTCGACCAGCGGTCCGACGTTCTTGCGCCAGAGGTCCGCGAACTGGGAGCTCTCAAAGTCGCGATCGTCGCTCGGGACCAGGTACATCATCACCGCGGTCTTGTGGGCGCCGGTGACCCCTCCGGCCTTGGGACCGGGCCCGCCGCGGACAGTCTGTCCGCCGATCTGCGCGTAGAGCCCGCGTTTGTCGTCGCTGCTGCCGATCTCGGCGAGGGTCTCGCGGGCGGCCTCGACCAGGCGTTTTTGTACGGCCTGGGTCTGCTCGACAGAGGCGCCAAAGGGCAGCTCGGCACGGGCGGTGATCACATCGCCGTCGAGTTTTGGAAAGAAGCGGAAGCCCAACCGGCCGCCGGCGAAGATTCCTGCGGTCAGCACGAGCACCGCAATACCGACCCCAAGCACGGCGTAGCGGTACTCGAGACAACGGTCCAAAATTGGCGCAAAACGGCGTTTAATGAGGGATTCGAGGCCCTTGCTGATGCGTTGCTGGACCCGGTGCACACGGCCGTAAAGGCCGCCTGGTTCGCCCTGTTTGAGGTGCCCCAAGTGGGCCGGCAGGATGAAAATCGATTCTACGAGCGAGATCACTAGGACCGAGAGAACGATCGTCGGGATCACCCGGAAGAGTTTGCCCGAGAAGCCGGGCACGAAGAAAAGCGGTGAGAAGGCGACGCAGGTGGTCGCGATCGAGAAGACGACCGGGGTCGCGACCTCTTTGGCGCCGTCGATCGCCGCCTGCACATAGGAGACCCCGCGCTGGGTCTGCTCGTAGATATTCTCGCCGACGACGATCGCGTCATCGACCACCATGCCCAGGGTGACGATGAAGGCGAACATCGAGATCATGTTCACCGACACGCCAAAGGTCGGCATGAAGAGGATCGCCCCGAGGAAGGAGATCGGGATGCCCATCGTCACCCAGAAGGCGAGGCGGATCTCGAGGAAGAGCCCGAGCGAGATCATCACCAGGACGAGTCCCATCATCGCGTTGCGCAGGAGCAGGTCCATGCGTTGGGCGTAGATTTCGGATTGGTCGCGCCAGATCGAAATGCTGACGCCCGGCGGTAGCCAGCGGCGGATTTTTTCGATCTGCACCTTGGCTCGGTCGGAGATCTCGACCGGGGTTTGTTCGCCGGTGCGGTAGACCTTGACCATCACCGCGGGCGCGCCTTCGAAGCTCGCCTGCTCGTCGGTTTCGGCGAAGGTCTCGCGCACCGAGGCGATGTCGCCCAGGCGCAGCTCGGTGCCGCCGTCGCTGGCGATGATCGGCAGGTCGGCGAACTCGCTCTCGCTCTCGCGGCGCTCGTCGGTGCGTACCAGGACCTCGCCGCTGGGTGTCTTGATGCCGCCACCGGGCAGCCGGAATGCGCTCTTTGAGACCTTTTGGGCGATCTGCTCGAGAGTCAGGCCGTAGGTGCGCAGGCGCTCTTGGGGGACCTCGATCGCGATCTCTTTGGGCGGTGCGCCGGTGATGTCGACCTGGGTGATACCGGGATCGGCGAGCAGCTGGTCGCGTGAGCGCTCGGCGAGGGTCCGCAGGATCGCCGGGTCCTGGTTGCCGTAGAGAACGATCGAAATGACCTCGGCGCGGTTTGTGAGCTGGGAGACGATCGCTCGCTCGGTGTCCTTGGGCAGCGAGGTCACACGATCGACTGCGCCTTTGACATCGGAGAGCGCCTTGGTTGGATCTGCCTCAATGGTCAGCTCGACGTTGACCGTGCCGCTGCCCTCGGCGGCGGTCGAGGTCACGCGCTTGACTCCATCTAGACCGCGCACGGCCTCCTCGAGTGCGAGGATGATGCCGGTCTCGATGTCCGCCGGGCTCGCGCCGGGGTAGGGCACGGCGATCGAGATCAGGTCGGCCTGGGTCTCGGGAAAGACCTCTTTGCGGACCTGGCCGGCCATGATCAAGCCGCCGACGATCAACATCAGCATCAGCAGGTTGGCGGCGACCGGGTTTTGGGTCATCCAGGCGATGGCGCCGCGGGCTGGGGAGACTCGCTTGTCGGAGCTGCTCATCAGATCTTGCCCGCGATGCTAGTGACCTCGCGGGGACCGGCTGGGGCGGTGCCGCTGGCATCGAGTTCCTCTTCGATGACGACCTCTAGGCCCTCGGTGGGGGCGGCGAGCGGGGTCACGAGCACGGCGTCGCCCGAGCCCAGGCCCTTGGCGATCACTGACTCGCGGTCGCGCCAGATGACTTCGATTCGGCGGCGGGTGAGGGCGCCGTCGGCCACCAGCCAGACGTAGCGATTGTCGATCAGCGCGGTCCTTGGGATTTTGACCGCATTGGGGATCGCCTGGCCGTCGAGGGTGACGTTGACGAAGGAGCCGATGAGCAGGGGCAGCGGGCGATTGGCGAGGCTGACCCCGAGCGCTAGGGGATCTTCGACGGCGATCAGCAGTTTGGCCATACGGCCGCGATTGTCGACCTCGGAGAGCAGGCGTTCGACGTAACCGATGCGCTCGACAGTGAGGTTGGGACCGGCGTCGAGGGCGATGTGGGCCGCTGATCCGCGCAGCCCCGAGACGTTGATGCCCGGGATGTCGAGGTGGGTGAGATTGGCGACGGGTACCGAGACCTCGACCCAGTAGCGGTTGATGTTGACCAGCGTTGCTAGGCGTGTCGACTGGGTGGCGAGCTGTCCGACCTCGACCGAGACCTCGCGGACGATGCCGTCGAAGGGCGCCCTGATCGCAGATTTGCCGCGGTCGCGGCGGGCCTTTTGCAGCTGTGCCTTCGCCGACGAGAGCTTTGCTTTGGCGCTTTTTACGTGGGGTTGGCGGAGGGCGAAGTCTCGGGAGTCCTGGCCGAGCGTATCCAGGCGGCCCTGCCAGTCGCTCTCGGCGATGTCCTTGCGGCCGCGCTCATCGGCGAGGCTGAGGCGGGCCTGGGCGATGGCGGCCTCCTGAGCGGCGATCGCAGCGGCCTGATCGCGAGCATCGATGCGGGCCAGGATCTCGCCCTCCTCGACGATGCCGCCGGGGATCAGATTGTCGGAGCGAGAGATCACCCGGCCGGCGATCTCTGGTTGCACGATGATCTGATGGGCCGGCTTGACCTGACCCAGGCTGTCGATCTGCACTGTCTGCGAGGAGGGCCTGGCGATCATCACTTTGACCCGGACCTCGGGTTTGATGATCTCAGCCTTCTCGGGCGTCGGTCGCGAGAGGTAGAGAAGTCCCGCACTGGCGGCGGCGATCAGCACCGCGAGCACAGCGAGGATGACGTTGAGCGCTGCGGTGCGGCGATTCATGGCATCGAAACGTTGAACGCGGCCAGAATGGCCGGTACCTGCGGTCATAGCGTGAGTTTGACCCCCGCGCGTCCTTTTCCGTGTCAAGGGAGTCGCGTGAGGGATCGTCAGGGGCCGCAGAAGTGCGTCAGACCCGGGAGTTATCCGCCAATGGCGGGCTCTTTGGGCCGAGAGGTGGATGTAAAGCGAACGAAAAGGCGCTGCGGCGGGGTGCCGCAGCGCCGGTACGGGATCTGCGCCTTAGCTCGGATCCGCGGCGGGCGTCTTTGGACCGCTCTCCGGGAGCTCGGGCTTGCGGGTGTACTCGGCGTCGACCTTGCCGGTCAGCGACTCGAGGAATGCGGTGAGATAGCGGCGCTCGTCGTCGTCGAGTTTGCCCTTTGCGGTCTGGTACTCGGCCATCACGTTGAGCACATCGTCGAGGGTCGCGGCGACACCGTCGTGCAGGTAGGGCGCAGTCTTGGTGACGTTGCGGAGCCCCGGGACCTTGAAGGCTTTTTTGTCGGCCTCGTTGTTGGTGATCGCGAAGCGACCGACGTCCTCGGTGTTGTACTCTTTTACGCTACCGAGCTTCTGGTACATCGTCGCGCCCAGATTGGGGCCCGTGTGGCACTGAATGCAGCCGGTGTCGATGAAGAGCTGGAGGCCCTGAAGCGCGTCGGTGGAGAGTGCCGAAGTATTGCCGCCGAGGAAGTCGTCGAAGGGTGCCGGTGTGATCAGACCGCGCTCGAAGTCGCCGATCGCCTTGCCGACGTTGGCGTAGGTGATCGGATCGCTCTCGCCCGGGAAGGCCGCAGCGAACATGTCTTTGTAGCCAGGTATTGAGGTGAGCACGGTGATCACCGCGGCCTCGTTGGGCATCGCCATCTCGACCGGGTTCAGGATCGGGCCGAGTGCCTGCTCTTCGACATCAGCGGCGCGGCCGTCCCAGAACTGGGAGAAGTGCGTCGCCGCGTTGTAGACGGTTGGCGAGTTGCGCTCGCCGCGTTGGCCCTTGTGCCCGGGCGAGGTTTTTTCGCTGTCGACGCCGAATTTGTCGAGCAGGTGGCAGCTGTTGCAGGCGATGTCTTGGTTCTTTGACAGGCGGGTATCAAAGAAGAGCGCGCGACCGAGTGCGACCTTTTCGGTGCTGGTCGGATTGCTGGGGTTGTCGGCGCGGGCGGGCAGCGGGCTGAAGTACTTTTTGGAGGCGTCGAGCAGCTTGATACCGGAGACTGCGGGTGCCTTCTTTTTGGCCTTGTCTTTGTCCTTGCCCTTGTTCTTTTTGGAGGAGGACTTGCGGGGTTTTTTGGGGCCCGCATCGCCGCCGCATGCACCGGTGGAGAGGGCGAGGCCGGTGAGGGCTGCGAGCGCCCATTGGCCGAGGCGGGAGGAGGATTTGAGTGTGCTCATGGTGGATCGGAGGTGGGGGTCGGAAGAACGGGTCGAGCAAGGGCCAAACGGGGGGCCAAACAGGGGGCCAGAACGCCGCACAAGGGGGTCTTGCTCCGACCGCGATGCCCTGCGACGATACCTGACGATGGATCATCTAATCCGCTTTTCGCGCGCCTGGACCTTGTGTCTCCTCACGGCTTTGCTCAGCGTCGCGGCGCCGGCCTGTGGCGGTGGTGACGAGCCGGGGCTCAGCAACCGCCTGTGGATCGATCACCTGCCAAGCGACAAACGAGACAGCATCGCGGCGCTCTTCATCGCTTCGCCCGGGGAGGGCGGGCAGACCTACGGTGTGTATTACCGTGGAACGCCCTTCAGGGGGAGTTTTGACGCCTTCGAGTGGATCGCCGACCCAGAGCATGAGGACCGATCTCGACTGCGCTTGCTTCAGGATCAGCGCGAGGTGGAGCTCCGCCTTGAGCGTTGCGAGCCCGATCCAAAGTTTGACTACTGCGTGGTGCTTCGCGGAGATCCCCAGGGCAGCGGACGCTATCAATCTCGAAGGCGGTGGGGGGCTCGCGGATCCGTCGGTGCAGCGGCCCAGGTCCAGACGATCTTTTCGGAGGTACTCGCCGAAGATCCCGAGCTGCGCGCGGTCTTCGGGGAGCCGCGACCCTAACGCCCGTGAGCGAGAGCGAAGCGCAAGCGTTGCTCGGGCGGCTGGTTGCCCAGTTTGCCTCCCCCTACGACTTCCTGCGCGAGCTGGTCCAAAACTCGCTCGATGCCGGTAGCGATCGTGTGGAGGTCAGCCTAGACGCGATCCCCAGCGAGGAGGACGTGGGCGACAGCGTTGTCTACAGCCTGAGCATTTCGGACACCGGTTCGGGCATGGACGAGGCGATCATCGACGGCGGACTGACGCGTCTCTTTGCCACCACCAAGGCCGACGATCGCACGATGGCGGGTGGCTTTGGCATCGGCTTTGTGTCCGTATTCGCCTGGCAGCCCGAGGCCGTATTGGTGCAGACCGGAAGGACAGGTGAGAGCTGGGAGGTGCTCTTTTACGGAGCCTCGCGGAACTTCGAAAAGCGTCGCCTAGAGGCACCTGTCGAGGGCACGACGGTCACTCTTCTGCGCCGCGGCCCGGCTCGCGAGGGCCTGCAGATCGCCGAAGCCGTGCGCGACAGTCTCTGGCGTTGGTGCCGGTATTGTCGCCTCGAGATCACCTTTGAGAATCTTTGCGGTGACGATCCGCTGGAGCTGATTCAAGACTCGCCGGCCTCGCTTGGCGGCGAACTCTCGGTGCACGAGAGCGCCGGCGATCACAGCATCCGCGTGGGTTTTGCGGTGCCGTCGCGGGCGGTGTTGCTTCGTCGCGGGCTTATCCTCGCGGAGGGCAGCGTGCGCGAGCTTTTGCCGGGGCTCAGCGAGACCCTCGGCGCGGGTGCGGATCACCTCCAGGTCTGGGTTGATTCGCCTTCGCTTCGGACCACGCTCGCTCGCGACAAGGTGGTTTTGGATGGCGGTCACGGCCAGACCGAGGCCAAGGTAAACGCTGCGGTCGCGGTCCTGCGCGAGCGTCTGATCGCGGCTCTGGTCGTGAGTGCGGCTGCAGGTGCACGGACCGGTGAGAGCACGGCGCGAGCAGAAGAAGAAAAAGAAGAAAAAGAAGAAAAAAGCGACCCATGGGGGGCCTCGTGGGGGCGCGCCGAGCACTCGCGGTACGCGTTTTTGCACGGTCATCTTGCGGCGGAGCGCCAGCAGATCGGCGCTCGTATGGCCGAATTGCCATTGCTGCGCGAGCGAACAGCCGAGCGTGCCTTCACGCCTGCCGAGCTTGCCCGGGCACTCGACGGGCGGCCGTTGATCTACTCGACCTCGGGGCCTTCAGGGCCGGACGGGGCGCTCTTGGGGCTCGCGCGGGCGATCGGTTATCCGGTGATCGCGGGCAATGAGGGCGATCGGCCGTGGCTCGCGGGGTTTTCTGGGGAACTCGGTGTCGATCTTGTGTGCCTCGCTGATGCGCTCGGCGAGGTTGTCCAGGTCACTTGCGAGGGTGCCTGCGAGCGGGTTCGGGCGGCTACAGAGGCTGCGTTGCGGGATCAGGGCAGCCGCCTTAAAGATCTGCGCCTGGCGATCGGTGACTTCGTCGGTGAGCGGCCTTTGCCTGCACTTGTCGCCACGGAGCTCGCTCGCGGCGATCGCATCGTCGTCCTGCACAGCGTCGACGCGCTCGCCAGCAGAGCGCCCGCGACCCTGTGGATCGACATCGATGAGCCGCTGCTGCGGGTCGCCAACAAGGCCGAGAAGGCGACCCCCGTGGCTGCGGTGCTCGGTCTGGCTGCGGCGATCGCTGGCCTCGTCGGTGGTGGAGAGTACGATCCAGAGGAACTCGCAGAGGCCGCTCGTCAGCGCTGTGTGGAGCTGAAATCGTGAAACGCGAGGCAAGGCTGCGGGGATGTTTGTTGACGCTGATACTGACGCTGACGCTGATACCGGTGGGTTGCTCGGGGGTCCCCTTTTCGCAGACCCAGGCCGGTCAGGCTGTCTACGCGCGGGTGATCACGAGGACGGTGGCTCACAGGGTTTTGCAGCAGCTCGCCCCGGCAAAGCGCGCCGAACTCGACGAGCTGATGTTTTTGTTGGATCTTCGGAGGGCCTCGGGCAATGAAAAGAGTCCACTCCGCATCTATCGCCGGATCGAGCGACGGCTCGCGAATCCCCGCATTGTCTCGCGGCAGAGCGTCGAGATCGTGCTTGGCGATATGGCGCGGGTTATCGCAGCGCAGGGCCATACTATCAATAGTATAAATGCTGATGATATGGAGGGGTACGCCCTAGTCTCGAAGATGATGGAGTCGGCGGAGGGCGCGTTCCCCAGCGCAGACGAGTGCTTGCTGCGGATCCGCAGCTACCCTGCGGCGGTGGTTGTCGCGCGGCTAACGGAGGGGTACTTTAGCGACGATTGGTATCATCGTCACAACATGCGTGAGGTGATCGTGCGCGAGTTGCTCTCTGGCGGCTATGGAGTTGCGCCCTTGGATGTGTACGCCGAACATCTGCGGTGGGACTCCCCTAGTCGCGACCCAGAATCGCTTTACGGTCGAGTTGTGCGGGCGAGCCGGGCGGAGCTCGGTGACGATTTTGGTCCTTGGTTTAAGGAAGTTCGCGGCCGGTCCTATCGTGGGACGATGATGCGCGCTCGTCTCTGAGCGAGAGATCTTGGCCCTGCGGTGGCGCCGCCGGACCTGCGATGTTTGACAGGGCGAGCTGGAGGGCGCGGCTCGAGTCTGAGATCGATGTTTTTGGGCCGATAGCTGCCCGATGTGACAGGGTTGCGCGAGGCTGCGACCTGGGCTTGCGAGCGCGCCTTGGGGCTGATAGCGGCGGTTATAGGGCATTTGCGCGGTCAGGTGACTCTATACTCGTGGAATATGGAAATCGGCATCGCACACTCAACTCGTAGCTTCGCCTCGCTGGCCTGCTTCGCGCTCACCATCGGGGCCTGCGGAGACGACAGTGCGAGCAGCAGTTCGAATTCATCCGCGACGACGGCGACGGCGACGGCGACCGTGACGGCGACCGAGTCCGGGCCGACCTCGACTGAGGGCAGTTCATCGGGCACGACCGAGACGACAGAGGGCACGGATACTGCGGATGCAACATCGATGACCGCGGCCACTGTGTCGAGCACGGGCACGGCTACGGGCACCACTGATTCGGACACATCGACGGCGAGCGGAGGTGAGAGTTCGACGACAGCGGGCGGCGGCTGTGGCATCTGTGATCAACCTAATCAAGACTGTGTCGACGATGTCTGTGTCGATCTCTGCCAGGGGGTGGAGCCCGATTCTTGCGGGCCCGATCAGGTCTGCGATGTTAAGAGTGGTGAGTGCAAAGATCCGGATGCCGCCTGCACAATCGCCGGAGAATCCCAGGCTTGCGGTGACCGAAACTGCGGCCCGGGCACTACCTGTGACGGCGAAGGTGAGTGCCTGGCGATCGCTCCCTGTGCCAGCGTTGTCTGCACAGACGGCGGCGATTGTTGGGGCAATGCCTGCTCCTGCAGCCGCGGCAACGAGTGTGAGGATGCCAGCGAAGAGCTGTTAAACGGTCCCTTCTCGAGCATGATCGCCGGCCTCGACTTCGCCGACGATTGCACCGCGTGGATGGTCACCCTGCGAAGCGGCACCGACTTTCTTCGCCGCCTGCGACCGGACGGAGAACTCACGGAGTGGGCGGGGGTCGCAAACCTGGACATGGGCGAGGTTAAGGTCCTGCGCCGTCTGACCATCCCGCAGTCGACATCGCTGCCGGATGATCTTGCCGGTGAGGTCGTGACGCCGCCGATTCCCGTCGAGGGGTACGGAGAAGTCGCGCTCTCGTACATCTGCTGCGCGACCTGTGGCTGCGCTCTTGATCCGCCACAGGGAGTCTCCCGCCTAGTCGAAGAGAATATGGACGAGCCCCTGCCCCTGGTGATCACAGCGACCATCACCCAGGGCACTGGGCCCTTCATGAGCAAGCTCTTTGATGCAGGCCCCCAGGGTCTGACCTGGAGCGAGGACCGTGTCTTTTATGTCGGCAATACGACCGCCAATGGTGAGTTCAATGCCGCCAACTTAGAAAAAGGGACTCAGGAGTTAGTGAGTACATTTGACGAGCGGGTGACCGCGGCAGCGCCGATTTCGCCTGTACACTTGCTGATCGGCCTGGAGAGCGGTGGTTTGCTGCGGTTTAATGTCAATACAAAGGAGAGCGAGCTGGTACTCGATGTCGACGCGGGCATTACGAGCCTCAGCCACGATAAATTCACCGGGCTGGTGTACGCGGGGCTCTCGACCCTTGAGGTGGTGGAACTCGACCCCTTTACCGGTGACTTCTCGACCTTCGCGATGATGCCCGGAAAGGGCCGCGTTGCGGTCAGCCCGAGCGGACGGCTGTGGTTCATGCCGGTAAAATTTATCCAGCCGGGCACACTCTCGGCCTGGGATCTGCCGAGTGAGATTTGAGCCGGCGCTGGGCGAGCATGCCCAGCGCCGGCCCGGTCCGATCAACCGCCGATGAAGGCGATGCTCGGGCCTAGACCGCCCGCGTAGATCTTACCGTAGGGTCCGATCGCGAGGGTATATGCGATCCGAAGAATCTGTCCCTTGTGGCTGTAGGACCACACTGGGGTCATTTTG
>Ga0256845_1003123_pt1 | contig 11445 bp, 8 predicted proteins | sample RiftiametaG_FD_189101 | JGI IMG/M metagenome (GOLD analysis project Ga0256845, IMG submission 189101) | Tube worm associated microbial communities from hydrothermal vent at the East Pacific Rise, Pacific Ocean - Riftia | ecosystem: Host-associated > Annelida > Integument > Unclassified ... | reverse complement strand
GTTGATCGACTTAAACTTCCCCAGCTCTGCCGGTTCCTGCACGGCTACCTTATCAGGAAATTTCCTGGCTGAATTCATGATAAGATCCGGAATACTGGGCAACTCCGGTGCAGGGTAAAGCGGTCCGCCTGGGATTTTTCTATTCACGATCAGCCTCCTGTTCTGAACTTAATGAACCGGGAATAATATTCTCTGGAAAACCTGTTGCCACAACCCTCAATCCCACAAAAGGATAACCAATATTATCACTCAGCTCAATTCTTGAATCTGCAGTGCAGTCTTCAATAGAAGAAAGCCAGCTGCCACCAGCTGCCACTCCAATGGAATCGATCCATTCCCACAGATTGCCCTGCATCTCGCAGAGTCCCCATCTGCTTCGTCCCATGGCACCTGCAGGGGCTGCTTCCCGCCAGCCGTCATTAATATCCGAATGTCTTGACAGAATGATTTCGTTCACATCAGACAGGTTAACAGGAAGCTCTGATCCTGCTGAAGCGAGGATGCTCCACTCAGTATTCTGCGGTAATCTGAACTCCAGCCCTGTTGCGCTTTCAGCAGTTAGCCACCGGCAGTACCAAACAGCCCCGGCCCAGGTCATTCCTGCCATGGGGTAGTTCTCCATCCCCGGAACCGGCTGGTAACATGTGGTATCATCGCTTAGAACAACCGGTATCCTCCAGTTGCACTTCAGTATGCTGTCCATAAGGCAGGTTCGTCCCAGTGCAGACAATGAATCTCTGCGAAGATACGGATCAACTGAATTCATAAACTCAGCAAACTGCGAAGCTGTCACTTCATACCTGCCCACGGTCAGAGGCCCCATTGCAAAAGGCAGCAAATCATCCGGGATCACCAAGAAGCCCATGTTTACAGCCTGATCGGTAAATTCAAACGGTACTGCAATTGTAACAACTCTTGCCACGGGAGTAAGCATGTTCACTGTTCTTGTTACCGATATTCCCATTTCACCGAGAGCGGTGATATCCACACAGCTGCCGGATTCCACTACCAGAGAGCACGGGGCAATGCCTGAAAAACCGTGGGAAAGAATCTGACATCCAGGCGGTCTTGAGTTTACTGCAAGCAGACAACCCTCATGCAGCTGGAGGAAAATGGTATCCGGTGGAGACTCCGCCAGGAAATCTGCAGAAAAAAAACCATCTTTCCCGGCAACCACATGAACCCCGTCGCGGGGTACTAACTGTGTGAGGGGAGAAAAACCGGCTGGAACCCCATTTATTGATATCATGGCACTGTCCGGGATGGTAAGAACCGTAATCCTTTTCATTCTGATCTGAGGGAAGAACCGCTCAGCCACAAACACAGACAAAACAACAAGCAGAATTCCGGGAAGTATCTTCCTCAACTATCAGTCACCCCAATTGTTGGAGAAAACTGCCTTGATATCATCCCACAGATACCCCATGCGAATATCACGCCAGAACCTTTTCCAGATATAGGACGGTCTGAAGTAGAATTTCCGGTGAAACCTGCCGTAGAACTTTCTTATTTCATCCCAGGAAAGGTTTTCATGTTCCCAGACATCGGCCGTGCTGTGAAAATTGTAGGTATCCCAGTTTCTGCTCTTGATTCTACCTGCTTTATCAATCTGCCGGAACAGAGCACTTGACGGGAAAGGCAGGGTCATGGAAGCTTTTGCGTAGGTAAGAGGGAGACTGCAGGCAAACCTCATAGTTTCTTCAACTGTTTCCTGTGTGTCGCCTGGAAGCCCGATCATAAAAAAACCAACTGTTTCCAGCCCGGCGTTGTCTGCCATTGTCACAGCTTTCCTGATCAGCTCCGGAGACTGATGCTTGTTCACATTTTCAAGTATTTCAGCAACTCCGCTTTCAATACCGAAAGACACCATGTAACAACCGGCTTCGCGAGCCAGTTGGAAAAACTCTCTGTCTACATCGTGAACATTTACACCGGTGGGAAGTGCCCATGGAGCCGGAAATTTCCTTCTAATAAGAAGCCTGCAGACCTCCTTGGCTCTGTCAATATCTGCTGTAAAGTTGTCATCTTTTATGTGAATATCGTTGAAACCCAATTCCAGCATTCTGAACATTTCGTCGACTATTCGTTCCGGGCTCTTCCAGCGCACATTGTGCCCGAATATGGTCTGGCTGCAGTATGTGCAGTAGTGGTTACAACCGCGGTTTGTCTCCATGTAGCCCACGGGATTCTTCCTTGATGCAATATGGGGAGATCTGTAGTACTGCAGCTTGTACAACTGCCATGCAGGCAGGGGAAGACTGTCAAGATCCATAATCAGAGCTCTTGGCTTGGTTCTGTAATACTCGCCGTTCTCAAAGTATGCTATGCCATCTATTTCCTCAAGACTTCCGCCAAGACATATCTCCCGCAGCGTGTTCTCGCCCTCGCCAATAGCAACTATGTTGAACTCACTAGTTTCTAAAACCTCACGAGGAAGAGTGGTTGCATGAATACCGCCACCGATGATCACAGTGTTGGGAGATTCCTCTCTGGCCACGGCGGCAAGAGTTCTGGCCTCTGAAACAAGAGGGGTGGTAAATGTGATTCCCACATAGTCAGGCTTCCAGTTTCTGAGAATGCTTTTGTAGGCCTCCATTGGCCTGGCCTCTATCATCAGATCGGCAACTCTCACATCATGGTCGTCTTCCAGTACGGCACCGGCAAGAGCCCCGAGGGTAACAAAAGGTGCGGAAGTAATTGCCACCCTGATGTTGCTATCGCTGTAAACATCAATGGAAGAAGGCGGGTTCACAAGAAGAACTCGGGCCAAAACAATCTCCTTATCCAAGTGCCCCGGCACAATCACTGTACCGGGGCATGTAAAAATCAGCGGCTGAGCACAACCAGTCTTGTAACAGTAGTTTCCCCGTTGCATGCTGCCACAACAGGGTAAATCCCTGCAGGCAGTCTAACTCCATGAGCATCTGTAAGACTGAACGGAACAGTGATTTCACCACCCGGTACTTCACCACGGTAAACGGTGTTAACAATTCTTCCTGTGATATCGTGAACCTGAAGAGTAAGCACACCTTCCGAAGGAATTCTGCAGGTAAATGCGGAAGAAGACAAGGCAGGGTTGCCTCCGGAGAGTACAACAGACAGAGCCGGCACAGCTTCACCCTCTTCAACATTCAGAGCGCCTGTAGCCCATATTTCAACATCATCCAGATTCCAGCCGCAGTATTCCCAGCCTGAATCAGTTGTACCCATTACCCATCTGATCCAGACGGTTTCCTGCTGATCTGCATATTCGGAAATATCATACATCATGCAGCTCCAGGCGCCGTCTGCGGTTTCATCTGTACCGTTTTCCCACACGGGAAACCATGTAGTTCCGTCATTGGATACTTCCACTGCAGCATGGTCGTATGTATTCCTCTCTACGCCCAGCCATCTCTGAAAACGCAGCTGAGTACAAAACAGGTTAGAGCAGTCTATTGATTCCGTTGTAAGGTACCTTCGCACCAGATTTGATTCATAGTCTCCCTGAAGGTTGTAACCGTATACATTGCCTCCTGTGTTTCCTGAAGTGGGGTCGGGGTTGCCGTGAGACCCGCCCTGCCCTTGCGGTACACCCCACTCCCACTGCCCGTCAGCAGTCCATCCTGGATCGGATTCCATATTCCAGCTGTAGATAATACCTGCGTTGCCCACCACAAGAACAACTTCAGCCGTTGTGTTTCCCGTTCCGCTGGTTACATTGGTAAACTCAACTTCCGCCGTATACACTCCCAGAGGAAGGGTGTCGGCAGCACTGTTGATGGAAGCAGAAATCTCAACCGTTTCGCCCTGGGAAATACTTCCCGAAAGCGTTCCTGCAAGATCAAGCCAATCAGCCGTTTCCGGAGTAATAAGATACTGAACAGATCCCTCTCCCATGAATTCCATCTGCCAGGTTTCAGATGCCGGAGTAAAAGGCCCTCCGATCTCTCCCTGGAAGATAAAATCCGCATCGGGCATCACACTTAGACCAGCATTGTACGCCAGCATTTTCAAGCAGAAGTTACCGGTTCCCGGATAAGGGTTACCTGCCCACGTGTAGAGATCGTGCCATGATCCGTCGTTGTACCAGCTCTCTCCGGAAGATGCAGTAGATTCCACAATAACCCTTGAAGAAGCACCCAGCAACACGGAGACTTCAGATGTTCTGTCGTATGCGTAACCCCCATCTGAAAACTCCACCACGAAGTATGCACTGTCACCCTGAGCCAGTTCAAACGGGCTGCTCAATTCAACAGTGTGAAAGCCTCTGTACTCACAGAACCCTGTTTCAATTGTCAGTTGATCTGATAGCACTCCGCCCTGAAAACTGCCGTACACCGATGCCGTAAAGTTCACCGAATCTGCCGCAGTAAAAAATGATACTTCCGGAATAAAGTGATCACCGGTGGCCACGAAGGCGTTCATCGCTTTGGAAATGCCGGTAAAGGTATCCCTCCAGCCGTGGTAATCGTAGTAGTAAAACTTATCGTAGTCCAGCGGCCGAACATCGGTGAAGGAAACTGTACCCATGAAGGGTTCTCTTCCGCACCATTTATCCCAGTAGCTGATAAAAAAGTAACCGTCAAAACCCCAGTTTTCACCCCAGCTGTTTTTCACGATCCAGGCACCAGGTTCAGGAGCCTGTGTAACCTTGTTGTCGTCCCATCCCACTATCGCAACTGAATGATTGGGCAGCTCCGTGCTTGAAGGGGGTTGATACTGTATGTAATCTGTCATAAAACTGCTGTTCACACAGTAGCAGCAGGCCATGGCTCCGTGGTTCATCAGGGCGGTCTTCACTCTGCTTAAGGATGCAAGGTCATCGCCCACCAGATGCCACTCCACATCTGCCGGGTAATAATAGTGGTAATCCGTTGAAGTGAATTGAGGTGCAGCTTCGAAAGACTGACCGTCTGTGTCGCGAACAGCACCGTCTCCCCGAGACAGATACGCAGTTGAAACAAGGTAGTCTCCACCCTGATGCACAGTCAGTCCAGAGCCTGTAGGTGGATCGATATCAGAGTTGTTCCACTCGTTGAAACCGTTCCACCAGTCAAGATGGTATTCCGCAAGGTTCGGCTCACCTGTTTCACCGTTGTCTTCCCAGGCACCGGTCATAAGCAGATTTGACTCAATAGAGGCCATTGTTCCGTGTGTCCAGCAGGTTCCTCCCTGCTGACTTTTTACCGATGTAACATAGTTCTCGCTGCTGTAGTCTCTCAAATCAAACTGTTCCGGTAACTGCATTTGCATCATTGCAAGCACAAAAGCAACTATAAACATCTTTGACCTCCAGAATAAACCTGCCTGAGGCAGAAAACAATTGTATCTACCGAACCAGCCACTTGCGAGGAATGCGAGTCTTTATATACTACAGTCATGAAGACACTGGTAGCTATTCCGGCACTGAACGAAGAATTTACCATAGAGCAGGTAATTTCTGCCATTCCAGGTGAATTACATGGAACTCGGGTAGAAATTCTTGTTGTGGATGACGGGTCAACAGATTCCACTGTTTCAAAGGCCCGCGCTGCAGGGGCTGCAGTTGTTTCCCACGGCAGAAACATGGGGCTTGGAACTGTTTTCCGCACAATGCTTTCCTATGCCAGAGAAAAGGGCTTTTACTACATGGCCACAATAGATGCCGACGGGCAGTTCAACCCGAAAGATCTTCCAGTCCTGGCTACGCCGGTTATTCTGAATGAAGCTGACTTCTCTACTGCCAGCCGATTCATCAATCCTGAACTTACCCCTGAAATGCCTGTTCTGAAGAAGTGGGGGAATGCCAAAGTTGCAAGGCTTGTAAGCAGTCTGGCAAACACTGAAGTCCATGATGCCACATGCGGTTTTCGGGTTTACGGCCCCAAAGCCCTAGACAGAATGGCATGTTTCAGCAGATTCACATACACACAGGAAGTTCTTATAGACATCGCAAGAAAAGGTCTCAGGATCAGGGAGATTCCCGTAAAGATTAAAGGCGAAAGAGAATACGGCAAGTCAAGAATTGCTTCAAACCTCTGGCGTTATGCCCACCTTTCAATTGAGGCAATGTACTCTGTAGCGCATGGCCATTCTCCGTGGCGATTTTACGGAACGCCTGCCTCTATTCTTATAGGTATCGGCCTGCTTATGGCCGGTTTTACCCTTGCCTGGTGGACTATAAAAGGCAGCATCACTCCGTTCACGGCATTTGGAATAGGGGGTCTGTTCTCTATAACATTCGGAATCCTGCTGGTACTGTTTGCATCGGTGGCAGACATTTCCGCGGCAAACAGGAAAATGCTTGAGGAAATCACCGCCATGGAAACAAGACGGATCAGAGAAAAATCAAACAACTGACAGATCAATTCCAATTAACACAAAGGAAAGATCAATGGCAAATCCATGGGATCATGTGGTGGGTACAGAAGAGTACAACACAACGCTAAAGGGAGCTCTGAATACCGCTGAAAAAGGCGGATACATTCTTAACCCCGACGCAGAACGGGTAAAGAAAGTCATAGGTCTCATGACCATGAATTTCATCGCAACAGGCCGGTATTTTTGCCCTTGCAAACAGAGCCATCCTCTGAACACAGAAACCGATGAACTGTGTCCTTGCGAAGGATTGAAACAAGAGATTGAAACCAGCGGAAAGTGCTTCTGCAGACTGTTTTACAAAGAAAACTAACTTCTGCAGGAAAGGCAAAACATGAAAAATGCAACTGAAGAAAAAAGCTACGAGAAACTCAGCCCATTTGAGCTGAAAGACAAACTCATAGAAATGGCAGGAAACAACTCTGAAAAGCTAATGCTCAACGCAGGCCGGGGCAACCCGAACTGGGTAGCCACAACGCCCCGACACGCCTTCTTCCTGCTCGGCAGCTTCGCAATGGAGGAAGCCTACAGAGTAATGAGCAGACCCGGGCTGGCAGGAGCCCCGTCAGCAGCTGGGTCGGCAAGCAGGCTGCGCGAGTTCTGCCTGATTCACAGTGAAACAAGGGGAGCACAGTTTCTGCAGGATGCTTTGAACTACACAGCCTCCGAACTGAATCTCGACGAAGACAGTTTCACAGGTGAAATGGTGGATGCCATTCTGGGCGACCACTACCCCACACCAGACAGAACGCTGGTAAACACAGAGAAAATCGTTCGTGCTTACCTGAATGTGGCAATGTACGATTCCAGGCCTCCTGAAGAAAAGATGGACATCTTTGTTACCGAAGGCGGCACAGCTGCCATGACCTATATTTTTAACACACTCCGCGAAAACCATCTTCTTAAAAAGGGCGACAAAATAGCCCTTGGAACACCCATATTTACACCATACCTAGAAATACCTGTTCTTAATGATTACGAACTGGTAATAGTGGATGTGGAACAGAGCGAAGACAAAAACTGGCAGTACACGAAATCCGAACTGGAAAAACTTGTCGATCCCGATATCAAGGCTTTCTTTCTTGTCAATCCATCCAATCCCTCTTCTGTCAGTATTGCCGAGGAATCTCTTCAGATGATAGCAGACCTTGTCAGCACCAGAAGGAAAGATCTGATTCTGCTCACAGACGATGTTTACGGAACATTCGTAAACGGGTTCAGATCTCTTGCCGCAATTGCTCCCGGGAACACTATCCTGGTCTACTCTTACTCCAAGTACTTCGGAGCCACAGGATGGAGGCTGGGTGTAATAGGTATAAGCCGCAGCAATGTAATGGACGAAATGATAGCAGCTCTGCCTGCAAACAAAAAGGCTGAACTCCATGAAAGATATGTAACCATCAGCAGAAACCCGGCTTCAATAAAGCTCATAGACCGCCTTGTGGCAGACAGCAGAACAGTAGCACTGAACCACACAGCCGGCCTCTCCACACCCCAGCAGGTTATGATGGCTCTGTTCAGTCTGCAGGAACTCATGGACACAGAGAGCAGACTCTATCGCAAAGAGGTTCAGGATGTGGTTCGCGAGAGGTACAGCACTCTCTACAACGCACTTGGTGAAGAAACTGTGGAACTTCCGTTCTACGCAAAATACTACACAACAATCGATATTCACGAGCTGGCCCTCAAGAGATATGGTTCGGGGTTTGCAGACTGGCTCAGAAACACACACGAACCGATTGACTTTGTCTGGAGGCTTGCATCTGAGAAGGATGTGGTTCTTATGGACGGAGGCGGTTTCGCAGCTCCGGAAATGTCTATTCGGGTATCTCTGGCAAACCTGAACAAGCAGGACTACGACAAAATAGGGCATGCCATAAGCGATCTTCTGGAAAACTACAGGCATGAATGGAAGGCCGGAAAGTGACAGGAATCATTCACAGTACAGCCGAGGTCTGCCGCAGCAACCCGGCAATACTTCTGTTTGCGGCACTTGCCGGTGGATACGCATTCGGAAAACTGAAATTCGGCAGTTTTTCTTTCGGCTCCACAACCGGAGTTCTTCTGGTGGCCATTGCAACAGGTGCTGTTCTCCTTAAAAATACCACTTTCAACCTGGGTATTATCAAAACAGTTTCCTTCGGTCTGTTCATCTTTACAATTGGTTACAGAGTCGGCCCTGATTTTGCAGGTGGTCTAAAACGTGGCGGCGCAAAGTACATAGCCGTTGCTGTGTTCTTCAGCATCACAGCAATAGGTGTTGCTCTTGCCGTAACAAAGCTTTTCCACCTGAACGGTTCATACGGGGCCGGTATTGTTGCCGGTGCACTTACACAATCTGCGGTGATCGGAACAGCCGACGGAGCTATTATGCACCTCGAGTCCGGGGTTCAGACCGTAGCTCTCAACCTTAAATCTGATGTAGCTGTCGCCTACGCTGTTACCTACATATTCGGAACCGCAGGGCTGATAATGCTTCTTAAGGCTCTTCCCGCAATATGGAAGATAGACCTTCGAAAGAGCGCACTTCAGGAAGAAAAAGAGATGGGTTCAACTTCCGAAGAAGACACCGTTGAGTCTTTTCACTGGTCACACCTGATCATTCCGAGGGCATTCACACTTACCGTTGAGTCTTCTGCAGGGAAAACCCGAAAGCAAGTTGAGGCATGCTTTGCAGGAGTTGTTTCCATTGAAAAGGTGGTAAGAAACGGAAAAGCCACAGACCCCGTCCCGGCAGATAAAGTTCTTAAATCAGGCGACACCATAGTACTTACAGGCGAGAGGGAAGATCTGCTTGAAGCAGCAGACATCATCGGTGCCGAGGTTAACCACGCTGTTCTGAAGGAGATGCTGGGAGAAGTTCTAAGTGTGTGTGTCACCGCTAAAAAATACAACGGAAAAACACTTGCAGATATTTTTGCTGAAACAGGCCACGGTTGTTTCGTTCACAGGGTTCTTCGCCAGGCTCACGACCTTCCTCTGAACAAAGGTCTTAGAGTTCACACAGGAGATACAATCATGGTTATGGGAAGCAAACCGGAAGTGGAACGGTTTGTTAATAGTGTCGGTTACCCGGAAAGAGCCACTGCAGCTACAGACCTTATTGCAGTTGGAGTCGGTCTTGTAGCAGGCACACTTATCGGTCTGTTGTCCGTTGCTGTTGGAGGCATCTCAGTTACACTGGGGGCTGGAGGCGGTGTTCTTGTAAGTGGGCTGTTCTTTGGATGGCTTCGGTCGAGGAAACCAGTATGGGGGCAAATACCTGTTCCGGCTCAGTGGATATTCACTGACCTGGGGCTAAACTTATTTATTGCCTGCGTGGGGCTTGCCGCAGGTCCCAGAGCGCTGGCGGCGCTGAAGCAGGCAGGGCCGGAAATACTGATTGCAGGTATAGTACTTACAGTTGTTCCCCACCTGCTCACCTGGGTCTTCGGTCTGTACGCTCTCAAGCTGAACCCTGTTCTTCTGCTTGGAGCAATGACCGGGGCCGGAACCTGTACAGCCGCGCTTAACTCAGTAAAAGACGACTGCGGCAGCAGCCTGCCTGTAATAGGCTACACAGTGCCCTACGCAGTGGGCAATGTACTTCTTACCGTTATGGGCGCCCTGGTTGTAAACATCATATAGAAGATGATCAACCACTGCATGCATGTTGCGTTTCAGGGAAAATGTGGTAGTTTTCTGGTCTGATAGGTTCGCGTTCTAAACTGACAAGGCAGGTAACAGAACAGTATGGTTCATAATTATGCGCTTCTTGTTGTTGGCTTCTTTCTTCTTGTTTTTGGTGGTGACTATCTCATCAAAGGGGGCAGCCGCCTTTCCGCTCTTCTTGGTGTTTCCCCTCTGCTTATAGGTCTTGGTATCGCTGCATTCGGCACAAGTGCCCCTGAGGCTGCAGTTTCTATAAAAGCGGCCATAAGCGGCCACTCTGCCGTATCCATCGGTAACATTCTGGGAAGCAACATAGCCAACATCGGTCTCGCTATTGGTATTGCCCTGCTGGTATTCGGCATGAAGGAAAGCCACCGGCAAATATGGAAAGAAAGTGTTTTCGGGCTGCTTGCAACTTTGCTTCTGCTAGCTCTCTCTGTTACCGCCATTTCAAAGTACGGCGACTACGGTCTTGGCACATCAGGAGGCTTTATACTTCTTTTCTTTTTTGCTGGATACCTGTACTATCTGTTCAGAATGAGCGTCTCCGATAAAAAGAAAAGCCGTGACGAGCAGCAGGAAGCAATACAGAACAAACCGCTGGAGTATGTAAAGTTTTCAGTAATGACCCTTGGCGGTATCGCCGGGGTTATCTTCGGTGGAAGTTTTGTTGTTGACAATGCGGTAATCATTGCCCAGTCATGGGGTGTTTCGGAAACGCTTATCAGTGTAACAATTGTTGCGCTGGGAACCTCTCTGCCTGAAATTGTGGTGTCTGTGATGGCAGTGCGCAAGAGTCACTGGGACATGGCATTGGGAAACATCCTTGGCAGCAACCTGTTTAATATTCTGTTCGTTCTTGGAACAACTGCAGCAATCAAGCCCATGGAATTCCATGCCTTCAACAGCATGGTACTGCCTGATCTTCTTATAGCGCTTGTTATTACTCTTCTTCTGTTCTTCATTGTGATACAGAATAAAAGGTCTGCATCCGCTCTGTGGAAGAGCAGAATACAGGGTTTTGTTCTTCTTCTGGCCTATACTGCCTACATGGTCTTTGTAATTATCCGGAAGTAGCATTTCAGCCTCTGCCGGAAATACCTGCATCCTTGATTTCAGGACGCGTACAGCAATACTCTTTCCTCTGCAATCATTCTACGGCGAATCGGATTCTTAATTGCATCATACTCTCAAGACCATACCTGATCTCAAGCATGGGTCTGGCGCAAGTTGGTTATGTGTACAGTGTTCTGTTGCTGTAATCCGGGGTTGGGGTGTTCAGTATCTGCCACTGACCTCCGTCAGGGAACCTGCCTAAGGGTGTACAAAATCAAATACCCAGATCATCCCGTAACTGTACGAATCAACTGCGACAAGTATCGTGTCGTCTATATCAATCGAAGAAACAATATGAGGGAGCGCTATCGAATCAAGGTATTCCCCCCTTAGATTGTA
>Ga0256845_1003122_pt1 | contig 11446 bp, 10 predicted proteins | sample RiftiametaG_FD_189101 | JGI IMG/M metagenome (GOLD analysis project Ga0256845, IMG submission 189101) | Tube worm associated microbial communities from hydrothermal vent at the East Pacific Rise, Pacific Ocean - Riftia | ecosystem: Host-associated > Annelida > Integument > Unclassified ... | reverse complement strand
ATAATAAAAAACGATTACATTCTTCTTTAGGATATAAAACCCCTTATGAAGTAGAACAAGAATTTTATCAATTTAAATATGTAGCATAGGTCTTAGAAAATTTGTCCGCCTTTTTGTTGAAAGTCCACTAACTAGAATATTTGCTTAAACACAACAATTGGTCTTGATCCCAAATCATTTCATATTAACCCAAAATACACCATAAATTGAGTGCAAATAAAAAAGAGTTACTAAAATATGTTTAGTAACTCTTTGATTATCAGTGATCGCACCAGGATTCGAACCTGGGACCGTCTGCTTAGAAGGCAGATGCTCTATCCAGCTGAGCTATGCGACCATTTGTTAATCATTAATATTAACAACTTTACTGTTTTTCAAAATACCAGATTCTGAAAATCTTGCGCAAAAGTAAAAAAACCTTTCAGATTAGATACCATAAATACATTTATTTTTCACGTTTAAATTTAAAACTCTTACTTAACAAGTTTTTTAAATTTTCTTTTTGCCAATAATCATCGCTCTTATATTCTGCCCATTAAGAACTCCTTTATTACCAGCAAGTCTTCCTAATCCTGTATGCCGCCATCAAAAATGATTACATCCTGTAAGGATAACTATATTTCAAAGACTTAATACATTGACATTTCTGAATATTGTAAATTTCTTATTAAAATCTTAAACTGAGGTAGGGTAAAGTAATTTTCAATTGTTTTTACGTTATAGTCTAAAAAAGATATCACATGAAAAAACACCTATTCATTTTATTTTTCCTTTTCCTTTCTATTGCTAGTGCCCAAGAATGGGCTACCAATTTTGAAAAGGCTAAAAAAATAGCATCTGAAGAAAAAAAATCCATTGTTTTGGTCTTTCAAGGTTCAGATTGGTGTGCACCTTGCATAAAATTAGAAAAAGAAATTTGGAGCGCTCCAACATTTATAAAATCAGCAAAGGATAGTTTTGTACTATTAAAAGCTGATTTTCCTCGTAAAAAAAGCAATAAACTTACTGAAGAGCAGAGAAACCATAATAACGCTTTGGCAGAAAAGTATAATCCAAAAGGATACTTCCCTTATGTAGTTGTCCTTACCAATGAGGGCGCCTTTTTGGGTGCTACAGGTTATGAAAAAATAAGCCCCGAAGCCTATTTTAATACCTTAACAGCTTTCACAAACCAAAATCCATGAAAACCAAAATCTTCTACTTAGGTTTTTTACTTATCAGTAGTTTTTGTTTTGGGCAAAAAGTATATCAACGTACAGAAAAATTAATGGGCAGTAGGTTCGATTTTACTGTTGTTGCCGAAAATGATGTCTTAGGAAATCAGTATATAGGCCTTGCCATTTCTGAAATTTCTAGAATTGAAAAATTAATTTCTTCATGGGATACCCATTCGCAAACATCCTTGATCAACAAGAATGCCGGCATTGTTCCTGTTGTAATAAACGATGAGCTCATTCAACTTATTTATAGATCATTAAAATAAACTAACTAATGGTGCCTTTGATATTAGCTATGCCTCCATGGATAAAATTTGGAAGTTTGATGGAAGCATGAAAGAAATGCCACCGCAAAATGAAATTTTAAAATCTGTTGAGAAAGTAGGGTATGAAAACATTATCCTGGACCAGGAAAATAAAACCGTCTTTTTAAAAAAGAAAGGAATGAAAATTGGTTTTGGAGCTTTAGGGAAAGGCTATGCGGCGGACAAGGCCAAGAGTCTTCTTATAGAAAAAGGAGTTGTAGCGGGCATAATAAATGCATCAGGAGATTTAAATGCCTGGGGCAAACAACCAAACGGCAAAAATTGGAAGATTATTTTGCTCCTTTTGATGCTCATTTATCCACAAGTGAATTCTATACATCAGATTATGATTTATCTAAGTTTTCTGCTGACCAATATGGCTTAGGTATCACCTATATGGACATTTTTGCCAAATTTAAAGCTTGGAAGTTTGGTTTAAAAAGTATAGATTTTAAATACAACAACTATCAACGCAGTACAGGTCTTAAAGCGGGTTATTTTGGACTTGGGTTTAAGTTTGTCATGGATTAGTTTTAACATAATACAAGAATGCTTATATTAGAAGTGATTCCAATAGCAGTTCCTGTGCATTGTATTGTTATTAATTAAAACCAAGCTCTTTCTAAATTAAATAGATTGCAGTTGGACATATCTAAACAGCAATGAAAAACAAATTTCAAGACCTATTTGATTTACAAAAAGAGAATCAATTTAATGTTGGGAACTCAACCTATAAAGAGCGTATAAAAAAACTGAAAGTCTTAAAAAAAGCCATCGAAGTAACCTATAGGGCAGAAATCCGACAGGCATTATATGATGATTTTAAGAAACCCTTTATTGAAACTGATCTAACTGAAATTTATCCAGTAATAGGAGAAATAAAACATGCTATAAAAAACTTAAAAGAATGGACAAACAAACAGCGTGCTGAAACACCTATTACCTTGATCGGTTCATCTTCTTGGGTTGTTCATGAACCAAAAGGGGTATGCTTGATCATTTCTCCTTGGAACTTCCCTATAAATTTAACTTTTGGGCCTTTGGTCTCTGCCATTGCCGCAGGAAATACTGTTATTTTAAAACCTTCAGAAATCACTGCACATACTTCTAATGTGATGAAAGAAATTATTGACAATATCTTTGATGAAAATGAAATTGTTTTGGTAGAGGGTGAAGTTGATGTTTCACAAGAACTTTTAAAATTACCTTTTAACCATATTTTCTTCACTGGCTCACCTTCAATTGGGAGAATTGTCATGAAAGCGGCAGCTGAACATTTAACTTCAGTGACTTTGGAACTTGGAGGAAAATCACCGACCATAGTGGGTAAAACTGCCAATATTAAATCCGCAGCAAAAAAAATAGCGTGGGGAAAGTTCATGAACAATGGGCAAACTTGTATTGCACCAGATTATTTACTGGTACATGAAAGTGTTAAGGATGAATTGATAGAAGCCTTAAGACAGCAACTAAAAAATTATTATACTGATGATGCCTCAACTTCCAGTTCCTATTGCAGGATTGTGAATGAAAGACATTTTAAACGATTACAGTACCATATAGACGATGCCAAAAAACACGGGGCAACTATAGAAATTGGTGGTGTTACCAATAAAAAAGAAAATTATATAGCACCGACCATAATTTCAAATTTACCTGATAGTGCACTATTGTTGCAAGATGAAGTTTTTGGTCCTATTCTTCCTTTAAAAACATACAAAACCATTGAAGAAGCTATTGGTTATATTAATTCTAAAGAAAAACCATTGGCATTATATATTTACAGTAAAAATAATGCTACAGTAAAGAAAATCATAAACAATACAAGAGCTGGCAGTACATGTATCAACCATAATGTGCTTCAGTTTTCCAATCACCATTTGCCTTTTGGGGGGTCTAATAATAGTGGCATAGGAAAAACCCATGGTTATTATGGCTTTTTAGAGTTCTCCAATATGCGCTCTGTATTAAAGCAAAACTTTAAAGGATCTATAGAATTATTGTTTCCTCCTTATAACAAGAAAAAAGAAAAATTGGCCAATGCAACGATTAAATGGCTTTGACCTACATTTTATGAACTACAGGACAACATAGAGCAACCTACTTTATGGCGTGCCCATTCTGGTCTTTTAGCAAACCATTTTATATTTTCAGGTTGCTCATCATATGGTTTTTTCAACAGGTTGAACAACTCGTTCAAAACTGAACAGTCTCTCTCATCTGTAGCATCAATCGCTAATTGTGCCATGTAATTTCGAAGTACATATTTAGGGTTTACCAAGTTCATTTTCTCCATACGTTCTTCTGTGGAAAGTGTTTCTTTTTGTAATCGAGTGGCATAACGTAGAAACCATTTGTTCCAACGTTCTGCTATTTCATCAACAACCTCACCAATACTATAAAAAGCATCGTTTATTACTTTTAATCCTTTGGAAGGTTGTTCTTTATCAAACTTGTTTAAATTTCTAAAAAAAATTGTCATATCAGTTTCCGTCAATTGTAATATTTCTTCCAAATCTTTAATCAATGATTCATCACTTTTATCATCTGTATACAATCCAATTTTTGAACACATCATCTGCAAATAAGATTTTGTATAGTTCGCACTATATTTCTCTAAAATAACTTCTAGACCATCAGCCTCATCAATTAAAAAATATAGGACATTGGCCAATTGATATAGGTTCCAAAGCACAATATCTGATTGATTACCATATCTATATCGTTTATACTGTCTATCTGTAGTATTGGGCGTCCATCCATGGTGATATCCTTCCAGCCAACCATAAGGACCATAATCAATTGTCAATCCAAGGATGGACATATTATCTGTATTCATAACACCATGTACAAAGCCTACACGTTGCCAATGAACAACCATTTCCATACTGCGCTGAACCACTTCATTAAAAAACTGCAAATAGGTTTCTTTTGATGGTTTCCCTAAATGTGAAAAGAAATGTTTTAAAGTATAGTCCATCAAGGATTTTAAAGTTTTCTTATCCCCTCGTGATGCGAAAATTTCAAAATTCCCAAAACGTATAAATGTTGGGGCAACACGGCATACCACAGCTCCTTTTTCATAAGCGGGATGACCATCATACATCACATCCCTCATCACTTGGTCTCCTGTCAACGCCAAGGACAACGCTCTTGTTGTTGGTACTCCTAAATGATGCATAGCCTCACTGCACAGATATTCTCTAATGGAAGAGCGCAAAACCGCCAATCCATCTGCAGTTCTAGAATATGGGGTCTCCCCTGCTCCTTTTAATTGAATTGCCCATCGTTTATCCTTATGAACAATCTCAGCCAAATTTATTGCACGTCCATCACCCAGTTGCCCTACCCAATTTCCAAATTGATGCCCTCCATAGCACATGGCATATGGATTTGTATTCGGCAATACATCATTTCCAGTAAAAACATTCAAAAACTTTTTGGAAGCTGCATCTTTTTCTGACAATCCTAAATCACCCAACATTTCAGGGGAAACGTGAAGTATTTCTGGTTTTGAAGTCTTCTTAGGTTTCACAAAAGAATAGCATGCTTTCTCTACCTGCCTTCTAGTGTTCTCCACTATTGGATCTACTGGCAATTCTTTATTAAAAGTGTCTTCTATATTGAGTTTCATATCAAAAAAATTAACGCACTTACTTTAATTTATCTGCATGCTTTTGCCTAAGCTTAACCAGTTTTGGAGCAATTACTGTTCTACAATAGCCCTGCTCTTGATTGTTGGCATAATAATCATGATGGTATTCCTCTGCTGTATGGAACTTTTCCAGTTTGCTAAGCTCAGTTACTATGGGTTCATTATAATACTCTGCAACATTGATTAGAACAGTTTTAGCGATTTCTTTCTGAACATCATCGTGATAATAGATTACAGATCGATATTGTGTTCCCGCATCAACACCTTGACGGTTTAATGTTGTAGGGTCATGACTACTCATAAACACTTCCAACAAATCATTAAAAGAAATTACTGAAGGGTCAAAACTTACCTGAACAACCTCTGCATGACCTGTAAGACCAGAACACACTTCTTTATATGTTGGTGTTTCCGGAACTTTACCGCCAGTATATCCAGACACTACTTTCTCAACACCTTTTAATTGGTTGAATATAGCCTCAACACACCAAAAACAACCACCACCAACAGTTGCCAATTCCATTTTTTTATTTTCCATTTTCAACCCTCTTTATTCAATTTCATTGCTAATGAATTTATACAATATCGTAACCCACTAGGTTCTGGGCCATCAGGGAATACATGCCCTAAATGTCCATCACAGGTATTGCACATTACCTCAACACGTACCATACCAAACATAGTGTCCTTTTCATACTTAATGGCATTTTCTTTTATAGGCTGGGTAAAACTTGGCCAACCAGTACCTGAATTAAATTTTATAGTAGAATCAAACAAAGCGGTACCACAACAAACACAATTGTACAGCCCAGCATCATGAATAGTACAAAGTTCACCACTATGAGCAGCTTCAGTCCCTTTTTTTCTAGTAATTTTATACTCGTCAGGTCTTAAAATATCTTGCCATTCATCATCTGTTTTTTCAACATGGCAATCTGGTTTTGGGTTTCCTTTTACTGCAAAATGCAATACATCTTTCCAAGTCAACATTATCTACTTTCCTTTAATTAATTTGATTAATATACTGTATTTAAAATAGCTATTCAATTTGTCTGATAACTGACTTAAAGTTTACAAATCATCTAAAAGTAAGTGATGTTTTGATAGCAATAAAAAAAAGTGAAAATAGGTCTCTAGAAACAAAATAGCTTTTGGTCAATCTGTTATTTGGGGCAGCGGTAAATATACTCAAAACCTGACCGTAAAAGGCGTCTTTGACGACACCTTCGGTAAATCACACCTCAATCCAAATTATATAATCAGTATGAGCACATTTGGACTTGGAATATACTTCTATTGCTTTTGGCATTAGGAATTTTGACAGGGCTATTCGCAGGTATCTACCCAGCTATTTTTCTTGCTTTATTAAAACCAATTAGTGCTTTGAAAGGAAAGAGTAGCAACCAGGCAAGTTCTGGGAATTTAAGAAATGGAATTTAGTTTATAACGATTCTTCTTTCTATCATACTCTTTATAGATGTGAGAAAGTATTTTGGACTTTCTTATTATAAGCGTCCTTATTACATGCAACCACTGCTAAAATGGCTAGTGATTGTACTAGGTTTTTGACGTATTTGTTCTTCAGTTATTATAAATTTTTAATGGTCATAGAAACCGCAACTTTAAACCAATGTGCTATTTGGTTATGAGGCCAAATGATTTTATTTTCAAATGGATATATTATTACTCGCTTAACAAGAGAAAAATCAATCTATTTTATTTCTCCTTTTATATTAGTTTGCTTTTGTGATTTCATTTCCCCAAATTTCTCAAATTTGAATCGGTCATTTACTGCTTCTAAATGTGCTTCTTTTAATATAGTTTCTATTTCTTTAACAATTTCTGGGTACTGATCGGCAACATTTTTAGTTTCATTATCTTTACTCAGATCATAGAGCTCAACAACAAGATTTCCGTCATCTATTTGTTGTCTAACAGCTTTCCAATTACCTTTTCGTACTGCCTGTTGTCCACCATAGCTTGAAAACTCCCAATATAAATATTCATGCTCTTTTTGCTGTTCTTTACCTAATAAGGAAGGCAAAAAGCTAATACCATCAATAGCTTCTATTTTTTCATTCTTAATACTTACTACTTCAGCAAGCGTAGACATAATGTCCCATTGTGCAGAAATATGATCATTCACTGTACTTGGATCTATTTTACCGGGCCAGCTAGCAATCATTGGCACCCTAATTCCTCCTTCGTATACAAAGCACTTTCCTTTTCCTTTCTCACTGGAAAACGGCATGGCACTATCAAAAAAAATGGAATTGGATCCTCCGTTGAATGTAGGCCCATTATCACTTGAAAATATTATCAATGTGTTTTCATACAACTTCAATGCCTTAAGTTGAGAAACCAATTGTCCGACCTGATTATCAAGACATGTGACCATGGCTGCATAGGTAGCTCTTGGATATTGGTTTGGAAAATAGTTATCTCCACCTGTATATGGAGCCTCTTCTCCAAATTCTTTTCGATATCTATCTACATATTCCTTGGGTGCTTGAAGGGGTACATGTGTAAGAGGCGAAGCAAAATATAGAAAAAACGGATTTTCCTTATTCCTGGTCATAAATTCTAAGGCTTCATCCAGCATCAAAGCTGGTGCGTACTCTTTTTGGGAAAATCTAGCATAACTTTCATTCTTATTGGGGTTTACTCCCTCTTCTAACCTAGAATGTGGAGGAACCAGTTCGTTGTTTAGCCAAACTTTTTTCTCATTCTTCCATAGATGTTTAGGGTATAGATTGTGTGCCTGTCGCTGGCAATTGTATCCATAGAAAAAATCGAAACCTTGTTTGGTGGCAACACCACCTGTATTGGGTGCTCCCAATCCCCATTTTCCAACTAATGCTGTTTTGTAGCCAGCACTATGAAGCATTTTCCCTAGAGTATACGTACTATCAGGAATAGGGAGTTGTCCTTCTAAATTAGAATTATTTACGGCCATCTCATAATTCCAAACATCTCCGCGCTCTTTCCATTCATCATTACCCCTTATATAACCATGACCTGTATGCAAACCTGTTAACAAGCTGTAGCGTGAAGGGGCACATACTGGCGACCCCGAATAATGCTGTGTAAATTTCATCCCGTTTTTAGCCAACGCATCAATGTTTGGGGTATGTATTTTAGTCTGGCCATAGCACCCTAATTCGCCATAGCCCAAATCGTCTGCCAAAATGTAAACAATGTTTGGTTTCTCATTAAAGATGGGTAGTTCTTCAGTTATTCTTTTGTCAACTGCTTTTTTGTCTTTGCATGAACTCAAAAAGAAAAAAAGAAGTATGCTGAAAATTAGTATTCTAAATTGATTATTCATTTTAACTTATGTGTTGAATATACTCTTAAAGTATCATTATTACTGCTTGCAAGGAAACCAAAATCTTTTTGCAAACCAAGCTTAATAGGTTTTAAATCCTTTACGTCACAGGGTAAAATACCACTGCTTAAATAGTGGACTTGCAACAAAAAAGTGACATTTAGTTAACACTAATTCGTTGTTATCAGACGAAAGTCAAATCACTTATAAAGATACATTTATTTACCCAACGCTTGGGCGTTTTAACAAATCGGTCAACACTTTTCAGATTTTTAATTTGTTATCCGATTTGTTGACTTTTTTATTTAGATAATATCAATTCATATGATATTCATAAAAACAGAAAAACCTGTTAATCATACGATTAACAGGTTTTTAGTATAGATTGATACTATAATTTGTCGGGTGGCAGAGCTAATCTCTAGTTTGCACACCTCTAAAAACCAGTATATTATAATCTATTTTTCTTAAACAGGACTCCTATCAGGACACCTTCTACAGCTTATTAAGCTTTCTACTATCAAAACTAACCATTTTAAATCAAATCAAATTGAAGTTTTCCAACCAACAAATAAAACAATAAGGAATTCCAATAATTCATAAAAAATGAGCATGAAAAATATGAAAGAAAAAGCTATTCTATATCTTACAATTTTATATGTTTATTGCTCAAAGGAACCGTTTTTATTTTGTGTCTGATAACTCTAGAATATTGACCTTTTTTAAGTATTCTCAAATTTAATTTTCTCTATTAAATTTTTGAAATATTCAGGACTCCAAATACTTAAAAGATCATCATTTTTGATAAACCTAACAACATCTTCTTTAATACTGCTAAAAGAAACTGATTTGATTTTCATATCTAGTAGCTCTAGAATCTGCTTAGTGGAAATATTATCCTCTTGCCAGTCGTTTGTGTCTTTTGCCCTAGTTAGGAAATGATTCACATCCAAAGGAATTCCTTTTTTAACATACCACTCTAAATCATACCAATCCCTTCCCTTAACTCTGTTTTTCCACTTCCTAAATAGTAGCGCATGCATTTTACCTGAAAATAAGCTTGATTTAGTATAACATTTCACATAAAAAGAGAATGGTCGAAGTAATAGTTTTTCTTCTGTTCTAAAATTTAGTGGTGGCTGTCGATCAACCTCTATTTTTATCTTTACTGTTTTGTTTGACCTTACTCCGGTTTCTTTAATAATGTCCTCTAGTACAATTTCTTGCCATATTGTTTCAGCTCTCAAAAAGGCAGAATCTATTGCTGTTTGCTTCGTCTTTTTCTTTTCTTTAATACTTACTGTCAAACCTAGTGACTTAAATTCGTCTAGAACTGCTTTAAAATAAGGCTCTATTGAAAAATCTAAATCAGGTTTAAGTAAAGAAAAATCCAAATCCTCGGAATATCTATCCAACCCGTAAAAAATACGGAGCGCAGTCCCTCCATAAAAAGCAGCTTTCTCAAAAAAATCAGTTCTTGATAGACCTGCCAAAGTAATTTCTTGCATTATTTCACGTAACGCTGATAAAATTTCTTCTTCATTCTGAGGGTTATATTCGTCTATCCATTCTTTTATCATAATTCTTCGAGTGTTTTTACAAGCATTTTTAAACTACTTTTTTTAGGAGCATGCACAATCCATAATTTCATAATTTCCGTATTCAATGTGTTTAATACTTCACTATCCATACGAAGATCTTCCAACAGAAATTCTCGTGTTTGCTTGATGCTTCTAAGGTTGATATTAGGTGTTAATACAATTTTATCACATAAAGCCTTTTCTGGTGAGGCTAATAATATTGTTTGCTTTTTTGAAATGTTTATACTTTTTATTCCGAAAGTGTAATAAGGCGTTTTTAGTTGTTTGTAACTAAATCGACCAACTTGAGTTCTATATTTTTTTGAGGTTTTTATCGTTACTGAACTTATTTCATGGGTTCTTTCCGGTATTAAGCCCCAATAAGATAATGCGGACTCTAATGATACATAACTAGGTCCTCGTAAATGATTTGCTATTAGAAATGGCTCAGGAGTTGGTAAGTCCATTTTAGGGCCAAGCATATAAAGACCTCTTCTTATTGAAATGAGTTTTTTGCTTTTAAGTAGCTCACTAATTTTATCATTTGGGCTCTGATAATCACTTAGTAATTCTAAAATTAAATGCCTAGAAATAGGCACCTCTGCATATTCTTTTATCATTACTCTGAAATCCATACTGCCAATATTACCTATTATAATCGGAGTTATTCCGATTAACTGATGTAAAAATAACATAATAATGTGAAAATCCACATACATAATCGGAATAATTACGATTATGTAATCAAATTAATACAATTCTTTTGTAGATATCCATTTTGGTCTCCTCGGTTATTTTTACATAAATGCGAGTTATGCTAGAGCTAGAATGGTTGCGGACGTTATGGATAAAACGTTTGAAAATCAAGTAATTTCCTATTAATAATTGAATCAAACAGGGCATCAAAAAAGGTGACAATGAAGGCTCTGTGGGAAGTAAATCAAAAACAGGAAAATACTCTGGATATAATAAGTAAATTACTTTTAAATAATCGAGGTGGCAGGGCTAAACTATAGCTTGCACACCTCTAAAAACCAGTATATTATAGTCTATTTTCTTAATCAGGACTCCTATTAGGACTCCTATTAGGACTCCTATTAGGACACCTTCTACAGCTTATTAAGCTTTCTACCATAAAACTAACCATTTTAACTCAAATTAGTCGCACGCTTCCTTTGATTTTTATATATGTTTTGTAACCATTGCCTAGTTATGCCTTTTTTTAACTATTTCCGTTTAGTACATGACAAAAATACAATCTATTGAAAATCAACAGATTAAACGTTAAAATATGATGATAAAGCATTGATTTTCAGTATCTTAGAAAGATATATCTCACATATTTTTCTAATGGAGAAAAC
>Ga0256845_1003121_pt1 | contig 11448 bp, 6 predicted proteins | sample RiftiametaG_FD_189101 | JGI IMG/M metagenome (GOLD analysis project Ga0256845, IMG submission 189101) | Tube worm associated microbial communities from hydrothermal vent at the East Pacific Rise, Pacific Ocean - Riftia | ecosystem: Host-associated > Annelida > Integument > Unclassified ... | reverse complement strand
GGGCAATCCACATGGGCATAATGACGAGCTTCAGTCTCATATTCAACATGTGCTGTTGCTATTGTTATGCCACGCTCACGTTCCTCAGGGGCTTTGTCAATCTCATCAAAAGGCACAAATGTTCCACCGCCTTTAAGGGCTGCATGCTTTGTTATAGCTGCTGTAAGAGTGGTTTTGCCATGATCAATATGACCGATCGTTCCTATGTTCACATGCGGTTTATTCCGCTCAAATTTTTCCTTTGCCATGCTTAAGCTCCTCCCTTAAGGATTTTTTTTTAAGGATATAATTATATTATTTTACCATTTAAAATGAGCAAATGCTTTATTTGCTTCTGCCATATTATGAGTATCTTCTCTTTTCTTTACGGCTCCACCACGTTCATTAAACGCATCAAGAAGTTCTGCTGAAAGTTTGTTTGCCATGCCTTTTTCGCTCCGGCTTTTACTGAATTTTACAAGCCATCTAAAGGCTAATGCCTGTTGTCTGGAAGATTTGATTTCTGTTGGTACCTGATATGTTGATCCACCAACTCTTCTTGATTTAACCTCAACAGCAGGACGAATATTATTAATGGCTTTTTCAAAAATTTTTAAAGCTGATTCTCCGCCTTTTTCTTCTGCTATCAGTAAGGCATCATTCACAACTTTTTCTGCCACACTCTTTTTTCCATCCCTCATAACATATTTCATGAATTTCAGAAGAGTACGCTCTTTTTCCGTAGCGTCTTTTGTTAAGAAACTTTTAACTATCTTTTTGCCTGCCATATATTCACCAAATCCTAATATTTAATTTTTCTGAACAGTATAACTATTTTGGACGTTTTGCCCCATATTTAGATCTGCCTTGCCTTCTGTCATCAACTCCAAGAGTATCAAGGGAACCCCTGACTATATGGTAACGAACACCTGGAAGGTCTTTTACCCTGCCACCCCTGACAAGTACAACAGAATGCTCCTGTAAATTGTGCCCTGCTCCGGGAATATATGCAGTAATGACCATTCCAGTTGTTAATCTAACCCTGGCAACTTTCCTCAGTGCAGAATTAGGTTTTTTCGGAGTTGAGGTATATACCTTTGTACACACTCCACGTTTTTGAGGTCCACCCTTAAGGGCAGGCCTGGCATCCTTTTTTACAGCTTTCTTTCTTCCCTGTTTAACCAACTGATTAATGGTCGGCATAATCTTAATTTCTCTCCTTCTATATTAACTCAAACTAACCCTTTGCATAATAAAAGGGTATTATTACTCTTATACAATTAAAAAGTCAAGAGTTTTTTGATTTTTACAGCTCATGTGTTGACTCAATCTGGACTTCCACATCCCCATAACCTTTAAACCCTGTACCAGCTGGTATAAGACGTCCCATCACAACATTTTCTTTTAAACCCTGCAACTTGTCATATTTTCCCTGTATGCTTGCAATGGTTAATACCTTAGTGGTCTCCTGGAATGAAGCTGCCGATAGAAAACTCTCTGTTGACAGTGACGCTTTTGTTATGCCTAGAATCAGCGGTTCACCCTTTGCTGGCTCCCCACCATTTTTAACAACTTCTCTGTTTACAGTTTCAAATTTCAGTTTATCCACCTGTTCATCTGGAATAAAATGAGTATCACCTACATTTAGTATTTTGACCCGGCGGGTCATTTGTCTAATCACAACTTCAATATGTTTGTCGTTAATTCTAACGCCCTGTAACCTGTAAACCTCCTGCACTTCATCAACTAAATACTTGGCAAGCTCAATATCACCCTTGATATTGAGTATATCCTGTGGATTAGCAGAACCCGGGACAAGCTGATCTCCAGGTTTCACATAATCATTTTCATATACAATGATATGTTGTCCCTTAGGAATCAAGTACTCTTTTTTCTCTCCAACATCCGTAGGAGTTACAATTACTTTCTGCCTTCCTTTGGAACCTTTTTCTATTGACACAGTACCCTCAATTTCTGTTAATACTGTTGGTTCTTTTGGTTTTCTGACTTCAAAAAGTTCGGCAACCCGTGGTAAACCACCGGTAATATCTTTTGTTTTTGTTGTGGCACGGGGAAGTTTTGCAATAACATCACCTGCCATAACCTCATCTTCCTCTTCAATAGTTAAAATAGCATTAACAGGAAGATAGTATTTTGCCTGCATTGATGTCCCCGGCAGCTTAACTGCTTTACCATCCTTATCTTTGATAACAATACCAGGTCTCACTTCACTGCTTTTTCCTTCAACAATAGTATGGCTTACCTTACCTGTAACCTGGTCAATCTGTTCCTGCACAGTGTTTCCAATTTCAATATCAACAAATTTTACTTTACCGGATACTTCAGTGATGATTGGGGTTGTAAAGGGATCCCAGCTTGCTATTACATCCCCGGGTTCCACAATCTCGCCCACAGTTTTATGAAGGGTTGCTCCATAGATAATCTCTTCTCTTGCTCTCTCTCTGCCATCTTCGCTTTGAATGAGAATACCACCACCTTTTCTATTCATTACAATCTGCACATTATCAGCAGTTGTAACAATATGCATACCCTCTTCAAATTTTAATAATCCACCAACCCTTGCTCTGATTTCAGCAACTTCAACCTTTCTGCTTGCAGTACCGCCAATATGAAAAGTACGCATGGTCAACTGAGTACCGGGCTCTCCAATTGATTGGGCAGCTACAATTCCAATGGCCTGTCCGATTTCCACCTTTTTACCATGTGCAAGGTCTCTTCCGTAACATCTTGCACACACACCATGTTTTGCATTACATGTAAGGACTGAACGAATTTTCACTGAGGTAACACCTGCTTTTACAACTTCCTTCACTATATCTTCATCTATCTCAATACCTTTTTTAACAATCAGAGAGTTGGTGTAAGGATCCCTGATATCTTCCTGGGTTTCTCTTCCAAGGATTCTCTCCCCAAGGCTTTGAATTACTTCTCCACCTTCATATAAAGCCTCAACCTCAATGCCCATCAAAGTTCCACAATCATCCTCAGAAATTGTACAGTCCTGACCAACATCGGCAAGTCTTCTGGTAAGATATCCTGAATTTGCTGTTTTCAATGCTGTATCAGCAAGACCTTTTCTTGCACCATGTGTTGAAATAAAATATTGAAGTACAGAAAGCCCTTCTCTAAAACATGCAGTAATCGGGGTTTCAATGATCTCGCCGGATGGTTTTGCCATAAGTCCACGCATACCAGCAAGCTGACGCATCTGATCCTTATTACCTCTGGCACCAGAGTCAGCCATCACAAAAATAGCATTGAGTTCCTCCTGATCTTTTCCATCACCATCTCGTACAGGGGGGTTCTTCATCACTTCCATCATGGAATTTGCAATCTCATCAGTACTCTGTGCCCAGATATCTACAACCTTATTATATTTTTCACCCTGGGTTATTAAACCTTCAGAATACTGTTTTTTTATTTCATTGACACTATCTTCAGACTTTTTAATAATAGTCCATTTTTCATCGGGAATAATCATATCATCAATACTGATGGAAAGACCACCTAGCGTTGAGTGTTTATATCCCAGATCTTTTAATCTGTCACAAAGGATTACTGTCTCTTTTAAACCGATATTTCTATAAGCATAATCAATCAATTCAACAACAGCAGATTTGTCCATTAATTTATTTATCAGTCTAAAGGGAATTGTTGTTTCTCTCTCCTTTACCTGAAAAATGTAATATTTACCATCAATATGTATTGTGTCGGTAAATTGACCCTTTTTAAGACCAAACAATTGTTCAACTGCAATTTGTGAAACCTGGAAATGATTCTTAAACTCTTTTCTTGTGAGAAGTCCTGTATCTCCCTTATTCTTCTTACTCTCTTCACAGGAGTATTTTTTTATGGCTTTTTGAAATGTTGATCCTTTTCTTAAATCAGCAAGGGCATTTTCACTCTCCTCCCTTGAATCGGTTTTTAACCTTACAAGGGAAAGCAGAGTATCCCCTGGTATAGTTCCCCAAAGTATTATTCTCCCTGTGGTTGTTTCATATAATTCATCTTCCACTCGAACTTTGATTTTTGAATGGAGCTCAATCTCTTTTGCATCAAAAGCGACCCTGACCTCTTCGGGACCTGCAAAACTTGATCCCTCACCCCTTTTATTTCGCATACCCCGGGTCATATAATAAATACCCAAAACTATATCCTGGGTTGGTACAATGATGGGTTCGCCATTTGCCGGAGACAAAATATTATTTGTGGAAAGCATCATTATTCTGGCTTCCAGAACTCCCTCCAGAGATAGGGGAACATGCACTGCCATCTGATCACCGTCAAAGTCAGCATTAAATGCTGTACAAACCAATGGGTGCAATTGAATTGCTTTGCCTTCTATCAATATAGGTTCAAACGCCTGGATTCCAAGCCTATGAAGCGTTGGTGCTCTGTTCAGCATAACAGGATACTCTTTAACTACATCTTCAAGGGCATCCCACACTTCAATCTCCTCCATTTCAACCATCTTCTTGGCACTTTTTACAGTTGAAACAAGACCTTTCTTTTCCAAATAGCTATATATAAAAGGTTTAAACAGCTCTAAAGCCATTTTTTTAGGGATACCACACTGGTGCAGTCTTAACTCAGATCCAACCGTAATTACTGTTCTTCCTGAATAATCAACACGTTTACCAAGTAAATTCTGACGGAATCTTCCCTGTTTTCCCTTTAATGTATCACTTAGGGATTTAAGAGGTCTTTTATTGGTTCCAGTAACAACCCTTCCATGCCTGCCATTATCAAAAAGGACATCAACAGCTTCCTGGAGCATTCTTTTCTCATTTCTAACGATGATATCAGGCGCCTGCAAGTCAACTAATCTTTTTAACCTGTTATTACGATTAATCACTCTTCTGTAAAGGTCATTTAAATCTGAAGTGGCAAACCTACCGCCCTCAAGTGGCACCAGAGGTCGTAGGTCTGGCGGTAGTATCGGGATTGCTGTAAAGATCATTCTTGAAGGTTCAATGCCTGATCTTAAAAAGGAGTCAATAACAATGAGACGTTTTGCAAGTTTTTGCTGTTTAGCAACAGACTTGGTATTCTTCATGTCTTCTTTTATCTGATCATAGGTTTCTTCAAGATTTATCTCTTCTAATAACTTGAGGATTGCTTCTGCGCCAATACCTACTTCAAATTCATCTCCAAACTCTTCCATTGCTTCATAATACTCTTCATCGGAGAGAAGCTGTAATCTTTTAAATCCAGTGTCTTTGGGATCAATTACAATGTATGAATCAAAATAAAGCACTTTCTCAAGGGTCTTTAGTGTAAGATCTAAAGTATTACCAATTTTTGAAGGCAAACTTTTTAAAAACCAAATATGCGAGACAGGGCATGCAAGCTCAATGTGTGCCATTCTTTCCCGGCGTACTTTGGACTGAATAACTTCAACACCGCATTTTTCACATACTACTCCCCTGTGTTTCATGCGCTTATACTTGCCGCAATTGCACTCAAAATCTCTTGTGGGACCAAATATTTTTGCACAGAACAGACCATCTCTTTCCGGTTTAAAAGTTCTGTAATTTATAGTTTCCGGCTTCTTAATCTCGCCATAGGACCATTCCCTTACCTGATCAGAAGATGCAAGCTTTATCTGTACTCCTTCATAAATCTTCGGATCCTTTGGTTTTGCAAAGAAATCATATACAGTTTCCAATATATTCTCCTTATTTTTTACCTTCAACAAGATTGATATCCAAACCTAAACTCTGAAGTTCTTTAACAAGAACCCTAAAAGCTTCAGGCAGTCCAGGTTCAAGCACACTTTGCCCCTTAACAATTTTCTCATACATACGTGTTCTTCCAATCATATCATCGGACTTAACTGTTAAAAATTCCTGCAATGCATGGGCTGCACCATATGCTTCCATTGCCCACACTTCCATCTCTCCAAGACGTTGACCACCAAACTGAGCTTTTCCTCCCAGGGGTTGCTGGGTGACAAGGGAATATGGACCAATTGAACGGGCATGCAGTTTATCATCTACAAGATGATGAAGCTTGAGCATGTACATTATTCCGACAGTCACCTCTTTATCAAACGGCTCCCCTGTTCTTCCATCATAAAGAACTGCCTGACCTGATCTGTTTATGCCTGCATATTCAAGTAAATCTTTAATCTCATCTTCCGTTGCACCATCAAAAACCGGTGTTGCCATATGAACACCATTTCTGTATTGCGCTGCAAAATTCATAAAAGAAGCTTCATCCATTGAATCAATTTTTTTAATAAAATCTTTATCTTCTTTGTCTTGCTTAGGTTTTGATGCAGACATTGTAAATATTTTCTTTATACGCTTTTTTAACTCTTGAGTCTGCATATCTTCCATCAAAGTTTCAATCTGATTTCCCAATCCCTGTGCTGCACGACCAAGATGAATTTCAAGAATCTGTCCAACATTCATACGGGATGGTACACCCAATGGATTTAATACCATATCAACGGATTTTCCATCTTCAAAATAGGGCAGATCTTCAATGGGTAATACACGGGAAACAACGCCCTTATTTCCATGCCGCCCTGCCATTTTATCACCAACAGAAAGAACTCTTTTCATTGCAACATCAATTTTAATGAGTTTTAACACGCCTGGAGAAAGATCATCGCCTTTTTCAAATCTGCTTATTTGACTATTAAAATGATCTCTTGCCTTTTCTACCTGTTTCTGGGCGTTCTCAAGTATTGCCAGTGCATTATCAGTAATTGCCGGATCGTCAACTGCCAAGTCAGATAAATTAGTAATACTAATATTTGCAAAAAGTTCTTTTGTGATTTTTTCTCCTGCCTTTGCTAAAACCAGGCTTCCTTTTTTCAAATCTTCAGCTAATTTACAACCATTTAAAACTTCTACCATCTCACCTTTTGCGATCTCATTAATAACAGCTATCTCATCATCACGATTTTTTTCAAGGCGATCTATCTCTTCATCTTCAATCATCCTTGTTCTATCATCTTTTTCCACACCACGTCTTGAAAAAACTTTTGCATCAATCACCTTCCCCTGAATTCCAGGAGGTACGCGCAGGGACGTATCTTTTACATCGCCTGCCTTTTCACCAAATATAGCTCGCAAAAGCTTTTCTTCAGGCGAGAGTTGAGTCTCTCCCTTGGGTGTAACCTTTCCAACAAGGATATCACCGGATGATACTTCAGCACCTAATCGAATTATTCCACTCTCATCTAAATCTTTGAGAGCCTCTTCTCCAACATTTGGTATGTCCCTTGTAATTTCCTCTTTGCCAAGTTTTGTATCCCGTGAAACAACTTCAAATTCTTCTATGTGTACCGATGTATAAACACCCTCTCTAACAAGGCGTTCACTTACAAGAATTGAGTCCTCATAATTATAACCATCCCATGGCATAAAAGCTACAGTGACATTTTTCCCCAGAGCAAGTTCACCCATTTCCGTTGCAGGTCCATCGGCAATTACCTGACCCTTTTTTACAAACTCCCCCTTTTCAACAATTGGTCGATGATTAAAACAGGTGTTTTGATTGGATCGTACAAACTTTCGGCAATTATACACAGAGACAGCTTTGGTAAAAGTGTCTGTATTTTCAGCCCTGCCCAAATTTCTTACAACTATTCTTTTTGCATCTACAATCTCTACAACACCATCAAATTCAGCAACAATAGTTACACCAGAATCCCTTGCCACAACGCCTTCAATACCAGTTCCCACCAATGGAGCTTCGCTTTTTATCAAAGGAACAGCCTGGCGCTGCATATTAGAGCCCATTAATGCCCTGTTTGCATCATCATTTTCCAGAAACGGAATCAATGAGGCTGAGACACTAACTAACTGGTTGGGCGAGACATCCATAAATTTAACGTCGGCATTGTCAACCATCTCAAACTCTCCACCCACCCTTGATGAAACCAGAGGGTTTACAAACTCATTTGCCTTGCTCAACGGTGCATTTGCCTGGGCAATTGGATGGTCTTTTTCCTCAAAGGCTGACAGCTGTTTTATCTCATTTGTGACTTTACCATTTTCTGCCAATCTAAAAGGGGTTTCTAAAAATCCAAACTCATTCACTCTTGCGTAGGTACATAGTGAGACAATTAAGCCGATGTTTGGTCCTTCCGGAGTTTCAATGGGACAAATTCTACCATAATGTGAAGGGTGAACATCCCTTACTTCAAAACCGGCTCTCTCCCTTGTCAGACCACCTGGACCAAGGGCACTGAGCCTGCGTTTATGCGTTGTCTCAGACAAAGGGTTGGTCTGATCCATAAACTGGGATAACTGACTGGTACCGAAAAACTCCCGTACTACTGCTGATACAGGCTTTGGATTAATTAAATCATGGGGCATCATGGCATCTACTTCCTGCATGCTCATTTTTTCCTTTATTGCCCTTTCCATCCTGACAAGACCGATTCTGTAATGATTCTCTAGAAGCTCACCAACAGCTCTAACACGTCGGTTTCCAAGATGATCAATATCATCAACCTGTCCCTGGGTATCTTTCAGCTTAACCATGGTTGCAGCAGTAACCAGGATGTCCTCCTTACGCAGTGTTCTCACATTGATTTTAGTGTCTAAATCAAGTCTTTCATTCATCTTTAATCTTCCAACCTTTGAAAGATCGTAATAGGTGTGCTTAAAGAAAAGATGGTCAATGAAATCCTGTGCAACTTCAACAGTTGCAGGATTTCCAGGTCTCATTCTTTTATAGATATCAATCAGTGCCTCTTCTCTGGTTTCCACTTTATCAACAGCAAGGGTTTTTCTCATGGTATCAGAAGAGTTGGAATCCACATGCAAGACATGAAATTTGCGCATATTTAACTCATCGAGTTTTTCAAGCTTTTCCTCATCAATAAGTTGACCTGCTGAAAATATTGTTTCATCATTGGTATCATCAATAATTGCCTGGGCAAATCCTTTTCCAATCAGGTCTTCACGACTTATTGGTATCTGTTTTAACCCTTCTGAATCCAACTGTTTTAATGCCCGTTTTGTAAAAATTCTTCCTTTTTTTACTACCACCTCACCGGTTTTGGGGGATTTAATGTCAAAATTTGTTCTTTGACGTTTTAATCTTGCTGGAACAAACTCTTTAAAATAAGAGTTTGCTTTTTTTATGATTTCTTCTTTAAAATAAAAATACTCCAGAATATCTTCGTTTGTATAACCAAAAGCTTTGAACAGAGACGAAACAGGAAATTTTCTTCTTCTATCAATTCTAATATATATGATATCTTTTGTGTCAATTTCCATATCTATCCAGGAGCCACGCACTGGAATTATCCGTGCACTGTATATTATCTTCCCGCTGGCATAGCTTTTGCCTTGGTCGTGATTAAAAAACACACCGGAAGATCTGTGCAACTGACTTACCACAACCCTTTCAGTGCCATTAATTATAAATGTACCCTGCCTGGTCATCAAAGGGATGGTGCCAAAGTATATCTCCTGCTCTTTTATATCACGAATTGTAGATACATTAGTGTCCTCATCTTTATCAAAAACAACCAGTCTCACTTTGATATTAATGGGAATTTCAAAACTCATTCCACGGCTGATGCACTCAAGCTCTGAATGTTTTACCTCTCCAAATGAATAGGAGACATATTCCAACGAGGATGTCTCAGTGAAATCCTTAATGGGAAAAACAGATTTATATACTGCGTGAAGCCCTCTATCACTCCTCTCTTCTGGAGCAGTGCTCTTTTGAAGAAAGCCTTCATATGATTCCCTTTGCATCCCGATTAAATCAGGGATATCAATGATTCTGCTTTTGCTTCCAAATTCTTTTCTCATCCGTTTGTTTATCAAAAGGCTGCCGGTCATAGCATCTCCATTCATGATTTTTTAAAACAGTAAAAGCGGAGACATGAACCAAATTTCATACCTCCGCATTAAAAGCATTACAAAATATACTTAAAAATTAAAAACTATTTTACTGAAACTTGTGCTCCTGCACCTTCCAGCTGCTCTTTAATTTTTTCTGCTTCTGCTTTATCAATACCTTCTTTTACAGCAACAGGTGCTTCTTCCACCATTGCTTTTGCTTCTTTAAGACCAAGTCCTGTGATTGATCTTACTTCTTTAATTACATTGATTTTTTTATCGCCAAAAGTCTCAAGCACTACATTGAACTCAGTCTGTTCTTCTTCAGCTACAGCAGGTGCACCAGCAGCAGCGACAGCAACAGGAGCTGCCGCAGATACTCCAAATTTTTCTTCCAACTCCTTTACGAGCTCAGAAAGTTCCAGCACACTCATGCCAGCAATATATTCAATCACATCTTCTTTTTTAATATCAGCCATTTCTCTCTCCTAATATATTATATCTAATTTTGTTTTCAATCAATAATGTTCTTATAATTACGCAGCTTCTTTTTGATCTTTAATTGCACTCAATACATTGACCAAAGATCCTGGTATCTGGTTAAGTACTCTAACAAAAGATGTAGGCACCTGGTTAATTGTACATACAAATTGACCAAGTAACTCTTCTTTAGATGGCAGTTTAGACAATTGTTTAATTGCCTCTGCATCAACCAACGCACCATTAAATGCACCAGCTTTAATTTCCAATTTTTCATTATCCTTGGCAAAATTTATTAAAATTTTTGCCGGAGCCACTGGATCATCACTTGATGTCACAATAGCATTCGGACCTGAAAAAAAATCATTTAGCAATGCTGAATCTGTCTTCTCTGATGCTCTTTTGAGAATTGTATTCTTAACAACCTCCATTTTAACATCATTTTCGCGCAATTTAGCTCTTAAACGATTAATATTTTCAACATCAATCCCTTTATAATCTACAAGTATTGATATCTCTGCATCAGAAAGCTGTTTGTGCAGTCTTTTGACCAGTTCCTTTTTCTGGGAAATATTTAACAATTTTTTTACACCTCCTCCCTTTTATGCTTTTTCTACTAATAGAGGTGCCAACTATACCAAAACATACTCTATCTCGGCAGGCCGGCATCACCGATTAAACACTTACATCACATGCAAATGCACCTACTGTCTTTGACAGACAATTTATTTTTACTACTCTATATCAAGGTTGGATCTATTTTAAAACCCGGTCCCATTGTAGTTGAGACACTTATTCCTTCAATATATTTTCCTTTTGCTGATGCTGGTCTGAGTGCTTTGATTGTTTCTAAAAATGAGTTAACATTTTCCAGCAGCTTATCCGTACCAAAAGATACTTTACCAACAGGCACATGAACTATTCCAGCTTTTTCAACTCTGAATTCAATTTTTCCAGCTTTTAATTCATTAATAGCCCGTTCAAGCTCAAAAGTTACTGTCCCTGTCTTGGCGTTGGGCATAAGTCCTCTTGGTCCAAGTACTCTTCCAAGCTTTCCAACTGTACCCATCATATCAGGTGTAGCAACTGCTTTGTCAAAACCAAACCAGCCATCTTTAATTTTGGCGAGTATTTCGTCATCACAGATGAAGTC
>Ga0256845_1003119_pt1 | contig 11456 bp, 9 predicted proteins | sample RiftiametaG_FD_189101 | JGI IMG/M metagenome (GOLD analysis project Ga0256845, IMG submission 189101) | Tube worm associated microbial communities from hydrothermal vent at the East Pacific Rise, Pacific Ocean - Riftia | ecosystem: Host-associated > Annelida > Integument > Unclassified ... | reverse complement strand
AGATGGCACCTACAAGCGTGAGGTCATCGGTGATTTTGTCGCCCGGCAGCACGACGAACTCACAACCCGAGATCTCGAGCGCGTCGACACAAACACCGTCGAGATCGCAGACATGCGCCCCGTCGAGCCCGTCGCAGCTCGAGTTCTTTTTGTCCTTGCAGACCGCCTCTACGCAGAGCGCGTTCTCGCAGCGCAGGAGTACATCGCTGCCAAAGCGCTTGCAGTCTTCGTGCTCCGAGCACTCGCTAAAGTCGAGGGACGCCGCACAGGCACCGGAGAGCGACGCCACAAAGAGGCCGGCGAACCCCAGCGCGATGCGATGACGGCCGAAATAGTTTGAGCAGGTGGTCATGGAAGAAGAGCTTTTAGGGGGGTTAGAAGCGTCCTGTGACGCCGAATCCGACCTGTGTGGGCGAAGCCTGCGGGACCAACATCGCCCGCTCGCGTCGCTCCGCGTTCTTCCCGCGTCGCGGCACCAGGAGCATCACAATACCGGCTGCGGCCAGGAGACCGCCGGCGATGAAAAGACCGTCTGCCGCGGGCGCGAGTTTGGTGCCGCGGGCCTTCGCGGCATCCGCATCGGCTTTGTTCATCGCGGCCTGAAACTTGGTCTCCTCGCCCTTGGCAATACCGCCGACGATGGCACCGCCGAGCAGCGCAGCCGCTCCGGTACCGAGCAAGACATAGCCGACCGGGCGGAGATTTCGCGGCTTCCGAGTGGTGTCGTCGGCCGGGTCTTCTTCCGGTGGCGTCAGCTCCGGCTCCTCAGTCGGCGTCGTCTCAGTCGGCGTTGTCTCAGTCGGCGTTGTCTCGGGCACCGGCTCCTTGCCCTTTTTATCCTTGTTCTGGATGTCGACCACCGCCTGCGCGAGATCACGGCGATCGAGCGCGACCTGCTTCGCCTCGAGGTCGACCTGTGGTTCGGAGATGAAGCGCTCGTAGTAGACGATCGCATCCTCGTACTTACCGGACTCCTCGTAGATGCGACCGATGTTGAAGAGGATGTTGGGCTCTGCATCAAGTGCATATGCCCGCTCGAAGAGGGCGATCGCACCGTCGTAATCCCCCGCGCCGTACTTCTCGGAGGCCTGCTCGGTGAGGGTATCGAAGGACTCCTCGGCGGCCGGTGCAGCGTGGGCAATGCTCGGTGCGATGGGACCGGTGAGAAGGAGCGAAGCGGTCACAAGCGAGGGGATGAAGCGTTTCATGGTCGAGGTTCGGTCCAAAGTCGATGGAGCGAGAGCGCTAAACGGGGCTGTTCTGGACTCAATGCCCCATCGGCAGAAGGCCGTTGTTCTTCTTTTTGGTCGGCGGCTTCGTGGGCTTCGTCGCCTTTTTTTTCTTCTTTGTCGCCGGCTGCTTCGGCTTGACAGGATCCGGCTTGGACGCTGGCTTCGTTGGCCGTACAGGCTTGCGAATACCCCTCTTTGGCGTCAGCTCAGCGTTGATCGGGAAGGTTTTGTTGGCCTCGATCGTCACCGACTTCTTCCAAGGCAAGAAACCCTCGAGGCGGATCGAGATCTGATGCGGACCGGCGGCGATCGGCTGGGCTGTGAGCGGGGTAAGCCCAAGCGGAGTCTCTTGGCCGTCGAGATAGACGACCCCGCCGACCGGCGACGAGGAGGCCGTCAACCAACCGAGTGCAGCGTCTGCAGAGCCGCCCATGAGCGCAGCTATCCGTTCGCGAGCCTCGACGTGATCGCTACGCCGGTTGAGAATCTCGCGGTACGCCTTGAGCGCCTCACCTTTCTGCCCCGCCTCCTCGTAGTTGCGACCGCTGTCGAGAAGTCGACCTATCTCAATCCTGTCCTTTTGGGCAGCCACCTGCTCCATCAGGTCAGGATAGCGGGCAAAGTCATCGATCGACGAATCGAGGAGGATCTGCGCCTGGCTGTACTGCTTGCGGTCGATGTTTTTCTCGGCCCGCGTGATCAGAGATTGAAGCCTAGCCTGGCTGTCGTCTGCGACCTTTGGCGTGTCCTGCTGGACATCCCCCCGGTTGGTCAGCGCGAAGTAGCCGAGCACAGCGATCACCCCAAGGGTGACAAAGCCGAGGATCAGTATGCCGTTGCGCGAACGATCGGGCTGCGAGTCGATCGGTGGAAAGGCCCCCGGCGGATAGGTCGTCGCCATCGGGCTCATCATCGGGTTGCCCATCGTCGGGTGTGGGCCCGTTGGGTGGGGGCCCGTTGGATGGGACCCTGTCGGCGGCTGCGCAGCTAAGGGGTTGGCACCGTGGGAGCCGGTACTGGAGCCTGCCTGAGCCGCCGCCGCCGCTGCTGCTGCCGCTGCCACTAGGCTCTGCGAGGTACCCGAGGTCGCCGGCGTCGCCATCGAGCCCGAAGGATCCGTGCGACCAAAGGTGCCGACGTGAATGTCCTGCGGACCCGGAATCGCCTCGCCAGTGTGCTCGCCGGTGGAGCTGTCCGCGTAGGGCTCGTCGAGCTGGGCCTCAAAACCGGGCGGCTTGGACTCCGCACGCGGCAGCTTAAACATCGAGAAGGGGACCTGATCGATCAAGCCCTCGACAACCTCGTTCGCGTCGCGCGGGCGCTTGCTGGGCGACTTCTTGAGGCAGCGCTCGATCAGATCAACGACCCCCTCGGGAACCTGGTGCCCCTCTGGCAGCTGATCTGCAAGGGGTGCGGGCTCCTCGTGCACGTGCTTGTAGAGGATCGACGCGTCGTTCTCGGCGGCAAAGGGCATCACCCCCGCGAGCATGTAATAGAAGAGGATACCGACCGCGTAGACATCGACCCGCTGGTCGAGTTTCTCGCCCTTGATCTGCTCGGGCGAGAGGCAGGTCGGGGTCCCGAGCACGTTTTGCTTGGTGATGTCCGAAGAGCCAGAGACCAATTTGGCGAGGCCAAAGTCGAGAATCTTGACGTAGTTCGCCCGCCCCTGACGCTCGCAGAGCATGAGGTTCGCGGGTTTGATATCGCGGTGGATGATCCCGCGGGAGTGGGCCTCGCCCAGCCCCTTGAGCACCTGCGCGGCGATCGGCACAAAGTCCGCCACCGTCAACCGACCCTTGCGCTTGACGAAGCGCTCGAGCGTCTCGCCGGCCACGTACTCCATGACGATGTAGGCACGCCCGTCGAACGAGCCGTAGTCGTGGATCGCGACGATGTTTGGATGTTGAAGCGCGCTCAGGCCCCGGGCTTCGCGCTCAAATCGCGCCAACGCCTCTGGATCACCGATCCAGTCAGGAGCCAGCACCTTGAGCACGACCTTGCGGTTGGCATTGGTCTGACTCGCCTTGTAGACGACCCCCATGCCACCTCGCCCGAGGCGGCTTTCGACCATGTACCGGCCCGCGAAGACCGTGCCGATCAAGGGATCCTTTTGCTGCGGCCGTTCGTTGCTCGTCGTCATCGGATTCGTCGGTGGGCGGCGCTGCGGCCTGTATGGGTCAAGACGCTATCACAGCTTGGCCGATCTCCACTGCTCTTCGCAGCTTTGCGGATCGTGCTTCGCCGGGGCGGGACCATACCACGGCACCCGCGCCGCGACTCAAGGACCGACGACCCCAGTGCTCTAGATATAGAGGTCGGTTGTCGCCACCCGCGGCTGCTTGCCCCCAACGAAGGATCTTTTTCGAGCGCACAAACACCTTTCCAGGGACCCTGGCTTCCGCGTACGCGGAGTCCAACGCTCTGACCCTTTTAAAGAAAGTATCCATGCGCAAGCAAGCATCCCCTAGACCCGCTCTCGTGGTGCATAATCCCGGCGCCGTGCCATCCCTGAGCTTCGCCAATTCCGTCCGTACCGCCATCAAGGGCTGCGATGCCGCCGTCGTCGTCGCCGCAGCCTCCGTCTTCGAGAAAGACGCACTTCCAGCGCTTCTGAGCCCTCCCCTGCAGGACCTACTCGTCGAGCTAGGTGCCCTGGCCAAACCTGGCCACTTGGGTGCCAGCGCAAACAGCCTTACCGGCGGCAACCCCGGCCGAATCTTCGTCGGTGTGCTGCCAGAGACCCTATCCCGCTACAACTCGCCGAGCCGCGCGGACTCGATCCGACGCGTGATCCCGGCCGGTGCCCTGGGCAACCACAAGAAGGCCGCGATCATCCTCGTTCTCGACGACGCGAGCCACTACACCGCCGCTGCAAATGCCGTCGGTCGCGCCTTCCCCGAGTACTGCGCAAAGAGCAGCCCCAGCTCCGATCTTAAAATCACGATCGTCGCCGTCGACCGCCAAGGCGCGCCGATCAAGGCGACCCCCCCGGTCAAGGAGACCGTCGCGAGCACCCGCGCGGTCGCCAGGCTCGTCGACATGCCGCCCTGCGAGCTTGATCCCGCGAGCTTCGCAAAAGAAGCACGCGCCCTCCTCAGCGGGATCAAAGGCGTGCGCATCAAGGAGATCGTCGGCGATGCGCTGCGCAGGCAGGGCCTCAACGGCCTGCATACCGTCGGCCGCACCGCCATGGCCGCACCGCGGCTCTTCATCGCGACCTACAGCCCCGGCCGCGGCGCCAGCGGCCGACACGTCGCACTCGTCGGCAAGGGCGTCACCTACGATACCGGCGGGCTCAACCTCAAGATCCAGGGATCGATGGCCAAGATGAAGTGCGACATGGGGGGCGCAGCCGCGGTTCTCGGTGCCTTTAAGGTGCTCGCAGCCGGCCGCAGCAAGCACAAGGTCAGCCTCCTGCTCTGCCTCGCCGAGAACGCGATCGGCCCCAACGCCTACCGGCCCGACGACATCATTAAGATGCACTCCGGCAAGACCGTCGAGATCAACAACACCGACGCCGAAGGGCGCCTCTGTCTCGCCTCTGGGGTCTCTTACGCCGCCCGCACGCTCAAGGTCGACACGATCATCGACGCCGCGACGCTCACCGGTGCCCAAATGGTCGCCACTGGCCTCGCCCACGCCGCCCTGATCAGCAACGACAGCGAATTCGAGTCTGCCATCGTCGCCGCCGGCACATCGACCGGAGATCTCATCCACCCGATGCCCTTCGCGCCCGAGCTCTACAAGGGTGAATTCGAGAGCGCCGTCGCCGATATGTGCAACTCCGTCCGCTCCCGCATGAACGCACAAACGGCCTGTGCCGCACAGTTCATCCACTGGCACATCGAAGACCAAGATGTCACCTGGGCGCATATCGACCTCGCCGGTCCGGCCTTCCCAAAGAACCGCGGTACCGGCTACGGGGTTGCCCTGATCGCCGCTGCGGTCAACGATCTCTAGGCAGCCTGGGGGCGCGGACAACAAAAAGCGCTCCCAATCCAGAGGAGCGCTATGTCGATGACCCTACCCCCGAGCTGGCGCGACGCAGTCGGCGACGAACTCGCGAAGCCCTATTTCTCCAAGCTCACGAGCTTCCTCGCCGAGGAGCGGGCGGCGAGCCAAGTCTTCCCGCCCGAGGACGAGGTATTCACCGCCCTCGATCTGGTCCCCTTCGACGACGCCAAAGTGGTGATCCTGGGCCAGGATCCCTACCACGACGACGGCCAGGCCCACGGACTCTCGTTTTCGGTCAAGCCGGGCATCAAAACCCCGCCCTCGCTCGTCAACATGTACAAAGAGCTCGAGAGCGATCTCGGCTACCCGCGCCCGAGCCACGGCAACCTGGTGCACTGGGCCGAGCAGGGCGTCCTAATGCTCAACGCCGTGCTCACAGTGCGCGCGCACAGCCCCAACTCCCACAAGAGTAAGGGCTGGGAAAAATTCACAACCGCGATCATCAAGACGCTGAGCCAACGCGAATCGCCGATGGTCTTCGTTCTCTGGGGCGGCTACGCCAAGAAAAAAGCCAAGCTCATCGACGATCAGCGCCACGTCATCGTTCAGGGCACCCATCCCTCGCCGCTCTCCGCCCGCAACGGCTTCTTCGGCTCGAAGCCCTTCTCGACGATCAATCGCCACCTCCGTGACCTCGGCCACACACCGATCGATTGGCAACTGCCCGAGCCTTAAGTCCTCGCCCACAAACACGACGACGAACGACGCCACAGCGCCGTCCGTCGTCGTCACAATTTTAATGGGTAGGTAGGTAGGTAAACGCGTTCAGTTTGGGAGGCTCTCGACGGGCGCACCAAAGATGCGGTCGATCGCGAACTGGACCTCTTCGGTCAGGTGGTTGGGCTCGCCCAAAGCAGCGAGGTAAAAGGGTCGGCCACGGACCTGCACGCGCCAGATCTGAACCTCTTCGCCAGAGGTGATCGCCTGCAGAAGCTCATCCTGCAGATTGGCGGGCTCTTCCGCGACTAGCGGAGCGACGGCTGCGAGCGCCTCGGGACACTGCCCGACGCCCGAAATCGAGAGCCCATGCCGCGAGGCAAGAACCATCGTATGGAGCCCAGTACTCTCGGAAATGGATTTAAAATAGAGGCTAGCTGCCTCCCAAGGGATTCTGCTGCGCTCAGAGCGACGTTCGATCATGCTGATGGTCCCTGTAGGGTGATGTAGGACATCATGCGATCCCTGCTCGACCACCGCAAGAAAGCGGCAGCCTCAGAGATCCGCCGGGCAAGGCTCAGACAGCGTCGCTCTGGCTCGTGAATGTGAAGCCACCGACAACCATCGTCGGAACCACCACCACCTGACCGCCGACCGAGACCCGCCTTGGAGTCCCGAGCGCGAGCACGTTCTTTAACATCGTCAACGGGCTCTCGTTGTAGCGCAGGTTTTTTACCGATTTGGAGATCTTGCCGCCCTTGATCAAAAAGGTGCCGTCGCGGGTCAAACCGGTCGCCAGGATCGTCTGCGGCTGCAGCATGCGGTTGTACCAAAAGCGGGTCACGAGGATCCCCTCGTCGACGCCGCGCACGAGTTCCTCGTCGCTGACACCGCTGCCCTCGAGGAACATCGACGCCGGCCGAGGCAAGGGTGTCCGCCCCTGCTCCTTCGCCCAGTATCGAGAGGCGCTGAGCGTCTTGAGCACGCCCTTTTCGATCCACGTCGTCGGCGCGAGCGGCTGGCCATCACTGGCAAAAGGCGAGGATGGGTGCTCTGCTGCCGCCGGGTTTGAACGCAGGCTGATCGAGGGGTGAAAAAGGGATTCGCCGATACGCGTACCGCCGCCGGGCTTGGCAAAGGCGCTGCGCCCCTCGTCCGCGCTGCGCTGATCTAAAAACCATCCGAGAAACATCAGCAGCTCGGCCACAGCCTGCGGCTCGAGAACCACCGTGTAGGCACCCGGATCGATCGCCTCTGGGTTCTGCGAGAGGTCGGCTTTGTCGGCGGCCCGCTTTGCCAAGGCCTCCGCATCAAGGCCCGCTAGCTGATGATCGGTCGCCGCCGCCCAGCCAGATCCGGTGCCGTCCCGAGTCCTGCAGGTCATGCTCAGCGACACGCTCGTCGACGGATGAAAGGCAAAGAGCCCGCCGCTGCTGGCGATCGCGACCGCTCGACGCTCGTGCGAGATCATGCCGGCGGCATCCAGGCGCGCCCTATTGGCGACCCGCAACATCTTGCGAGTCAACTCAAAGCGCTCTGCTGCGCCCATCTTGGCGGTCTTGGAGTCTTCGGTGTCGACCTCCAAGTAGGTCTGCGGACCCAGCGGCGGCATGATCTCGGGGTTTACCGGGGCCAGCCGCGCGAGCGCCTCGGCATCGGCAACCAGCCTGGCGATGCCGGCATCATCGACGTAGGTCCCCGTGACCGTGGCCGAACGACCGCCTCCGGTCGCGGTCACGCTGAGGTCCAGGCGCTCGGTCTCACCGGTTGCCGCCGCCTGGTTCTGCGAGAAGCGAAGGTAGCCGCTGTGTCGCGAAGATACCCGCACGCCCAGCGCATCCAAGGTCCTGGCCCTTAGGGCAGCCTTGGTGATCGCCTGCGCTCTCCTCTTGTTTAGGAGTGTCATTTGGACCCCCCGGTATTGAGCACGTTGGCCTTAAAGCGAGCCGGCGGACAGCCGTGACTAACCGCGTTGGATTGGTGTGGCTCGCCCTTGCCGTCGCTAAACGAGCCCCCCAATCGGTAGGTCCCGGGACCACCGATCATGTCGCAGGAACTCCAAAATTCGATCGTATTAGATTGGTAGGCGACATCGCGAAGCGGCCGACGCAGGCGTCCATTCTTGATCTCCCAGAATGTTTGACCGCCGAATTGGAAGTTGTAGCGCTGCTGGTCGATCGACCAGCTCCCGCGGCCGGTAACCAGGATGCCGTCGTCGGTGGCGTTGATCAGATCCTCGGTCGTGTAGCCCTCTTTGCCAGGCTGAAGGCTGATATTGGGCATGCGCTGGAAGGCGATCGATGCGTAGGAATCTCCGTACGAGCACCCCCGACTCGCCTGCTCGCCGATCGCCGAAGCGAGCTCGCGCGTGGTCTGCCAGCCGACGAGGATCCCGTCCTGGACGATCGGCCAGCGACCGGCCGCGACCGCCTCGTCGTCCCAGGCGGTGGTGGCGAGGCCGCCCGCCTGAGTGCGGTCGGCGAAGAAACTGACCTGCGGCGTGCCGATCCGAAGATCGCCGGTGGTCTCGGGTTTGATGAAGGAGGTGCCGGCGAAATTCGCCTCCATGCCGAGCGCTCGATCGAGTTCGGTGGAGTGACCGATGCTTTCGTGGATCGTCAGCCAGAGGTTACTGGGGGCCAGAATGACCGTCTTGAGACCGGGCTCGACAGTCGCCGCGTGGAGTTTTTGCAGGGCTTCGTGAGCGATCCGCGGGGCTTCTTCGACAAAATGCGCACCCCTCACGTGCTCCCAGCCCGCGAGCATCGGCGCGACCTCGTGATTGCGCGTGGCGAAGCGCGCCCGACGAACATCGACAGCGCTCGCACTCAAACCCGGCATCACCCGAAAGAAGACCTGGTGGGTCCGCGATCCATCACTGGTGACCAAGAGCTTCTCCTCGCGAACAGCGAGCGAGCTGGCATTGACGTGAGAGATGCCCGGCACCTGGAGAGCCGCATTAGCTGCCCTTAAGAGCATGTCCGCCTTCTCTTGCAGCGGCACCGTAAAGGGATCGATTTCGAAGGGCGCGACCCAGGTCCCCTTGACCACGGGCACGGGCGCTAGCTCGATCGGTGTACGTCGCAACTTGGCGTTGCGCCGGGCCATCGCCACCGCACTCTTCGCCAGGCGATCGACGCTCCGGCGATCGAGCGTCGGCGAGGCAGCAAAGCCCCAGGCGCCCTCGACGAGCACCCTAACGCCGATTCCGTACTCATCGCTCGCGCCGACCCCGGCGATGTGATCGTCGCGGACGCTGATATTTTCGCGGCGCCAGAGCACCAGCCGCGCGTCGGCATAGCTAGCCCCGGCTTTTTGGGCGACCTCGACCGCCCGCACAGCCAGGGCCTCGTCGGCGAGCAAGCGCGAGGCTGCGAGCAATGCGAGGCTTTGCGCGGCAGGGGGCGGTGCCTGCGGGGAAGCCGGTTCACGAAAGGCCGGCGCCGCCCAGACCCGCGAGCGCGGGAGGAGTGCGCCCGCCGAGGCTATTCCGGCTTTGACCAAAAAAGAGCGTCGACTACTCGACATTGGCCCGGACTATAACAAACAACACAGAATCTCCGTTTCCCCGTACAAGCCCCGTAAATCGACAAATAGCGCCCTGACTCGCGTTCCCTGACCCTCCGCGGCATGCACCCCATTTCGAGGTCGTTCTCGCCGCGGCGAAGATGCGCCCCTCGCTGGAATCTCGGGCCCAACGAGTCCATGCTTGCACCCGATCCCTCTGGAGAGAACCATGAAGAAGACCTCGCTGACGCTCCTGGCTACACTTCTCGTCGCCTGTGGCGGCCAAGGCCCTACCGCCGACAAGAACGCATCCGCCGAGGCCGTCGCTGACGCCAAGGACAAAACCCCCGAGCCCGCCACTGCAGAGGCCGAGAAGCCGGTGGACAACCGCGTGCTCGCGGACTCCGGTCTCGGCATCGGCGGCAAGATGCGCGCCTTCCAGATCACCAATTGCGACAGCGGCGAAGAGTACTGCCAGGTCTGTCGTTACGGTGGCAGCCCCAAGATCATGGCGGTCGGCTCTGTCGACGACGCCGACTTCCGCAACGACCTCCAAAATATCGACGCTGTCGTCCAAAAATACGGCGAAGACAAGCTCAAGGCCTTCGGCGTGATCGCGGAGATCAAGGGCGGTAAGGGCATGACCCCCAAGGAGCACCGCGAAGAGCTGATCGCCCAGGTCAAGGCGATGCGCGAGGAGCTCGGCATCACGATCCCAGTGGTCGTGCCTGCACTCGAGGAGGGCGGCGCCAACGCGGCGTTCGACGACTACTACAACATCACCAAGAGCCGGACCGTGATGTTCGCCGACGGCCGCAATTCGATCCGCTTTTCGGCGGTCGCGCCGAGCGATCTCGCGGGCCTGAACACGGCGATCAAGGATGTTCTAGGGGTCGACGACCCGGCCGCTGCCGAACCAGCCAAGGGTTAACCACGCCCCCCGGTTCTCACCGTCACGGGCAGGCCTAAACGGGCGCCATCAAGGGCAAAGACGCCGATCTTCGCAGCCGCGGGGATCGGCGCAGAAGCCCCTGCATGTGTGCGCCAACACCAGATCCAGTGCACAACGCCGGAGTCCTCCGCGACACGCCAGGCGATCTGCATGCTGGCACAGCGTCGTCCTATCGCCGTAAGTTCGACGCTCAACTCGACAGACTCCCCGAGCATCCGCGGCGCTGTGCCCCGACGGCGATAGAGCACGGGTGCGATGCCTTCGGCTCCGGCCACCGCCCGCACTCCCGTGAGTTCGAAGTAGGCCTCGCCGGCAGCGCAAAAGACCGCCTCCGAATCGGCCTCGCCGGTCCACGAGAGGTGCAGACGCTCGCCCACAGACCCTGGCCAGTGCAGCCCCACAGCGCATTCCCCTACGGAAGCAGCAGGTAGGGGCTCGCCACCGATGGCGTCCAACCGGGCAGATCAGGCAACAAGAAGAGCGCTCGTCCAGCAGCCACGCCGATGAAGAGCGCAAGCGGGACCAAGCCAACAAGGATCCCGCGCAACAGCGGAATGCGATGGGTCCCCGAGAGCGCATACGCGAGCTGATGGAAGAAGAGCAGCGCCATCAGGCCGAGCACCAGCAAGTAAGGCACGCTCGTGACGAGCCCTAAGTAGAGCGGCAACTCGGCGACAGACATCACCGCCAACGGTGCCGCCAAAGCGTAGCCCGTCGCCCGCATCGTCGCCGCGATCGAACGCGGCGCCCCACCGGTGAGGGCGAGGGCAACATGCGTCAGGATCCCAGCAAAGAAGTAGAGCAGCGGAAGGCCAACCGGCACCATCAGGAGCAACCACGTCGAGAGCACATCCGCGAAACGCGGGTCAAGCATCTCGTCGATCGGCCGGAGAAGCGGCGACTCGGCCCCCCCGAGGACAGCCTGCACACCGACGATGACGACGATGACGATCCAAAGGGGCAGGCGAACCGTCACTAAAAAGGCGAGGACAGCTGCATGCGAGACCGGCTCTTGGACCTCTGCAAAACTCTGTCGCGGCCGGAGCAGGAGCGCCCCAAAGGTCCGACGAACCCGCCACGCCCAGAGTTTT
>Ga0256845_1003118_pt1 | contig 11458 bp, 12 predicted proteins | sample RiftiametaG_FD_189101 | JGI IMG/M metagenome (GOLD analysis project Ga0256845, IMG submission 189101) | Tube worm associated microbial communities from hydrothermal vent at the East Pacific Rise, Pacific Ocean - Riftia | ecosystem: Host-associated > Annelida > Integument > Unclassified ... | reverse complement strand
TTAGTAGAGCTTCTTACAAAGATAGACATAGATAAAGAGATACCAAATAATCTATACAAAGCTGTTGCAGAAGTTTTTAGCTTTATTTATAACGTTACAAATAAAACAAAGTCTTAAAAATATTTTTTTAATATTTTGTCTACTGTTCCATCCTTTTTCATTTGTGCTATTGCCTCAGAAAACTTTTTGACCAATTCTTTAGGAACTGCTTTTTTAGAAAATGCAAGGTATGTTTTATCTACACTCAGTAAGTAATTTTCATTAGTTTCTGTCGTCTTTACAATCTCTATGTTTTGGGTAAGACCTAGTTTGTTCCCTACTAAATAAGTTGTAGTTTTATTGCCTATGAATATGTCATATTTTTTATCAAAAAGCTTTTTAAATATAGTCTCTTCATTATTTAGTTGAACTATTTTTTTGAATAACTTTTTGTCTATTGCTTTTTGGATTTCACCACCATAAAAATAGTTTCTCATAATTCCTATTCTTATACTAGGAATATTTGATAAATTTTTATTTAAAGTAATTTTAGAGTTTTTTGGTTTGAAGCAGTACCAGTTTTCTAAATAAACTTCCTCTTTTGGATAGTTAAGGTATTTAGCTCTATCATCTTTATATGAAGCATCAAGTATTGCATCAGCCTTTCCATATTTTGTATAAAAGAGGGCTCTTTGCCAAGGGATAAACTCTATTTTTGCTGTATATCCAATTCTTTTTAAGGCTTCAGTAGCAATATCTACATTTATACCTATTGCTTGACCTTTTTCAAGATATTCATATGGAGGATACTCGGAAGTAACGATGTGTAAGTCTTTTGCATTTATAGTTGTCAATAAAATGCAGAATATAGTAGTTAAATATAAAAATAATTTCAATATGTCACCTTTTTATTAATTGATTATAGCATATCCTTAATTACATAAAAAATTAATAAAATTTATTCAAATTAATACTTAATATATTCATTTATGATCTTATTCATTGTACCATCGTCTTTTAATTCTTTAATTATTTTGGAAAATTCTTGAACCAGTTCTTTTGAAACTACTTTTTTGGAAAATGCAAGATAAGTTTTGTCTGAATTTAAAAGAAATTTTTCATTGGTATGGGCAGTTTTAACTATAGATAGTTTTTTTAGATAACCAAGTTTTTTGCTTAAAAGATACGTTGTAGCTTCATTCCCAATAAACATATCATAATCATTTTCAAAAAGTTTTTTTATCAAAATTTCATCTCCAGTTAGAGATACTATTTGTTTAAATTTCTTTTTTTCAATAGCTTTTTGAATATTTCCTCCATAAGCATAGTTTCTGACAATACCAAGTCTGATTTTAGATATATTTGAAAAACTTTTATCTAAAGTGATTTTAGAATCTTTTTTCTTGTAGCAATACCAATTTTCATCAAAAACACCTTCTTCTGGGTAGTATAGGTACTCTGCTCGCGCTTTTTTATAAGATGCATTTAAAATAGCATCAGCACGACCATATTTTGTATAAAAAAGGGCTCTTTGCCAAGGGATAAATTGAATCTTTGCTACGTACCCCATTCGTTTTAATGCTTCAGTTGCAATATCAACATTAATTCCTTTTATCTTGTCATTTTCAATATATGAGTATGGAGGATAGTGAAGAGTAACGATGTTAAGTTCCTTAGCACTTACCCCTGATAGGGAAATACAAAGTATTATAAATAAATAAACAAAATTTTTCAAGAAAGCACCTTTTTATGAAATAAGTTCATTTTATACTTAGTTGCATAAAAAATCAATAAAATGTAATTAAATAAACAAGTTTTTTGATTATTGTTTCTAAAAGTAAACATTTACGAAGATATTATGAAATAACTAGACAATCTCCTTCATAAAACGATAAAATACGATTTACTATAAATTAAGGATAAAAATGGAAATTTTACCAAATTGCCCAAAATGCGGTAGCGAGTATACTTATGAAGACGGAGAGTTATTGGTGTGTCCTGAGTGTGCACATGAGTGGTCTTTAATCAGTGAGGTTGAAGAGGAATTTACTGTAAAGGATGCTAATGGTAATACTTTAAAAACTGGCGATGATGTTACTGTTATAAAAGATCTCAAAGTCAAGGGAAGCTCTAGTGGCATAAAAGTTGGAACTAAGATAAAAGGAATTAGAGTAGTTGAAGGATCAGATGAGCATAATATTGATTGTAAAGTTCCTGGAGTTGGTGCGATAAAGCTCAAGCAACAGTTCGTTAAAAAGTCTTAATAGTATTTTAAGCGTATTAGACTTCTTGCATAGCCCCTTATAGTCTCATCTAAGGCTTTTACGTTTTCAAAATACTTTGATGGAGGCAATCCTAGATCTGTTTCTTTGCCCAAAGCATATTGTGGGTCACTTGCTGTTTGAAATTTCATATCCAAAAATAATCTCTTTTTTACCATTTTTAATTAATTTAAAATTCCAAATAGTCTTTCCCTTGGCACTTTGAGAATCAAATTTTGGCTGAGCTAGTGTCTTTACTACTATGTCACCATCTTTAGAAACAGGAACTCTAGTTATAAACTCTATATTGGTAGAGTATGGTTTTTTGTTTGTTATTGTGTATTTCCAGTTTTGAGTTGAGATTTTTTTATCTCCAAAAAATGTCTTTTCATCTAGTGTTTTGATAAGCTCTTTTTGTATCTGTATATGCTCATCTTCTCCAAAATATAGCTTTGTCTTTTTACCTTTTTGAATTTTGTTTATATATCTTGCAGAGATTGAATTTTGGTTTAAAAAGAAGTTGCTATTTGCTCCACTATAATCTTTCTTGGTTTTAATTGTAGCTTCTAGGTAGGCTTTTCCTGAGCCATAAGCATCTATGATTGTTTTAAAATCAGTATTTACTATCTCTTTGTCTACATGTAAAAGATTTTTTTCATCTTTTTTTAGTTTAGCACCTTGTATTTTGTAGAGTGATTTTGTAGCTAGTTCTTTGTATTGTGCCTTTATGTTTTCATCTGCTGATACTTGCATGCGATCCATCGCCATTGATTTTTTTGCATATAGTATTGCTCTTTTTTGCCCTAAATATCTAGGGTAAAAATGCTGAGGGGCTACATTTTGGTTATATCTATATGAGTAGATGTTTAAATCAATATTTTTATAATCCTCTACGCCTTGGTAGATAAGAGTAGCTTTTTTCTCTATAGTCACTGATTTATTATGTATATTTGCACTTATGTCATAAAAAGGTGTGTATCTAATGCTATTTTTAGGGTATGTTATCTTTATATTTTTGTCATTTTCTTTACATGTAAAGTTAATTTTTAACTCTTTTGTGCTCTCTTTAATCTTTTTGTTTATCTCTTTAATTTCTCTGTTTAGGTTCTCTATCTCGATCATATTATTTGTTAAACTCTCTACTAAAAGTGCTGTTATGCTCTGTATTTTTGTGTTTTCTGACGTATTTTTTAATGAAAGTGTTTTTAGCAATTCACTCTTTGCATTTAAGGCAGTTATCTTATAGGCAATTTCGTTTTTGTTTTTTACTAACTCTTTCGTATTTAACTTTTCAATCCTACTATTGTCTACACTGCAACCTTTATCAAGGGTGTATCTAATCTGTTCCAATGAGAGGTATTGAGGGATTTTTGTAGTTATTTCTCCTTTTTGAGCAACTGCATAAGTTTTCTTTAAAAATGCCTTATTTGAGTATATGTCTAGCTCTACATGTAGAGGCATAGAAGTTGCAAAGAGTGTGCTTGTCATTATTAAAGATAGAGTAAGTAATGTTTTCATAATTTTCCTTTACGTAATTTTACCATCTATAAGTAAACGGTTTATTAGTTAAGTTGAGATATAATCTAAAAGAATAGACTTTTTGCATAAATCCTCTGAGACTACAAGGAGTTATGCAAAAAATCTAATATACAGGACGGCAAAGAATGGCACAAAAAGAGACTAAATATATATTTGTAACAGGTGGGGTTTTAAGCTCACTCGGTAAAGGAATCGCAGCAGCTAGTATAGCAACACTGCTAAAAGAATCGGGTTTAAAAGTAAGTATGCTTAAGGCTGACCCATACATAAATGTAGACCCAGGAACTATGAGTCCACTTGAACATGGTGAAGTTTTTGTTACAAATGATGGAGCAGAAACAGACCTTGATTTAGGGCATTATGAGAGATTTTTAAATGAAGATCTGTCCCAAGATAACAACTTTACAACAGGAAAAGTTTACTCTTCAGTGATAGAAAAAGAGCGTCGTGGTGACTATCTTGGAAAAACCATACAAGTTATACCTCACATAGTAAACGAAATTTCAGACCGTATAAAAAAAGCAGGTGAGGGGAAAGACATACTCATAGTTGAGATTGGCGGAACTGTTGGCGACATCGAAGGACTTCCATTTTTAGAAGCTATTCGTTCTTTAAGAAGTGAAGTTGGTAAAAAACGTGCTATGTACATTCATTTGACTTTGATTCCTTTTATAAAAGTTGCAGGCGAGCTTAAAACTAAACCAACACAACACTCAGTTCAAGAGCTTAGAAGAATCGGTATAAGCCCTGACATATTAGTTTGTCGCAGTGAAATGCCTTTGCCAAAAGAGCTTAAAAATAAACTTGCAAATGCTTGTGGCGTTGAGCGTAACTGTGTAATTGAAGCTACAGATGCAAAGACTATTTATAAAGTGCCTTTAGCTTTTCAAAGAGAAAATATATTGGCTCCAATTTCTGAATTTTTAGGGCTTGGAGAGCTTACTCCAAATATGGAAGAGTGGGATACTTTAGTAAAAAGAGTTATTGCTCCAACAAATGAACTTACAGTTGGTTTTGTAGGAAAGTATCTTGATCTTAAAGAGGCTTATAAGTCTTTAACAGAGTCTTTCATTCACTGTGGAGCACACTTGAATGCAAAAGTAAAGATAAAGTGGATTGATTCAGAAATGCTTGAAGAAAAAGGTGCTGAGAGTTTTTTAAGTGATGTAGATTGTGTTTTGGTTGCAGGTGGTTTTGGTCACCGTGGAGTTGAGGGAAAGATAAAAGCGATAGAGTATGCAAGAGTTAACAAAGTACCATTTTTGGGTATCTGCCTGGGTATGCAGTTAGCCATGATAGAGTATGCTAGAAATGTATTAAAGATAGAAAATGCAACTTCGGTTGAGTTTGATGAAAAGACAACAAGCCCAATTATTTATCTTATTGACAATTTTTTAGATAGCGCAGGAAACAAGCAAGTAAGAACATTTAAAAGCCCACTAGGTGGAACTATGAGACTTGGTGGATATGAGTGCGATACAAAAGTGGGATCACTTTTGAGAGAAGTTTATGAAGGTAAAAAGAAGATTGAAGAGCGTCACCGTCATAGATATGAGGCAAATCCAGTTTACAGAAAAGAGTTTGAAAAAGCTGGAATGATAGTAAGTGGAGAGTCAAATGGTCTTATTGAAGTAGTGGAAATAAAAGATCATCCTTGGTTCTTAGGAGTTCAGTTTCACCCTGAGTTTACATCACGTTTGACCAATCCAAATAAAGCTCTTCTTTCGTTTTGTGAGGCAGCATTGAAATCTCACCAAGATGGGTGAGTTACTGACTAAAGAAGATGTAAGGGAAATTTTATCGAAAAGATTTAAAGACGATACATGTAGCTGTTTGGGTGAGATTCCTAAGCCTGGTTCTTTTAAAGATATTGATAAGGCATCTTTGCGGATTATAGAGGCTATAGAGAAAAAACAGAAAATTGCCATAGTTGGTGATTATGATGTTGATGGAGTAGTCTCTTCGGTTATATTAAGTACGTTTTTTGATGACTTAGATGTAGAGTATGCAATTAAGATACCGAATCGCTTTAGTGATGGTTATGGTCTTAATCCAGATATTGTTAAAAAACTTGATGCCGATGTGATAATAACTGTAGATAACGGTATATCTGCTATCGAAGCAGCTGAATACTGTAAGCAAAATGGTATTGATCTTATAATAACCGACCACCACACAGTTCCAACTAAGATCCCAAATGCTTATGCTATTGTCAATCCAAAACAAGAAGATTGTGACTTCCCAAACTGTGAGATATGTGGAGCTCAAGTAGCGTGGTATCTTGTAGCAAATCTTAAAGAGAAGATGGGAATTGAGTACAATCTTGGTAAGTTTTTAGATCTTCTTTGTATTGCCATTATGGCAGATATGATGGAGCTTAAAGATATGAACAGAGTGATGGTAAAAAAGGGTATACAAGCTCTTAATTGCTCAAAAAGAGTTGCTTTTAAAGCAGTAAAAGAGTATTTTTCTAAGACTTCTTTGGAGGGAGATGACATCTCTTTTCTTATAGCTCCTCTTATTAACAGTTCTGGTCGTATGGAAGATGCTAAATACTCATATGAGTTTTTAAAATCTAAAAACCTAGAAGATGCAATAGAGAAGTTAGAGTATATAGTCCACTTAAATAACACCAGAAAAGATGAAGAGAAAAATCTTTTTGAAGCCTCACTAGAGCAGACAAGTGAAAATGAAAACATAGTCATAGTTTGGGGCGAAGATTGGCACGAGGGAGTTGTGGGTATTGTAGCTTCACGACTTTCTAAGCGGTTTAAAAAACCAGCTATTGTTTTTTCGATACGTGATGGCATAGCAAAAGGCAGTGCTAGAGGTGTAGGCGATGTAGATATTCTCTCACTTATAGAACTGCAAGAAGAGATGCTTTTGGGTTTTGGTGGACACAAGGGTGCTGCTGGAGTATCAATTAAAAAAGAGAATCTAAAAGAGTTTAAGACAAACATGGTAAAAGCTAGCCAAAATATAACAACAAAAGAGTTAGAGGCTGGTGATGACGTACTTGGTGAACTTGATATCTCTAGTGTCGATTTTGAACTTTTAGAGATACTTGATGAGTTTCAGCCTTATGGGCAAAAAAATCCAAAACCTAGTTTCTTGCTAAAAGATGCTTTTATAAAAGTAGATAGAGTCATAGGACGTGATAGACGTCACCTAAAGCTAATACTTGTAAAAGACAATCATTCTATAGAATCTCTGTTTTTTAACTATGATGAAGATGTACAAAGAGGAGATACGATAGATATACTCTTTAGCGTTTCACGTAACGAATATAGGGGTTTAGTAACACCTCAGTTACTAATAAAGCAAGTTTTAAGTTATAAGTAAAGAGAAATATGCTAATCTTTTTATAGATAAACTATTTATAAGGAGAAGCTATGATTGAAGAGAATGTTGATCAGCTCTGTAAACATCTTGATCAAGAGTTGAGTAAGAGGGGAATCTCAAGACGTGATGCACTCAAACTAGCGGGCGTTGGTACTGCATCATTTCTACTAAACCCAACAGAGTCTAGTGCGGCAACCAAAGCAGTGGCCTCTTCTAGTGTTAAAGGAAAGATTATTATCGTTGGAGGTGGAGCAGCTGGATGTTCAATAGCTTCTCTACTTGTAAGCAAACTGAGCAATCCTGACATCACCGTGATTGAACCAAATCCACAGAGTGTTAGTTATCAGCCGGGGCAAACTTTGATAGCTGCTGGTATTTGGGAGCCTGAAGACATAGTAGGTGAAAGTAAAGATTTTTTACCTGGTGCAGCAAAGTGGCTAAAAGATTCTGTTGTAGAGTTTGATCCGGACCACAACAAAGTAGTAACAGCAAAAAACGGTGAAATTAAATACGACTTTTTAGTTGTGGCAACTGGACTTCAATTAAACTACGAAAAAATAGATGGGCTTAATCGTGATATCATAGGAACAAGTGGAATTGGCTCAGTCTATTTTCCAGATGGAGCAGCAAAGACTTGGCCTCTAATGCAACAATTTATTGCTAAAGCAAAGGGTGGCAAAAAAGTAGAGGGTGTTTTCTCTCATCCAAATACTCCTATCAAATGTGGTGGTGCACCAAAGAAAATCATGTATTTGACTCACGCTAGATTAAAAGAAGCAGATGCAAGAAAAAATGCAACACTAACATTCTATCCAAACGGTGGTAAGATGTTTGGTGTTCCTGAGTACCATGAAGCTATTGTGAAGCAGTTTGAAGCACGTGATATGAAGTGGCACTATAAGCATAATCTAGTAGCAGTAGATCCTGGTAAAAAAGTAGCAACGTTTGATCATAAGTACCTTGTAAAAGGTGAGTGGGATGAGGACTTGGAAGAGTTTGATATGATTCCCCAAGTTAAGCAGGTTGAAGTTCCATTTGACTTCTTACATGTAACGCCACCAATGAGTGCTCCAGATGCTGTAAAAGCCTCTCCTCTTTCATGGCAAAGAGGAAGTGCAAGTAAAGGTGGTTGGGTTGAGCTTAATAAAGAGACACTTCAGCACACCAGATATGCAAATGTATTTGGTTTAGGCGATGTCGCTGGTATTCCAATGGGGAAAACCGGGGGATCTGTTAGAAAACAATACGTTGTAGCAGCTCAGAATCTAATAAATGTCATGGACGGGAAAACTCCAACTGCAAAGTATGCAGGATATACAGTTTGCCCATTGATAACTGACATTGGGACTGTTATGCTTGCTGAGTTTGATTGGAGTAAAAAACCTACACCTTCATTCCCTCTTGACCCGACTAAAGAGCGTTGGATATGGTGGGTTTTAAAAGTTTATATGCTTAAGCCTATGTACTTTTACGGGATGTTGAAAGGTAGAGCGTAATGAAAACTTTATTCTATAAAAAGCTTTTTTATGGTGTTTTAGCACTTGGATTTTGTATGAGTTTTTCACAAGCAAAGCAGTATAGCACAGCTGAAATTTATGATCAGATATGTTCAAAATGTCATGGTATGAAAGCAGAGGGTAATCCAGAGAAAAAAGGACCTTCACTAAATGATATGACTCAAAATGAGCTGGCTTATGAACTTTTTGATTTAGTAGCAAATGGCTCACAATCTTCAGGAAGCGACCATGAAGTTATGGAGCATAATCAGAAAAAAATCATCAAAAAAGGCATGACTTATCACCCAGACGATATGGCTCTATATATTTATAGTACTTTTGGTATCAATAAAAGTAAGATAAAAAAGGTTGAATCAAGAGGCATAAAAGGGTATAGTGTTTCAGAGATATATAAAAGAATGTGCTCAAAATGTCATGGTATGAATGCTGAGGGAAATCCTAAGAAAAAAGGACCAGCAATCAATGATATGACTAAAAATGAGCTTGAAATGGAGCTTTATGACCTTCAATCAGATGGTTTTCAATCATCAGGTTCAGGCAATGAAGTGATGACCCACAATCAAAAAAAGATTGAAGATAAAGGGATGGAATATCATCCAGAAGATATGGCTTCATTTATCTATTTTAATTTCAATCCAGACGCTAAAAAATAGAAATAACAAAAAGGAAAGAGCAACTCTTTCCTTTTTGTTTACTATTCTTAGATATACTTTTTAAAATTTATTATAGGGTTGTTGATGTCAAAAGTAGGCAAAGAAATAGTTATATTTATAGGGGTTTTTCTGTTTTTAACACTTGGCATGCATATGAAACAGTGGATTTCACATCCTATGGACCATATTGAGCATTTAGCAGGTAGTACATTTGGGCTTTTTCATCCTCTATATTTTACTTTAGGAATTTATTTAGTTCTTTTTCTAACTAAAAAGATTTTTGGTTTTATTATAGGACTGTTTATTAGAAAATATTAAAAACCTTTGCCATCAACTACAGGAACAAAAAGACATTCATCCAACTCTTCAATTTTTATAGAGTCTCCATTTTTTATAAATCTTGTGATAATTTGTCTATTAACTTTTTCTATGGGTGCCACTAAAATACCTCCATCTCTAAGTTGTTCAAACAGTTTTTCAGGAACTTTTGGAGTTGAAGCAGAAAATAGAATCCTATCATAAGGAGCATACTCTCTCCAACCATTTTGTCCATCATCAAATCTAGTATGAATATTATGGATATTTAATTCCTTAAATCTATCCCTAGCCTCTATGAGTAACCTTTCAACTCTTTCTATAGTAAATACCCTGCGAATTAGCCTACTTAAAACCAGTGCTTGATAGCCACTGCCACAACCAATCTCTAAAATATTATCTGCATTTTTACACAACAGAGCTTCACTCATCTTTGCAACAGTCAAAGGAGAGCTTATCCACTGGTCTGCTACCATGGGAAGAGCATCTAGTTTATAAGCGTGTCTTGAAAAGCCCTTTGAGACAAATGCTTCCCTGTCGCTTGTTACTAATGCCTTATATACCTCATCACTTATCTTGTAGACTTTTTTTATTTCATCTGCCATATTTTTACATTTTTGTAGTTTTATCTTTGTAGAAAAATCACTCATTATAGCCCTATGTTTATATATCTTCTCATTTTTGTTATTTCGTTTAAATCCACCTCATGAGAAACTATAAAAGATGAATCATCTCTATATACATCTCCGAATGGAGTGACGATAGCACTGCTACTAGCCATACTTTCATCGCTACTGTTAGCAACTATTACAAATGCTTGGTTTGTAATAGCAAGAGCTTCACAGAGTGTTTTGAGGTGCGCTTTTCTTAGCTTACCCCAAAAAGATGGAACTAAGATAACGTCTGCACCTTTTACTTGTTGCCATAGCTCAGTAAATCTTAACTCAAAACATACAAGTGTAGCAATTTTTATTCCATCTACTTCTACTATATCTATATCGTTTATATTTCCTGATGTGAAAAACTTCTCTTCATCGCCAAGTGGGAATAATTTTGCTTTTGATCTTGTTTGGATTAGTTTACCGTCGTGAAATAGTTTTAGATTGTTGTAGTAGTTACCATTAATATCCTCTATAAGAGTGAGTGCAAAGGTTTTACATGTAGATAGTTCTTGTAACTCTGATAGTATCTGTTTAGAAAACTCTGCCGATTTTTCTAAAGAGTCATATTTGTAGCCACTTAGACATAGCTCAGGTGCTAAAACTATAGAGTCCTTGGACGTTCTGTTCATAAGTCGTTTTAGAGTCTTGAAGTTATCCTTAAGACTCTTGTTTTCGTAGTCAAATTGAAGTGCAACTAGAGTTTTTTTAGAAGTCATCGAAAGATAGACTACCTTTGCTATAGTTTGCTACGTTGCCTTCAAAGAAGTTTGTTTTTTGCTCGTTAAATTTTGAGAAATCTTCAACCCATTTAATTGGGTGGTCTGCATTGTACATTTTTTCAAAGCCAACAGCACTAAGTCTTTCGTCTATCAAAAAGTGAATATACTCTTCGATGATATCGTCTGTAAAGCCCATGATTTGGTTTTGTGTTATGTACTGCCCCCACTCAATCTCAAGTTTTCCAGCCTCTTCAAACATAGTACGTACTTTTGCTTTTAATTCATCTGTAAAAAGTTCAGGTCTCTCTTTTCTCACAGAGTTAATCATGTTTTGGAAAAGTAGTAGGTGAGTTATCTCATCACGCTGTATGAAGCGTATCATTTGAGCAGAACCAAGCATACGACCAGCACGTGCTAGAGCGTAGATAGCAGTAAACCCAGAGTAGAAGTAAACACCCTCTAAAATCTGAT
>Ga0256845_1003117_pt1 | contig 11459 bp, 9 predicted proteins | sample RiftiametaG_FD_189101 | JGI IMG/M metagenome (GOLD analysis project Ga0256845, IMG submission 189101) | Tube worm associated microbial communities from hydrothermal vent at the East Pacific Rise, Pacific Ocean - Riftia | ecosystem: Host-associated > Annelida > Integument > Unclassified ... | reverse complement strand
AGGTCTGTGTGATAGCAGCTACATCTCTCTTCTCAAGTTGCATTTTTTTGATAAGTCTATTTCTCTCATGATGCAGTAATCCACCAATTTGAAGTAGTCTTATATAAGATTCTTGCACAAGTCTTGGACCATAATAAAAAGCACTATACTCTAAATCTAACTTTTTAAAATCAATTTGTATAGCTTTGGCATATTTTTTTATATCATGCTTTTTATGCTTGACATTAAAGTTTATGATATTTGCCATGATATCTTTTGGAAGAATAGATTTTAAAATAGTTGCTTTTTGTCTATAGGCTTTTTCATTGAAGGTTTTATGAGCTATGATAGTATCAAATATCAAATTAAGTGGAGTTTTCTTTTTATCGTGTTCTAGCCATCTTGTTAAAGAGAGTTGATTGTTTTCAGTGAGATGTACTAAAGACATAAAGATATTTGAGTCTTCAAGTGCATGGTCATTAGTCATACTTGATTTGACATCTTCTTTTAGTTTTGCAATGTCTTTTTTGATTAACTCACCAGTCATGATTGCAAATGCACCTGCAAGATAGTTGCTATTGTTTAAATGGTAACTTTTTGCAAAATGTTTATAGGCTTTTGAAAAATCAGCCATCTGTGCATACGTGAGTGCTAGGTTATAGTGGAGTATAGAGTGTTTTGGATAAGTGTTTATCATCTTTAAAAATATCTGATTTGCTTGTTCGGTATGGTGATTTAGCGCTTTTTTGATTCCACTACTTATCGATATATTTACTTTTGATATGGTCGAACTTCTCTTTAAATAGGATAGGGCAGGACCAATCTCATCTATAAAAACATTCATGCTACCTTTTCTAATGTAGTCTATTGTCTGCTTTGCATTGAAAACTTTAAAAGGAGCAAAGTAAAAAAGTAGGCTATAGGTTCTTCTATCATCAAAAAATAGAGCCTTATCAAATTCAGTTTGAGCTACATTAATATCAAACAAAGATTCTTTAAGAGTAGTTTTAATAGGGTATATTTTTGTAGCATTTTCATCATATTGACTATATAATTCATTCATCAAGCCGGCACTACTCTCTAACTCTCCTAGTTTATTATGAACAAGTGCTAGTGCAGCTTTTACATGTAAAGGTTTTTCACTATGGCCATGAGCTTTTACAAGGTAATTTTGAGCAACTCTAAACTCTCCTATCCTAGCATATAAAAGACCAAGAGTTAGCGCATCACTACTTTTTGCCTTTTTTTCAAGTCTATTGACTGCTCTTGAATTTAGATTGATCGAAGAGAGTATTTTTGAAGCTAGATAGTCTTGTTCATAGTTATAATACTCAGAACTTGTGTTAGTAAGAGCCGAAAGTGATTCATAATAGTAGTTTTTATAGTAGTTTATCAAGCCTACATAGTATGAGTAAAGAGGTGAGTTACTCTCCATTGGCAGGTAGGTAAATGCTAAATCTATGTAGTATTTAAAAAGGTTATCTTTCCCAAGTTCTAGTGCACAAACTGCTGCATTTATTGCACTTACACACCTTTGTTCTTCATTATTAATTGCTTTTTTAAAGGATTCCAACGCTTCTTCAAAGTTTTTCTCTTTTATCTTAGCGACACCTATATTGTAGTAAGATATTGCTTCATTAAATGTAGAGATTCGTTTGTATACTTTAAGAGCTTCTTCTTTGTTTCCACCTTCATAAAGTAGATTGGCTTTTTTTATCATATTTTCTAGATGAGATGGTGAAAACTGTCCTAATTCTACTTTTTTGTTTAGTTTGTCTGCTATTTGACTTGTATTAACATCAGAGACCATTGGTTCTCGAGAACCACTAGTTACGATAATAATAATTACAATAATAACCAACAAAAGAGCAAACACAGAACCACCAATAATAACAAGTTTTTTCTTTTTATCTAGTGGTTGTTTTTTGCTCTTGCTTGCCTCTTTTTTGGGAGCGGAGTCATCTTCACTCTCTTCGAGGATTATTATCTCTTCTTCAGCCATATATATGTTACCTTACATGTAAGATTTGAGTACTTCAGGAATCTCTATTGTTCCATCTTCATTCTGATAATTTTCCATAATCGCTATCATGCATCTTCCAACAGCAAGCGATGAGCCATTTAGTGTATGAACTAGTTTGTTTTTCTTTCCATCTTTCCATCTTATTTTAGCACGTCTTGCTTGAAAATCTAGAGTATTTGAGATAGAACTTATCTCCCTGTATTTGTTTTGTCCAGGAAACCATACTTCAAGATCAATAGTCTTTGCCGCACTAAATCCTAAATCTCCACCACACAGCAACACTTTTCTATGAGCAAGCCCAAGAGAGCTCAGTAAATCACTTGCACATTTTATCATCTCTTGAAAAACTTCTTCGCTCTGTTCAGGCTTAGTTATAGAAACCAACTCTACTTTAGCAAATTGGTGTTGTCTTATCATTCCACGTGTATCACGTCCTGCACTTCCTGCTTCTTTTCTAAAACACTCTGAGTAACAAGTCATCTTTATAGGAAGCTCATCAGCGTCTAAAATTTCATCGTTAAATAGATTTGTTACAGGAACTTCCGCAGTTGGGATTAAAAATAGCTCTTCACCTTCTATTTTAAAAAGGTCATCTTCAAACTTTGGAAGTTGTCCTGTCCCAATAAGAGTGTCACGGTTTACTATGTAAGGAACAATAACCTCTCCAAAACCTCTCTCTTCGTTAAATTTAAGCATATAACTTATGAGAGCACGACCTAGTTTAGCTCCCTCTCCCTTAATGACAGTAAATCTACTTTTTGAGAGTTTAACACCACGTTTAAAGTCTAACCACTCATTGTCATTAGCCAAGTCCCAATGCTCTTTTGGCTCAAAATCAAATGAAGGAGGAGTTAAAACTAACTCTAACTCAACATTGTCATCTTCACTCTCTCCCTCAGGAACACTATCATCAGGTATATTTGGTATTTCACTTGCTTTGAGAGTCAATTTCTCTTCTAGTTCTCTTACAATGTTGTTTAACTCTGTTACTTTTATTTTGTTTGCAGAGAGTTTAGCTTTAAGAGCATTTATATCTTTTCCCTCTTTAGCGTAAACTCCAAAAAGTTTACTTTTTGTATTTTGTTCTGCTTGAAGCTCTTCAAGAACTTTTTTTTCAGTTTTTAGTTCAAGCGAGATGGTTTTAAGCTCATCCAAAACCTCTTCACTTACTTTTTTCTTTCTCAGTTTTTTTGCAACTTCATCAAACTCATTTTGTAAAAGTTTTATATCTAACATTCTTTTTCCCTACTTATAAATGCCAACGGCATCTCTTATTATTTCCATCTTTACTTTTGCAATTTTACTTGCTTTTTTAGCTCCATCACTTAGTATATCGTACACTTCATCTGTGTTGTTTAGGTAATGTTCTCTTTTTTCTCTAGCTTCTGCATAGTAATCCCAAATCAACTCTTTAAGATACATTTTAAAGTGACCATAACCCTCGCCACCTTTTTCATAACGCTTTTGAAGTTCCTCTTGACCATTTTTATTAAGATATAGTTTTGCTAAAGCAAAAACGTTACATGTAGACCAATCTTTTGGATCTTCAAGTGCCGTCGAGTCTGTTACAACTTTTCCAACCGTTTTTTTGAGTTGTTTTTCTGTGTTAAAAATGTCTATAGTATTGCCATAACTCTTACTCATCTTAGCTCCATCAAGTCCAGGAACAGTTGCTAAATCTTCGGCTACTTTAAACTCAGGGATAGTAAATATATCTCCAAAATCATTGTTAAATTTTATAGCTATGTCACGTGTCATCTCAACGTGCTGAATCTGGTCTTTTCCAACAGGAATAATCTTAGCATCATAAAGAAGAATATCTGCTGCCATTAAAACAGGATAAGAAAAAAGAGAATGATTTGCCGCGATGCCTTTTGAAACTTTGTCTTTGTAACTATGAGCTCGCTCAAGTAGTCCCATAGGTGTGTATCCTGAGAGTATCCAATAGAGTTCTAAAACTTCTTTGACATCTGATTGAGCATAAAATGTTGCTTTATTTGGATCAATCCCAAGTGATAAAAAGTTAATAGCACAGTCTATTGTATTTGCTTTTAATGCTTTGCCATCTTTTAGCGATGTTAAAGCATGATAATTTGCTATAAAGATAAAAAGATCACTACTATCTTGTAGGTCTTTCATCTGCTTTATTGCCCCAAAGTAGTTACCAAGGTGCAAAGCACCTGAAGGCTGGATTCCAGTTAGTACACGTTTCATTTATTTAATTTCCTCTAGTATATTATCAATTATTTTATTTAAATTTTGGTTCTCTACATTTATGATGATGTCAGCTTTTGCTTCGTACTGAGGTGCTCGCTCAAAAAAAAGTTCCTTTGCTTTTGCCATATCTTTTAGAAGTGGACGTTTATTAAACTTTTGTTTTGCATTTGGTTGGACTTTTAGTCTTTCTATAATTCCTTCAAAGCTTGATTTGAGATAGATTACTTTTCCTATTTTGTTCAAATCATCAACTTTAAAAAAGCCACCACCTGTTGAAATGATAGTGTTTGTTACATTTTGGCTAAGCCATTTTGCTGTTTTTTTCTCCATGTCTCTAAAGTAATCTTCCCCATCCTCTTCAAAGATAGTTTTTACTTTTCTATTTTCAATAGACTCTATTAAGTCATCACTATCAACTCCAAACATACCACTTTTTCTAGCAAGTGCTCGTGCAACAGTGCCTTTTCCAACACCCATAAAGCCTATAAGAATAAGATTAGTCGTCATCTAAACCCTCGTCACGCTCACCCTTTTTTCTAGCATAAAGAAGTATAGGACTTCCCTCAAGTTCAAACTTCTCTCTAAGTTTATTCATGAGGTATCTTTTGTAGCTGAAGTGAAGTGCTTTTGGTCTGTTCATAACCAAAACTATCTTTGGTGGTTTCACATCGTACTGCGTAGCAAAGTAGATTTTTACCTCTTTAGTCTTATCACCAGGAATATGGTGACGTATAGTTGCCTCTTTCAAAAGAGCATTTAGTTGTGAAGTAGGGATTCTTTGAGAGTAGTTTTTATAAACATCTAAAATCATATCTTTGATCTTGTAAACTCTCTTTTTGTTCAATGCAGAAACGGTAATAACAGGAGCATAAGCTAAAAACTTAAATCTATATCTAAGCTCTTCAAGAGTTTTTTCATAACTCTCACACTTTTTGTCCCATTTGTTTAACACAATGATAGTCGCAAGATTATTTTTATCAGCCAAGTTTGCTATACGCTCATCAAGTTCTTTAAAAGGTTCACTTCCATCAAGAACAAGTAGCGCTATGTCTGCATTTTCAAGCATATCGTTCGTTCGCATTAGAGCAAATTTCTCTATACCTTCTATCTTTCCACGGCGTCTCAAACCCGCTGTATCAACAAAGTTCAATCTTTTGTCTTTATAGTCTATATATTCATCAACTGGATCGATTGTAGTTCCTGCTATAGAGCTTACAACAGCTCTCTCTTCACCAACAAGAGCATTTAAAAGTGAGCTTTTACCTACGTTTACACGACCAACTATACCGATGTTTATCTGGTTTGACTCTTCTTCTTTCTCTTTAGGCTCATCTTCACCTATCTGAAGAAGTGATTCTACATCTATGTCTTCATTATCCTCTTCTTCAACCTCTTCATGCTCAAGCTCAGGAAGAAACTCACCAATCCAATCCATAAGAGCAGTAACTCCACGGTTGTGAGAAACAGAGATAGGAAAAACTTGCTCAGCTCCAAACTCATCAAACTCCCAAGCTCTCTCCATCTCTTTGTCATTGTCAATCTTGTTTATAACAAGAGCCATAGGTTTTTTGTGTTTTTGAAGTGCATAAAATATCTTCTTCTCTTCAACACTTGGAAGCATCTTGCCATCTACCATCATAACGACGATATCAGCTTTGTCTGCTGCGTCCATGGATTTGATTCTTACATTTTCAAAAAGTTCATTTGAGTTGTCTAGCCCACCAGTATCAAGAAGAATACAAGGTTTATCAGTGATGACGACTTCATAGTCACGAACATCACGAGTTGTTCCACTAAAATCAGAAGTAATTGCTATGCGTTTTTTTGCTATACGGTTAAAAAGGGAGCTTTTTCCAACATTTGGAAGCCCTATTATTGCTATGGTTTTCATTTAATTTTTCTTTAGATTATATTTTGTATTTATATTAGCATTTTTTTGCTGTGTTTTTGATGAGAGGGTTGAAAGGATGTTTTTAAGAGGAGTTTGAGAGCGGTATCTCAAACTCTTTTGTATGTTATTGTTCTAAACCTGTTTCAGAATCAGGGACTTTTTTCAAAGTTCCATATGCACTTACAATAGGGTACCCAGCGTCTAACCAAGCATAAACACCACCAGTTAAGTTATAAACATTTTTATAGCCATTGTCAATTAAAACTTTTGCAGCTAGTGCACCTCGAGCACCTTTTGCGCAGTAAATTACAATAGTTTTATCAATTGGAAGTTGATTTTTTAAGATGCCAGAGAACTCTAAGTAGCCTCTAGTGATCTTTAATGCATTATCTGCATCAATAGTACCCATAGCTACTTCACTCTCTTTACGTACATCTACTAAGATAAACTTTTTTCCTGATTTATTCCATTTCATTAAATCTTGTGGCGTAAGTGCCGGAACAGAAGCTTTAACAGCTTTTAGATGAGCCATAAACCCTTTTTTAGCTGGATGATCAGCCGCATTTAGTGATAGTGATAGTGCAATTGCAGTTATTGCAATTAGTTTAAGAATTTTCATTCTTTTCTCCTTTTAAATTTTGGGTAATTTTAACGGAGCTATGTAACTTTAACGTAACAATCTACAAACTATTCTTTGATTTCTTTTATAAATCCAAATAAAACAGCAGGATTACTAAAAGAGTCGTATTGAAAAATTTCTCCATTAGATTTTATTTTTTTTATTTTTCCATCTTTTGTACGTATTCTAAATTCTGCTGAACATGTAATTATGGTTTTATTAAAATAGTCCTCTAGCTCTTGTAAAACCATCGAGATATCATCTGGATGTATAAAGTCTTTTTGAAAATCTTTTGCAGAGATTTTTATTTCCTCATTATCTAAACCCAATATTTGTGCATATACCGAATTTCCAGTTATGATATTTGTCCTTAAGTCCCAATTCCAAGCACCAATATCTGCTTTTTTTAAGCTAGTATTCAACCAAATAACATTTTTTTTAAGTTGCTCTTCTATCAGTTTTCTTCTAAGAATCTCTTTTTTTAACTTATACATCCAAAAAATGAAAGAGAAAGTTACGATAGTGATTGCAATTATTATGTTTATAGTAAGTGTATAATCTTTTGTTTCATTCATGCTTTGTGTTGAAGCTAAAATGGTTGAATGCAATATAGTGCATAATATAAAATATGTAATTAACCTCATGATGTAGCCTTTTTTGCTATTTTATTAGGAATTTTATATAAAAAAGTGGTATGACCATCTTTTGAATCTACTTTAAACTCTATATTGTAAATCTTGCATATATTTGATACTATGCTAAGACCCAATCCAAACCCACCTTTAATCTCATCATCTCTATAGTATCTGTTAAATACAAGATGAGGGCTTTTAATAATATCGCCTTGATTAGAAAACTGCATATATATTGTATCTTCTTTTATATACAATAAAATTTCCATTTGGGTGTTTTCAGTCGAGTATTTAATAGCATTCGATAGGTTGTTGTCTATGAGTCTTTGTAACTCAATTCTACTTATAAATATGTATATGTCAGACTCTATATTACACTTCATGGTCATCTCTTTTACTTCTGAGAGGACATTAAAAAAATCTATTCTATTGTTCAAAAATTGAGATAAGTTTATATCTTCTTTTTTATACACTATTTTTGTATGTTTGATACTATATTCAAGGCTCTCATAAACTGATGTCAATGTCCTAAGGCCTCCTTGAGCCCTTTTTAATGGCTTAGAGTCTTCTAATCGGTTTTCAAGAAAATCAAGATTTATTTGAATAACACCTAAGGGCGTACGTATTTCATGAATAGCATCTTTGAAAAATATGTCCAGTTTTTTTGATATATTTGAGTATATGTTTTTAATATAAAAATGTAAAATAAGAGAGCATATAATCAAAAAAACCAAACTAGTTATTATGATAATAGAACTTTTTGTCTTTACAGAAGAGTAGTCTATTTTCTTTTTTAAAAACACTTTTACACTACCAACATCTATAAAAAATCGTGAATCATTATAAAATACAAAATCATTTTCGACATAAGTAGATTTTGATTTATGGTAAATAGAACTAATGTCATAGGTTGAGTAAATCAGTGTATTGTTTTTATCTAAAATAGCTACTTGATACATAAGTTTTTTAAACTCATGTATATCTTGTTCCATATTGTTTGTTATTTGATTGGCATAATAGGTGATTAGGTATTCTTCGTGAAGCTTTAGATTGTTTATGCTTTCTTTCATATAGAAGTGAGAAATAACAGAAAATATAAGTACAATACAGAGTGAAAAAAGAAAAGAAAACCAGCCTATAGAAATATCAAGTTTTTTCAATCTTGTATTCTAATCCACGTGCGTTGATTATTAATGTTTTACTGCTTTTATCTCTAATTCTTTTGATGTGCATTCTTAGGTCTGCATCTGAGATAAAATCATTGTACCAGATCCTATTTATCATGTCTGTTGTAGTAGAGAATGCCCCTGATTTTTTAATTAGATATATGATTATCTTTCGTTCTATATGTGTCAAAGGTACAACCTCGCCATTTTGTAAAAGCTCATACTTTTCGAGGTCGAAGATAAAATTTTCTGGAAGTTTTATTTTGTTTTTATTTGTGTTAAAATGGAACTTGTTGATTGTTTGATTTATTCTGTATTTTAACTCTTTTAAAATAAATGGTTTTCTTATGTAGTCATTGCAGCCAATTTCATAACCAGTACTTAAATCTTCTATGTCTGTTAATGCGGTTACTAGAATTATGGGTACGTCTATCTCATTTTCTCTTACCATTTTTATAATCTCATAGCCAGATAGCCCTGGCACACGAACATCTAATAACAGTAAGCTGTAATATTCATTCATGATTGAATCAAAAGCTTTTTGTCCATTTTCAAAATCTTTTACTTCAAAACCTAGAGACAAAAGATACTCTTTGATACTTGTACGATAACTATAGTCATCTTCTAATAATAGTATTTTCATTAAATTAATTATAGCATTAAAAGATAAAAATACCATTCAGATTAGAGAATAGTTTACATGTAGATATGTTATCTACATGTAAAGCTTAGGTTTATAACTTTGCAAACTTCAATCTCAAAGAGTTTAGCACAACTGTAACAGAGCTAAAGCTCATTGCAATTCCTGCATACATTGGACTAAGCATAACCCCAATGATAGGGTAAAGAAGACCAGCTGCGAGTGGAATTCCAAGAGCATTGTAGAAAAATGCCCAAAACAGGTTTTGTTTTATGGTTGTCATGGTTTTGCTTGAGAGGTTTATGCTTTTTAGGACAGCACTAAGTTGGTTGTTTATGAGTATGATGTCACCTGCATCTTTTGTTATGTCAGAACCACTGTTTAGTGCAACACCTATGTCGGCTTGCTTGATTGATACGCTATCATTTATGCCATCGCCTACAAACATGACTTTTGATTTCTCTTGAAGCTCTTTGATGACTTTGTACTTTTCATCAGGCATAACACCTGCGTAAACTAAATCAATACCTACTTTATCGGCTATCTTTTTTGCTGTTATTTCATTGTCGCCTGTTAGTAAGATAGAGACTATGTTTTTCTCTTTTAACCCAGCTATAAGCTCACTAGCTCCCTCTTTGAGACTATCTTCGAGTGAAATCACACCTATGCACTCATTGTCTATGCTCGCTAGTACTGCTCCATTTCCTTCGCTTAGTATTTTCTCAAAACTCTCTTGGATTTGTTGGCTTATGGCGACACTGTTTTTTTCAAGTAGAGTCAAGTTTCCCACTAAAATCTTTTGACCTTTACATGAAGCACTTATGCCAAGTCCTGCTCGGATTTTTAAATCTTCTATTTCTCTGCCTAAGGCTATGTTTTTCTTTTTTGCATACTTGACAATTGCTTGGCTTATAGGGTGTTCGCTTTGTACTTCTGCTGAGGCTATTAGACTTATATGTTTTTCATCTATGAGCATATCTTTTACAGAGATTTCACCTTTTGTCAATGTCCCTGTTTTATCAAAAACTGCGTATTTTATATCTTTTATGATTTCAAGAATTTCAGGGTTCTTTATGAGTATCCCTTCGTGAGCACCTTTACCAACAGAGCTTACAATAGCAATAGGAGTAGCAAGTCCAAGCGCACAAGGGCAAGAGATGATAAGAACTGAGATGGAAGCTAGAATTGCTCCAAAAGTGTCTCCCACTACAAAGTACCAAACTAAAAAAGTGAGTATAGAAATGGCTATGACAGTTGGCACAAAGATGTTAGCCACCTTGTCTGCAAATCTTGCGATAGGTAGTTTTTTACTTCCTGCTTCGTTTAAAAGAGTTATGATTTTTGAAAGAGTAGTGTCGGAACTTAACTTTTGAACCTTTACATGTAGTGTTCCAGTTTTGTTAATAGTACCAGCTATGACTTCATCGCCTATGGTTTTAAAAACGGGCATTGGCTCGCCTGTTATCATAGAAGTATCTATCTCGGCTTCACCTTTTACTATGAGCGCATCTGTAGAGACTTTTTCACCTTGTTTTATGAGAACCATGTCATTTACATGTAAGTCTTTTGCTAAGACTACTCTTGTTTCCCCATTTTTGGTTATGAGGTTTGCATTTTGAGGTGCTAAGTTCATGAGTGATTTTAAAAAGTCCGTTGCTTTTGCTTTGCTTCTCTCTTCAAGTAAACGACCAAGAAGTATAAAGGTTATGATTACTGCTGCCCCATCAAAGTACATAAATCTTAAGTGTTCTGGAAACATATCAGGAAAAAGAACCACAAAAGCAGAGTAGAAGTAAGCGGCACTTGTACCCAAGGCAACAAGTACGTTCATATCGTAGTTTTTGTGGCTTAGTGCTTTGTATGCTAGAGAGTAAAAGCGAAGTCCTGGGTAGAATTGAACTACAGTTGCTAGAGCAAAAATGATGTAATTGTTATTTATCATTGTGAGTGGAAAAAGCATAAATACAAAGATATAGAAACTAAGAGAAGCTGCAACGAAGAAGAGGGCTTTTAGTTTTTTGTAACTCTCTTTTTTTGCTTTTTCAAGTGCTTCTATGTCCTCTTCAACACCATATCCTAGTTTTTTTATTTTAGCTATGAGTTTAGTTTTGTCTAGCTTTTCACTATCTATGACAAACTCACCACTGTTTGCAGTGAAGTTTACTTTGGAGGTATCTAAGCCCTCCATTTTGTTTACTACTTTTTCAATTCCATTTGAGCAGTTTACACAGGTCATACCTGATATGTTTAGGTTTATTGTCTCTTTCATTCTTCAATAACATCAAATCCGAT
>Ga0256845_1003116_pt1 | contig 11460 bp, 9 predicted proteins | sample RiftiametaG_FD_189101 | JGI IMG/M metagenome (GOLD analysis project Ga0256845, IMG submission 189101) | Tube worm associated microbial communities from hydrothermal vent at the East Pacific Rise, Pacific Ocean - Riftia | ecosystem: Host-associated > Annelida > Integument > Unclassified ... | reverse complement strand
CAATTGCCGTATTTAGAGAGAAAGTATCAGTGGAAGGTGGAAGTTTCTGATTGCTTTACCGCCGACATAAAATAATGTTAGTTTTCTCCATGATACTTGGAATTGCCATAATCTTTTTGGCAAAACCCATTGCATTTAGACATGTAGCTTCGATTCTAGCTATACTATATGGAGTTTTGTTTCAGTTTGGCATGAATCAAGGATGGAGCTTTATAAACGGTGGAGTTGCCATGTTGTGTTTCTCATTCGCATTAATCGTTATCCCTGTGCTAGCTGCTTGTTTTTTGTCTGAATTAATAAAACACCAAGGAAAATACTGGTATGTTATTGATGGTGTTTTATTCGTTCAAATAGTCATTTTTACTCATTATGCGTGGGTATTTTATGGATCATGGGCTATGGGGGTTGTTTGAGCGACTTGTTTCATATTCAAATCACTCAAACATTTTTTGGGTCCTAACCCCCAAATCAACAAGACTTTCCTTGCCAAAGCCCAGTCGCTTAGCAAGGATGCGCCCGAACATGGATGCAATACGAGCAGAGGCGATCGTCAAGAAGTTTGGTAAAGTTCTGGCACTGGACCAGGCCAACATCACCATTGAGCAGGGCGAGCTGTTTTTTTTACTCGGGGCAAGTGGCTGCGGTAAAACCACTCTGCTGCGCTGCATTGCCGGATTAGAGAAACCAGACTCCGGCAGAATTATCTTTGGCGACAAAGATATGACCCAGGTTCCCACCCACAAGCGTGAGGCGGCCATGGTCTTCCAGAGCTACGCCCTCTGGCCCCACATGTCCGTGAGCGAAAACATTGCCTTTGGCCTGGAGGAACGAAAAGTGGATAGGGAAGAAATCGAGCAACGGGTCGAGGAGGCTCTGGCGATGGTCCACCTCGAAGGCTATGAAGATCGGAGGATCGATCAAATGTCCGGCGGCCAGCAGCAACGAGTCGCTCTCGCCCGGGCGCTGGTGGTGAAACCAACCTGCCTGCTTCTGGACGAACCCCTTTCCAACCTCGATGCCAAACTTCGCACCGAAATGCGCGAGGAGATCCGCCGCATCGTCAAAGACAATGACCTCACCGGCGTCTACGTCACCCACGATCAAGAGGAAGCACTCTCGATGGCCGACCGCATCGCCGTGATGGATGCCGGTCGCGTTGTCCAGATCGGCACCCCCGAGGATATTTACCGGAACCCGATCAGCTCACACGTCGCCAGCTTTGTCGGAAAAACCAACCTCTTCGAGGCCGAGGTCTCCCGCCTCGTCTGGGATGATGAATTTCTCAGCGTCCGCGTCGATAGCGCCGCAGGAAAATTTGAAGGCCGCGTCACCCGCCGCAACTGGCGCCCTCCCGTGGGTGAAAAAGTCCTTGTCTCCATCCGCCCTGAGGCCTTTCACCCCTACCATGGCGGCGTCCCTATCAACCGGGTCACTGGCCATGTCGAAGACCGCACCTACCTCGGAGGAAGCGTGCAATACAGCGTCCGAGGCGAGGGCGACCATCTGTGGAACGCCACGGAAATGAACCCGCAAGAGATGCGTGATTTCAACGAACCCGTTCTCCTCAGCGTGGACCCGGATGACGTCATCATCCTCCAGTCCTAACTTGTCCACCTCACTCGTCACCCTACTCGAAGAACCATGAAATGGATCAATCAAAAATCGTTGGTAGCATTCGCTCTCGCTGCATGTGTCGCCACACCATTGATCCTCAAGCGTATGCAGGGCAGTGAAAGCGTCGATCCCGATAGCACGGATCGCCGAATCAACATCATCACTCCGCACAACGAAACCATCCGTCGCGAATTTGGCGAGGCATTTCAATCCTGGTGGAAAAACAAAACCGGCGAATCCGTCTACGTCAACTGGCTCACCCCGGGCGGCACCGCTGAGATCCGGATGGTGCTCGATAGCCGCTTCGCCTCGGCTGAAAAAACGGGCGACGACAGCATTGGCATCGATCTCTTTTTCGGCGGCGGCGATTACATCTTCGGCAAACAAGCCAAGTTAGGACGACTAGCAAAGCTCGACGTCTTTGAAAATCACCCCGAGTGGTTCACCCCCGAGGTCATTCCCAACCAATTCACCGGCGAAACCTATTATGACAAAAACCACCAGTGGGTCGGCGTCTGCCTTGCCCGCTTTGGCATTTGTTATAATGTGGATGCACTCAAACGCCGGGGACTCGAACCCCCCACCCAGTGGAGCGACCTCGCCGATCCCAAATACTTTGGCGGCATCGCCCTGACCGACCCCACCAAAAGCGGCTCGGTCGCCAGAGCATTCGAAATGCTGATCCAGCAGCAGATTCACGAAACCATGGCCAACTCGCTGCGCCGACCCGGAAAAACTCAGGAGCAATACAATCTACGTGTCCGCAGTGAAGGCTGGGACAAGGGACTAAACCTGATCCAAAAAATCGCCGCCAACGCCCGCTACTTCACCGACAGCTCGACCAAAATTCCACGCGATGTCGCCCAAGGCGACGCCGCCGCTGGCATGTGTGTGGATTTCTACGGCCGCACCTACGAAGAGATGCTCAAACAAAAAGACGGAAGCTCCCGCATCCACTGGATTTCTCCAGCAGGAGGCACCTCCATGAGCGTCGACCCCGTCGCCGTTTTACGCGGTGCTCCCGATCCCGAAATTGCCCAGGCCTTTGTCGAGTTCCTGCTCACCGAACAAGGCCAGAAACTCTGGAATGCCAAACCGGGAACACCCGGCGGCCCCCAACACCGCGCCCTGCGCCGCATGCCCGTGAGGAGAGATATCTACACCGCTGAAAACATGCAGCATTTCACAGACCCCACCAACCCCTACAACCAGACAGGAGGCTTTGTCTACCAACGCGAACTCACCGGCAAGGGATTTGGCGCCATGCGGTTCATCATCCGCGTGATGTGCCTCGACCTCCATGACGAACTCAAAAGCTCCTGGCTAAAAGTCAGCCAAGCCGGAGAACCCGAACGTTCCAGCAAAATCTTCTCAGACACCACCAAAGTCTCCTATCAAAATGCGATGGGCGGCATCAGCCGACAACTCTCAGATGGCAAAAAGGTAAAAATCGCCGACCTCGCGATGCGCCTCGGCAAGTTTTTCAGACGTAACTACAAAAAGGCCGGCAAGCTCGCCCAAAAAGGAGAATAATGCCATGAACCGAAAGATCGCCATCCTCATCACCAGCATCGTCGTTGCGATATTCGGGGTCTTTTTTCTCTACCCGGTAGGCATGACCCTCGCCGTCGCCTTCCGCAACGAAGACGGAGGATTCACCCTGGACTACGTGCTGGGAGTCTTCAGAAATCCCGTCTATGTCGAGGGATTATGGAACGCCTTTGTCATGGGCATCTGCAGCACCATCGCAGCCCTCCTCATCGCCTTCCCACTCGCCATCGCCTCGCACCGGTGGATTTTCCCCGGCAAAAAAATCCTCTCACTCTTGATTCTCGCGCCCTTGGTGCTGCCTCCATTTGTCGGGGCCGTCGGTATCAAACAAATCCTCGGCGTCAGCGGCGCACTCAATGCTGCGCTCATCGACCTCGGCCTGATGCATGCCAGCCAGCCGATGGATTGGCTCGGCGAAGGCCGTCTCTGGGGCGTGGTGACGATGAATGCGCTGCACCTCTACCCAATTCTCTACATGAACATCGCCGCCGCCCTCTCCCATCTCGATCCGGCGATGGAGCAAGCGGCACAAAACCTCGGCTGCTCACCTTGGCGCCGATTCCGTAAAATTACCCTCCCGCTCTGTATGCCCGGCGTGTTTGCAGGCTCCGCCATCGTCTTCATCTGGTCGTTTACTGAGCTAGGCGTCCCACTGGTATTCGACTACACACGGGTCGCCTCCGTCCAGATTTACGATGGCATCAAAGACCTCACCCAGAACCCGATGCCCTATGCGCTGGTCGGTATCATGCTCCTTGTTTCCGCCAGTGTGTTTGCCATTTCAAAAATCATCCTAGGCCGCTCCGTGCTCGGAACCGCTCCCCGGCCCAAAACTCATTCCGGAGAAAAAACGCTCCAACTCTGGAAAGGCCTCGCTGTCTCCGCCGGATTTGTCGCCGTGGTCTTCATCGCCTGCGTCCCTCATATCGGCGTGCTCCTGCTTTCCGTTTCCGGAGATTGGTATGGAAGCGTCCTTCCGGAGTCCATGACCATGACCCATTACGGCGAGGCCCTCAGCCACCCGCTGGTCGTGCCCTCCATCCAAAATAGCCTCATCTATGCCACCGGCTCCACCCTGCTGGATATCATTCTCGGCACCGCCATTGCCTGGGTGATCGTGCGCAGCACCATTCGCGGACGCGTCATTCTGGATGCCCTGATGATGCTACCCCTCGCCGTTCCTGGCCTTGTGCTTGCCTTTGGCTACATCGCCGTCACCCAGAAAGGAGAACCTCTGCACTGGCTTGTGGGAGATGCCCATAACCCAATCCTCCTCCTCATCGCCGCCTACGCCGTGCGCCGACTCCCCTACGTGGTCCGCGCCGCCGTGGCTGGCCTCCAACAGAGCAATGTCACCCTTGAAGAAGCCGCCCAATCCATGGGAGCCACCCCCGCGCGCACCATCCGGCGTATCGCTATCCCGCTCATTGGGGCCAACCTCATCGCCGGTGGCATCCTCGCCTTTGCCTTCGCCATGCTCGAAGTCTCGGACAGCCTCATCCTCGCCCAGCAGGCCGAGCACTTCCCCATCACCAAAGCGATTTACTCCCTGCTCAGCACCCTAGGCAACGGCCACGAACTCGCCTCCGCCCTCGGCGTCTGGGCGATGGTATTTCTCGGCATCTCCATCATCGGAGCCTTCGCCATCCTCGGAAAAAAAGGCGGCAGTATTTTCAGAGTGTGAGGGGAAACCTGCCTCCACTAAAACAAAAACTTCGGCTTTTCCGGATCCTCCCCTTGATCTAAATCCTCCTCGGAAACCACCTTGGGAACTTGGGGGGCTGCAGCAGGTAAGGTCATCTCGACGGGTGTCATATCCTCCTGCCCCATCAACCGAGGAGTCCGATCTCTCACGACTTCCTCACCCTTGGCCGGCGTCGGTGTCGCCCCCATGACCTCATCATGAATCACATCATCAGGATTTAGCTGATCCAGTGGAACCGTAACAGCAGGAGGTGCTGTGATTTCGCCATCTCGAATCGGCACCTGGCGGTAATACTCGTTCCCCAAATGTTCAGCGGCCGACTCCTTAAGCCCGGGCACACTGATCGGCGTGGTCAGCCCCGACATCATTTTTTCATAGTCGCCCTCCTTAGCGCTATCGCGTCTCACCCAGGGCAACTCCCCCACCTTTTGCTCAGCTTCAGGCCAAGCCCCCCACAGACGTTGGGAATCATCAATCCACAACATGAAATACTCCAAGTCACCATTGCTCAAGCTCTGATCACAGGAGGTGGCCGCCCCATAAAATCGCGCCGCCTGCATCACCATCCCATAGTGCATCAGCGCATTGGCAATCGCCAGTAATTTGGCCGGATTCTCTGCCGTTCGTTCCATCACATGCTGAAGCAAACGAATGGCACGCTGCGGCTGCGCCCTCGAAAGCACCCGAGTGGCAAAGGCAATATCAAGATCCACCGCAGGGATTTCAGGCGCGGTCCATACCAAATCCGCCGCTTTCCTGTAGGTGCCATTATCAAACAATAGGCGCGCAGCCTCCTTGCGAATGCTCCAGATCTCCGGGTTTTGTTTGAGCGTATTGAGTAAAGTATCAATCGCTGACTTGATTTCTGATTGGTATTGTTTTGATATATCCACGGTAATTTTGAGGTAGATGTAGAACATACATGGATTCAGCATCTGAGAAAAGGCATATTTCAGAATTGTGTCATGCCGCATGAACACCAGCTTCCCAGGTCAGGGCGCAAAGTAGGACAAGTTTGCAACTTGTCGGCAGGCTTAGGAGGTATCAACCTTAGTTTGAAGGCTTAGATTTCACCACCGTCAAAGGGGCTTTCACCTAAGCTGAAGCTGTGGCAGCCCAGTGATCACGCTTGGGTTGTCGACAAGTTACAACGCACGATTTTAAATCAGTTCGACGGAGGAGGAGAACTGCACTATTGCATAGCGTGAGTGGGGGAACGCAAACTTGTCCTACTATTTGAATAAGCCAAGGCCTGATCGTAACCACCCACACTGATTGTGATGAAAAAAAACTCTCTACTCCTCACCCTAGTCTGTGCCCTAGCCATCCTCCCCATACTTTTGAGCCAATGCCGCTCAGATGAAAACAGAGCCACTCGGGAAAAAGAGCAACCCCGCCAGCTCCGCCACACCTACCAGCAAGACCTGATGGGCACCCGATTTTTCATCACCCTCTACACCGATGATGAGAAAACCGCCGACCTAGCCGCCAAAGAGGCGTTTCAGCTGGCGGCGAAAATCAATGACAGCTGCTCAGACTACGATGTCACCAGCGAACTCATGCGCCTCAATGCCGACCCTTCAAATCAAGCCATCCCTATCAGCGATCTCTTATTTGATGTGCTCAATGCGGCGCTTCAGATTTCCCAACAAACCCATGGTGCCTACGATCCCACCCTGGGCCATCACTCCTACAACTGGCGGATGGCCCGCAAAAAAGGAATCCTCCCCACCCCAGAAAAAATAGCCGCCGCGAAGGCCGCCCGCGGCTGGAAAAACCTCCAGCTCGACCGAAACCATCAAACCGTCACCAAAAACATCGAGGACATGCGGATCGACCTCGGAGGAATAGCCAAAGGCTACGCCGCAGAAAAAATGCTCCAGTTCCTCAAGACTCAAGGCATCACCCGAGCCTCCATCACCGCAGGTGGAGAAGTCCGGCTTGGCGATCCACCACCCGATGCCAAAGGCTGGGAAATCACCCTCAAAACGCTCGACACCATCCATCAACTCATCCCCCAAACGCTCACCCTCTCCAACTGCGCCATCTCCACCTCCGGAGACCTGCACCAATCCATCACCATCGACGGCCAACGCTACTCTCACATCTGCAATCCAGACACAGGCCTCGGCCTCACCACCCGAATCTCAGCCACCGTTATCGGCCCCAACGCCACCATCACCGACGCCCTCGCCACCGCCCTCTGCGTGAACCCCCAACTTCAACGCCCCAACATCCGCACCCTCATCATTCAAGAAAACTCCCAAGGAAAACTCACCAAAAAACAAACCTCTAACTGGCCACGCTAAATCCCGCCCCCCGTCTCCCCCGCCCTCGGGTGCGCGGAATCATACGCCTCACGCATCCGCTCCTTAGTCACGTGGGTGTAAATCTGGGTCGTCGAAAGCGATGCATGACCGAGCAATGTCTGCACACTCCGGAGATCCGCCCCACAATCTAACATGTGAGTTGCAAAAGTATGGCGTAATTTATGAGGTGTCACCTCAAACCCGATATCAGAGGCGGCCAGGTATTTTTTCAAAAGCATCTGCACAGACCGCGCCGAGAGCCGGTTCATGCTTTTGTTGATAAAAATCGGCCCCTGCGTCACCCCTGCTTGATGCCGGTATTTTTGAATCGCCGCCATCGCAATCGATCCAATCGGCACCATCCTTTCCTTGCGCCCCTTCCCTAACACACGCACAGTTTCCGATACATAATCAACATCTCGCACATCCAGCGCCACCAGCTCAGACACCCGCAGCCCACTCGAATAAAACAGCTCCATAATCGCCACATCGCGTGCAGGCTGCCATGGCTTAGCACGTGGGTCAGGGTCGATCTTCATCGGCATCTCAAGCAATTGCTCCATCTGGGAAAGATTCAGCACCACCGGCAATTGACGCTCCAACTTCGGCAACAGCACATCCGCCAACGGACTCACGCCAAGACCCCGCCGATGCACCAGGTATTTGTAAAACGAGCGCATGGCCGCAAAACGCAAACGGATCGTCGACCGCGCCAACTCCAGCTTCATCAGCTCAAACAAATACAGCCGAAACTCATCCGCCGTGCAGTCACGCCACGAGATAAAAGCCTCCCCACGCCAATCGAGAAATGCATTCAGAGCATGACTGTAATTACGCAGAGTCCGCTCGGAAGCATGGCGCTCCACGCGCATAAACTCCAAAAACCCCGCAACATCATCGCTCATGCGGCGAGGGTAACATACAGAGAAAGATTGGACAACGCCTCTAATCAACCAACTCAAAAATGCTTCTTCAGCATCTCAAGGGATTCAGGGATTCCCTTGAGAGGATCAGCCTTGCCTTTGAACTCTAGCGATACGTAACCTCGGTAGTTTGCCTTGTGCATGATCGCAGCAATCCGGGCGCAATCGAGGTCCAAGGTGTGCTCGTGGTTACGTTTACGCTTTTCAGCATCCGGAGAAAGAAATCCCTGATGGCTCGAATAACCCATTAAATCCAAACCCAACAATAAAGCCTGCCGTTTAATTTTCTACAAAGTGGCATTGTCTGTCGTTCCTAACTGACGCTGCAATATTTCCAGCCCTGACTCCGAAACAGCAGAGTAGTCTTTGGAATACTTACAGGGAAAACATTGCACCCGCCGAGAACGTGGGCAAAGAGCGGTAATGAGGGAAAATACAACCGCAGGGACTAAAAACAGGAGGCTGAGGGCGAAGCCCGCGCCATTGCCGCCAGGCAGCGTCATCAACCAAGGGAGAACGATAAAAAAGACAATGGGAATCCACGGCAAGGTGATCCACCAAGAAGTCCATTTGCTGGCACGGCCCAGTTTCCCCAGTCCATAGCTGAGGTTGATTTTGGGGTGCAGCTCTTTCCCACACACCGGGCATTGCTGCGAGATATCTTCAGGCCATTGCGGCTGGAGGAAGGAATTGGGTAAATTCTCCTCTGTCGATTGGATGGTTTCTGGTCGGATGGATGGCATGAATGAGATTGGATTCGATCATCCCTCCACCGATTCAAAAACGCTACCACCCAGCAAGGTGCCGCCATCGTAAAACGCGCAGATCTGACCTGCGGTGATGGCGCGTTGAGGACGGATGAATGTGACGTCCAACTTACCGTCATCACGAGGAGTCACCATCACGGGTTCACTCTTCGCGCGATACCTCGGCTGGGCTTCACACTTTCGGGGAGAGGTAATGGCCTTATTCACCCACGATACCGTGCCTACGGTGCACCGCTTCACGTAAAGGCCCGGGGTATCGGGCTGATCCCAGCCGACAACCAATTGGTTCTGCTTGGCATTTTTTCCCACCACGACGTAGGCCATACCATCATGCGGCGATGCCACGCCGTGACCTTTCCGCTGCCCCAACGTATAGAGATGCAGCCCTTTATGTTCGCCGAGCACCTTACCGGAAACATCGACAATTTCGCCGGGACTGTCCGGCACGTAGTGGCGAAGGAAATCGCTCATTTTTACATTACCGATAAAGCAAATCCCCTGACTGTCCTTTTTCCCCGCCACCGGCAGGTCAAATCGCTTTGCCACCTCACGCACCTCAGGCTTCAGCATTTCACCACAAGGGAATCGGGCAAGCCACGCCTGCCGCTGCTCCATCAGCGCGAGAAAATAGCTTTGATCTTTATTGGGATCGGCACCACGTAAAATATCCGCCGTGCCATCGGCACGCTCACGCCTGCGGGCATAGTGACCCGTCCCCACCGCCTCGAATCCCTGGGAAAGAGCATAATCGAGAAAAACGCCAAACTTCATCTCCCGATTGCAAAAGACGTCCGGATTCGGCGTGATCCCATTGCGATACCCTTCCAGCATATAATCCACGATCCTACCGCGGTATTGATCGATCAAATCCACCACTCGAAACTCGATGCCCAGCGTTTTCGCCACCGCATGCGCATCCTCCACATCCTGTTCCCACGGGCAATCCCCCGCGATATCGTCTTCATTAATCCAGTTTTTCATATACCCACCCGCCACCTCATGCCCCTGCTCAAGCAAAAGGGCAGCAGCGACAGCGGAATCAACACCTCCGGAAAGGCCAACGAGAATCTTCGACATGGCCGAGTCTTAAACTCCCAATTCAAAATTCCAAACTCCAAATTTTTCACACCCTCCCATTGACTGCGCTTCTTACTTAATGCCTGGCATTTAGAAATGAGGTTAAACGCCGTAGGTAAAGCATTCACAGAAAGAAAAATACGGAATCCTGCCCCATAGCCACCTCCTTTGATGCACGCTTAACCTTTGGAGTGAGTCAGCAGACTCGCAGCCTCGAAGGTTCCTCAAGTCCCAGCCCTGGTAAAAATCCACCTCTCCCATTGCCGTTCTGGTTCGCAGTCAAAAAAGATGATGTTTTTTGATTTTGGTATTTAGACTTTAAGGCTTGGTGTCTATGACTCCCCGCATGTCCACGTCCGATCCAAGCAAGGCCGCTTCAGCCACCACCACCGACACCTCTTCGGGCGATGGAAAAGGCACCGGCAAATTTTCTCCCTTTGCCGGATGCTCCATCTTTATCATCGCGGGGCTTCTCGCCGTGGGCATGATCTCGTTCCTGATTTGGTCCTACTTCCAGACTCGCGATATGGTGGAAGGCTTCACCGATGAAACATCCAAGGCCGTCGAGCTCGTGGACACCTCTGGCAAGGAATCCGCACAAGTCGAACTCAAGAGCAAGCTCATCGGCTTCCGCCACAACGTCGAAGCTAAACATGCCCACGAGATCTCGCTCAGCGCCCAGGAAATGAACCTCGCCATTGCCACCTTTGACATTCTTAAACCTCATCAGGGCAAGTTGTTCATTCGGGAAATCAAGGAGTCAGGCATCGTTGCCGATATCTCATTCCCCACCAAATCCAGGATGCGGAGCGATGAAAACCGATTTATCAATGCCACCCTGACCATCCAGCCTGAGCTTGTCGATGGTGCCGCATTCCCAAAAATCACCTCCATCCAAACCGACAAAGGCACTGAGATCCCCGAGCAATTTAAACAATTTATCTCCGAAACCCTGCTCAAACCTCTCTATGAGGATGAGGAAATTGGACCTATTTTCAAGGGCCTCTCCGCCGTTGAAATCAAAGATGACTCCCTAATCCTGCACACCGAGCCCGGCTACCAAGCCCCAGAAAGCAACCCGAAACAAAACACCGAACTCGTCATCGATCGGCTGCTGAAAGGCTTTGCCATCATCGCCGTCATTTTCCTTGCCATCGTCACCCTCATCATCATCCTCTCCCGCCGGAAAAACAAACAATCTTAATCTTCTTCGCCCCAGCGAACACACTCTCCCCTATTTCCTAATACCTACTTCCTAATACCCATCCCATGAACATCAACGAAAACTTTCTCAAACTTAAAGCCGGATACCTCTTTCCTGAAATCTCCCGTCGCGTCAACGCCTGGACCGAGGCTAATCCAGACAAAGCCAATCAACTGATCCGCTGCGGAATCGGCGACGTCACCGAGCCTCTGCCTCTCGCTGTGCGCGAGGCCATGCACGCCGCTATCGATGAGCAAGGCGTCGCCGCCACCTTCCACGGCTACGGCCCCGAGCAAGGCTACGCCTTCCT
>Ga0256845_1003115_pt1 | contig 11461 bp, 7 predicted proteins | sample RiftiametaG_FD_189101 | JGI IMG/M metagenome (GOLD analysis project Ga0256845, IMG submission 189101) | Tube worm associated microbial communities from hydrothermal vent at the East Pacific Rise, Pacific Ocean - Riftia | ecosystem: Host-associated > Annelida > Integument > Unclassified ... | reverse complement strand
AGCATCATAGAAAACCTAATGACAACAATAACTCAGACTTTATATTGGAGTAGAGAGTGGGGGGAGCGACTTTCAGTCGCCTTTTAAGAAACCTATGGACTTTCAGTCCATAGTGGTTTAGTTAATTTATAAATTCAATAATTAGCTGATGTAATTGAGATGCATTTTTTTTATAATCAAATTGCTGTTCAATATCATTCGAAGAATAAATAGTATCCTTTTTTAAAGTTAAAATATTATTTAATTCTTTCATGTAGTATATTTCGTGCTCTCCCTTGATATAATTTAAGCCGAAAGCGTGATAAATTTCTTTATACACTGCTAAATTAGAAACTAAAACAGGGCATCCAAAATATATAGCTTCTAATATTGGTATTCCAAATCCCTCATATAATGATGGGTAAATAAGTAATTGTGCTTTTTGATAAAGTTTAAAAAGTTCAAAATTAGGGAGGTAACCAAGGTATTCAATGTTTTTATGTGAAGTAATTGGTTTTTGGGAATTGAAATTCTCATTTTTAGCACCAACAATCGATAGTTTATAATCGTTTAAATTTAGTTTCTCAAATGCTTTTATTAAAGGCGTTAAGTTTTTTCTAGGGTTAAAAGATCCTACACAAATAATTATTTTTTCTTTTTTGATAGCAAGAGAATTTTCCTTTTTAAATTTGATGATATCCGTTTGCAAACCGTTATAAATAACGCTTATTTTTTTTTTAGGAATAGCTAATTTATCAGAAATTTCATTTTTCGAAAACTCACTAACTGTAATGATGTGCTTAGCTTTTAAAGCAATTTTAGGAATTAAAAACTTATACCATATTTTAAATTTAGTAGAAAACCAGTTGGGGTTTTCTATAAATGCCAAATCATGAATGGTAATAATGTTATTTGTATAATTTAAAGGAGCAGTATTACAAAGGTTAAGAAGTAGGGGGGAATTTTTCTTTTTTAAGAATTTAGGTAAATCAATTTGTTCCCATAAAGCACCAGTTTTGTTGCCTGTGTTAACTATATTTAATTCTTTAGCTAGTTTTTTATCTCGGATATTTGATGGGGCAACAAAGTTAATTTGAGGGTTTATTTTAGCCAGTTTTTTGCAAATTTCAATGGCAAAAATTTGCACCCCACTTTTAGGTTGAGTGAGGAAACGTGCATTTACCCATATTTCTTTTGCCATACATATGATTTAACAGTGTTAAAATAAAGATAAATAAGCCATTTTTCATAATTTCACGGCTAAAACTTATACAAGAAACTTTACCCTTTTTATGAAAGAACAACTTTATATTTTAACAACCATTACTATAAAAAGTATCAAGTTAAAGTATAAGAATTCTGTACTTGGTTTTTTTTGGAGTTTGTTAACACCTATGGTGTATTTGGGAATTTTCACTTTTATTTTTAGTAATGCTTTTCCAAATATTGAGAACTACCCTTTATTTGCAATTACTGCACTTATTTTTTGGACATACTTTGCTAACTCATCTATTCAGATTGTGGGCTCTCTAATTTCTAGTGCAGGAATTTTAAAATCTGTTAATGTACCCTCTATCATTTTTCCTTTGTCAGCCTTGTTAGCAGAAACATTTAATTTGGTTTTATCCTTTATCCCTTTTGGAATATTAATGTATGTTTTTGGCTTTTCTCCAGGTTTAGAGTTGTTTTTTATTTTTCCTGCAATAGTCTCATTTATGTTGTTTACGCTAGGTTTTTCACTTATGCTTACTGCACTAAATGTTTTTTATAGGGATGTTGGTATTTTATGGAGTACGTTAATGCCTGCTTTGTTTTATTTTACACCAATAGCTTATTCTTATGAAGTGATACCTGAAAGCTATCAATGGATTGTAAAGTTTAATCCCTTATTTCATTTTGTAGAATTATTTAGAACGATATTATATTATAACAAAATACCATCAATGGAACTTATTATGGTTACATCAAGCTTATCCATTGGGTTTTTTGTAGTTGGTTTATTTATTTATAAAAGGTTAGAAAGAGGTTTTATCTCTAATTTTTAAGATGTTGAAAGAAGATAAAAATATTATTATAGATATCAAGGATGTGCATGCTAGTTTTTGGGTGCATAACCATGGTATTAACTCTCTAAAAGATTACATTCTTTCTTTTGGGTTAAAAAAGTCTTTTGTGCGAAAGCATGTTTTAAAGGGTATTAACATCCAAATAAAAAAAGGCGAATGTTTTGGTGTTTTAGGGAGAAATGGCTCTGGAAAAAGCACATTACTTAGAGTAATTGCGGGTATAATGCCGATAGAAAATGGTACAGTAAATGTGTATGGTAAAGTTGCCCCAGTATTGGCATTGGGAGTAGGATTAGAACCAGAATTATCGGGTATAGAAAATATTAAAATTGCAGGAGTTTTAATGGGGTTAACAAAAGATGAAATTAAAACCTCTAGAAAATTTGTCCAAAAGTTTTCTGAACTCACTAAAGATGATTTAAGGATGCAAGTAAAACGTTATTCTACGGGAATGATGTTGAGGTTATCATTTTCTATAGCTGTATCAAACCATCCAGAAATATTAATTATTGATGAAACATTAGCTGTTGGTGATGAAGGTTTTCAGAAAAAATGTGTTAAAAGAATTGAAGAGCTTAAAAATAAGGGGTGCACAATAATAGTTGTTTCTCACAATACTAAAGAAATTAATAAAATGTGCGAAAGAGCGGCATTTGTATCTGAAGGAAAAATTGAAAAGATTGGACCTGTTGAAGAAGTAACTCAATATTACTCTAACATATTTAAAGACATTAAAGAATGAGTGAGGGAGAAAAGCAAGTTTTAATTATTTCGGGTATGCACCGTTCAGGTACATCTATGATTACTTCATATTTGCAAGAATCAGGATTGTTGTTAGGAGATAGATTGTTGGTGGGGAATAAGGATAACCCGAAAGGTTATTTTGAGGATGTTGATTTCTTAAAAATGCATCAAGATATTTTATATAATGCTACCAAAGATGGAAAGGGAGGTTGGAAAGATGTAGGCTTTACAGCAGATGGCGTTTTTGATACTTCCATTTTACCAAAATATAAAGAGCAAGCTAAAACTCTTATTGCTCAAAAACAAGCTAAAAATACAGGTGTTTGGGGATGGAAAGATCCACGAACTTCATTGTTACTCGATTTTTGGGAAGAAATTATTCCAGAAGCTAAATACATTTTAATTTTCAGAAACCCTTGGGAAGTAAAGCAATCACTACAAAAACTTAATAAATCGGAATTAGAAAATAATCCAGCTTATGCTTATGAAATTTGGATACAGCATAACAAGTCAATTATCAATTTTTATCAAAAACATTCTGATAAATGTATTTTAGTTAGTGCCAATGGATTTTTAAATTCTCCTAATTTTTTATTAGACCTTATTCATGAAAAATTTAAATGGAGCTTTACTCAACCTAAAGATAATGCGTTTTATTCCTTGCAATTATTTAATGCAAACAATTCTTTTCAGTTTTTAGAAGAGTCTTTAAGTAACCAAAAGGTAATGAATCTTCATCAACAATTAGATGAATTAGCAGATATAAAGATTCAACAAAAAGCATATAAATCTGCTAAAAATGAACTATTTTTTAGTGCAGATATTATCCGAGATAGGGAGCTAAAACTAGATGAAAAAGGTAATTTAATAAATGAGCAAGAAATTGACTTATTAAATCAAAAACAATTACTTAAAGCGAATAAAGAGTTAGTTAACAAAAAAGAAGAAGAAATTGCTGATAAGAGTTTAACCATCACTCAAAAAAGTGAAGATATTGTTCTACAACAAACTGAAATTGAAAGTTTATTAGAATCAGTTAAAATACAACAGAACTATAATGTTTCATTAAACAATGTGATAAGGTCTTTAGAAGAAAAGATTAAAACAATAGAAAATAGTAGGTTATGGAAGTTTAAACGAAAATTACATAAACTCAAAACACTATTACGTTCTTCTAAAAGCAGTTTAAAGAAAAAAGGGTTACTTAAAAAGCTACTTTATTTTACATCTAAAACGGGTAGAAGGTTGGTTCGTAAAATTTTAGCGCTAATTTTTAAACATGGATATTTATTTTTTGAAATAAAGAAGGTAAGAATCATTGAAGGCGATGATATTCCTATTGAACATCATTCTGATCCTTGGCAAAACTTTTTAATTAAAAGTACTGCATCAACAGCAAATTTGATTGAATACAAGAATAATATTAAAATTTTTGGTTACCAGCCAAAAATCAGTGTTATTATGCCTGTTTATAATGCTCCAGAATCTTTTTTAATACAAGCAATAGAAAGTGTTTTAGAGCAGGTTTATGAGAATTGGGAGTTGTGTATTGCCGATGATTGCTCTACAAATTCTGGCATCAAAGCAATATTAGAAAAATTTGCAGCAGAAGATAGTAGAATCAAAATTGTTTATAGAGAAGAGAATGGACATATTTCAGCTTCATCAAATTCGGCTTTAGAAATTGCAACAGGAGAATTTGTAGTCTTATTAGATCATGATGATTTATTAACCAGAGATGCGTTATATCAAAATGTGTATCAGTTAAATATTGATAAAACGTTAGATTTAATTTATTCTGATGAGGATAAAGTGGATGAAAATAGAATTAGAACAGAGCCACACTTTAAACCTGATTGGTGTCCAGATAATTTTTTAGCAAGAAATTATGTGACTCATTTAGCGTGTTTACGAAAAACTATTGTTGATGAAATAGGAGGTTTTAGAATCGGTTTTGAAGGAAGTCAGGATTATGATTTGTTTTTAAGATTTACAGAAAAAACGCAAAAGATTTATCACATTCCTAAAATTTTATACCATTGGCGAATGCATGATGCTTCAACAGCTCAAGAGGAACATGTAAAACCTTATGCTTTTGAGGCTGGTGTAAAAGCATTGCAAGAATCCTTAAATAGAAGAGGAGAGAAAGCTACTGCAACTATAAAACCAGGGCTACCAGGTTTTTATACCGTTAGGTACGATATTGTAAAAGAGGATATGGTAAGTATCGTAATTCCAACAAAAGATAATGCAAAGGTTTTGGAAACGTGTTTAGAGTCTGTTTTTGAAAAATCTACGTATAAAAATTTCGAGATTATTCTAATTGATAATAATAGTGAAGAGAAAGCCACTTTTGATTTATTGGATAAGTATGAAAAACTTTACCCACAACAGTTTATTCGTTTAACATTACCAATTGCTTTCAATTTTGCAAGACTAATGAATAAGGCGGTAGAAATTGCTAAAGGTGATTACATTGTTTTATTGAATAATGATACGGAAATTATTACTGATGATTGGATAGAAGGAATGCTTGAACAGTCTCAAAGAGAGTCGGTTGGGGCTGTAGGTGTTAAATTATTATATCATAACGATACCATTCAGCATGCAGGTGTTGTAATTGGTTTAGGAGGTGTTGCGGGGCATACATTTATTGGCTTACCAAGAGATTCGCCAGGCTACTTTCATTACATTTCATCTACCAATAATTATTCTGCGGTAACAGCAGCTTGTTTTATGGTTAAAAAAGATAAATATTGGGAAGTAGGAGGGTTTAACGAAGATTTTTCTGTAGAGTATAATGATGTTGATTTTTGTTTAAAATTAGCAGAAGCAGGTTACAATAATATCTATGTTCCTTATGTAGAATTATATCATTATGAATCGCTTACTAGAGGGCATCCTCACATGACAAAAACATCTTACGAAAGGCACGTTAGAGAAGTCAACTTATTTAAATCTAGGTGGGGAAAATATATTGAAAACGATCCTTGTTATAATCCAAACCTTACATTGGATGAAACTCATTTCCAAATTAGGTTGTAACTAATTATTTTTTAATCCTTTTAAGAATTGCTGTGTTGGGTATTAATAAATGATCAAAGTATCGCTCTACAATTTCTAAAACAACAATATCTGGTTTTTCACGATCTATTATTTCAGGAGTCATTTGATAAGTCCATAAGTAAGTACTTTCGCTAAAATTTTCACTTATTATAGGAATTAAAGACATGGTGTAAGAATCTCTGTACATTAGTAATTTAGGTAAGTTTTGATTTGTGTTTCTTTTAATAATACCATGAAAATTGTAAGGGGAGAAACGTTTATATAATTCCTCTTTAGGAATATTTTTAGCTTGAAATCCATTTGTAAGAAAGTATTGATATTTATTAATGTTTAAATAGTTTTTTAACATTAAGAACCCTCCTAAATCCCCATCGTTTGTTTTAAATAATTTAAAAGACAATTCCTCTCGCTTAAGTGGTTTTACCTTAGGAAAATCATGGTTGATAATATTTAATAACTTGCTGTATGCTACAAAAGCCCCTTTACTATTCCAGTGGGTGTCATTTTTATAATAAATCTGTTCTTTTTCTTTAGCAATTAATAATTCGTTACGCACATCAATTATTCGGAGTGTAGAATGTTTTTCTAGATAATTAATAAGTTGCGTCAATTTAGAATTTAAGTGAGGGATATTGCTTGGTAAAAACTCAGGGTATATGCTAGTTTTTGTTGGGGGAATGATAGTATAAAACGCAATACCTTTTTCTTTTAAGTAAGCTCTTCTTTCTTCTAAATTGTTTTTAATTATTTCCAATTCATTCTCAGATAATAAGTGTCCAGCATTGTTAAGTTTAGGATCACAATCATAAGAGAAAAAAAGCCAACCATTTTTACCTATCATTACTTTATTTTGTAAAGGAGAAATCCCTAAAAATTGAGCTTTTATTACACTGTTTAGTTGTAAGTAATTGTCTCGTGTTATAAAGTTATCATTAAAATAAGATTCAAATTTTTGAGGGAATATAAAAGGGGTTTTAATATCAAAAATCGGTTGTTTTGTTTTTATTCTGTTTTCATAAGTTTTAGCTGAATGTTGTTTTGAGAAAATTGTGCTTAATAAAGGGATTACTATTATTAGCATAAAAGTATATATGAAAATGGAATTTTTAGTTACTTTTAAATAGGTAGGATTTAAATTAATTATCCATAAAAAAAGGATAAGACTTAAAATTAGGGCATAATAAAATGGAGTGCTTTTAAACCTAATTTTTGTTACTTTTTCATAAATGGTATTGGTATCAAAATTAAAATATAAATAAGGATCAAGGCCATTCGTTTTAATAGTTAAAATATTATTATTTAAAATAACAGATTCAATATCATTAATAGGTTTTAAATCATACAATAAATCTTTTGCATTTATTAAATAATCTCCCCCAATACCATTTAAGGTAATACTTTGTATTTGTACAGTCTCTTCATTAAGGTCTAAGCGGAGGTTTTTAAGACTATCTAAATAAGGCAAGGTGAAATTAATAACCTGAAATTCTTTTTTATTTTTTACAAAACTAGTTGTGTGGTCATTTGCTGAAAACTCATCCGTTTCACTATAATAAAGGCTTATGTATTGTTCTTTTTTTAATTTTAAGTTAATAGAAACATTGAGCTTGTTTTTAAAAGGGGATAAACTAAAAGTTCCTTGAGTTACTTGATGATATATTTTGTTACAATCCATATCAAAATACACAAAAGGGTCTCCATGATGTGTTTTAATAGTTAGAATCCCATTATTTAGTTTTACGGATTTTATATCGTTTGTTGAAGAAATAATTTTTAATAATTTTTCACCTTTGAATTGTATTGGAGAACTATAACCTTTAAAAGTGATACTTTCAATTTCAATTTCAGTTGCTTTTTCTCCAAAATCTAAACGTATTTTTCTTAAGTTTTTAAGATGGGGTAAATCAAAAGTTAAGTACTGGAATTTTAAGTCTTTTAGTATTTCTATATCAATGTGTTGTTCATTAGAAAAATTATCATCACTGGTATAATAAAGGTTAAAATGTTGAGCTTTTTCCACTCTCACTTTAACAATAATTTTAACATTAGAATTTGCTAAATCCATCTTACTAAAATGTAAAAAACAAAAAACAAGTGTAGATAAAGCAATTATTGTTGCAATAATGTATTGTACTATTTTATTTCCTTTTTTTATCATCTTAAAATCTAAAATAAATAAAAGGATTATGTGTACCACTAGCGATAGACATTATTGAGAATAAGAAAATAACAACAAGCATAATATGCTGAAGGTAAAAGAAGGCGCTGCTGTCTTTTAATGATAAGATAAACTTGTTTTTTATAATATTATTTAATGGAATTGACACTAAAATTGCTGCAATAAGAGTAATGATAACTTCCCTTTCAAAAAAGATAGAAAATTGATAAACAGTATATTGTGGTTGTGAAAAACCAAGCATTTTTTGAATGTAAATAAAAGAAGAAGCTAAATCATTACTCCTAAAAAATACCCAGCCAATAATAACAACAAGTAAAGTGTAAATGTGCCTTATAAACTGCGGTAAACGAGTTAAAATTTTATCTAACCCTAGTCGTTCAATAATCAAAAATAGGCCATGAAATAAACCCCAAAAAATAAAATTCCAACTAGCACCATGCCATAACCCTGTTAGAAAAAATACAATGATAAGATTGGTATAAGTTCTTAATAAGCTTTTTTTATTTCCACCCAAAGGAATATATAAGTAATCTCTAAACCATGTAGAAAGTGATATGTGCCATCTTCTCCAAAATTCTTTAATTGATTTTGAGATGTAAGGAAAATTAAAGTTCTCTAAAAAATCAAAACCAAACATTTTACCTAGTCCAATAGCCATATCTGAATATCCTGAGAAATCAAAAAATATTTGAAAAGAATAACTGATAATCCCTAACCAAGCAACACTACTTGTAAGATCGTTGGCTGATAAATCAAAAATTTGATCAGCTACTCTGCCACAAACATTAGCAATTAATACTTTTTTTGCTAATCCAATAATAAAGCGTCTAATTCCTTCAGCAATTTTATCGGAATCAACAGTTCTATTTTCAATTTGTAAAAAAACATCATGATACCTAACAATTGGTCCAGCAATTAGTTGAGGAAATAATGCAATGTATAAAGCAAGATTTAAAGGGTCTTTCTGAACTTTTCCTTCATTACGGAAAACATCAACAATGTATGATATCGATTGGAAAGTGAAAAATGATATCCCTATCGGTAAGGCAATTTCACTAAACTGTATGGTTGCTATTGTTGTTTGAGAGAATAGGGTGTTGAAATTATCAATTAAAAAATAGGCATATTTATAATAGACTAGAATTCCTAAATTGCCAATAATACCAAGTGATAAAAATATTTTTTTATAATTAGTTGATGCAGCCTTATCAATCGCTATTCCAAAAGCATAATTCATTAAAATAGAAAACAGCATTAAAAAAACAAGCTCACCTTCTCCCCAAGCATAAAAAAATAAACTGGCGATGAGTAAAAAAATATTTTTTAAACGGATAGATGAAATTGACCAGTTTACTATTAAAGTAATTGGAAGAAATAAAAATAGGAATATGGTAGAACTAAAAAGCATTAAATAAGTTATACTATTTTTTTAGTATTTGATATCGCATATATTGACTTACAACAAATGAAGCGTTTATATTAGAATTCTTCCCTAACATCAATTAAAAATATAAAGAATTAATTGTTTCAATCTCTATAAAATTCTTGAAACACTTTAATCATCATGTTGTGATCTTCTCTTCCTGCCATTTCTCTAATGCTGTGCATCGATAGCATTGGGTTGCCAACATCAATAGTACAAATACCTAATTTAGAAGCTGTCATTGGACCTATGGTAGAACCACATCCCATATCATTTCTTCCACAAAAATCTTGGTAAGGAACATGAGCCTTGTTGCAAAACTGTTTAAACTTAGCTATTGTTTTTCCATCGGTAGCATAACGCATATTGGCATTACTTTTTATTACCGGGCCTCTATTCATTAATGGTTTGTGGTTAGGATCATGTTTTTCGGCATACGATGGATGAACAGCGTGAGCCATGTCTGCAGAAATAAAATATGAATTGGCTATGCTTTGCAAAAAGTCACTTTCTGTTAAGTTAAAAGCGGCATTAATTCTTTTTAAAGTAGCTTCTAAAAAGTTAGAATCAGCTCCATTTTGTGTGTTAGATCCAATTTCTTCATTATGGAAATAAGCTGCTACCTGAAAATCATTTTCATTTATTTTTTGAGAGGTAATGGCTTCATAAGAAGCATGTACCATCGCTAAGTTATCCATTCGTGGCGAATAAATAAATTCATTTTTAAAGCCTCCAAAACCAGAAGGTTCAGCATCAAATAAAAATAAATCGGTGCTTAATATTTCATCTTTAGTATTTATTTCTTTTTTTAAAATATCATCAAAACTAATGCTACTATCTAAACCTAAAACAGGCATCATTTGTGTTTGAGGGTTTACCTTAAAACCATTTTCGTTTACACCTCTATCTAAATGAATTGCCAAACGAGGAATTTTAACTTTGTAGGGTAGGGAAATCAAGTGTTTTTCAATTTCTCCGTTACTATTTTCTGTAAAAACTCTACCACCAATTAATAAATCTTTGTCAAACCAACTGGTTAGCAAAACACCACCATAAATCTCTATGTTTAATACTTGGTAACCTTCTTTTTGAGAAATAGGATTGCTTTTTAGTTTTAAACAAGGAGAATCTGTATGTGCTCCAATAATTTTATAACTTGTTTTTTCAGTTACCTTTTTAGGAGAGGTAAATATAATGATAGAAGCATCTTCTCTAATTACAAAATACTTAGTGTTGGGTTTAATATCCCATTTTTGTGTTTCGAAAAGTTGTATGTATTTATTGTTTAGTAAATCATTTTTTAATTCCTCAACGGCATGAAAAGCCGTTGTGCTTTTATTAATATATGAAAGTAAATTTTCAGAATGGTCTGCCATTGTATAAACTATTGGTTGTTATATTTTATATGAGAAGTTAAAGGTAAAAATTAAGTTTATATTATAGCCTTAATCATTGTAATATCTCACTTGTTTAATGTATAAGGTTCTTTTTTCAGTATCAAGCTTAAATTCTATATCCAAACCAAATTTAACGTAATCGTATTCTGAAGATTTATTGAAGAAGAATTTTTTAATCAGTTCTAATTGTTTTACTAAATGGATAATCTCTTTATCTGTCATAATGAGTTTATTGTTGTTTAAACTCGATTTAGTAATCACTTCAATAATATCTTTTTCGCTATAAATTTTACTCTCACCGCTTTCATAGCAAATAATTTGATCACAAATAATGCCTTTTTTAGGTTCAACCACACTCTCGTTACCTACCTGAACATTAACAACATAACCAAAATTACTTTCTCTGTATATGTTTTTGGTAATAGCAACACCATTGGCTATTTCATTAGGGAAAGCACGATGAACAAGTATTCCCATAGCAACATTTTCTTGTTTCATATTAAAATAAGCACGCTCTTTAAATGCTTGGATGTTCCATAAACTTGCCCAAACTTTTTTAATGGCTTTTTCTATTGTTTTTGTACTATCTCCAATGATTCCTGTTTTG
>Ga0256845_1003114_pt1 | contig 11462 bp, 9 predicted proteins | sample RiftiametaG_FD_189101 | JGI IMG/M metagenome (GOLD analysis project Ga0256845, IMG submission 189101) | Tube worm associated microbial communities from hydrothermal vent at the East Pacific Rise, Pacific Ocean - Riftia | ecosystem: Host-associated > Annelida > Integument > Unclassified ... | reverse complement strand
AAGGCTAAAAATATTGACATTAACGATATACAAAAAGAAAGCGCTAAACACTATGGGGTTACCATATCAGACCTTAGTTCAAAAAATCGCAAACAATCAATTGTTTTGGCGCGACAAATGGCTATTTTTATCGCACATGAAATGACCAGCCTGTCTTTATCCAAAATTGGAAAACATTTTGGAAATCGAGATCATTCCACAGTTTTACATGCCATTAAAAGAATCAAAGAAAGAACAGAAAAAGAGCCTGAAATCAAGGATGAATACGAATTACTCAAACTTAAATTGGCCAACTTATAAACACTATACACAAAATCTTTTCCAATGAATTGTGGATAACTTTAATAACTTAGCAAATAATAAAAATTTATGAACATTTACCCTCATTTTTTACATAAAATAAGAGATAATTATCAACAATTTAATTCATTGTTTTTTAAAGAAAATAATAAGTTTTCAACAAAAAAAACCATGGCTAATAATAACAATAAATTTTAATTAAAAGAATTTTTTATGAACATACAACTTACCGTTAAAGAATTACTAGAACCTTTACAAACTGTAATTGGTGTTGTTGAAAAAAAAGCAACACTACCTATTCTGTCACATGTGCTTATTCAGCTCAAAAATGGGGAATTAACATTAACCACAACAGATATGGAAATTGAACTGCGTACCTTAAAAAAAATTCAAGCACAAGAAGAGGTAAGTTTTACAATATACGCAAAAGATTTAATTGATATTATTAACAAACTTAAAGAAGATACTATTATTGAATTTATTATTGAAGATGCAAAAATCTACATTAAAGCCAACAAAAACTCATTTGAACTTAATGCTTTTAATGCTCAAGATTTCCCTTCTTTACCAAAAATTAAAGACAGCGAAATTATTCACATTAAACGACTTGCTTTAAAAGAACTGATTGAAAAAACTTCTTTTTCAATGGGTAATCAAGATATTCGTGCTTATTTAAATGGTTTGTATTTTGAAGTAGACAAGGACAATATTGTTGTGGTTGCAACTGATGGCCATCGTTTAGCCATTGGCGAAATTCAACAACCCAATGATTTATCTAGTAAAAAAACAGTTATTTTGCCCAAAAAAGCAATATTGGAACTTATTAAAATTCTAAATAAAGATGTAAATGCAGAAGTAGATATTCATCTTTCAGAAAACTATTTTCACTTAACCAGTGATACCACCACTATTATTAGTCGTCTTATTGATGGTAATTTCCCTAACTACACACAAGTTATTCCAACCGATTATGAAAATACAATTGAAATTAATCGTCAAAACTTTTTAGACAGTTTAAAACAAGCCTTAATTTTTGTTGAAGAACGCACCAAAGGTGTTAAATTGGCTTTTAAAGACAATCAAATTAATATTTTTTCACATTCAGAGCGTGGTCAAGCAAAAACTAAAATCGATATTGATAATTTTGATAAAGAAATAGAAGTTACTTTTAATGTTCATTATCTTATCGATATTTTAGAAAAACTGACCACTGACAATATCAATATGACCATACCTAATGGTGAAAACCAATCTTGCTTATTAAGCGGCATTGGTGATGATATTTTTCAATATGTTGTTATGCCAATGCGGGTTTAATGCGTTAGCATTTAAAACTGTTTTCTAATATATGAATTATCAAAAATCTATTTTTTACCCGTTTGTTACTTTTTTTAACTTGGTCTTGACCCTGTTAAAGCCAAGTTTGAAGAAATTTCTAATAAAACAACAATTGAATTTTGTTCATCATTCGCATACATACAAAAACCTTACTTAAGTCTCTATGGCTATTATTAGTAAGTTATCTATTCATCAATTTCGAAACTTAATCTCTCAATATATTACACCTGATAAAAATATCAATTTGTTTATTAGTGATAATGCCCAAGGTAAAACCAATTTAATTGAGGCAATTTATTATCTTGGTCATAACCGCTCATTTAAAACAAAAACCCTTAAAGAAATTATTAATTCCGACGCTGATACTTTTCAATTAAGTGTTGAAGTTGATACAAACAAAATAAAACTAGAAAAAACAAAAAACAAAACCAAAGTTACAATTAATCAATCAAAAATAGACAACGCTTCCCAACTAAGTTGCTTGTTACCCATTCAAATTATCACACCAGACAAAGGATTTATCGTTAATGGCACCCCTAAAAATAAACGCTCTTATTTAGATTGGGGAGTGTTTCACGTGAAACCAGAAACCATTAAAGCCTTTAAAAATTATCATAAAATATTAAAAAATATTAATACTTTACTTGGTAATAACCAAACCAACGAATTGGATTTTTGGTTTTTAGAGTTAGCAAAACACAGTGCCATTATTAATAAAAACCGATTGGATTATTTGCAACAACTTAGAGAAACTTTGCTATCTGATAAAACTGAAACCTTGGGTAAACTGATTGATTCGTTAGACAAATTTAATTATGAATTTTCATCTGGTTGGCCCAAAGAAGTAGATCAAATTAATGAACAAAGTATTTATCAATATCTAAAGAAAAACACCACTTCCTTATTAAGGATTAAATATTTAAATTACGGCTCTCATAAGGCAAATATTAATTTCACCTTTGATAATAGAAGCGAATGTTTTTTTTCAAGAGGTGAGCAAAAAACTTTGTCTATTATTTTTTGGTTAACACAAGTTGTATTGTTAATTAATCTTGGGGTTAAGCCTATTGTTTTAATTGATGATTTATCCTCTGAATTAGACCATGCTAAAGTTAATATTATCTTACAATATTTAAAAACCCTTGATGTGCAAACCTTTATGACTGATATTAACCATAACCTATCAACGATTCAACAAATAAACCCCACTATTTTTCAAATTAACAAGGGTGTGATTACACAGCAAAAATAAACTTCTATCGTGGTATAATAAATCCATTCAATTTATAAGTAAATTTAGGTATTTATGTCTGAACAACAATCGCAAGCATACGAAGCATCAAGCATTAAAGTTTTAAAAGGTCTTGACGCTGTTAGAAAACGCCCAGGAATGTATATTGGTGATACCGATGATGGTACAGGTTTACACCACATGGTATTTGAAGTTGTTGATAACGCAATTGACGAAGCATTAGCTGGACATTGCTCTAAAATCAACATCACTATCCATGAAGACCAATCCGTTTCTGTTACTGATGATGGCCGAGGTATTCCAACCGATATTCATCCTGAAGAAGGTATTAGTGCAGCAGAAGTTATTATGACTATTTTGCATGCCGGTGGTAAATTTGATGACAATTCATATAAGGTTTCTGGTGGTTTACACGGTGTAGGTGTTTCCGTGGTAAATGCGCTTTCTGAAACTGTGCATTTAACTGTGTATCGGAATGGTGAAATTCATCAACAAAGTTATACATTAGGGGTGCCAGATGCGCCAATGAAAGTTACTGGAAAAACCGATCAAACTGGGACAAAAATTCACTTTAAACCAAGCCCCGAAATTTTTGCAATTACTGAATTTAAATACGATACTTTAGCCAATCGTGTGCGTGAATTGTCTTTCTTAAACTCAGGTGTTCATATTGAAATTATGGAACTGGCAACAGATCGTAAGGATGTGTTTGAGTACGAGGGCGGTATTGAAGCTTTTGTTGAACATTTAAATAAAGCGAAAACCCCTATTCACAATAATATTATTTCAATCTCAGCAGAGCGTGATGATATTGTTATTGATGTTGCCTTACAATGGAGTGATTCTTACCAAGAAAGCATTTATTGTTTTACTAATAACATTCCTCAACGAGATGGTGGTGCGCATTTAGCAGGTTTTAGAGGTGCATTAACACGAACATTGAATAATTATATTGACAATTCAGGTTTGGCAAAAAAAGAAAAATCCTCCATTACTGGTGAAGACACACGAGAAGGTTTAACCGCCATTATTTCAGTTAAAGTGCCAGACCCTAAATTTTCATCACAAACCAAAGACAAATTAGTATCATCCGAAGTTCGTGCACCAGTTGAATCAGCACTTAATGAAAAACTGGGTGATTATTTACTAGAAAACCCAACAGAAGCCAAAATTATCGTGGGTAAGATTTTAGACGCTTCGAGAGCTCGCGATGCGGCACGAAAAGCCAGAGAGATGACCCGTCGTAAGGGTGCACTTGATATCGCTGGCTTACCGGGAAAATTGAGCGATTGTCAAACCAAAGACCCTGCCGAATCAGAAATATTCTTAGTTGAGGGTGATTCTGCCGGTGGTTCTGCCAAACAAGGTCGTGATCGGCGCACACAAGCAATTCTACCACTTAAAGGTAAAATCTTAAATGTGGAAAAAGCCCGTTTTGAAAAAATGCTGGGTTCTGTCGAAGTTGGTACTTTAATTACAGCTTTAGGTTGTGGTATTGGTAAAGAAGAATACAACATTGAAAAATTACGCTATCACAAAATTGTTATTATGACGGATGCTGATGTCGATGGTGCACACATTCGCACCTTGTTATTAACCTTCTTCTATCGCTATTTGCCTGAATTGGTTGAAAAAGGCTATCTTTATATCGCCCAACCACCTTTGTATAAAATCAAAAAAGGTAAGCAAGAACGCTACCTTAAAGACGACCAAGAATTAAGCGATTACTTATTGCAAGAAGCCGTAAATGAAGCACGATTATTCACCAATACACAAGCACCAGCAATTTCAGGCATAGCTTTAGAAACCGCCATGAAAGATTATTATCAAATTGATACTATTATTGAACGACTATCAAAGAAAATTAATCCAATTTTGTTGCGTGCAATCGCCAAATTAAATCCATTAAAAGATTTAAAAGATATAACAAAAGTATCTGCTTGGGTGAAACAATTAGAAGAAATTTTAGCGCAAAATTTGTCACCTGCACAAAAACATACTGTTATTTTTAATGCCAATGAAATTGAACACACCTTGTCAATGTATGGTGTGGAAACAGATGTTGATCGTCTTGGTGAATCATTTTTTAATTCAGCAGATTATATGGCCATTAGAAAATTTTCTGAAGAAATTGAAAGTGTTATAACCGAAGATTCTTATATTGAGAAAAAAGACAAAAGCATTAAAGTCAAAAACTTTGCTGAAGTGGTTGATTTTTTAATGAATGACGCTAAAAAAGGTCAAAGTTTCCAACGCTATAAAGGTTTGGGTGAAATGAATCCAGACCAACTGTGGGAAACAACCATGGATCCAGAAAATAGAATTTTATTAAAGGTAAAAGTTGAAGATGCCATTGTTGCAGATGAAGTTTTTTCTACTTTAATGGGCGATGAAGTGGAGCCGCGTAGAAACTTTATTGAAGACAATGCATTGTCTGTCGATAACTTAGATTTTTAAACTTATTTAAATACGGAGAAAATTATGTCAAAAAAACATCCTGTTATTGTAGTAACTGGCTCGTCGGGTGCGGGCACTACTTTTGTAAAGCGTGCATTTGAGCACATTTTTGATAAAGAAAACATTAAGCCACTTATTGTTGAAGGTGATAGCTTTCATAAATACGATCGTGTTGCTATGAAACAAGCAGTACAAGAGCAAAAAGAACAGGGTAATAACTTCTTTTCACACTTTGGCCCTGACACCAATTTATTCAAAAAAATTGAACAAGCTTTTAAAGATTATGGCACCACAGGTGAATGTGATCGCCGTTACTATATCCATTCTGATAGTGAAGCACTTGAACATAATGCCAACTTAGGCACAAACCTGAACCCCGGTGAATTCACCCCATGGGAAAAAGTCGGCAAAGGCACAGACTTGTTATTTTATGAAGGTTTACACGGTGCTGTTGTTGCTGATGATGTAGATATGGCACAATATGGCGATTTAAAAGTCGGCGTTGTTCCCAGTATTAACCTTGAATGGATTCAGAAAATTCATCGTGATAACGCCGAACGCGGCTACTCTGCAGAAGAGACAGTAGATACAATTTTAAGCAGAATGCCTGATTATATTAACTATATCACCCCGCAATTCTCACAAACGGATATCAACTTTCAGCGTATTGCCACTGTAGATACCTCCAATCCATTTATTGCTCGTGACATTCCTACACCTGACGAATCATTGGTTGTTATTCATTTTAACGATTTGGAAAAAACACCTGTTGACTTTACTCAAGTGAAGACCATTATTGAAGGCTCATTTATGTCTAGACGCAATACTATTGTTGTTCCTGGTAATAAAATGGGATTAGCGATGGAAGTGATTTTATATCCAATCATTCATAGTTTGATTGCCAATAAATAAGCAATCAATCTCTTAAAGCCCCAGTCTTTGACTGGGGTTTTTTGTATTAAGCGAACCTAAAAAAAATGAACTTAACTCACCCCCCTACAAAACCCAGTTTTTTCCAATTCTTTATTTACTGGTTAAAACTAGGTTTCATTAGTTTCGGCGGCCCAGCAGGTCAAATATCAATGATGCACCAAGCACTGGTTGAAGACAAACGCTGGATTTCAGAACATCGTTTCTTGCACGCCCTAAATTTCACTATGGTACTCCCTGGCCCAGAAGCCCAACAACTCGCCACCTACATCGGTTGGCTTATGTTCGGCATACGAGGTGGACTGGTTGCTGGTGTGTTATTCGTCTTACCTTCCCTGTTTATTTTAAGCACACTCACTTGGATTTATTTAACTTACGGCACACTTAATGAAGTCGCTGGCATCCTATACGGCATCAAACCCGCCGTTACTGCCATTGTCCTATTTGCCGCTTATCGCATCGGCTCCAAAGCCTTGTCAAACCCCGTGTTAAAAGTATTGGCAGTATTAGCATTTATCGCCATTTACCAATTTCACATCCCCTTCCCTTATATCGTAGTAATCGCCGCATCTATTGGCTTTTTAGGCGCAAAATTATCCCCCAACACCTTCACCGTAGGCGCACATCATGGCGGCAGTAAAAACAGTTATGGCGTAGCATTAATTGATGACCACACTCCCATTCCCGACCATGCGAAATTTAAATGGTCTAATTTCTTCAGTTTCTTAATCATTGGCGTCGTACTTGGCAGCGTTGTTTTAAGTTTATTAGACAATAAAGTGTTACACGATATGGGCGAATTTTTTACCAAAGCCGCCCTTGTTACTTTTGGCGGCGCTTACGCAGTATTACCTTACATCTATCAAGGTGGCGTTGAACAATACCACTGGCTAAGTGCCACACAAATGATGGATGGCCTAGCACTCGGTGAAACCACCCCCGGCCCACTCATTATGGTAGTAGCATTTGTCGGTTTTGTCGGCGCAACCGTCAAAGAAATTTTCGGCGCAGAATCAATGCTACTAGCAGGTTTTGCTGGCGCATCAGTTGCCACTTTTTTCACCTTCCTACCCTCCTTTCTATTCATCTTCTTAGGCGCCCCAGGCATTGAAGCCACACGAGGCGACCTAAAATTCAGCGCACCCCTCTCAGCAGTAACAGCCGCCGTAGTAGGCGTAATTGTTAACCTAGCAGTATTCTTCGCACTTGCCACACTATATCACAATCAACAAATAGACTGGATAGCCACCACCATCACCATAGTCGCATTTATTGCGCTATTTCGCTTTAAAATTGGCATTATGAGCGTGATTGCTGTGAGTGCTATGCTTGGCTTGGGTGTCAATGTTTTCTAATTTATTGATAGGCCGTACTCTATTTTGGATAAAATATAAAATAGTTGTTACTAGTTAGTATATTTTTAATAAATTAAATATTATGTGTGTACAATAATGATTTCAATAAAATAGTAACATATGTAATAGACTATATCAATGATACAAAAGGGAAAAGTATAATTAAATGTCAAGTATTAAGAAAAAAACAGTTTTAGATTTATTTTCAGGTTGTGGAGGTATGTCTTTAGGATTTGAACAAGCAGGCTATGAAATAAAGTTAGGAATAGACAGTTGGAATGACGCGCTACTTACATTTAAGAACAATCATAAAGATTCTAATACCCTTGAAAATGATTTGTCATCGTTAGAGCCATCAGAAATTGGTATTAACTCTATAGATGTAATTATTGGTGGACCTCCATGTCAAGGATTTTCAATTGCAGGTAAAAGAGTTATAGAGGATGAGCGAAATGATTTATATAAGTCTTTTGTGAAATTTGTTGATTATTTCAAGCCTAAAGCATTTGTAATGGAAAATGTTCCTAATATTCTTTCTATGGGAAAAGGAGTGGTGAAATCTAAAATAATAAATGACTTTATAGATCTTGGTTACAATGTTAATTGCCAAGTGTTAATGTCATCTAATTATGGAGTGCCACAAAATAGAAAAAGAGCATTTTTTGTAGGTATAAAAAATCATAATAACTTTGAGTTTCCCAAACACATTGATAAACGAAAAATAACTTCTAGGGAAGCAATTTCAGACTTACCTGATTGTTCAATCATTGATGGATCTAGATATCCATTACCTTCCACTTCAAACTATCAAAAGAAAATTAAAAATGGTTCAAAATATTTATTTAATCATCAATTAACTGAACATCAAGAAAAAACAGTTAAAATTATTTCATTAGTACCAGATGGTGGCAATTACAAAGATTTACCAGAACATTTAAAAGAGACTAGAAAGGTAAATATTGCATGGACTAGATTAAATAGCCAAAAACCAAGTTTTACTATAGACACTGGACATAGGCATCACTTTCATTATAAGTTTAATAGGGTTCCAACGGTCAGAGAAAGTGCTAGAATACAATCTTTTCCCGATAATTTTATTTTTTTTGGTAGCAAGACAAGTCAATATAGGCAGGTTGGGAATGCTGTACCACCATTATTAGCTAAGTCTCTAGCAAATAAGCTAAAGGAATATTTGTATGTATAAAATACCCAGCAAATATTTTTATAGACTTCATCAAATTCGCCCACGCTTCAAAAATGACATTGAAAATGTTCTATTATATGTTGCTAGTGAAATATCTAAACTTGGAAGCAAATCATTAGACGAATTCAATCAAAGTTTATTTGATGCAATTCGCTTATATACTGGGAATACGACAAAAACAGATAAAACTATCGACAACTGGAGGACTGAAATATCTGCATTATTTGGATTTATAGAAGAAGATAATATAAATAAAAAAGCCACTACTGGAGCGATTGCTCAGAAGCTTTCTGAGGAACAGGATTTAGTGCAATTTTTTAAATATTTCTTATTTTATTTCCAATATCCAGGTGGTCATATGAAATCAAATAAACTGAAAAATGTAATTGACGCAGGGATTAGGTTTAAACCAGCGAAATATTTTTTGAAAGTTTTGCAAGCTGGTGAAAAGCATATAGAAAAAAGATTTTATATAAATAAAGCGGAGGCAACGCATTTTATATATAACGATTTACGAGTTACAAAAGGTAATTGTAAGCCTATAGATGTTGTAAAACGAATAATTTTTTCAAGAGAAAACGATGATGAACTAGATTGGCAAGGCGACATTATAAGATATGCTGGTGACATATTAGATTATATGGTTATTGGAAATTTACTTGTACAACATGCAAATAAATTTTATATAAACTGGGGAGATAGGGAAACAATCACTGCATTTTTAGATAGTGATTTATGGTTTTCTGAATATGAAAATTTATATAAAATACAATTTTCTGTTAGCATTTTAAAACCAATTGAAGACAAATGGTTTCAGTTTGTCAATAAAGATTTGGGTCAAAATTTATTTAAAACGAATGTGCTTAAATATTTGGAAATTGAGGAAAATATATATTCTCAATTAATCACAAATACAATTGAAAAATTAGAACAAGAGTTTAACCCTGATAATGTTAAAAATACAAAAGAAATTGGTGATTTTGGAGAGAGTTTAGTTGTTGGACATGAAAGCATGAGGATTAAGTTAGGGGGAAGGGAAGATTTACTTCATTTAATTAAAAAGATTCCAACTTCATTTGCTGTTGGATATGATATTCAAAGTGTTGAACTTGACACAAAAAAAAGGTATATAGAGGTAAAGTCAACAATTAGTAACAAGTCACTTAATTTTAATCATTTTCATTTAACACCAAATGAATGGGCAACGGCTGAGACCTTATGCGACTCTTATTTTGTTTATCGTTTAATGATAAGCAAACATGAAAGAAAATTATTTATTCTAAAGGATCCTGTCGGGAAGTACAAAAAGGATCGAATAAAAATGTCCCCTAGGAATGGTGCAGATATTACCTTTACTGAAAAATCAGGTAAATGGAGTGAGTTATTGATATGGAACTAACAAAAGTAGCTTCATTTTTTTGTGGTTGTGGCGGTATAGATTTGGGTTTAGTTGGAAATTTTTCATTTCTTGGTAAATATTATCATAAAAACCCATTTGAAATTATATATGCTGTAGATAATGATAACTATTGTGCAAGCATCTACAATGATAATTTTAATCATAAGTGTGTAATTAAAGATGTTAGGGGTGTTTCAAAAATAGAATTACCAAATCATGATCTGCTTGTAGGCGGATTTCCATGTCAATCTTTTTCAATTAGCGCTCAAAATCCACCAAGGTTAGGTTATAAAGACGATAAAGGGCAATTATTTTTTGAAATGGTAAGTGTGCTTAGATGTAAACAACCTAGATTTTTCATTGCAGAGAATGTAAAGGGGCTTTTGTCTGCAAATAAAAAGAAAGCATTCCCTATGATTTTAAATGAATTCGAACAAGCTGGTTACAGAGTAAAGTATAAACTGTTAAATTCATCTGATTATGGCGTACCTCAAAAGCGAGAACGTGTTTTTATTATTGGTTTTAGAGACTACGAAGACTATTTGAATTTTGATTTTCCCTGTGCAACTACAAAAAATGAAAGTAAAGTAAAGTTAAAAACAGTGTTAGATAGTAATGCAGATTTAGATGATAAGTGGTTTTTTAGTCAAAAGGCTATTGATGGCATGTTACGAGTTAAACATAAAATGAACAAAGGTAGGAATCAAGATGTTGATCAACCATGTAACACTATAAGTTCTCATTTATCAAAAATGAGTTTAAATAGTACCGACCCTGTGCTCTTGGTTAATGATAGATACAGACGATTCACGCCAAGGGAGGCAGCAAGTATTCAATCTTTTCCTAACAACTTTAAATTAGATTCTGTTTCAGAGAATAGGCAATATCGTGCCATAGGAAATGCTGTTCCTCCAGTAATGATGTGGCATATAGCCATGTCTTTATCTAATTTAATAAATGCAAAAAACATTAATACTAAACGCTATGCTTGTTATGAAGCAAAACAACTGTTTCTTTTTGAACCCAAAAGTTAATACACAGTAAAAGTATAGAGTCGCTAAAGGGGTACTACCTTTTTTACTAATTATTTGCGTTTGGGTGTGTGCACCCAAACCGCTTTTAAGACCCCTGCATTAAACTAAAAAACCCAACAAAAAATCACAAATCAACCCTCAAAACCTTATGCAAACATTAGAATTTATGATAAAATACTATAATTATCAGACA
>Ga0256845_1003113_pt1 | contig 11464 bp, 7 predicted proteins | sample RiftiametaG_FD_189101 | JGI IMG/M metagenome (GOLD analysis project Ga0256845, IMG submission 189101) | Tube worm associated microbial communities from hydrothermal vent at the East Pacific Rise, Pacific Ocean - Riftia | ecosystem: Host-associated > Annelida > Integument > Unclassified ... | reverse complement strand
GCGCGTCGAACTCGAGCACCTTGAGCAGATGCAGATGGATGAGCGCGCCGAGCACGGCCCCGAGGTCCTGGGGTTGAAACTCGAGCGGGGAGGTCGGCAGGGCGAGGGGCGTGCCCCCCCCATGTTCCGGGTCGTGTTCCGGGTCGTGGTCGGGATCGTGGTCGGGATCGGCTTCCGGGCTCTGCGAGTCTGAATCGGCCTGAAGATCGAGCCTCCGGCCGGTCCCCGCCGCCTCGCGCATGGCCGCTGCGGCCCCGGGGACAGCGGCCCCGGTCCGGCCTCCAAAGACCTCGGCCTGAAGGTCGAGGGAGCGCAACAAGCTGCCCGCGATCACCCCACCGATGCGCAGCCAGTACGCGTCCCGTGCCCAGGCGTGGCAGATCGCGCGGGCGTAGGGCCGGCTGTGGAGGAACTGGACCGCCATCAGCGGCGACCAACCAGGCGGGGCCCAGCCCGGTCGCAGGAGCGAGGTCAGCGGGCTCACCCACATGAGATCGGGGAGCAGGCGCGCGGCCGCGGGCCGGTGGGGCTGCTCGATCCAGCGCACCCGCTCGCTGCGGATGTCGGCGAACTTGGAGGAGAACAGGTTGAAGCGCCGGCGCGCGGGCTCGCGGCCGCGGAAGCGGTGCTCCCCCTCAGCGTCGGTGACCACATAGTCCTCACGCTCGAGGTCCAAAAATGCGCCCACGGCCAGATGCAGCGCGAGCGCCGAGCCGACCTCCAGAGGCCGCCCAAAGGCCAGCAAACTCCGGGTCTCGTTCTCGACCCGGCGCCACATTTTGGCCCGGGTCCACACCCGATCCCCCTCCGGATGATCGAGGGCCAGGACGTTGTGCAGCCCGATCCACAGCGACAGCTCGTCTGCCCCCGGGTCGGGCAGGCTCGGCTCGGCGACCAGGCGCTGCGCGACCCGGGAGCGCAGCAGCGCGAGCTCCGGGTCGAGCAGCGCCGCCGCGTCACGGAGCATGGCGTCACGGTCGTCGGCCGACAGGGGCGCCCTGACCTCGACCGCGCCGCCCCCCAGGAGCGGGGTGACGAAACGGGCGACGAAGCCGGCGGTGGTGGTGAAGGGGGGGACCGTCAAGCGAGCAACCCTCCGTGTCAGTCCTCGCGGCCTCGAAAGCCCCACAGCGCAAACCGGCCCAGGTGCTCGTTGACCACCGTGCCGGGCTCGAGCGCCGGCATGTCGGGCGTGATCACCCGGGCCTCTGTGGTGTTGAGCATCCCGATCACGGCCGCGTCGAGGGGGGTCATCTGGGCTTCGGGGATGAGAATGGGATCGGCGTCGGGGCTCAGGAACACGGCCGCGTCCTCGCCCTCGAGACCGAGCAGTTCACGAATGAGCTGAGGTCGCAGGCGCGGCCACAGCTCGTGGCCGTCGGGCACCAGCACCCCGGGCGCGACCTCGACCAAGCGGGCCCCGAGCGGGATGATCGTGCCCACGGACATGCTGCCCGCGTCGCTGCGCCGGCCCCCGGAGAGCACGAGCAGCCCCTCCACGAGCGCCACGAGGCGAGCCGCCGCGAGCGCACTGGGGGGCACCAGGTAGACCATGCGACGCAGCAGGTCGACCTCGCTCCAGGCGATGAGCGAGGCCCGGTGCTCCCGCGGCCGGGCGCTCGAGGGGCGCAGGTGCAGGTCGACCTGCAGGCGCTCACTCTGGCGCATGTCGACGGCCTCGATCTCGAGTTCGGCGTCGCGCAGGTGGACCTCCGTGTCGACCAGGTAGCGGCCGTCGACGAAGCGAGGTGCACCGTCGATGCGCTCGACCCGGCCGACCCGACCCCGAAACAGGTACATCTCGTCACCCGGGAGGCAGGAGGTCGCCGAGCCCAAGTGGATGGGATGTTCGTAGCCGACCTCGACCGCCGCCCGGGTCGAGACGGGGATCAGGAGCTCGACGCCGGGGATCCCCCAGAGGACGTCGAGGATCCGCCCTGGGGGCTGGCGCAGACGCAGCAGCAGACTCGCCTGTCGATCCTCGGCGAGGGCCACCCGAACCCCGGCCATGTCGACCTCCTTGCGCCACAGATAGCTGAGCACCCGGTCGGAGACACCCGGGGCGATCAAAATCAGGGCCATGTCCCGCAGCCCACACAGCTCGGGGTCAGCGCTGATCCCGGTCAGCGGCAGCGGCACGGGCCGCAGCGCCAAGCGCTGTACGAGCCCGACCGGATCGATGCGGGCGACACTCTCGTAGACCGAGGCGAAATCGTGGTCGACGACCGCGACCTGGTCGGCCGTCAGCCCCGGACCTGTACCCGCGTCTGCCCCCACCCCCACCTCGGCCAGGATCTCGCTCAAGGGCCGGGCCAAGTCGTAGCCGAAGGGCGCGCTCGAGTCGCGATAGCGGACGAACACCGAGCCCGCGCCGACGTAGACCGAGCTCCGGGTCGCCCCGGCGAGCCGCGACAGGCGGTCGAGACCGTAGCCCTCGGAGGCCTCGCAGCGCATGACCAAGGCCGTGCCGTGGCCCCCCGTCCGCCTGCCCCGCTCGAGAGTCATGCTCGGCAGGAGATCGTCGAGGCTGGCCTCGGCGCTGTAGGCTCCGAGAAAAGCCACCAGCCGATCGAGGGATTCGAAGGCGACCAACGCCTCCCGGCCTACAGCGATGCCGCGCGCGTCGGGGGTCAGCCCCTGCATGCGAAATCGGGTTTGACCGGCGGCGACCGGCTCGAGCGAGGCTCCCGCCACGGCCGGAGCATATTGGCCGGGGCCCGGGGGCACAACAACAGCGGACACCAAAAGACCCCGCCGGTTCGAACCCTGCCCGAGCGGTCGAGACCAGCCCGAAGGGGGAGGCTGCGCATTTCACGCGCTCTCCGCTCCGCAGAGCCGGAGGCCCCGCCCCGGCCTCACGTCAGCGGCCCCGCCCCGGCCCCACGTCAGCGGCCCTGCAGGTACAGGGACAGGGGGATGTCCCCCTCCCCATCGACGAACTGAGCGTCTGGGACGTCGATGACGAACTCGTGGGCACCGGCGGCCATGGCCCCCAGGTCGATGATCCGCGTGTCGATCACGTCCCCTGGGCACCAGTTGCTGAACGACTGCCACTCCTCGTCCGAGCGGGGGACCTGTCCATAGATCCCGTTGCCCTGGGTGTTGAACATCCGAAAGGGCTCGCAGCTCTCGCGCCCTGGCTTGTAGCTCAGGACCGGATCCCCATCGACATACACGAAGTGATCGCGCCGGTTGTACTCCTCGCCACCTTGGTTCGCGCCGTGGTTCGACGTGATGAGCACGAGCTGGGTCTGCTCCGTGTCCGCATCGAGGCTGAAGGCGATGGTCTTTCGGGTGGTCCCGACCGCGTCGCTGGCCCCGTCTTGATAATTGTTGAACGCCTCCCGGGTCGCCAGAGGCGTGACGAAGTCGAACTCGACGGCCTCGCTGTCGCTGTTCGAGTCGAAGATCAGGGCGCCCTGAAACACGTCGTTTCGATCGGCGCAGCCCGGGACCTCGGTGTTGGCGGCGTAGGGCACCCCGAACACCTGGAGCTCGATCCACAGATCGTAGTTCTCCACTAGCGCCGGGTCTTTCAAGATCGGGACGACGGCCCCGAGGTCGAAGTCGTAGGGCACCGCTTTGGGCTGTTTGTTCATGTTCATGAACGGCGTGATGAAGCGGGCGATCTCCATACGCGGGACCGCGGCCGGGTCGTAGCTGTCCGCGCCCTTGGGAACGAGGGACAAAAACACCCCGCCGAGGCGGTCGTAGTTGTCACATAGAGCACCGATCCAGACCCGCATCTCGAGCGTGTTTTGGATCGCCGCGAGGGTCTGGTCGTCGAGCTGGATCGCGTAGAGGTCGTTGCTGTGGCGGATCATGTTTTCGGGCACGGGCTCGTCGACGATCCCCGCGTAGCCGTCGTAAAACACGACCGCCTCGATCACCGTGAGGGTCACGGGTTCGGGGGGCTCGCCCGTCTCCCCCGTCTCCCCCGTGCTGGTCTCGCCCGTCTCGCCCGTCTCCCCCGCGCTCGTCTCTCCCTCGCTGCCGGCGTCGCTCGAGTCGTCTTCGCCCGGCGACGAGCTGCACGCCGCGAGGCCCAACAACCCAGCCAGGAGGACACGACAGGAGGGGCGAAGCGAGGCGTGGACAGACATAGACATGAGGACCCGAGTTTAGCAGGGCCCGACCATCGATTTTGGACGCCATCGGTCACCTTTCCCGCGCCGCCGCGACAGACCAGAGATGACTCGAATATTCACCACACGCTGGGTGGGAGCCCTCGGTCTCAGCGCCGCCCTGGCAGCCTGCGGACACCACGCGAACCCGGAGTCCGCGCGCCGAGCTCCGAGCCCCGAGTCCGTGAGCCCGGCTGCGAACCCGCCCGCGAGCCGCTCCGCGAACACCGTCGACCGCGGGTCCTTCGAAGTCGCCATCTACGGCTGCGGGCCAGCGGTGATCTTGATCCCCGGTCTCACCTGTGGCGCCGAGGTCTGGGACGAGACCGTCGCGCGGCTCGAGGGCCAGTACGAGCTCCACGTCCTCACCCTCTCGGGCTTCGCCGGTCGCCCCCCGACCCCCGGCCCGCTCCTGCCGCAGGTCCGCGATGACCTCGCACGCTACATTCGAGAAGCGGGGCTCTCCCAGCCGGCCATCGTCGGTCACAGCCTGGGTGGATTCATGGCCCTGTGGCTCGCCGCCACAGAGCCCGAACTCGTCGGTGCGGTGGTCTCGGTCGACGGACTGCCCTCGCTGGCCGGAGCCATGGACCTGCCCCCAGACCAGGTCGAAGCCCGCGCCGCGGCCATGCGCGACCAAATGGCCAGCCTCGACGCCGAGGCCTTCGCGGCTCAGACCGAGCGCAGTCTCGCCGGCTTGATCGTGTCGAGCGAGGACGTCGCTCGGGTCGCCGAGACCGCGACCCTCTCCGACCCCGCGAGCGTCGGCAGGGCCATGTACGAGCTGTTGGTCCGCGACCTTCGAGATCGAGTCGCCGCGATCCAGTCGCCCGTGCTGCTGTTCGGACCCGGCGTGGGCGCCCCTGAATTTCGTGCCTACACGGAGCGAGTCTATCGCGCCCAGGTCGCCTCGATCCCGGATCACGAGCTGGTGTTCGCCGAGGGCTCGCGCCACTTCGTGATGCTCGACGCCCGCCCGCTGTTTGCGGCTCGGCTCGACGCCTTCTTGGCCACTCACCTGCCCGCCGCGGTACACCGCTCCCCATGCGCGCCCCGATGACACCGGCGACGGTCGAGGCCGCCGCGGCCGGCGACGCCTCTGCCTTTCGGCAGCTCGTGGACATCTACCGCTCCACCGTCTGCTCCATCGCCCTGGCCATCGTGCGCGACGTTGCGACCAGCGAGGACATCGCTCAAGACGTGTTTGTGGCCGCTTGGCAGCGCATCTCGGAGCTCCGCAGCCCGGCCAGCTTCGGGCCATGGATCCGGCAGGTGACTCGCAACCGGGCCCACGACGCCCTGCGTCGACGCCACCGCCAGCCCTCGCTCGTCCCCGAGGCCGACGCTCCCCCGGCCCCCGGCGACCCCGGTGAGGACACACTCTCCGCCGAGCGCGACGCTGTGCTCGAGGAGGCGCTCGAGGCCCTGCCCACCGACGCCCGCGAGGTCCTACTCCTGTTTTATCGCGAAGGACGGTCCCTCCGGCAGGTCGCCCTGCTCCTCGATCTCAGCGACGACGCCGCCAAAAAGCGCCTCTCTCGGGCCCGCGCACGCCTGCGCCGAGACGTGCTCGATCGCTTCGCCGACGCGGCCGTCCAAAGCACCCCCAAAGCGGCGTTCAGCGCTGCTGTGTTCAGCGCGATCACGGCCGGCAGCCCGGCGGTCGCCAGTGCGGCGACCGGTTCGGTGACCGCCGCCGGCGGCAAGGTTGCGGCTGCGGTCCTCACCGGCGCCGGGCTCGGTGCGGTACTCGGCGGACTGGGTGTCGCCCACGGGATGCGACGGCTCGAGCGACAGGCCCGCTCCGAGCGAGAGCGACGCGCGCTCCGGCGTGTGAAGCGGGTATCGATCGCCCAGGTCGTCGTGCTGGCCATCGCCCTCCCGCTCGCGCTCGCGCTCTCCAGACACCCGCTCGTGATCGGGTCCTGGTACCTCCTGCTCATCGGTGGTCAGGGGCTCGTTCACTTCGCCTGGATCCCACGGGTGACCGCCCCTCGCCTGGCTGCAGAGCGCCGCGAAGATCCGCGGGCGGCCCAGCGACAGCGCCGACAACGATGGACCGGAGGGCTGGCCTGGCTGCTCGGCGCGGTCGCAGCGGGCTGCGCGAGCGCCTACGCGATCTCGCTCGCCGGCTGAGCGCCCGGCGGACCTCCCCCGGCTGAACCAGCTACCATGCGCCCCAGTGGCGAGCCCGCGCAACGGTCCCGGCTACGGTCTCTTCGATCCTGGGCGGGAGCAGACCGAGCCCGAGGACGGAGCTCAGCGTGAGCGCTCTCGCTCACAGCTGCGGGCGGCGCTCGCTCTCGAGGACGCCGGCGAGCTCCAGGAGGCCGCACGTATGTTCGAGTACGTCGGCGAGCACGCCCAAGCTGCGAGCCTGCGCCTCGAGCACGCCGACACCCTCCGCGACGAGCAGCAGCGCCTCGCGGTGCTCCGGGAGGGATGCGCCCGAAACCCCGCCACCAGCGACCAGGGCCGAGCCCTGCACCGGGCCCTCGGTGAGGCGCTGATCCGGGTCGCCGAGGGTCTCGACCCGGGCGCGAGGCGGCGGGCGCTCGCCCTCGAGGCCGCGGCCGCCCTCGAGGTCGGCGATCGCCCGGGCTTGGCGGGTCGCCTCTACGAGCGGCTCGGCCTCTTGCCTCGCGCCGCCCGGGCCTACACGGAGGCCGGCGAGATCGAGCGCCTCGAGGCCGTCCACCTGATCCTCGAGGGCCGCGAAGAGCTCGAGCGAGCCCATAAAAGCCTCGAGCGCGAGGTCGAGGCCGCGGTCCAAACCGGTCGCCGCAGGCTGGCCCGCGAGCTCGTCCTGGAGCACCTGCGGGCGGCCGAGTGCAGCGGCGTGAGCCCCCTCTCCTCGCTCGCACAGGTCCTCCAAGACCTCGATCGGCGCGCGATCCGGGGCCGGGCCCTGAGCCTGGTCGTCCGCGACCTGGGGCTCTCTTCCACAGTCCCCCCCGCCTCACCCACCCGTTCCGCCCCGTCCGCCCATATCCTCCGGGTCATCGGCCGTCCGCGCTTGCGCATCGGCCGAGGTCCCCAGTGCGAACTGAGCATCCAGGGGACCGCGATCTCGCGTGAACACGTCGAGCTCGGCCTGCGCGGCGGTGAGTCGGGCACGCCGAGCGTGGTGCTCCGCGATCTCGGCTCTCGATCCGGCAGCTTCTTCGACGGTCAAGCCCTCGATCCCGGGGCCGACTGGCCGCTCATCGATCCTGAAGCCGAGGCCGAGCCGCCCCCCATCGATCGCTTCGCGCCCTGGCCCATCGAGCTCGCTCTCGGCGTCGCGGCGAGCTTCGAACTCCTCGCCCGCCCCCCCACATCGGGCTCGGGTGAGAGCTCGGGGCAGCCCATCATCCCCATCATCCCCACCGCCCCCACCGCCCTCCTGCGGGAGGCCGGTGCGAGCGGAACTCCCGACACACTCGCGCGAGCCTGGACTCTGTTCGCGCCACTGGGCGGCCAGCTGTGGCTCGACCCGGAGCGCCCCCTGCCCGCGCGCATCGGCTTCGTCGGGGACCACGTCGAGCTCACGGCCGACCCTGACTTTCGTATCGAACTCGACGGCGTCCCCGTCGGCCCCGGCGTCACCATCGAGCTCCTGACTCACGACCGGATCCGACTCATCCGGGCCTACGGCGACGGCGGGTCGAGCCCCGGCGACCTCGAGATCGAAGTCCGGGGGCTGTGGTCATGAGCGAGCACGAGCGCCTCCCGCCGGCCGGCGTCGAGCTCGAGAGCGGCGAGCTCGAGCGTGCCACCTCGACCCTCGCTGCCGAGCTCACCCCTGCTCCCGACGCCGACGCCGACGCCCGCCCTGCCGAGGCCCCCATGACCCTCGCCGCCCAGGCCGTGCTCGGGCGTTTCAGCGAGGGCGCGACCACGCCCGAGGAGCTCCCGGAGCTCGCGGCCCTCGCCGAGGCCCTCGCCGACGACGCCCCGGTCCCGATCATCGACCGGCAGCTCCGGGCCCTGAGCCACGCCGGCTACCTCCGCGGCGCCGTGGTCACGATCGCCGATCACCTGGCCCGGCACCCCCGTCTCGAGCTCGCCCTGCGCCTGGCCAGCGAGCTCCTCGACGCCCTCGCCCCAAACCTGGGGGTCGAGCTCGCCCGGGCGATCTTGGCCCACGCCGACGCCGCTCGGCGAGGACCCCGAGACCTCGAGATCTCGACCAACCTCATGCTCGGCGAGCACTTCACCGAAGTCGGCGATCTCAGTGGCGCCCTGCGCCACTTCGAGGGTGTGCTCGCCATCGACATCGACCACGCCCGAGCCCTGCGCGGCTGGTCGACCAGCGTCCGCGAGCTCGAGCGCAGGGGCCAATCCAGCGAACACCGCAGCCGCGGCCTCTCCCTGCTCGACGGACTCGAAGCCCTCGAGCTCGCCGGTGGCGTGGGCCTCGACCGCTACGAGCTCGGCCGCCCCCTGGGCCGGGGTCGCCACGCCGTGGTCTACGAGGCCTACGATCGCCGGGTCGGTCGCTCCGTCGCCATCAAGCGCCTCCTGGGCGACGACGCCCGCAGCGACGGCGTGCCCGCCCGGGTGGTTCAAGCCCGGTTCTTCGCAGAGGCCGAGACCCTCGCCCAGGTCCGCAGCCCCCACGTGGTCGCGCTCTTGGACGTCCAGCCTCGACACCGCTTCGTGGCCCTCGAGCTGTGTCGGGGCGGGAACCTGCGCCTGGCCATGCGCCGCCGGCTCTTGACCCACGCCGACCTCGGCACGGTCAGCGCTCAGCTGCGCGCCGCGCTGAAGGCCGTACACGCCGCCGGCGCGGTCCACCGGGACGTCAAGCCGGCGAATATTTTAGTCCGTGAGGCCCGACCCGGATCCCCCATCGCGCTCGCCGACTTCGGCCTCGCTATCGGCCCGGGCGCGGCGACCCGCGATCGCCCCCGGGGGCCCCGGGCGGGCACGCTGCGCTACCTCGCCCCCGAGATCAAAGCCGGGGGCGAGGCCTCGAGCGCCAGCGACCTCTACGGCGCGGGCATCGTCTTGCTGGAGCTCGCCACCTCCCCCGCGCCCCTGCCCCGCAGCTTCGACACCCTCGACCCGAACTTCGATACCCGCCCCGAGCTCGACACGCTGCTCCCAAAGGCCCTCGCCCCGACCTGGCGCGCGCTCCTCGAGCGGCTCTTGGACCCCTCCCCTCGAGCCCGGAGTTGGTGATGCGAGCGTTCACACTTCACCCGAGTCAGCCCGGCTCTCTGTGTATCGCCCTGGCCCTCCTGGGGTCGATCGTGGCCTGCGACGAGCAACCCCGGACCTACTCGACCTCCACGAACTCGACCCGGGTCCTGTTCACCGACGACTTCGATCGTGGCAAGCTGGGCGACGACTGGCGGACCACTGGGGTCGGCAGCGACCTCGTCCAGGGGTCCCTGCGCCTCGAGGGCCTCCACAACCACCCCCTGTGGTTGAGGCGGGAGCTCCCCGACGACGTCCGCATCGAGTTCGACGCCTGGGCCGAGGGCGAAGAGGGCGACATCAAGGTCGAGCTCGCCGGCGACGGCGAGAGCTACGCTCGGAGCGCGAGCTACACCGCAACCGGCTACGTGTTTGTGTTCGGGGGCTGGAACAACACCCTCAACATCATCGCCCGGCGCAACGAACACGGCGAAGATCGGGTCGCCGTCTCCGAACCCAAGGTCGTCCCCGACCAGCGCTACCACATCCGCATCACCCGGCGCGGCGCCGAGCTGCGCTGGGAGATCGACGGCCAGACCGTGGCCGAGTTCGTCGATCCGGATCCCCTGCTCGGCGCCGGCCAAAACCACTTCGCGTTCAACAACTGGGAGGCGCCCACGCGCTTCGACAACCTGGTGATCTACGCGCTCGACTGAGGGTCACCGTCGACCTCCATCGACCTCGAGATTTTAGAGTTCCGACAGTGCGGGGCCGGGGTGCGCGAGCGCCCCAGCCCCTATCCAAGTCAGACCAAGTCAGACCAAGTCAGACCGAGTGGTCGACGCTCGGCCCCTCATCGACACTTTGGTTCCACGGCGCCACTGCATCGATCAAGTCAGGACCAAATCAGGACCAAATCAGGCCCACCTGGGCGATTTCCGTATTTTCTTCGCGACCCGGAGGCCGGAACGCCAGGGGCGCCTCCTACTCCGCCAACGCCTCGAGCTCGGTCCAGCGCTCCGCCAGCCGCTCGGCCTCGGCCCTGGCCGCAGCCAGAGCCGCGAAGAAGACCTTCTGTTCCGCCACGTTGCGATCGTAGAACCCGGCCTCGGCGAGCTCCGCCTCGAGCCCAGCCACAGTCTGCTCCGCCCCGTCGACCTGCTCCAAGAGCGTCTCGAGCTCGATGCGCTCACCGTAGGTCAGACTCCGGACGGGCGCCGCCTTCTTCGGTCGTTCGGTCTCGGCTCGGGTGGGTCGAGCGCCCCGATCCCGCGCCTCGAGTCCCGCGGACTCCCCGACCTCGGGACTCGTCCGCTCGGCGGCCTCGGTCTTGGTCCGATTGGTCCTATTGATCCGCGCCCGGTAGTCCGCCCAGCCGCCCTCGTGCCGGACCAGGCGCCCATCCTCGAACACGAGCAGGGCCGTCGCCACCCGGTCGAGAAACCAGCGGTCGTGGGTGACCACGAGCAGCGCCCCCGGGTACTCGCGCAGCGAGACCTCGAGCGCGGTCAACGTCATGACGTCGAGGTCGTTGGTGGGCTCGTCGAGGATCACCAGGTTCGCGCCTTCGCGCAGGGTCTTGGCGAGTGCGACCCGGGCCCGCTCGCCCCCCGACAAGGTCCCCACCGTCCGCCGCTGGTCCCGGCTGTCGAACAAGAAGCGCTCCAAGTAGGTGCGCATGTCGAGCTCCTGACCGCCCAAGGTCACGGTCGCCTGCCCCCCACCCACGTTCTCGTAGATGCTCTCGCTGTCGTCGAGGCCCCCGCGAGACTGCTCCAAAAACGCGATCTTGGTCCGCTTGCCCATGCGCAGCTCGCCGGCCCAGGGCTCCAGCTGGCCCGTCAAGACCCGCAAGAGTGTGGTTTTTCCGCAGCCGTTGGGGCCCACGATGCCGACCCGCTCCCCCTTGCTCAGGCGCAGGGTCACGTCTTTGAGCAGGCTCCGATCGCCGATCCCGATCTCCAGCGAGTCGGCGTCGATGATGGTCCGCCCCTCCCGCGTGTGGCCGAGCTCGATGGTCGCGTCTTTTTGGCGCTTGGGCCCGACCTGGTCCCGGACCGCCTCGACCCGATCGATTCGGGCCTTTTGTTTGGTGCTCCGAGCCTTGGGGCTGCGGCTGAGCCACTCGAGCTCCCGGCGCAGGAAGTTGCGGCGGTTGGACTCCACCCGGCCGGCGTGGGCCTCCCGCTCGGCCTTGGCCTCGAGGTAGCGACCCC
>Ga0256845_1003112_pt1 | contig 11467 bp, 9 predicted proteins | sample RiftiametaG_FD_189101 | JGI IMG/M metagenome (GOLD analysis project Ga0256845, IMG submission 189101) | Tube worm associated microbial communities from hydrothermal vent at the East Pacific Rise, Pacific Ocean - Riftia | ecosystem: Host-associated > Annelida > Integument > Unclassified ... | reverse complement strand
TTAATTTTAATTCTTTCTGCCGTTTGTTCGCCAATTGCCAGATTGTATTTTCGTTTAAGGTAAACTGTTATGGCCTCATCCATCTTATCACCGGCCACCCTCACCGAACGAGAGTATACAATCCCTGCCAGCGAGATAACGGCAACCTCTGTGGTGCCACCGCCAATATCCACTACCATGCTCGCAGAAGGTTCGATCACCGGAAGCCCGGCACCTATAGCTGCGGCCATCGGCTCCTCAATGAGAAAAACTTCCCTGGCTCCTGCGCTCTCGGCAGATTCTTTTACCGCACGTTTTTCTACCTGGGTGATCCCAAAGGGAACGCAAATTATAATCCGGGGTTTAACCAGTGTTTTTCTGCGATGGACCTTAGTTATAAAATACCTAAGCATCGCCTCGGTCACTTCAAAGTCTGCGATAACGCCATCGCGCAACGGTCTTACTGCTTCGATGTGTCCCGGGGTACGCCCAAGCATTTCCTTGGCCTCAATCCCGACAGCAAGCACTTTTTTTACCCCGTGTTGATCTTTTTGAACGGCTACAACAGATGGTTCGCAGCACACAATTCCACGGCCCTTTTCATAAATAAGGGTTGTGGCTGTACCCAAATCCACCGCAAGATCATTTGAAAACAGGCCATAAAGCCAGTCAAATATCATATCTTCACCAAGATGCGCATTTGCAAATGCATACGTGCGCAAAGTCACGAATTTTTTACAGATTCCTGTCTGACAACAGTAAAATCCTTACGTTCCCATTAGCAGATTTTCTAGTATAGTTCAAGAGTTATCCTTGCCTGAAAGCCAATCCGCCTGTCTTTTTACCGTGGCATATTTATTCATATTTACCATAATTAGCGTAATAATGTTCTAAACACTCTAAAAAATTTTCATACTAAAAATCTCACCTTTTTAAAAATCTCACCTAATGATTAATAAAAGCGATTGCCTTTAACGTTGGACTCTGTAACATTGGCGCCCGCTCGGTACCTCGAATGTCAAAAATCACCGGGTAAACGCATGGAGCTTTAATAAAGATTCTGGAGGAAGATGCATGCTCGAATTGATGCGACGTAATGTTAATGGCTTGTTGGGTTTCACCTTGGTGGGTGCCCTGGTTTTTGTTTTTGCACTTAGCTTCGGCCAACAAGGCTCAGGCTGGGGCAAAGGGCAATCAGAGAATATTGCCGTGTCGGTTCGAGGGGTAGACATACCCGAAACGACGATGCGCTACATGCTCAACATGCTCGGACGCGGGAGATCTAATGACAAGGCGAGGGTAGCGCAAATGGAACGCACCGCCATCAACGCTCTCATTGAGCGCCAACTCTTGTTGGACATGGCGAGTGAGATAGGTATATCAGCCTCTACCAAAGAAGCAGAGGATAGAATCGCCAAAGGTGAATTATATCTGACCGTCCCTGTGGAAGATGTGATCCGTCAGTTAAGCTCAATGTTTTTCATTGACGCAGCATCCGCCGGGCCAGCTCTGATAAAAGACGCGTACAGGCGACCGGCTTCTTTCAAAACGGAGCAAGGCAAATTTGATTACGAACACTTTGCCAAATACGTAAAATATCAGCTTCAAGTAACTGAAGAAGAATTTGTCGAGCAGCAACGTCTGGAAATTATCGCCGAGCGCATGCGTCAACTGATGGTAAGCGGCATAAGGGTCTCCACTCAGGAGGCACGAGCAAACTATGATCAAAGCAATGACACTGCCTCAATTTCCTATCTTCGCTTAATCCCCACGTTCTTTGCAGATCGCCTAAATCCTACGCCCGAAGCATTCTCTGCCTGGATTGCAGACAATAAAAATAGGATTGAGCAATATTACGAGACCAACAAGTACAAGTATACAAACCTCGAAAAAATGGCCAAAGCCAGTCACATTCTCAAAAAGGTCGCCGAAGATGCTTCCGAAGAAGAGAAGGCTGCTGCACGCGCCGAAATAAAATCGATACTGACGCGCCTAAAAGCAGGTGAGGACTTTGCGACACTGGCTCGCGAATTCAGCGATGATCCTGGAAGCGCCGCAAAGGGTGGAGAGCTGGGCTTTAACCCTCGCGGCAGAATGGTGCCCAAGTTTGACGAAGCTATGTTCTCGCTCGAACCAGGTCAACTCTCCGACGTGGTTGAGACTAAGTTTGGCTATCATATAATTAAGCTGGATTCTTTCCGCGAAGGCAATGTCACACTCGAAGAAGCCACCGACGAGATTGCAGATCAACTCTATAAAGAGACAGAGGGCGCACGTCTCGCAGAGCAGACCGCCAAGGAATTTCTCGCAAAACTTCAAGCTGGATCCACCCTTGAAGATCTTGTCAAACCGCAGAAAAACGAAACCGAACAAGAATCTACAACGCCCGATTATCACGATTTAAAGGTTCGCACCTCGGAGGCATTCGCCAAAAATGCAACTACAATCCCCGGCGTGGGCAAGGCACCTGAAATAATAGAAGCTGCGTTTAACCTGACTATGGAATCACCCGTTCCGGCAAAAACGTTTGTTGTAAGAGGCGACGTCTTTGTCTTTGTGCTTGCAAATCGCAACAAACCAAGCGACGAGGAGTTTGAAAAGCAAAAAGACAAAATAACCAGACGCCTAACTTCAATGAAACAGGCATTCTGGCTACGAGCACGCATTGCAGAACTCAGAGATTCGGCAGAGCGAAGCGGCGACATAATAATCAGCGAAAGATTTTATTCTGTAGCAGCACCCTCCAAAGAAGATGTCAAGATGCCCACACCTCTCATCCAAAAGAACGCGCCAGCCAAAGTTGATACAAAGCAGGCTGCCCCCGACAAAGCTGACGCACCAGAAGAAGAAGAGAACGCTGCTGCACCTACCGAAAAGGATACCCCATCCGACGAAGTCGACACTCCAGAAGAAGTCGAGGCTCCAAAAGAAGTCGAGGCCCCAAAAGAAGTTGCCCCTCCCATCAACGATAAGACCGAAAAAAAAGTTGACGCTGAAACAGCTAAAGCAGCTACCACCAATAAGAAAGAGAAGAAGAAAAAGGTTAAAACCAAACCTGCAAAAGCTGAGCCCGCTGCCCAGGCTGAGTCCAAACCAGTAGAAGCTGAGCCCAAGCCCGCTGCCAAGGCTGAAACCAAACCAGTGGAAACTGAGCCCAAACCCGCTGCCAAGGCTGAAACCAAACCCGCAGAAACTGAGCCCAACCCTTACGGAACCCTTCCTGGCGACAACAAGGACAAAGAAAAAAACAGTGAGTAAACTCCAGTCACTTGCCCCCCAGATCACTTCGACTAAGTGGGATTATAAATACAACAAGGTGCTTCTCTCAAACGGTGCCACTCTTGTACTAGTAAGGCAGGCACACCTGCATCAAGGTACACTGAGCGTTAATATAGGTACCGGTTCCCGGTTTGAGTCACCCTCTTTAAACGGGATAAGTCATTTTTTGGAGCACATGGTCTTTCGCGGCACAAATCGATTTCCAACCTCTCTCAGTCTAAACATTGCCATCGAGAAGTTAGGAGGAACCTTTGCTGCCTCTACAACCCCTGACACAACAGAATTTTCAGTGACACTACCGCCAGAAACTCTGCTCGAAGGAGCAGAACTTCTGGCGGAACTAGTGATCTCACCAAGATTCAATAAGATGGAAACGGAACGGGGAATTATCGTTGAAGAGATCAAAGAAGGACTCGACGAACACGGAGCCTCCATTGATATTGACGATCTATCACGTGCCAGACTCTGGCCGAATCATCCGCTGGGTTTTTCGGTGACTGGGCCTGTGGAGAACGTTGAGCGTTTTACCATAGCGGATCTATCCAAAAGATTTAAGGACGCCTACACTGGCAGCAACACTGTCATCTGCGCAACGGGAGCCTTCGACCCTGAAGCATTAACAGATGCCCTGGAAAAAGCCTTTAAAGCAATGCCCTGCGCAGTCGCCCTCCCCCGTCCTGTCACTCCCCAAACAGCATCCAAATCATCATTTTATCACGCGCATAAACCCGGTAGTCAAACTCAAATAAGAGCGGCATTTCACGCCCCGGGATTTTCTGACAAAGATTACGCCGCCGCAGAAGTACTCATTCGCCTGATCGACGATGGCATGTCGACACCACTTCACCGACGCATCTTTGAAGAAAAGGGATTAGCGTACAACGTCTGCGCCGATCTCGAAACTTACTACGACACGGGCGCACTTAATTTTGACGCCGTCTGTTCTCACGAAAACGTGTCAATTCTGCTAGACGAGATCCTCGATATCGCCTGGGAATTCAAAGCTAAGTTGGTGTCGTCAGAGGAACTAGAAAAAGCGACAAAGCGGGCAGTTTGGGACTTTAAAATACTCTTGGACAATCCAGAAGCGATGAACGCGTGGTATGGTGAACAACAGCTCGTCAGAACCCCACCCCCACTCGAAAAAGAGGCTCTCGCGTTGACCACAGTGACACGCGAAGACATATTAAAGGTTGCCGACAAAATTTTTTACGGGGCCGCTTTGCACGTGACAACGGTCGGTGTGCAAAACAACCGACAGATCGCAAAACTGCAAAAGACAGCAGAAACATTTTAAATTATGACTGCGACGAAGTCCTTCCAAGATCCCAGGACACTGCTCAAGCGCTACGGTTTGTATGCCAAAAAATCCTGGGGACAGAATTTTTTAGTGAGTGAACGAGCGGTTTCAAAGATAGCAGATCTGTGCGTTGATAAACCCGCTCGAAAGATCATTGAAATAGGTGCAGGACTCGGCACGCTCACCCAGACACTCTTACTACGTGGCGGTAACGTTATTGCAATTGAAAGGGATAAAGATATGTGCGAAGTGCTAGTTTCGGAGTTCTCCGAAAATAAGCATTTCAAATTGATTGAGGCAGACGCAGCGACCTTTGATTACGCCGAATGCATGGGCAATCAACCTGGGATTGTAGCTGGCAACCTGCCATATCAGATCACAGGCAGAATTTTGCGAAGGGTTCTTGAAACAGAGATGCCCCTGCTCAAAGCGGTGTTTATGGTTCAAGAAGAAGTGGCAAATCGTCTGGTGGCCACCCCCGGCGAAAAAGCTCGCGGGGCACTTTCCGTCATGACAGACGGTCGATGTAAGGTCAAGATTGTGTTGCGCCTATCCCCTACCGCCTTTGTTCCTCGCCCCAAGGTGAGATCGGCAGTGGTTGAATTTGTCCCGCGTGAGACACCAATGTTTAAGGGATTAAAACAGGAATTTTTTGACAAAACAGTGAAGGCAGCTTTCTCCAGCAGACGAAAAACAATTAGAAATTCGCTGATTGCCTCCGGGTACTGTTCTGCCGCTGAAGCCGAAAAAATTCTTAATTCATCCGACATAAATCCGGGCGAACGAGCCGAACGCTTAGCGACCATGGATTTTGTAAAACTCGCTCAGGCAAAAGATAAATATAATTCACTTTAATTTTGCATTGAATAATGACTGTGCTTCAATCATCCAATAACTAAATGTGTTGTTTTTCCTGAAAGGAACAAAAATAATGAATTTAAATAAATTGTTAGTCATCACTATTGCAATTGTACTTGTCGCCTGCGCATCCGAAGGCAAACAGGATCATTTTGTGAACGACAGCGGCTCCGACGGTGACACAGACGGTGACACAGACGGCGACACGGACGGCGACACAGACGGCGACACGGACGGCGACACGGACACGGGGCTCGCCGAAGATGACATCCACCTGAAGGATTGGTCGAACTGCGAAAATAACGATTGGACCTACAAACCTCCTGTTGAAGATGCTTTCACTTTTATTAGTAAAGAGTGGAGAGGGGTTGAACTACACGGCTATCTCAGAAAGATTAACCCGTATTATTACCTGGATGTTCAAACGTGGAGCAACAATGATAATATTTATCCTATGGATACAGATGCCGATCTAGCCAAAGAACCGCTAAATATTTTTAAATGCAAAAGCTGCGTCTTGTTCTTTGAAGAATGCACCAACCCAACGCCGGGCGAACAGGACTGCACACGAATTTACTGGGCATCAAAAGGAACGCTTAGCATTTCGGAAAGGGGCGAAGAAGCTGGAAAAAACTTTACCGGCAAACTCGTTGACGCTGTATTCTCAGAAGCCGATATCGACTACTCCAGCGGTGACGTATCTCCGATGGAATCAGGCGATGAAATTTGCGTTCATCTGTACGAATTCGATCAAGTCCTCACCCAAAATTAATCTGGTTATTTTTAATTCCTCTTAATATAGTCACTCTTATGAGTTGCTTTATTAACACCAAATATCTTGCGCCGTGTAAAATTGCGCGAAGAGAGATGCTTGGACTCAGCGTGTCAGCAGCAGCAGCGGGAATATTAGGTCTCGGCGCGGGTCGAGCTGCGGCATCCAATGTCAGAACCACTGGTATTTCGACGGGGCCGGGACACGTGGTCAAGGTGCATATGTCAAGAATGCGCGGGCTCAATTTTCCTCACGCAGAGGCGGCGAGAATCATGGTGGATAAAGCCGTTACAGTGTTAACAGGAGAACTCGATCCAGGCAGAGCGTGGCTGCATTTTGTAAAACCCACTGACAAAGTAGGCTTAAAGGTTAACTGCCTGGGCACCAAGATGATCTCCTCAATGGTGGAGGTTGTGTACGCAGTGGCCGACGCCATCCGCGACGCTGGTGTTCCCGATGAGAATATTGTCATCTTTGACATGTTTGCAAGCAACATGATGAGCGGAAGATACGTTGCCCAAACAAGCCCTACCCGCATGCGGGTGCTGGCGCATAAAGACGCACGATATCAAAAAAGCTGGATTCACACCGGCAAAGCCCGTGTGAAATTTTCTGAGATAATGCTAGGAACCGATACCATTATCAATATTCCACCAATCAAGGATCACGATCTCGCAGGTGTAACCTGCTGCATGAAAAACGTAACCTTTGGAACAGTTGAAAAGCCTCACGTTAATCACAACATCATAAACGAAGCCATCGCACATATCTGGGCACTCGAAGAAATTCGCAGCCGCGTAAAGTTAAACCTGATAGACGGCTCCACAGTACTGTACGACGGTGGCCCCAAATACAATCGCACCGCGCTTGTGCCCCACGAGTGCATTTACGCTACCACAGATCCCGTAGCCATGGACGCCATCGCCTACGAGTTGATAGCACTGCTTAGAGCAGAAAACGGTCTGAGAACACTGGCCGATGTAAGGCGACCACCCAGGTATCTGGATATGGCCGAGGAAATGGGGTTGGGCATTGCGGATCGCAAACGTATCCATCTGGAGTCAGTGGAACTGCCACGTTACCTGAAGCCGTCCGCATAATTTATATTTTATTTTTCCATCTCCACAATGAGCCTGGTGGTTTTACCTTCGTTAACAACGACCTGAGCGACTGCATATTTCGGCGGTATCGAGATGAGCATGTGTACATGGTCGATCATCAGATGTCCTTCTTCGACTCTGCTTTCTTTTTGTTCTGCCAAACTACGAAACACCTCTCCAAGGTGCAAGCGAAGACCAGCGTAAAGACTTTTACGCCGATATTTGGGAATGAACACCACATGATACTTGCAGTCCCATTTCGATGGGAGGGGAGGCGGTAACCAGTCCGCCCCGACCCGATCTAGTCGAAAAAAATTGGGTGATTCGCTGCCATGGAGCGCGAGCGTCTCACTCGCATCTTTGCCACCTCCAAAAGTGTCCTCCAAAGGTGTCTGGCACCTTCTGCCAAGGCACCTTCTGCCAAGAATCTCCTGCGCAACCTTATTATATTGCGAAAAGATTTATTTCAAATAAGTGCTTGACATAAAAAAATTTCTAAGCCAAAATCGCCAAAATCGCCAAAATCGCCAAAATCGCCAAAAGAGGCAATTGCTTGATGGATGTTATTTTAAAACGCATCCGTCAAAAAGGAGAATCTGGCTATGAACGTAAAAATCGTATTTTTAACTGCTCTGACTGCATCCCTTGTGCTGGGATGCGATGAAGGAATGAAAAACATTGAAACAGGAGAATCTCCCGCCTCCATTGTCGACAACGATGGTGTTACGTCGGAAAAAACGGAGGAAGATTTTCCACAGCCCAACACCGCAACCGAGTGGTTGCGCTTCTCCCAAAAAGATCAAAAAACACTCGATCAAATACAGCTTCGGGTTACCAATCTAAAAGACGTTCCTCTGTCTGCAAAAGTGGTGTTTAGCTTTTCCGGTCTGGATAGAATGGAGGCGAAACACGAATTTGATGCTGTCCTGCTTGATGCAGGCGAATCACATGTTTTTGCGCTGCCCGCAAAAGAGGTTCCGCTTCAGAGCACATACGGCATAAACCAGCTCTTTGCATGGGTTTACACAAGCGTCGACGACAAGGCTACAACGGCCTCAGCGCCACAGGCGACACAGGAATTTTTCTACGTAAACTCGCCGGACGGCAACAACATCAAAGTATTTAATCAAGAGATTCTACTATCTAAGTACAATGGAAAGATCATGCCTGTCAGGGGAACAAAAAAACACGACGGCCCCATCGGAAAAATTAAAACGCAAGACGGTAGCTTTAGGGCACTCACTTGGGACGACATGCCATCATCGGAGGCAGCGGTTCAAAAAAACTCGGACAAACCGTTTTTAGGACAATTAGTAGGTATAGAGATAGAAATAACATCCGATGAAGACGAGAAATTATTAGAGGTTACTGATCAGTTTGGGAAAGGAGAATAAAAATGAATAATCTGCGAATTTTTGCAATATCTTTTATTGTTCTACTTTCTGTCGCCATGAGTAACTCTGCGCTGGCACACAGCGTCAAGTGGTGCGGGTTCTTCCGCTCCGAATTTGTAGACAGAGGTAACGAGGATGTTCACGCCGCTTACTACAACGCCAGATATGCACGCTTTAAGTTGCTCAAAAAAACATCGTCAGGTTCATATACTCAGCTACACAGTGGCTATCTGGGAAGCGATGGTTGCACGCCCTATTATCCCATTGAAACCAATACAAATTACAAATTTAAAGTTGGGAGCAAACTAAAACAGACCGGCGGTCGTGCAATTTATGTTCAACCGGATAACACGCACAGTAAAAGCAATAGCTGGCAATATGTTAATTATTACTACAATACAACATATTTTTATGGCGCTCCCCCCACGTGGAAACAAAACTTCTTTGCATCATTTAGAACTCATCAAACCAGCGCGGCGGCCGTAGCCCGACAACTTATAGCTAACTACAATAAGCTTGAGTATCCTGCCAATCAAAAAACGCATGTTATTTTTAATTGCAATTTCGGTTTGGGAGCGGACAATACTTTTGCATCACCAAGCCATGATGCAGTCTGTATCAGCACAAATCACGAATATCACGGTCTGGATCACAGTAGGTACAAATTCTGTATCGCTCACGAGTTCGGGCATCTCATGTCCAGTTATAACGGAGGTCCTTTGAACACCAGCTATGGAATCAAGTGGCAAACAAACTCTCCAGATCCTTGTAACTGCGAACGTCACTCTACATATAAAACCGGCTGTTTGCAGTCACGGGGAGTAACCGGAAAATGCCAGTCAGAAGCCTGGGCCTGGTTTTACGGAGCGATGATGTTCAATTACAGAGGTTCCGCCAACTCGCACTCCGACTGTGACATGACCTATTGGCGTGCGGCGTATCAGACCGACTACTACGGTTCCACTACAGACTGGCCACCATGGGACAATAGCAGCGTTGTAGACTGGAAGTGCGACGCCAACCCAAGATGGATGGAGCGGTATTGTCTATCTGGTAACGGTTATGGATCGAGCGATTACTCCACCACCATCGACTGGACCAACTTTTTCTGGAACGTCTGGTCTAACGGATCGCAAAGATACACTGTGGATCAATTGACCGACATCTGGGATAATACACCTGTTGCAAACAATCACATTGGAGAGAGATATAGTGACTTGGTGAGCACGGTAAACAGTATGTTCCCTAATTACTGGAAGCGTTATCAGTTTACTCACAAAGCTGTTGCCGCCGGAGTAAATCATTAAATGCGCAAGCTGCCCTATCGAGGGAGGGGTTTTATGAATGATATTTTAAAGTACACAATGTTCATTTGGCTTGTATCGGCAAGCTGTTCCGGTAACAGTGTCAGGGATACGGATGCGGGTGCGGATGCGGACACCGATTCCGACTCTGATACTGATACTGATACTGATTCTGATTCTGACAGTGATGGTGACGCTGGCAAAGACAGCGGCGGCGACAATGACTGTACGCAGCCTAAGGCGGTGCCCAATTGCAAAGATGGTTGGTGCAGAATTGATCCGGGGTGTTTTATCTGGGGTTCACCCTATGGAGAGCCGTGTCGGGGCGCTTACGACGAAACACAAGTACAAGTCACTTTAACAAAACCTTACTTGATGTCTCAGCACGAAGTTACCCAAAAAGAGTGGAAAGCTGCTGGATTTCCCAATCCCTCTCGCGACGTGGACCCTCAAAAACCGGTGAGTCACATTAACTGGTTTGAAGCAGCGGCATACGCTAATAAGTTGTCCGAAGCTGCCGGGTTGGCTACCTGCTATGAGCTAAAAGAATGTCAGGGAACCATTGGAAGCGGGTGTCCAGATGGAATCCACAGCGAATGGTGTACCCTTCTGGATAATGATGCCACCGGAGAAATATATAACTGCAAAGGCGATCCTCACAAGTATGATCACTGGGCAACCTGCCCCGGTTATCGCCTGCCCACCAGCGCCGAATGGGAGTACGCCGCCAGAGCTGGTACCACCACCGCAACCTACAACGGAGCCCTTACAACTACAGATGGAGATTCATGTAAAAAGGACCCTACACTGGAACCCATAGCTTGGTACTGTTTCAACTCCGGCTTAAAGATGCAAACCGTATGCGGCAAACAACCTAACGGATGGGGGTTGTGCGATATGCTGGGCAACACCGAAGAATGGGTTGACTATGTTTACACAGGCTTCAGCCTTTCAATGAATGAGGGACAGGAAGGCCCGCTGATAGACCCTCAAGGTGCACATGTAAAAACAGATGAAAAACGCAGATCTTTAAGAGGAGGAAACTTCTATCTGGCAGCATGTTTTAGTTGCGCATCGAGAAAAAGTTCACCACCGCTTGACAACCGTGTACTGGTAAACGGCATTCGTCTCGTTCGTACAATCTTTGAGGATTCTTCCAAGTCTAAGTAATGTTTTCTTATCCCTTCTGGAAACGTCCAGACTCTGCGATACCAAGTCGGAACTCCGCATTCCCTAGATTGCAAAAAAAATACTGTCTGCCGGTTCTCAAAAATGCTTGTTTTGATCTTATTACTATGTATGGCCTTAAAAAGTTTTGGGTATTCTTTGAAAGGAACTCTCCATGGGCGACATTACTAAATACGCGCTAATCATTTGGCTTGTATCGGCAAGCTGTTCCGGTAACAGTGTCAGGGATACGGATGCGGGTGCGGATGCGGACACCGATTCCGACTCTGATACTGATACTGATTCTGATTCTG